>Ga0310038_10001135_pt1 | contig 20534 bp, 16 predicted proteins | sample Sb_taG_6_FD_200461 | JGI IMG/M metagenome (GOLD analysis project Ga0310038, IMG submission 200461) | Peat soil microbial communities from Weissenstadt, Germany - Sb_50d_4_PS metaG (v2) (version 2) | ecosystem: Environmental > Terrestrial > Soil > Wetlands > Peat | place: Germany: Weissenstadt... | reverse complement strand
GGTTCATCCGGTTAGGAATCAGGTTGAGTCCTGGAGAGCGAAAGAGAAAGAGTCGTTATGCCGAACAACCGCCCCCGACCGCCAACGAAGGCACAGAAGGGCAAATCATCCACCGCAACCCCCAAAAAGTCGGCCTCGAGCCAGCGCTTCGCCGAGCGCCAGGCGGCCAAGCAGCAGGCCGCACGCGAGCAGCGCCGGGCACGCACCCGCACCTATGGGATCGTGACCATCGCGCTCGTGGTGGTCATCGTGGCCGTGCTGGTGGTCGTCAAGGTCGCCGGCGGCGGGGGCTCGGGCTCCACCGTCGACGTGCCGTCGCCCCCGGCGGGCACGCCGATCCCGGCATCCACGCTGGCCAAACTGATGTCAGTCCCGGTCTCGACGCTCAATGCGGCTCCCACAGGCGGCATCCTCACGACGCCACAGTCGGTCAACAACCCTGCCCTCACCGCGAAAGGGAAGCCTGAGCTGTTGTACATCGGCGCCGAGTTCTGCCCGCACTGCGCCGCCGAGCGGTGGCCGGTCTATATCGCCCTCTCCAAGTTCGGCACGTTCAGCCCGGCGCCGGGCCGCATCCACTCCGCCAACCTGGACGGGGATGTCCCCACCCTGACCTTCTACGGCACGACATACTCCAGCCCCTACTTCACGTTCACGCCGGTGGAGGTCTACACCAACAAGCCGGAGGGCAACGGCTACGCATCCCTGCAGCAGCCGACCCAGGCGCAGTCCACTCTGTGGCAGGACACCAACGGGGGCACGATCCCGTTCCTCGACTTCGGGGGCAAGCAGGTGCTGCCGTCGGCCCAGTACTCGTACGGTCCGTTGCAGAACCTGCCGTTCTCCTCCGTGGCGGCCCAAGTCGGCAACAACTCCACGAGCATCGGCGTTGACATCGACGCCAGCGCCGCCCAGCTGATCAAGACGATCTGCGGGTCGCTCAGCCATGACCAACCTTCCGACGTGTGCTCCGCGGTGCACAATGGATGAAGAGATTCCCCGGTGGCCGGGGGTCGTCGGGACCGTCGCCAGTGCGTTCGGACTTGGGGTGGCGGGCTACCTCACGTACGAGCACTTCACGTCGTCGACGTCGCTTGCCTGCTCCGACAACGGGGTCGTCAATTGCCTGAAGGTGACCACCAGTACGTACTCGGCGGTCGCCGGCGTACCGGTGGCCGTGCTCGGCCTGGTGTTCTTCGCCGTCATGCTGGTTCTACAGCTCCCGACCATGTGGCGGCGTCCCGACCCTGCCGTCCGTCTCGGGCGCCTGGCCTGGGCGGTGGTGGGACTCTGCACGGTGCTGTACCTGTTGTACGCCGAGCTCTTCGCGATCGACGCCATCTGCCTGTGGTGCACCTCGGTGCACGTGCTCACTCTGGTGCTGTTCGGGGTCACGGTCTACGCGACGAGTGCCTATCCCGCGCCCCTCGCCGAGGAGGCCGACGTCGACGGGTGAACCCGGCGCCGGTAGCAAGGTCATGCCAATGCCATCGTGTCCCCGAGTGACGATCCGATGATGTCCTGCCGCTCGCCCGAACACATGAACGTTTTCAACAACCGCACCGCCGCCATGCGCTCGGCATGGCAAGAGCCTGTTCGGACATGACTACTGATTCCGGGGACCGGCCCCACAAGCTATGTCGAGCGTGTCTTTACGAATGGGGCTCATAACCCAAGGGCTCATAACACAAAGGTTTAGGGGTCGACCAGGGAATAGGAGACGGCCGAGCGGGTGACGTGGTGGGCGTAACCCGACGGGGACCAACCGGCTGCTAATAGACCCAAGATGGGCGTTCCATCGTCTGCCCGACGAAAAGCACCGCCATATCGGGGGGTCGGTAATGTCTTGTTGCTCGCCGAGGAACGTGATCGTCGTCAACAGAGAACAGGCGCCATTCGCCGCGCATTACGAGAGCCTGCAAATCGGACCTCGGTACCGACCCGTGGTCACGCCCCGACTCCGTCCGGGCGTGACCTTACGTGACCTTATCGAGAGGGAAGGAGAGGGATCGTGAGGGAACCTGAGGGGATCGAAACGCCGCTACCAGGAAAGTCCTCGGAAAGGACCTGGTCATAACGCCGAGAACCAGACATTCGCAATGTAGAGGGCGAGGGTTCGAGTCCCTTCACCTCCACGAAAGGCCAGGTCACAGGCCTAAAGTGGGATCCCCACAGAATCACCAAACGCTGTGGAGCGCTACGTAGCTTTGCGAAAAGGTCGTCGCTACGAAGCGGCTACCCCAACCAAAGGCCCAGGTCAAACGAGTGAGGTTGGGAATCGCACAAGGTCGCAGCCTTCAGGATGTGGAGCGTGACCTTATGTGACCTTATCGATCATCAACCTCGCCTCGAAAGGGCACGTGAACACGTCCATTGATTGGCGCCCGTCGAGGATAGAAGGAGGCGAGCACCGCGCCGTGTCCGCGGGATGCGTCAAGAAGCAGAGCTCGCATCGGCGCGCTTGCGGATTTCGGTCGTCGCGCTCATCGACGACCGCTAGATGTTCTGCCCAAATGTGTCTTGCAGTAGCGCGAGGGTGGGAAGTGCATTGCCCTCTCTTCACAATCAGGAACAACACAGCCATCCGTTTTGTGCCACGTTTCTCGGAGCGCGTGCAGATGCCGACGAAACCATCCCCATGCTGCCCGCTGTCGGAACGTGTCCATCGATTCAGGAATCTATGCCACTACTCGCAGAATCCGTCGTCTGGGTGACCGTTTCCGAGACAAGTAGGTGAACAACATGGGACAGAATTACCTCCCGCGACGCGTGCCGCGGTTGTCGTGCCATGAGCCGGTCCGCCGCCCGTGTTATTGGCGGGATCATCCGATCAGCGACGCCGATCCCGACGGCGCATTCCCGCCACCGAAACGGGTGAAAGCGGACGCCCCAGCGGGTCGATGAACAGCGTGCACGCCCCTGAGAATTGCGGCACGGACCCCTCTAACTGCTCGATCGAGTACCGAATCGAGTCACTGTCAACCTTCGGATCCCGAAGCACCACAACACAGTCCTCCGGGCGGTCGTCACCAGAGTCGATGTAGGACAGAACAGCATTCGGAGGGTCAGAGGCGAAACTGTTGTCGCCCAGGGACCACCCGTCGACGAACTGTTCGTTCGTCATGTGCCCGACGACTCGTTCCGGGCGGTCCGAAAAGTAGAGCGTCGAGGGCGACACGCCCGTCAACGTCAGGACCCCATCCGAGCTCTTTGAGCTCCGGGCGACTTGGACGAACATCTCCTCAACCATTTGCGGCTCAGTAGCGGCCATGCGAATCTCCTTTCGTAGGTTGGTTGTGTCAGGCGTGTGAACGTTTCGCGGGGGCGAGCGCCGCAGCTAAGCAGTCAGCTCCCGGCTGCCGTGAGCCGCCAGACCGTAGATAACGAGGAAGCAGATCCCGATGTAGGTCAGTGACCAGATGGGGTAATAGGGCATCCACCAGATGGCGCTGATCCCCAGGATGGCCGCGGCGAGGATCCCGATCCAACGAGAGAACTGCGAGCGGACCATGACCCCAAGGCCGGCCAGGATCATGACGATGCCCACGATGAGATAGACCCACCCGTACGTCTTCAGGCTGTGGCCGAAGATTGCCGCCTCCAGGTTCGATGGCAGCACCCCGTGGTAGCGGAAAGCCCAGATCGCGTCAAAGATCCTCATGACGCCAACGATCAACAGGGCTATCCCGGCAAAAATGAGCCAGCCCTCACCTTGCTCTTCCATGGTTCCCTCCGATTCGAGTCAGCCCTCAGGGGCTCTTGGCAGCTTCAATCCGAGTGTGCCAGTGATGCCTGAATAGTTCATCACCCGACTGGGATGATTCGTCGGCCCCAGGGCATCTGGTGCAACCGATGGTCGCCGGGATCGGTCCCTATCCCTCTGAGCCTTTGAGCCTCAACGGCCCCAACGACCAATTGGGCCGGCACGCATCCGCGTCTAACTGGTGTTCCGCAAGCAGGTCGGTGGCGCACACCCAGTCCGTTCACGCCGTCACGTCACGATGAGGTAGATGCTCTTGCCGACCAGCCAAAGCCCGAGCACGAGCGAAACCACGATGATGACCTGATCGGTGTGGGTGTCGATCCATGTTCGGATGGAACCCAGAAACGTCTGAGCCCGCTCGGGACGGAAGCCAGCGTAGAGCTCCAGGGCGATGTACACCGCGGTGGAGACCAAGCAGAACAGCAAGAGTGCGACATAGCTTTCCCACGACGAGAGCTTGGCCTCAGTGATCGTGGCAACGCCCGCCGCAACCAGTCCCCAGGGCTGGGTGAGCGGAGCGAGGCCCATGGCGTACCAGGGCGACATGTTGTCCAGGCCTGTCTGCCACTTCGGCGGCTTCTTGGGTGGCCTGGGCTTCCCCATTCGCCGGCGTTGCCGAATGGCGATGAGCACGAGGGCGACGCCGATGGCGATCTTTGCGGCCAGGGCCCCCAGCGAGGGTGCCGTGTTCGGCTGCGGTGGCTTGTTGCCCGTCACCAGAACGGTGATGGCGACAACGGCGACCAGGGAGAGGAGCCACCCGAAGATGAAGGCGGCGCCCTTGCGAGTGCCACCTTTTGACAGAAGGATGAGCAGGAAGGCAGTGAGGGGGATCGGCTCTAGGGTGATCACCAAGCCGATGAGCAGGAGATCGAGGATCACGCTGGCACCGCCGGGCTACCCTCCGTGTTCGATCTATCCGCCGCTGCCGGCGGCGGTAAGGCGGGTGCCCAGGGCACCGGCGAACTTTCGGGCCTGGTCGAGGTGGTAGTCCTGAAGGTTCGTCGGGGGAATCTTGACCCCGTGGTAGCGCTCCTTGTACTCGCCGGTTCCGAGGTAGCTCAAGAGTGAGAAGAGCGAGCGCATTTGTCCACCCTGGTAACGGAAGTGGATCCCATCCACGTAATGTCCGCCCCGCTTCGTTCCCAGTCTCCGCACGCTCTTGAGGTTGTGCTTCCAATACCGCCGGCAGCACACGACTCCAGTGAAGGGCTTCCCTTCGAGCACCTTGGCGGCGGTATCTGATTCCAGGAATTCGCGGATGGGGACGTCGGTGGAGAGCCACCAGGTCGGCGCTCCGATGACCACGAAGTCGTACTGACGCTCCGTCACGACGTCGGGAATACCGATCTTTGCGTGTTTGTGTCCCAGCTCCGCCGGGATCATTCCAACGACTTCGAGGAAGGGTTTCGGCATCGGGAACTGCTTGAATCGCTTCTCGTAGCGTGGATCGCTGAACTCAATGGAGGCAAGAGTGGTCTCGCAGCCCCGGTCACGCAGGACTTCGGCCATCGTCTCCATGACCTTTTCGGTCTGATGGGTGTAGGAGTAGTAGAGCATCAGCACCGAAGGCTTGGTTGCGGAGTCCATATCGGTCCTTTCGTTTGAATAAGGGGGAGGGTCGGGGTCGAGTGAACGGCCTCAGGCCAGGATCTTCGCCTTCTGTGATTCGAATTCGGCATCAGTGATGACCCCCTGCTGCTTGAGGTCGGCCAGCTTGGCCAGCTGTTCCGTCGAGTCCGCTCCCGAGCCGGCTGTCTCCTTGACGTAGGCGTCGAACGCCTCCTGTTGCTGTGCGGCCTGCTTCGCCGCACGCTCCTGCATCTTCCCGCCTCGGGCGATCAGATAGACGAAGATGCCGAGGAACGGCAGGACGATGACGAAGATGACCCAGAGGGCCTTGGCCCCACCTCCAAGGTCGTGACTGCGGAAGATGTCCGAGAACACGATGATGAGCAACCAGAGCCAGATGATGAGGAGGAAGAAACCCAGCATCGTGCCGAAGAGGTCGGCGAGCGGGTAGGTGTAGGCGAGCATCGAAGTGTCCTTCTTGATTGGCGTGACTCACAGGCTGAGCATCCGCCGTCGGTCGCCTCGCCTGCTCCGTTTCGCGGATCATCTGAGGCCATCTTCAGGCGCGGATATCGGTAGGCAAATCCAACCATGCCTGAGGCCTCGATGGCATCACCCTCGGGGGGTGACTTTGCTCGGGGTAGCGATCGGCGACACGCCTGTGAGGATGTGCCGCCTCAGAGTGTTTGGAGAATTCTAATCTCCCGGGCCCGGGAGATGGCTCCATTGCGGTTGGCGGCACCGAGCTTCCGGTAGATGTGAGCCATGTGGGTCTTGATCGTATTCACCGATACACAGAAGTGGTCGGCGAGCTCGGTATTGGTGAGCCGACTCGGCAGGTACGAGAGGATCTCGAGCTCCCGGTCTGTCAAGGGCTCGATGAGGTCGCTCCCCAGGGATGGTGAGGCGAGAGCCTGAGCCCGTCGGAGTATTCGACCTGGGAGGGCAGAATCCGCATCAGGCAGGTCGGAGATCATTTGCACGATTGTCGGACCGGCACGCACGAAGGACTCGACCAAGGAGGGACCCTCGGCCACCGCCAGCGCCTCCTTGAGATGCATTCGAGCGACATCAGAGGAACCTTCACTCTCCGCAAGCCATGCGGCCAAGAGGAGACCATCGATCATCGCCAGAGGATTCGTGGAGTCGGTCGATCCTGAGAACGTCTCGACCAATTTGCGGGCGAGATCGTCGTCACCCAGGGTCAGGGTCGCTGCGGCGCCTTCAAATGCCAGCGCCGGTGAATCCGAGGACCCGGTCCGGAGCGACCGCTGGCTCAGCTCGGGTGATCCGCCGAGACGGAGGAGACGGCTCTGGAGGGCAAGGAGACGATCTGCGATGACTGGGGGTGCCGGCGCCCCCAGGTCGCTTCTCGCGGAGAGGGCGGTCGTCATCGCCTCTTCTCGCTTGCCGTCCGCTTCCAGAAGGAGCGCCGCCTCGAGGTGACCGGACCAGGAGAGTTGGCTTCGTCCGTTTGCCTCAGCCCTCAAGATGCCCTCGTGCAGAGACACCGATGCGCGACCGGGCTCGCCTCGTTCCAGGGCCACAAGAGTGGACGTTAGGTAGGCCTCGGCAATCGAAGGATGTGCCAAGAGGCCCACTGACTTGGCTATGGCCAATGCCTCATCACTTAAGGCGACGGCTCGTTCCGTGTTGCCCAGCCAGGCCTCGAGCAGCCCGAGGGAGCCCAGGCCGCTGACTTTCCAGATCGGATAGGTGGCTCCTTGGGTCGCCAATCCCCGTTCGAGCCAGTCCCGGGCCTGTTCCAGATCGCCGGCCTGGAAGTGCGCCCGCCCACGTGACACCACGGCCATCGTTTCGAGTGACGCCCGATGAGTCAGGTTCATGATGGTGGGGAGCGGGCTGTCGCCGATGTGGTCGAGCTCGTCGAGTGCACGTACGGCCATGTCGATGGAGACGTCTGGGCGGGGACGCCATTGGACCATCGAAGCGAGGAACACGTGGGCACAGGTCCGCTCGCCTGCTGAGGAGCTGACATGGGTCGCCACGCGTCCGAGAACGTCCTCCGCCCTCGCCGCCTGACCTTCAAGTAGCATCAAAATGCCGAGAAGCAGGCTGATATCAGGCCGGTCCGCTCGGGCGGACTCAGGAACCTGGGAGATCCAGCGGATGACGGTGGCCATCTCGCCTTTTTCGAAGATCTCAGAGCCTCGGGCCAGGATGACGTCGAGGGCATCGTTCCAGTTCCGGGCTCGAAGCAGGTATTCGAGGCCGGAACTCACCTCCCCTCGCTCGAGATGCCAGGACGCAGCCTGGTTCAGCAAACGGGCTTCAACAGCAGGCCGCTCTGCTCTGAGCTTGAAACGAAGCGTGTCGCGAAAGAGATGGTGGAAGCGAAACCGTTCGCGACGGGTGTCCAGCGGAACGAGGAACATCGATTCCCGTTCGAGGTCCTCGAGGACGAGCTGCGAGCTCGGCTCGCCGGTCAGAAGGGCAACCAGGTCCGCACACATCGTGTCCAGCACTGAGACACGGAGCAAGAGCTCTCGGCGTTCGGGCGGCTGGGCCTGGAGTACTTCCTCGCTGAGGTAGTCTGCAATGAGCCTGTCGTCGCCGCTGAACTGCGTAATGAACTCGTCCGAGTCGTTGTAGAGCCTGAGCGTCATTCCGGCCAGCTGCAGACCGGCGGCCCACCCTTCGGTTCGGGCGACCAGCGTGGCCACCCTGTCGATTCCGAGTGACCGACCGGTGATGTGCTCGAGCAACACGGCGGAGTCGACCTCGTCGAGGGCCAGGTCGGACTGGCGGATCTCGATCATCTGATCACTCACCCGATGGCGACTCCACGCAATCGGGAGATCGGTCCGGGTCGAAAGCACCAGATGAATATTGTCCGGAAGAAGATTGGCGAGCCGACCCAGATCCGAAATCAGGACAGGGTTCGAGAGGTGGTGGAGGTCGTCGAGGACGATCACCGCCTCGGGGAGGTCGGGCATCTGCGCCTCAAGAGCCTCCAGCAGCGGCGTACCGAGCCCGCCTCCGTGCAACGACATCAGGGAAGTGAGATCCGCGAAGTCCGGGTTGACGGCAGCAAGTCCGAAGAGGAGCTTCTGGGAGAACCTGACCGGATCGTCGTCGTCGACGCCGACGTCCAGCCAGACAAAAGCCAGCTCGGGGTGGGTCCTGGCCCACTGAGCGAGGAGCACTGACTTTCCCGCACCGGCCGGCGCAACAATGAGGGTGACCGGACGGACGAGCGCGTCGTCCAGCCGGCGCCTGAGCGCTGCACGATCGACCGCATAGGCCGGCGCGAGAGGTGGTGGTGTCATTGATGAACCTGTCCGCCCTGTCCGCCCGTCCTAGTTCTCCTAGCAGTCTGCCACCGCGATTGTGACAACGCCAGTTGGATGTCAGCGAGGAGTACCGCGCAAATCAGTCTCCATGTTCACTGAAAGCTCACAGCGCGCTGTTGGGGGCCTCCAATGGGGGCTCGATGCCTATTTGAGGTTTCCGATGACCCCGACGCGAAACCCATACCAGGGGTAGATGCGCTGGAAGGCCGGGTTCCCCGATTCGAAGCCGAAGGCCGAGATCTCCATCTGGTAGGCCGGCGCATTCGCGACGCCCCCGTGGTAATACCGCCAATTGCGGAGGAAGTTGTAGCCCGGTGGTTGCGGGGCCAGTGTGTCGAGGATCTCTACGACATTGCCCCCCTGGTCGTAGGTACCCCAGGGGGAGGGGGTCTTGTCCTGACCGACTGTGCTCACGTTCGCCATGTACTGAGACGGGAGGTCGAGCCCTTGCGGGATGTCGGCCGGGAACACTTTGGTGCAGGTCGGCCCGGCCTGATACGGACACCAGGTGGGGGCCGACCCGGGCGGGGCTCCCGGGGTGTCCACGCTGCTGTTGGGGTCGTTCGGGTTGTAGGTCGCCAGTGGCTGGTCGGACGAGTTCTCGACATCCCCCGTGCCGGGATTGAGCACAGCCACGTTCGGCTGGTTGAAGGGGCCCGTCGGGTAGGCCCAATAGGAGTCCGTTCCACCGCCCTTGGGGTCGTAATAGGCGGCCTTGACCCACTCGTTGTTGCTGGGGAGGACGAATCCCGTCGACCGGTTTCGCGTCGTCGCCGGGTTGGCGACGTTGTACATGCCGGTCTCGGTTCTCGTTGAGAGCCGTACCGCATAGGTGACGTACTTGAAGCTGCCCGAAGAGAATGACGTCTTGGAGAGCACCTTGCCGTTGGTCAGGGAGTTCACGAACCGCGCCCCCCGACGGAAGTCGCCGAAATTGAACGGCTTGTTCGCCCATTGCGGATAGGCGACGGAGTAGTGCTGGCCCGTAGCCGCCGACGCGGTGTACCTGATGGAGCCGTACTGCGGCCAGACCGTGGGACTCATGTCGTCGTTGTAGAGGTCGTGCGGGTTCTTGCCGCGCGGGTCGACCGTATTGAGGAATGTGACGTACTGGCTGACGGTGGTGTCGAACTCGCCGATCCCGTAGGTGTAGCTGACGCCGCCTACCGTCAGGCATGGTGGTGGCGCCGCGGGCGCGTCACTGCAGCTTTTGTAGATGCCGGTGCTGCCCTTGTTGGCCGGCGGGTCCACGAACTGGCCTTTTGGGCCCCCGAAGGTCTGGATGACCCCCACCGAGGGGTTTCCGGGGTCCCCGACGATGGCCATGGTGATCGTGACGACACCCCGCTTGGGTGTGGTTGATGCGCCAGCGCCAGATTGACTGACACCTACGGAGACGGCAACCACGCATGCGATCACCAGTCCGGACACCGGCCAGAGCCTGCGACGAGTCTTTCGAGTGATTGAACTCCTCATGACCTGCCCTCCAACACCTCGGCTGCACGCGTGATGTCAATCAAGGCAGAACAGAATCTCGATCGAATCCCCCTGCCCTGCGGTGGTTCGGCGAGGTCCTTCGCGTAGTCCAGGGCAGACTCACATGACAGCGAGCGCATGCCGGTCCCGCACGACATACGCCATGATCAAGGCGAGCGGGAAGAAGAGAAGGCTCAGCAGGAAATATGCAAAGAAACTGTGTCCCTTCCGGTGAGCCACCCTGGCGGGCCAGAACGCAATGGCAATCCAGATGATCACGCCAACAATTCCCACGCCGAACCACATCAGGTGCTCCCTTGTTGGCTTGTACGACTGGGGATCACCCCGGCAAGGACGAGCTCGCTATGACGAACCCCACACAACTATAGGCATCATGCTGAGTGGTTGCGATCTCCTCGTCGTCACCCATTCCGGGTGATCATCGGCCCTAAGTGGTTGCCAGAGGTGAGGGTCTCCCCACTCAGGTAGCGTCGTTTTTGCCCCGAAGGATCGCGACGACCTCAAAGAATGGATCGATGAGCGACCCGTCGACTACTCGCCGACCGGATTTACTGACACCAACTCAATATTGAGGTCGCTCAGCTGACGGAACAACTGGTAGAGCACCTCCTGATCTGGAACCTGCCCTCTAAGGTGAGTCAATCCTCCATCAAAGTGGGCGGCCTCGAAACCACCAAATGCGGCGAGCAGGGCGGGACCTAGCCTTCCGCGCACGACCACCTCGAATGTACGGATTGACACGGCGCATACCTCGTCGTTTAGGAATCTCTCGGAGTTACCAAATCGAATGGCCTGTCACCAGGCGCGCGGCCTCCAAGGTCACTGACTATCGCCTACTCAGGACTGCGGTGATCAGCGGTGGCCCCGCGCTCGAAGCACGGTCGGTGATTGTGTGGACTGCGGGGCGTTGAGGCTCACGAGTCCGCTACCAAAGGCGCTCTGAGCGTGATGAAGCATAGAGACGATAATTCGTGAAATGGCGTCAGCCACCGAAAATTTACTTTGGACTTATCTCGTCAGTGAGCCCCAGGGGTCCGGCTCAAGGCCCAAGGCGTAGGAGCCACCGGAAAGCGCCCAAGCCCAGATCACCCTCTGAGGATGACGACTTTACGGGTTGAGCGTTCCACGATGAGGCGATGCGTGCCAGACCCGCACCCGTACGGCTGAGCGGGAATCCCGTTGGGCCCGCTCGACCTATGACGGCCCCTTGTGTCAGCCGGGGGTCTGCGATCTCGTGCTGACGTCTCCGAATCGAAATGCCCTGGAGCACCCGAAAGAGTCCCCTTGAATGCCGAGCGTTTCGAGCTCGTCGTAAAGGGGAGACTGAGCCCGACCTTGATTGCGGCCATTGACGGATTCGAGGTCAGTCGGTGCGAACATGGCGAAACCCACCTGGTCGGGTGGGTACCTGATCAGGCGCGCTTGCACGGCACGCTCGAACTGCTCCGCGATCTGAACATCGAGCTCGTGTCGATCAATCCCAAGCCAACGTCTGAGCCCGAAACTCTCGATCCCCAAAGTGGAACCGCGAAAGGAACATCCTATGGCTGAAGTTGCGCGGACCAACCTGCCGATCCCTCACACGGGCCATGTCGGCCTGATCACCTATGACGCCAAGGACCCAGATACCAACTTTGCGCCCATCGAACCGCTGCGGCCCCCCAGCGGTGCGCCGAACGTCGTTGTCGTGATGATCGACGATGCCGGTTTCGGGTCGTCATCCGCCTTCGGTGGTCCTTGCCACACTCCGAATGCGGAGAAGCTTGCTGGCCAGGGGCTTCGCTTCAACCGATTTCACACCACGGCCTTGTGCTCACCGTCTCGCCAATCACTGCTCACGAGCCGGAATCACCACGCAGTCGGCATGGGTGGCATCACCGAGATCGCTACTTCGGCGCCTGGCTACAACTCGATCCGACCCGACAACGCGGCGCCGATCGCCGAGATCCTGAAGCTCAACGGCTACAGCACGGCCCAGTTCGGCAAGTGCCACGAAGTGCCAGTCTGGGAGACCAGCCCCATGGGTCCCTACACCCAGTGGCCGACCGGCAGCGGCTTCGAGTACTTCTACGGGTTCGTCGGGGCCGAGACCAACCAGTGGTACCCGGCCCTATACGAGGGCACCTCACCGATCGAACCGCCAAAAACACCCGAGGAGGGTTACCACCTCACCGAAGACCTGACCGATCACGCGATTAGCTGGGTTCACCAGCAGAAATCCCTCATGCCGGACAAGCCGTTCTACATGTACTTCGCGCCCGGTGCCACGCACGCCCCTCATCACGTGCCCACCGAGTGGAGCGACAAGTACCGGGGCCGTTTCGATGCCGGATGGGACGCACTTCGAGAGGAGACACTGGCCCGCCAGATCAAGCTCGGTGTCGTCCCGAAGGGTACCGATCTTTCGGCTCGGCCCGCCGAGATCGAGGCCTGGGACGACCTGTCCGAGGTGCTGAAGCCGGTATTGGCGCGCCAGATGGAGCTGTACGCCGGCTTCCTCGAGCACACGGACCATCAGATCGGGAGATTGATGGAGGCGCTCAATGAGCTGGGCATCCTCGAGGACACGCTCATCTACCTGATCATCGGGGACAACGGGGCCAGTGCCGAAGGGACGCCGACCGGCACGTTCAACGAGATCATCGCCCTCAACGGGGCGGCGGACTTCGAGACCGACGAGTTCATGGCCTCGCATATCGACGAGTTCGGCACGCCGGCGTCGTACAACCACTACGCGGTGGGCTGGGCCCTGGCCATGAACACCCCATACCAGTGGACCAAGCAGGTCGCCTCCCACTTCGGTGGCACCCGCACGGGCACCATCGTCCATTGGCCCAAGGGGATCAAGGCCAAGGGGGAAGTGCGGAGCCAGTTCCATCACCTGATCGACGTCGGGGCGACCATCCTCGATGTAGCCGGTATCCCGGAGCCAACCTTTGTCCATGGCATCCAGCAGATGCCCCTGCACGGTGTGTCGATGGCCTATGCGTTCGAAGATGGTGCCGCTCCCGACCGACGGGAGACCCAGTACTTCGAGGTTGCTTGCAATCGGGGCGTCTACCACAAGGGGTGGTCGGCGGTCACCAGGCACAGCATCCCTTGGGTGTTCGGAGGTGAGCTGCCGGCACTCGACGACGACGTATGGGAGCTCTATGACACGACCACGGACTGGTCCCAAGCCCACGACCTGGCGGCTGAGCACCCCGACAAGCTGAGGGATCTTCAGCGCCTCTGGCTGATCGAGGCGGTGAAGTACAACGTGCTCCCTCTCGACGACAGGCGGATCGAGCGCTTCAACTCGGATATCGCAGGCCGGCCCGTGCTGGTGAAGGGCAACGCGCAGGTTCTCTACGAGGGCATGACCCGGCTCAGCGAGAACTCCGTCCTCAACCTCAAGAACAAGTCGCACTCGGTCACCGCCGAGGTCGAGATCCCCAAGGGGGGCGCCAACGGGGTGATCATCGCCCAGGGCGGTGCCTTTGCCGGCTGGAGCCTCTACCTCCACGAAGGCAAGCCGAAGTACTGCCACAACCTGGCCGGCCTCATGCGGTTCTATGTCGAGAGCACGAGGAAAGTTCCTGTTGGGAAGCACCAGGTCCGGATGGAGTTCGCCTACGACGGCGGCGGACTGGCCAAGGGGGGCACCTCCACTCTCTTCATCGACGGGAAGAAGGCTGGCGAGGGTCGTATCAACGCGACGGTCCCCATGATCTACTCGGCCGACGAGACCTGTGATCTGGGCGTGGACACCGGCACCCCCGTGAGCGAGGACTACACGAGCGAGTCCAGTCATTTCACAGGGAGAGTCAAGTGGGTCGAGCTGCAGATCGGCGACGACAGCCACGACCACTTGATCTCCGCCGAGGAGCTCATGCGGGTGGCGACGGCGATCCAGTAGCGAATCGAACACGTCCCAAATACGTTCCCTACGGTCCGGAGGCAACTGTGCTTGGCCACATGCTGGCGACGACGGACATCACCATCGGCGGCTTCAAGTGGAAGGGCGAGTTCACCGCGATCGACCTCATCGCGGCGAGCACGAACGCGCTCAACGGTGCCCTCCTGTCGCGGCGCCCCGACCATTACCGGAACTTCACAGTGGTGGGAGTGCTGATCATGGCCCTGCTCTGTGGGATTGGTGGCGGGGTCACACGTGACGTGCTGGTCAACCAGATACCTAGCGCCTTCACCAATCCGGCGTACATCTTGTTGTGTCTCGGTGCCGGCATTATCGGGTACAACCTGGCCTTCGCCAAGGGCCAGTTGTTCCGTGAGGGCCTCTTCCAGTTCATGACCGCCTTCTCCCTGCCGTGGATGGCCATCGCGGGCGCACAGAAGGCCGAGCAGGTCCACCTTCCCCTCCTCCCGGCACTCCTGCTCGCCGTCGTGGGAGCGACGGCCGGTCGCTACTACGTCGACATCACGAGCGGCGTGGCTCCCAAGCAGTTCGTACGAGGGGAGTGGTTCGTCCCGATTGCGTTGCTGACCGCCGGCATCTGGATCCTGCTCGACTGGGCCGGCCTGAACATCTGGGCCTCAACTGGCATCGCCTTTGTCATCGGTTTTACCGTGCGGGTGGTGGCCCTTTACCGGGGTTGGGAGGAGCCGCTCGCCAAGGAACCAACCGGTGTCTACAAGCACTCCGACGGGCGCCCCCTGCTCGGTCGCAAGATTCAAGGAAAGTCAGAGCGCGAGCTGAGGGACCTCGGCCTGCTCGTCGACGATCCGGCCGCCACATGACAGTTGCCGAAAGGCGCGCGCCGAGGTCCTCGGACGGCGCAACGAAGCCAGCGGCCACTCCTCCACGCCGGCCCGGGCCCGTGGATCCCCGTCTCCTGCACTACGCGCGGGGGACGCGCCGCTACCTGCTGCTGACCGTTGTGCTTGGTGGCGTGACCGCCGGTCTGGTGCTGGCCCAGGCGTGGTTGATCGCCAACACGGTCTCCGATGTCGTCTTCCGCCACGAGGGCGTGGCACGCGTGCGAACCCTCGTCGTGCTGTTGGCCATTGTCATCCTCGGGCGATCGCTGGTGGCCTGGCTCGGAGAGCGCGCCGCCCAGCGCGCCTCGGCGTCGGCCAAGTCGGACCTCCGCACCGCCCTGGTGGAGAAGATCACCGAACTCGGGCCTGCGGGCATCGACCGCGTGCGATCCGGGAGCTTGGTGGTCATGGCCACCAGCGGCATCGACGCGCTCGACAGCTACTTCGCCCGGTACCTCCCGCAGCTGTTCCTGGCCGTCATCGTCCCGGTGACCGTCATCGTCGTCACGTTGGGTGCCGATTGGATATCGGCGCTGATCATCGCGGTCACAGTGCCTTTGATCCCGTTGTTCATGGCGCTGGTTGGTGCCTCGACCAGGGTTCGGATGCACCGGCAGGCCCGCTTGCTCCAGCGGCTGGCCGGTCACTTCCTCGACGTCGTGGCGGGCCTCCCGACCCTCAAGGTGTTCGGTCGTGCCAAGGCCCAGGTAGCGGCTGTCCGTGACGTCACGAACCATTACCGGACCGCGACGATGGCCACCTTGAAGGTGGCGTTTCTCTCGTCGCTCATCCTCGAGTTGTTGGCCACCTTCTCGGTGGCCCTCGTCGCCGTTTCCGTCGGCCTCCGCCTGCTCGGCGGCCACCTGAGCTTCGCCACCGCACTCTTCGTTCTCATTTTGGCGCCGGAGGCGTATCTTCCCCTTCGTCTTCTCGGGACGAACTATCACGCCAGCGCCGAAGGGATGAAGGCGGCCGAGGATGTCTTCGAGGTCCTGGAGCGTCCCGTCCCTTGGCATGGGCACCGTGACGATGTGCCCGACCCGTCGACCTCCTCGCTGCACATCGAGCGGCTCGAGGTCACCTATCCGGGCCGGACGCTCCCGGCGCTCCGTGACGTCTCCCTGTCTGTCGAACCGGGTGAGGTGCTGGCGATCGCCGGTCCCAGTGGTTGTGGCAAGTCCAGCCTGCTGGGCGTTCTGCTCGGCCTGATCCCCGCATCGCGGGGGTCGGTCACCGTCGATGGCGTCGATCTGACCGATCTCGACCCAGGCGCGTGGAGGGCCCTGGTGGCCTGGGTCCCTCAGCGTCCCCATCTCTTTGCCCGCTCTATCGCCGACAACGTGCGTCTCGGTAGGCCCGACGCCACCGACCACGACGTGCGGTGTGCCATCAGCGACGCCGGGCTGGATGAGGTGGTGGCCCGCCTCCCTGAGGGGCCCGAGACCATGCTCGGCACCGACGGGGCCGGGCTCTCGGCTGGGGAGCGCCAGCGAGTGGCCCTGGCCAGGGCCTTTCTTCGCGATGCGCCTTTGCTGCTCCTCGACGAACCCACGGCAAGTCTCGACGGTCGAACCGAGGAGGGCGTCTTGTCCGCCGTTCGGCGCCTGATGGTCGGCCGCACCGTGGTGATGGCCGCTCACCGCCCGTCGCTCCTGGCCGTGTGCGACCGTGTCATCCGACTGGTCCCGCCCATGGAAGGGTCGGCACAGGCATGATGCCCACGGCGCCAGTCCCGCCCATGTCCGCCCGGGCCTCGGTACGCCGGACTTTGGGCATTGCCCGTCCTGCCTCGGGCCGCATGGCGGTCGCGACCCTGCTCGGAGCGGGTGCCATCGCCGCCGACATCGGGCTCCTCGGCACGGCCGCCTGGTTGATCTCCAAGGCCGCCCAGCATCCGAACGAGGCCACGCTGGCGGTGGCCATCGTGGCAGTCCAGTTCTTCGGTTTGTCACGCGGCTTCTTGCGATACAAGGAGCGCCTGGTGGGCCACGACGCTGCCTTCCGACTGCTCGCTGACGTGCGGGTGAAGGTGTATCAACGACTCGAGCGACTCGCCCCCTCCGGCCTGCCCGCGTTCCGCCGGGGCGACCTGCTGGCTCGCATGGTCCAGGACGTCGACTCGCTGCAGGACCTGGTGCTCAGGGTGGTCCCCCCGTTTGGCATCGCTGTTGTCGTCGGGGTCTCGACCGTCGTTCTCATGTGGTGGATGCTGCCGGCTGCGGCGGTGATCCTGGCCGGGTGCCTGTTGCTCGCCGCGACCGTCGTGCCGTGGTTGACTGCGGCGCTCGCTCGACGTCGCGAGTCGCAATTCGCGCTCCTACGGGGCGACCTGGGAGCGGCGATGGTCGACCTCACCGAGGGGGCGGCCGAGTTGATCGCCTTTGGCGCCGCCGAAGCCCACCTCCGCACCATACGCACACAGGATGCCGGACTCACCTCCATCGCTTCGGCGTCGGCTGGGACCGCTGGCGTCGGTCTGGCGCTGACGACGCTGCTCGCCGGGCTGGCGTGCTGGGGTTGTCTCATGGCCGGCATCCCCGCCGTGATCTCGGGCCGGCTCGGCGGCACGGAATTGGCCGTCATTACCCTCATCCCGCTGGCGGCGTTCGAGCTGGTCGTAGGTCTTCCTGTGGCCACCCAAGCGCTCCAGCGGGTACGTCAGGGCGCGGCGCGGGTGTTCGAGGTCCTGGATGCTCCGGTGCCCGTCCCCGAACCCGATCTGGACGAGCCGCTGCCTGATCCGCCCTACGACCTGGAGGTGCGATCAGCCTGGGCCAGCTACCGCGCCGCTCCATTCCCGGCTCTCTGTGACGTGGACCTCTCGCTCTCGCCGGGGCGGCGGGTGGCCGTCGTCGGGCCGAGCGGTGCGGGCAAATCGACCCTAGCCGCGATCCTGGTCGGCTTTCTGCCATGTGACGCCGGCTCCATCACCTTGTCCGGGGTCCCGACGGAGCGGTTGTCCGGCGACGACCTCCGCACGGTGGTCGGACTGGTCGGACAAGACGCCTACCTTTTCGACGCCACGGTGGGCGAGAACCTGAGGGTCGGACTGCGAGACGCCACCGACGAGCAGTTGTACAGCGTGCTGGACCGTGTCGGGTTGGCCGCGTGGCTCGACGATCTGCCTCGGGGTCTGGCCACCGAGGTGGGCGCCCACGGGGGCCGCCTCTCTGGAGGTCAGCGCCAGCGCCTGGCGGTAGCCCGCGCCCTTCTGGCTGACTTCCCGGTGCTGGTGCTCGACGAGCCGGCCGAGCACCTTGATTCTGCTGCCGCCGACGCACTCACATCCGACCTGCTGAGCATCACCGCCGGTCGCTCGCTGGTCCTGGTGACCCATCGCCTGGCCGGGCTCGAGGCCGTCGACGAGATCCTCGTCATGGACTCGGGGAGGGTGATTGAGCGGGGGACCCACGACGAACTGCTCGGTCAGGCCGGGCGGTACTCCGACCTCTGGTGGGAGGAGATGAGGAGCGAGCGCCACGCTCGATTACGCGAAGGATCAGCCGAGCACTACCAGTCGCCCCAGCCACCCCCGACCACCGCCCTGCGCGCGGTCACCCTCAACGAAGGGAGCTATGCCTCATGACCACCGATCTCGCCCGCTGGCAGTTCGCCACCACGAGCATCTACCACTTCCTGTTCGTGCCCGTGACCATAGGCTTGGCCTTCCTCGTCGCTCTCCTCCAGACCAGTTGGTATAGGAACGACAACCCGGCCTTCAAGCGGCTGACCAAATTCTTCGGGACCCTGCTGCTGATCAACGTGGCTGTCGGCGTCGTGACTGGTCTGGTGCAGGAGTTCGAATTCGGCATGAACTGGTCGAACTACTCCCGTTTCGTGGGCAACATCTTCGGGGGACCCCTGGCCATGGAAGGTCTGGTGGCCTTCTTCCTCGAGTCCACCTTCTTGGGTATCTGGATCTTCGGGTGGGATCGACTCTCGAAGAAGCTGCATCTGACCTGCATCTGGCTCGTCACCGGTGCGTCCATGCTGTCCGCCCTGTTCATCATGGCGGCCAACTCATGGATGCAGCACCCGGTGGGCTACGTGATGAACTCCCAGCACGAGCCTCAGCTCACCGACATCTGGGCCCTCTTCACGAATCCGGTGTTCCTGTGGGCGTATCCGCACGTGATTCTGGCCTCGTTGGTGACCGGGGCCATCATCATGCTGGCCTTCTCCGCCTGGCACCTCAAGCGCAAAAGCTCGGTCGCGGCCTTCCGCCGGACCGCCATCATCTCGGTGTGCGTCCTGGCCCCGGCCGTCTTCCTCAACATGTTCATCGGGAGTGAGCTGGGTGTGGTGGAGGGCAAGTACCAGCCGATGAAGATCGCCGCCGCCGAAGCGCTGTGGACCACCTGTGACTCACACTGCCCATTTTCCATCTTCCAGATCGGGGGCGGCAACAACGACGAGACCCCAACCCAAATCTGGGAGGTCCCCGACCTGCTCTCGATCCTCGCCACCAATCATCCCGACGGTGAGGTCCAGGGCCTCAACAACCTCCAGGCGCAGTACGTCAAGGAGTACGGACCGGGGAACTACATCCCCAACGTCTTCATTCAGTACTGGGGGATGCGGGTCATGGCCTATCTCGCCGCCCTGATCGCGTTGTTCGCGCTGTGGGGACTCTGGCTCATCCGCCGGAAGACCCTGGCGAAGGCCAAGTGGTTCCTCTTCATTGCGCCTTGGTTCGCCATCACTCCCTTCCTCATGAACACGGCGGGATGGCTGCTGACGGAGAGCGGTCGACAACCCTGGATCGTCCAGGGATTGATGAAGACGTCTCAGGCCGCGTCACCGTCGGTGACGTCCACCGACATCTGGATAAGCCTCAGCGCCTTCGTGCTCTTGTACCTCTCGCTCGGTGTGGCCGACGTCTATCTGATGATCCACTACGGCCGCAAGGAGTTGGAGCCGAGCCTGGTCGACGGTGGCGGTGGCGGTGGCGGTGGCGGTGGCGGCACCGACCAACCAGAAAGCAGTTCATCGGCCGAGTCGGAAGACGACCGGGTCCCGGCCCTCATCTACTAGGAGACGACAATGGTGCATCTGAACAACATCTGGTTCGTAATCGTTGCCATCTTCTGGGTCGGGTTCTTCATTCTCGAGGGGTTCGACTTCGGCGTCGGCATGCTGCACTCGTTTGTCGGGAAGACCGATGTCGAGTGCCGCATCGCCGTCAACTCGATCGGGCCCACCTGGGACGGCAACGAGGTGTGGCTGATCGTTGCGGGAGCGGCGATCTTCGCCGCGTTCCCGTCGTGGTACGCCACAATGTTCTCCACCTTCTACCTGGCCCTGCTGGTGGTACTCCTCGCCCTGATCGTGCGCGGGGTGTCTTTCGAGTTCCATCGCAAGATCGACAACCCGCGGTGGCGGTCGGCCTGGAGGTGGTCGCTCACCCTCGGGAGCTTGTTCATCCCCCTCCTACTCGGCACGGCTCTCGGCGACCTCCTCCACGGATTGCCGATCAACTCGTCCCACAACTACACGGGCAACTTCTTCGACCTGCTGGTTCCCTATGGGCTCTACACCGGCGTCACCTTGACCGTGCTCTGCCTGTTCCTCGGTGCCGCCTATCTCACGCTCAAGACAGAGGGCGAGCTGCACGATCGTGTGGCGCG
>Ga0310038_10001124_pt1 | contig 20749 bp, 19 predicted proteins | sample Sb_taG_6_FD_200461 | JGI IMG/M metagenome (GOLD analysis project Ga0310038, IMG submission 200461) | Peat soil microbial communities from Weissenstadt, Germany - Sb_50d_4_PS metaG (v2) (version 2) | ecosystem: Environmental > Terrestrial > Soil > Wetlands > Peat | place: Germany: Weissenstadt... | reverse complement strand
AGCCCGGTCAGGGAAGCGGAGACCCGCGCCCGGCTGGCCGCCGTGATAGCCGAGCTTTCCGCCGCGGTCCGGGCCTACGGCCAGCTTCTGGAGGCCGACCCGGTGTCCGCCGACTTCTCCGCGGCCGAAGCCGCCGCCGCGGCCGAGCCGATCGCCGAAGCGCTGGAAGATCATCTCGAAGAGGCCCAGCGGCAGCAGGACCAGCTCGCTGACCTGCTCTCCACCGACCCGGCCGAACGTCCAGAGGGATGGCAGCTGCGCGGCGAGATCCTCGCCCACGTGGACCGGCTGCGCTCCGAGCTCGAGCCCGGGCGCCTGCCGGACCCGGCCCCGGCGAAGCCACCGCTGCGGGCCCTCCGCGACCGGGCCCGGAGCGACATCCACTGGAGTGACCGGCACCATGACGAGCGGCACCGGGAGCGGCACGACGAGCGGCACCGCCAGGAGCGGCACCACGACGAGCGGCACCGCGAGCGGCACCGGGAGCCGACGACCGGGCCGCGGCGGCAGCCGAACCGGGCCGCCCTGCGGGCCCGGGCCAGGCGAACCGTCTCGCGGGTTTCGCGGGTCTCTGGGGTCTCTGGGGTCAGGGCAAGGCGGGCCCGTTTATCCGCGCGGTGGCCTAGCCATGGTGGACGGCCTCGACGTTGTGGCCGTCCGGGTCGCGCAGGAAGACGGCGTAATAGCCGGGGTGGTACTCCGGCCACTCGCGCGGGGCGTGCAGCACCTCCACCCCGGCCGCGACGGCGGCCTCGTGCACCGCGTCCACCGCGCTCCGGTCGGGCGCCCGGAAGGCCACGTGCAGCTCCCTGGTCTCGGCGCCGGTGGGCGGGCCTAGCCAGAACACGGGAATGCCGTCGGGGCCGGCCAGGCCGACCACGATGGTCTCGCCGGCCGGGAAGCGCATCGCCTCGTGCATCCCGATCGCGGCGAAGGCGCGGAGGTAGAAATCGAGCGACTTCTCGACGTCCTGCACTTGCAGGCCGATGTGATCAAGCATGGGCGGAGCCTAACAGCGGGCTACGACATCGCGGCGGCAGCGGATCGCGCGCGGGTGTGCGACAGATTTGTAGGTAACCAAGATCATTGCAAACCGGGTTGTTCACACACGGGCGGAAACAGTCGGCCAGTTGGCCGATGGCCGGGATCGACTGGGTCGTGATGTCTCGGCGTCCAGGCTGACCGGCCAGCAGGTTATATGACAAGCTAAGGCAGGTCAGGAGGGGCGAATCACGGTCAGCGTGAACGGCTTGCCGCCGGCCGCGTGCGCGACGGCGTCGTTCACGTCGTTCCTGAAGATCGCCGCCTCATTCGCCCGGGCTGCCCCGTTGACCTGTCCGCCGTGGTCACCAGCTCACTCGGCTGGGCGCACGCCCGGCGGGTCGCCGGGGCGGTCACGACGACTGACGGGCCCTCCCGCTCGTTTTCTCAGCCTTGCCCGGCTGCGCGTCAGATGAAAAACACGCAGCTGTGCGGCTGCCTGGGAGGCGGCCCCGGCCGCACCCGGGCGGCCGGCCTGCCGCTGTGAGAAGCCCGCTCAGGGCGCTGCCGCGCCGAAGACCAGGACGCCCGGCTCAGCCGCGGTCATGGAGGGTCACCTGGTAGCCGTCGGGGTCCGCGAACGTGAAGGTGCGGCCGAACGGCCCGTCGGCGGGCGCTGAGACGATCGTCGTGCCGGCGGCGGCGAGGGCGTCGTGGATGTCCTGCGCGTCGGGGGCGTGCAGCCACAGCGCCATCCCCTGCCCCGGCTGCGCGATCGCGTCCAGGTCGGTGCCCGCGACGACGTCGCGGACGGCGAACGCGACCGGCTTGGTGCCGAACACGACGGCGTGCGGCGGTCCTGCGCCGGAGCGCTTCAGCCCCAGGTACTGCTCGTAGAAAGCGGCGGAACGCTCCAGGTCGCGCACCTGCAGTGAAATGAAGTCGGGTCCGGTGACGGCCACGATCCTTACCTCCTCAATGGTATGTCAGTCTTCTGACACACCACACTGTATGTCAGACTACTGACATGAGTCAAGGCGAGCCCGGAATCGAGCTGGACACATCGCTGGGGTACATGCTGAAGGCGGCCGCGAGCGCCCTGCACTCCGCCCTGGAGGCCGTGCTGAGGCCGCTGGGCATGACGATCACCCACTACGCCTGCCTGGAGCTGCTGGCCCAGCGACCGGGCCTGTCCAACTCCGAGCTTGCCCGCGGCGCCTTCGTCACCCGGCAGTCGATGAACGTGCTCCTGCAGGCCCTCGAACGCCAGGGACTCGTTGCCCGCCCGGCACGGGCACCCGTCGGCAGGGCCCTGCCGGCCGAGCTGACCGCCCGCGGGCGCCGCCAGCTCACGATGGCCAGCGCCGCGGTCCGCCGCGTCGAGCAAGACATGCTGGCCAATCTGGATGCCAGCGACCAAGATCAGATGCGGCGCCTGCTCACTGCGTGCATCGCCTCACTGACCGAACCGCCCGCATCGGCGACTCCCCCGGACCGGCCGCCTGGACCAGGGCACGTGGCGCAGGCAGCAACGGCCTGGTGACGCGCGGGTGCTACCTGCAGGCGCCAGGCTTGCGTCTTCGCCGCTTTCACCTGGCTGCCCATGGGGCTAGCTTATCGCCGCTGGAAGGAGGGGCCCTCCTCCCAGGTAATCATCTTCGGGCAGGGGCAGATCAGGCGGCTCCTGTCTGGTTGTGACGGTGGTTGCAGATGGCTTCCCGCTGGCTGCTGGCCTCTTTGCAGCGCAGGGTGATGATGGCGTCGGCTCCTGCGACGGTCCAGTGCATGCCTGCCTGCTTGAGTCTTTGCCCGACGATGGTCTTGCAGCTGGCCTCGACGACGCCGGATCCGGCGAACAGGCCGCGTGAGCGGAACCAGCGGTAGCGCATGCGGGGGGCGTTGCTGAGGAAGTAGCCGAGTTCCTTGCCGACTTCGTCTTTCTTGATTCCTTCGAGGGGGTATTCGCGGACGGCGGCCTCGATGCCGTTGATGTCGCCGTAGTCGAGGTCTTCGAGGCGGGCGGCGAGCCATTCGTCCCTTCGGTCGCCGAGCATGAACTCCAGGGACCGGGTGAGGGAGTGCAGGTGCTCGCGGGCGTGGCAGAGGTCGACGATCTGGGTGGCCTCGGGGAACTTCGCGGTGGCGATGTTCCAGATCCAGGCGGCGCCGTCGCCGAGGATGGTGAGCTGGCGGACGTGGTCCGCGCCGCGGCGGATGCCCTCGGCCCGGACCAGGTTCCCGAACGTCGCGGCGGGCTCGAAGGTCGCGATGACGCTCGCGGAGGCCCGGTCGCGGACGGGGTAGCCGTCAGCGTCGAGCTTGTCCTGGGTGAAGAAGACGGCGAGCTTGACCTCGCGGGTGCGGGCGCGGCCGTCCTCGCCTTTCCCCTCCCGCCCGGCGGTCTCCTTCGCCGTCATGGGGACGCCGGTGCCGTCGATGGCGGCGTAGAGCTTGTCGGGCAGCGGGGACGGCGGGAGAGGGACCACCTTCCGGGAGGCGATGAGCCGGGCGCGCTCGCGGCCGGCGGCCGCGAGCGCGGTGCCGCTGGCCTCGGCGGCCCGCTCGACGCGCCTGGCGGTGAGCCGGACCCCGGCCAGCTTCTCCAGCAGCCGCGCGGCTCCCGCGAACGGCCCGGCCGCGGCGGCCAGGTCGTTCATCGCGGCCAGGCCGGGCGACATCGACGTGCCCGCGACGCCGAGCTCATCGTCGCGCGGGGCCAGGCCGTGCCCGCATTCCGCGCAGTGGTACCAGGCCCGCCGCAGGGCGGCCGGCCCGAGCACGGTATCGATGACCTTCTCCCGGTAGCCAGCGAAGACGGCCTCGTGGCCGTGCCCGCAGTCCGCCCGGGGACCGCGGTGGCCGGGATCGGCGGACAGCGCCTCCCCGAGCATGGCCCCGCCGAGCCTCAGCAGCCCGGCCCGCAGCACCGCCTCGGCCCTCTCCAGGCCGTTCTCGCAGCCCAGCGCCCTGGCGGCCTCAGCTGCCAGGCGGCCTACCCCGGCGGACTTCTCCGCCGCGAGCGCCTCCCGCAGCCCCCTTTTTCCCCTCCCGTCCCGGAGGGGTCCTCGCCGGCGGCGCCGCCCGCCGCCGGGCGGGCCTCGCAGATCTTCTCGTTCACCTCGATGATCTGCTCCACCGTCGTCGCGAACTCGGCGTGCCGGGCGATCTCGCGGCGCACCTTGCCCACCTCGCCCGCCGCGAGCTGACGGGCGACGGTCTTCCGCCGGCCCGCCGACCGGGTCCACAAGAACCTTGGCCCGTGCCCGGGATGCTCCGGGGCCGCGCACGCGCAGTTCGGCTTCCCGCACCTGCGCCAGTTCTCGCTCACCGACCCCCGCCGGAAGTCCCCGACCACGCTGAGCTGCGCGAACAGCCGGTCCCGCTCGGCCTCCAGCTCCGGAACCGACAGCTCGGACATGGCACTCCTCATCTGGTTTTGACGGTCAAAACCAGACTCCCATCATAACCAGGGAAGATGTGGGACCCCTACATATGTGTCGCACACCCATCGCGCGCTGGCGAGGCTGTCGCGCCACCGATCCCGGGCAGGTCCGTGCCTCGGCCGAACCGTGCCCGCGTCCCGCGGCCTGCGCTCGCCACTGCTTTCCCGCATGTCCCATGAGCCCCGCGCGCGCCCGCCGCAGAGCCTGAATCCGCCCTTCCGCCCGCAGCAGTAACCGCCACGATGGAACATCGTTGCTGCCCCAGCAGCATCAATGCTCCATCGTTGCCGCTAGGGCCGGGGGCCAGGACCGCGAATCGCATGCCCACGGCGCAATGGGGTCTCGACGCGCACGCCAGAAGAGATGCGCGATAGCCTCCCGCGCACCGGATGAGCCGCCCGAGCAAGATGTCACTCATGCGGCAAGGGGCGGCTCCCGTCCCGCTTGCGGGGCGCGCTACGGATGACGAGTCGTGGCAAACTACGCGGGTGACCGCTTTGAAGCTGCCCGGCCTGCCGTTCGCGCTCGAGCCCGCGGGCAGCCCGCCGCCCGGCTGCCGGGTCCGGCATGGTGTGCTGACACTTACCGGCGCGGCCGGAACCGACCTGTTCGTCGATCCCGCCGGGGCTGATCCCGGGCAGGTTCCCGACGCCGGGCGGCTGGTGGGCCTGCCCCCGGCGGGCGACTTTACGCTCGCGGCGCAGGTCAGCGTGGAGTTCGGGAGCATGTACGACGCGGGGGTCCTGCTGCTGCACGCGGCCGAGCGGCAGTGGGCCAAGCTCTGCTTCGAGTACTCTCCGCAGCTGCGGCCCACCGCGGTCACGGTCGTGACCAGGGGAACCTCGGACGACAGCAACTCCTTCGAGGTGGATGGCGATAGCTTGTGGCTGCGGATCACGCGGTCCGGCGCCGCCTGGGCCTTCCACGCCTCCACCGACGGCGCGTGGTGGCGGCTGCTGCGTTACTTCGCCCTGTCCTCCGATCCCGCGGAAATGGTCCGGGCCGGCTTCCTGGCCCAGTCCCCGGCCGGCGGGGGGTGCGCGGCCACGTTCGACCACATCACGTTCCGGGCGGGCGCGCCGGAGAACCTGCGCGACGGCAGCTGACGCAGCGAGTGAGCTAGGGCGTGTCCCGGACCGGCTGCCCGTGGCGTGACCTGCCCGGGGAGTACGGGAACTGGAAGACGGTCTATAACCGGCATCGCCGCTGGTCGCTGGACGGGACCTGGCAGAAGATCCTGGGCCGGCTGCGGGCCGGGTGTGATGAGGCCGAGGGGCCGGACTGGACCCTCAGCGCTGATTCCACCGCGTGACTGCCAGATCCGCGCGTTTCCCGGCGCCAGGCGGACACGGCACGCGCTTCCCGCCATACTGGGCAGGTGGGGCGGGAATGGCAGTTATCCCGGAAACAGCACCGGCGCCTGCATCAGGAGCACCTGGCTGGCGCCGCTTCCTGACGCCGTGGCGCTCGCCCGCGGATCAGCCCGCCTGGGCGCGGCCGGCGCTGCTGGCCATCGCCGCCGTCGCGGCGGTCGCGTACGGCTGGGGAATGGCCGGCGCCAGCGTCGAGTCGTTCTACGGCGCGGCGGCCCGCAGCATGTCGGAAAGCTGGCACGACTTCATCTTCGCGGCGTTCGATCCAGCCGGGACCGTCACCGTCGACAAGCTGCCCGGCGCGCTGTGGGTGCAGGCCCTGTCGCTGCGGATCTTCGGCTTTCACATCTGGGCCCTGGTCCTGCCGCAAGTGGTCGAGGGCGTGCTCACCATCCTGGTGCTGTACCGGGCGGTCCGCCGGCTGGCCGGGCCTGCGGCCGGCCTGACCGCCGCGGCCGTGCTCGCCGTCACGCCCATCACCGTGCTGCTGAGCCGCGGCAACGTGTCGGACTCGCTGCTGATCCTGCTGCTCGTCCTCGCCGCCGACGCCACGTCCGCCGCGCTGCTCACCGGGTCGCTGCGGCAGCTGCTGCTCGCCGGCGTCTGGGTCGGCCTGGCGTTCCAGGCGAAGATGATCCAGGCCTGGCTGGCCCTGCCCGCGCTGGCCGCCGCCTACCTGCTCGCCGCCCCCGCGGCGCGGCTGCGTACCCGGTGCGCGCACGTCGCGCTGGCCGGGCTGGTCACCGCCGTGGTCTCCCTGTCCTGGATGACCGCGGTCTCACTGGTCCCGTCTCAGGACCGGCCCTACGTGGACGGCAGCCCGGACGACTCGGTGTACACGCAGGTCTTCGACTACAACGGCCTGGGCCGGCTCACCGGGAACTGGGCGACCGCCGCCGGGCCGCCTTCACCGATCGTGATCGCGGCCAAAGAGAGCGGGCAGTTGCTGACCGCCGAGACCATAGGCATCAAGCCGGGCTGGCACCGGCTGCTGGCCGGCCCGTTCGCGGCCGGCAGCGGCTGGCTGCTGCCGGCGGCCGTCGCCGGCGCGCTGGGCGTGCTCATCTCCCGGCGCCGTCAGGGCAGGCGCGACCCGCTGCGCGCCGCCGTCGTGCTGTGGGGCGGCTGGTGGCTGGTCCTCGCGGTCTTCTTCAGCGTCGGCACCTACCTGAACTCGTACTACGTCGCGGCGCTCGTCCCCGCGGTAGCCGCGCTGTGCGGCACCGGCATCGCCGCGTGCGGACCTGGCCCTTGGCCGGCCAGGGTGCGGCTGATCGTCGCCGCGACGGTGCTCGGCTGCGCCGGCTACGGCGCCTACCTGATGTCCGGGACGGTATCCGGCCCGGTCGTGCTCACCGTGGTGGCGCTGATCGTGGCGGCGGCCGCCGCCGCTCAGCTGCTGCTGCCCGCGTCAGGCAAGGGCGGGCACCTGACCGCGGTCGCGTCCGCCGGTGCCGCCGTGCTCCTGCTGCCCGCGGCGGCGTCCGTGAGCTGCGTCATCCGCGGGCTGGGCCCGTTTGATACCCCGTTCGAGTCGTCGAAGACCGCGCACAATAACCAGGCGCTGGCCGCCGCCGCGCCCGCCCTGACCAGGGCCGTCCAGCGGCTAGAACTCCAGACGCCACCCGGTGACGCCCTGCTCGGCACCGACACGTCCGGGCTCGCGCAGAGTTACATCCTGTACAGCGGCAGGGAGGTGCTGCCGATCGGCGGCTACCTCGGCAACGTGCCGGCCCCGACGCTGGCCACGCTGCAGGCCGACATCAGCCGCGGCTACGTGCGAGTATTCGTGCTGCCGGTGTCACCGCCGGGCCCGGACCCGCGGGTGCGGTGGATCGAGTCGCACTGCACCAGGCAGCCCCCGCCCCCGCACCGCCGCCCGGTCCCGTACGCGGACTTCTTCTGCGGACTCCCCGCCGCCCAGCCGGCCGGCGGACCGGCTGCCACGCTGGCCCCGCCGCAGCCGGCCGGCTAAACGCAGCGACCGGAACACGTACCGCATGATGCCGCCGTACCGCCGCCAGCGCAAACAGCAGGCGGCCCCGTTCGGGGCGGCACGAGTTCGCGAAGCCTTCCCGCCGCGCGATGGCCACCGCACGCTCCACCAGCGGCGGCAGGTCCGTCAGTCCGTCATAGGCGGCCGTCCCCTGCGGCGACGCTCAGGCTTCGCGTTCGATCGGGCAGCTCATGCAGCGCGGGCCGCCGCGGCCCCGGCCGAGTTCGCCGCCCGGCACCGCGATCACCTCGACGCCGTTGTCCTGCAGGTAGGTGTTCGTGGTCACGTTCCGCTCGTAGGCGATGACCACCCCCGGCTCGACCGCCAGCACGTTGCAGCCGTCGTCCCACTGCTCCCGCTGCGCGGAATGGACGTCCTGCACGGCGGTCAGCACCGTGATGTACGGCCTGTCCAGCGCGGCGGCCATGGCCCGGTGCATGTCCTCGGGCGGGTGATCGGTGACCTTGAGCTCGGTGGCCGTCGCGCCCGGCTCGACCGTGTAGGACGGCAGCATGCCCATGCCCGCGTACTTGATGAACACGCCATAGTCCGCCATGGTCATCATCGTGTCCAGGTGCATGAACGCCCGCGTCTTGGGCATGTCGATGGCCACCAGGCGGCGGGCCGCCCCGGCCTCGAACAGCCGGTGGGCGATCAGCTCCACCGCCTGCGGCGTGGTCCGCTCGCTCATCCCGACCAGCACCGCCTCGTGGCCCAGGACCAGGATGTCGCCGCCCTCGATGGTGGCGGGCGCGGCGTCACCGCCGTGGTACCAGACGTCGAAGCCGGCCTCGGCGAACATCGGGTGCCACCGGTAGATGGCCTCGTCGGTCACCGTCTCCCGGATCCGGGCTGGCCGGCGCATCGCGTTGACGGATACGCCGCCGTAGATCCAGCAGGACGTGTCGCGCTGGTAGAGCAGGTTCGGCAGCGGGGCGAGCACGAAATCGTCGGGGTCGAGGGAGTGGAAGGCCATGCTCTTGGGTTCCGGGCCGAGTTCGGCGATCTCGCGCTTGGTGATTCCGCCGCCCAGGAACTCTGCCAGGCGCGGCGAGTCCAGTCCGTCCATGCAGGCGCGCAGGGTGGCAGCGGCCAGCGGCCCGTGCCAGCGCGGGTCGAACACCCGCTCCAGGATGTAGTCGCGGGCTGCCGTGATCTCCAGGGTCTGGGTGAGCAGGTCGCTGAAGTAGTGGACCACGACGCCCCGCGAGCGCAGCGCGTCGGCGAACGTGTCGTGCTCCTCCTGCGCCCGGCTCACCCAGAGCACGTCGTCGAAGAGCAGGTCGGCGGCGTTGTCGGGGGTCAGGCGCTTGAGTTCCAGGCCGGGGCGGTGCAGGATCACCTGCCGGAGGCGGCCGACTTCGGAATCCACGTGAAACATGGCACCCCCCATGAGGGATAGGTGGGCGGACGGGTTAGCGCCCGAGGTAGCGGGCGGTGTAGGCGTTGCGGAACTTGCCTGCGGGGTCGTAGTGATTCATGAGGTCTAGGAAGTCCGGGAGACGGTCGTAGCGTGAGCCGAGGTCGGCCGCCGACGTGGTGAAGATCTTGCCCCAGTGCGGCCGCGCGCCGAACGGGGCCAGCCGCTGCTCCATCAGCGTCACCACCGGCAGCACCGCGGCGGTGTCGGGCATCCAGGTGAAGTGGAACGCCACGCTGTCCTGCCGGTAGCAGGGGCTCAGCCAGAGATCGTCGGCGGCGATCATCCGGACCTCGCAGATCCGCAGCACCGGGGCCAGGCGGTCACTGATCTGGCTCAGGGCACGCACGGCGGGCACCGCGCGGGTGGCCGGCAGCAGGTACTCCGACTGCAGTTCGTCGCCCGCGCTCGGGGTGAACTCGGGCCGGAAGTGGGGCAGCCGCTCGAACCACGGGCCGGGCACCCCCAGCTGCTGGGTGCAGGTGTCCGGCGGCAAGCCGGGCACCGGGTTCCGCGCGGCCGGGGCGGGCGGCGCGGTAAACCACGGGGCTTCCGTGATCGCAGCGGGCGGGGCCGAGCTGCCGTCGCCGGCACGCTGCTTGATCCAGACCTGGGTCAGCCGGGGCGCGCGCCAGTCGGTGAACAGGCTCACGCTGTACCCGCTGGCCATGATGTCCGCGAAGTGATCGTCCAGCACCTCCAGCGGGAGGTCCTCGTAGACCCGCTGGCTGATTCCGAAGGCCGGGACGACCTCTAGGACCAAACGGGTGACGACACCCAGGCCGCCGAGGTGCACCACGGCGCCGGGGAAGGAGTCGTCGCCGCGGCGGAACTCCACGATGTCCCCGTCGGCGGTGACGAACTCCAGCGCGGTGATGGCCGCGGCCAGGTTCTGATTTGCCGCCCCTGATCCGTGGGTGGCCGTCGCGCAGGCGCCGGCCACCGAGATGTGCGGCAGCGAGGCCATGTTGCGCAGCGCGAAGCCCTTCGCGTCCAGCCGCGGGGCCAGCCCGGCGTAGCTCAGGCCCGCCGCGACCCGGACGAGCGAGTTGGCCGAGTCGACCTCCACCTCCGGCGGCAGGCCGGCCAGGCTGACCTGTGCCCCGGGTGAGTCGGCCATGTCGTTGAAGGAATGGCCGGTGGCCAGCACGCGGACCTGGCGGGCCCGCGCGACGACGGCCCGCAGTTCGCTGACCGCGGCCGGCCGGTAGAAGTCAGGCGCCGCGAAGGCGATGTTGCCCGCCCAGTTCTTATCCGGCCGCCCCGCGGAGTCCAGGTTCACGTTCGACACCCTACGGGGTCCCCCACGTTTCCCCCAGGCCCCCTGCGGTTCCCCCGGTGGCCGCGGCGAGCCTTCATGGCACACCAGCTTGCTCCTAGAGAGGACCAGTCATGAGGTTTGCCAACCGCACCGGCGTGCGGGTCGCCATTGCCACCGCCGCGACGGGTGCGCTCGCCGCGGGCGCCTTTGCCGTGATGACGTCGGCCAGCGCCAGCCCGAACCATGCCGCTGACTCCCATGGCGTGATGGGCGTCCACGCGACCGCCTACAGTTTCCAAACCGTTGACAACGCCGCTGACCTAACGTTCAACCAGCTGCTTGGCATCAACAACTCCGGCGTGATCGCGGGCTACTTCGGCTCGGGCGCCCAGGGGCACCCGAACATGGGCTACCTGCTGACCCCCGGCGGATACCGCAGCGAGAACTTCCCCGGCTCGGTGCAGACCCAGGTCACCGGCCTCAACGACAACGGCGTCACGGTCGGGTTCTGGTCCGGCATGAACACCGCCAGCATGGCCAACGACAACTTCGGTTTCTACGCCACCGGCGGGCAGGGTTTCCACAGCGTCAACTTCCCGACCACGAACAACGCGTCCCCGCCGGTCAACCAGCTCCTCGGGGTGAACGACCACGACATCGCGGTCGGCTTCTACACCGACGCCAAGGGTACCAACCACGGTTACGAGTACAGCATCGCCGGTGGCAGCTTCAGCCAGGTCACCGAGCCGGGCCACCCGGGCGCCAGCCTCACCGCGGCCGCCATCAACAACCACGGCGACGTGGCCGGCTTCTACACCGGCCCCGGCGGGAAGACCGACGCGTTCCTCAAGACAGCCGGCGGCCAGTTCACTCCTCTTGCCTACCCGGGCGCCTCGGGAACCCAGGCGTTCGGCGTCAACGACAGCGACGAGGTCGTGGGCGTCTACACCGACGGCTCGGGCAACTCGGCCACCATGGGTGGGTTCACCTGGACCCCGGGCGGCGGGTTCAGCTCCGTCGATGACCCGCAGGGCCGCGGCGCCACCACCATCAACGGCGTCAACGACCACGGCGACCTGGTCGGCTTCTACACCGACAGCAAGGGCAACACGGACGGCTTCACCGCTACCCCGGTCATGGCGTCGGTCGCCCACCTGCACCTGCAGGCCATGCCGGCCGGCACGGTGACCTTCGTCTGGGCGCCCAACGGCCAGCTCACGCTGCAGGTGAACGCGTTCGGGTTCACGCCGGGCTCGAGCCACATCGTCGAGCTGCAGAGCCCGCAGGGCGCCACCATCGCCCAGTTCAGCCCGCTGACCGCGAACGCTGCCGGCCAGGCCCAGGCCACCGCGAGCAGCACGGACACCACCAGCGTGCCCGACGGCAGCCACCTGGTGATCCTGCTGGACGGCCAGAGCGGTGCGATCGCCAGCGAGCCCATCGCCCAGACCCCGGCGATCGCCGCCGGCCAGATGAGCTACCAGCTGCAGTCCGTCGAGGTCGGCCCCACCGGGACCAGCTACGGCACCCCGCAGGGCTGGGCCACCGTCGCCTATGACCCGAACGCCAGGACCATCACGGTCACGCTGACCGCCACCGGCCTCACCCCCGGCGCGCACGCCGCGCACATCCACATCGGCAGCTGCATGAGCCAGGGCCCGGTCCAGTACATGCTGATGGACTTCACCGCCAACAGCCGGGGCCAGATCACCCGCGAGGTCCGGACGGTCACCGGCGTGACGACCCCGGTGCCGGCCACCGGCTGGTACCTCAACCTGCACCAGGGCGACAGCAACAACATCCTGGCCAACGGCCAGCCGACCCCCAGTTTCCGTCCCCTCCTGTGCGCAGGCATCTGACCTGGGCTTCCCAGAGGCACACCCAGCAGGTCCCCCGGTCCCCCCAGTGAATCGCCCCGAGCCGCCAGCAATCCTGACTGACGGCAGAACCGCCACATTGCACTAACAGTTGAGAAAGGAAAAGACCATGAGGTCACACAGGAGGAACGCCCGCCGGATTGCCGCGACCACCGTTGCGTCCGGACTCCTCGCCGCGGGGGCGCTGGCCCTCACGACGTCGGCCGCGAGCGCCAGCACGCTGAGCGCCCAGGGCCACGGCACCGCCTACAGCTTCCGCACCCTTGACAACGCCAATGACCCGACGTTCAACCAGTTGCTCGGCATCAACGACTCCGGCGTGATCGCGGGCTACTTCGGTTCCGGCGCGGCCGGCCACCCGAACAAGGGCTACCTGCTGCTGCCGTACGGGCAGGGCACCTACATCAACGAGAACTTCCCCGGCTCGGTGCAGACGCAGGTCACCGGCCTGAACAACCGCGGCGTCACGGTCGGCTTCTGGTCCACCATGAACAACGCCAGCATGTCCAACGACAACTTCGGCTTCGTCGACGTCAACGGCCACTTCCGCACCGCCGACTTCCCGACCGGCAGCCCGGCCAGCCCTCCGGTCGACCAGCTGCTGGGCGTTAACGACAGCGACGTCGCGGTCGGCTTCTACGTCGACGGCGCCGGCAACAACCACGGCTACGAGTACAACATCCAGGCCAACCGCTACAGCTCGGTGACCGACCCCAGCCTGCCCGGCGCCAGCCTGACCGCGGCCGCCATCAACGACGAGGGCGGCGTGGCCGGCTTCTACACCAACTCCGCCGGCACCACCGACGGGTTCCTCAAGACGCACCACGGGCAGTTCATCGACCTGGCCGTTCCCGGCGCGTCGTCCACGATGGCGCTGGGCCTCAACGGCTCGGATGAGGTCGTGGGCACCTACACCGTCGGCTCGGGCAGCTCGGCCGCCATGCACGGCTTCACCTGGACCCCGCAGCACGGCTTCTCCACCGTCGATGACCCGCACGGCGCCGGCACCACCACCATCAACGGCGTGAACGACCGCGGCCAGCTGGTCGGCTTCTACGTCGACGGCGCCGGCAACACCGACGGCTTCCTCGCCAGCCCGCTGCGCTAACCCCCGTATCCAGCTACTGAGTTAACCGACTACTGGCCGCTCCGCCCTGGGACGATCCCGGGGCGGGGCGGCCAGCGCCACGTCAGCGCTCAGGCGGGCGCGGTCCCAGGGCCTCGGGCCAGGTCGACGGGAGCGGCCCGCCGAACCAGGCCTCGATGATGTGCCTGGCGATCGACACCGACGGCGGCAGCGCTATCTCGCGCGCCTGGATGGCGGCGAGCAGCTCGTCCCGGCTGAACCAGTGCGCCTCGGCGATCTCGTCGCGGTCTACGGCGATGGCCTGACCCGCCGGGGCTTCGGCGCGGAAGCCGAGCATCAGGCTGCGCGGCATCGGCCACGGCTGGCTGCCGACGTAGCGCACGTTCGTGACCTTGATCTGAGTTTCCTCGGCGACTTCGCGGATGACGGCCTGCTCCGCGGACTCACCGGGTTCCACGAAGCCGGCCAGGATCGACACCCGGCGGCCCGGCCAGGCGGCGTTCCTGGCCAGCAGGCACCGGTCATCGGGGTCGGTCACCAGCATGATGACGGCGGGATCGGTGCGCGGGAAGTGCTCGGTGCCGTCCGCGGGGCACCTGGTCGAGTGGCCACCGGGGTCCGGGATCGTGGGAGTTCCGTCCACCGGGCAGTGCGTATGCGAGTCGTGCCAGTTGGCCAGCGCCACCGCGTGCGTGAACAGCCCAGCGTCGCGGTCCCCGAGCAGCGCCCCCACCTCCCGCAGCCAGGCCGCGCGGACGGTGCCGGCCGCGGCGGGCAGGGCCGCGGCAGGCAGGGCCGCGGCAGGCAGGGCCGCGGCGGGCAGGGCCGCGGCGGGCAGGGGCGCGGAGATCCCGAAGTAGACCACGCCGTCGGCGTCCTGCCCGAGCAGGAACCGGACCCCGGGAGGTGCCTGGGCGGCCGCGGAGAAGACCAGATCGACGTGCTCGTCGTCGCCGAAGCGCACCAGCGCCCGCCCGTCGGAGACCACCAGCACCCGCGTGCGCGGATCGGCCCAGGCGGCGTCCAGCCACTGCGTGTCGTTCCGCCGGTGCGTGACCCGGTCGACGGTACCCCGGGCCAGTGCGAGCGACTCCAGCGGCGTCACCGCAGTTCCGCGGCGGCTAGCTCGTCCCAGAGGTACGCCGAGGCCTCGGCGCCGCGCAGCAGGAGAGAAAGGTCAACGCTTTCGTTCGGCGCGTGGATCTGGTCCGAATCCAGGCCGACCGCGACGAACACCAGCGGGGCCGCCAGGATCTCGGCCAGGTCCGCCTCCGGGCCGCTGCCGCCTTCCTTGGTGAACAGCACCTCGCGGCCGAACGCCCGCTGCATCGCGCGGCGCCCGGCCAGCACGGCCGGGGAGGTGATCGGCGAGTGGCAGGGGCGCACCCCGGGGTGGACGGTCACCGTGGCCGCCAGCCCGTCCGGCGTGCTGGCGGCGACGTACTCCCGGAAGGCCTCGCCCACGTCGGCGGGATCCTGGTCGGCGACCAGCCGGAAGGAGACCTTGGCGTGCGCGGCCCGGGGGATGATGGTCTTGGAGCCGGGCCCTGTGTGACCGCCCCACATCCCGTTGACCTCGGCGGTCGGCCGGGCCCAGATCCGCTCCAGCGTGCTGAAGCCCTGCTCGCCGTAGGCCGCGCCGCTCTTGCCTGCCTCGGCGAGCCACCGCTTCTCGTCGAAGGGCAGCCGGGCCAGCAGGTCCCGTTCGGTCGCCGACAGCGGCAGCACCCGGTCGTAGAACCGGGGCAGGGTGACCCGGCCCTGCTCGTCGTGCAGGCCGGCCAGCAGGCTCGCCATCGCGTGCAGCGGGTTCGGCACCCCGCCGCCGAACGAGCCGGAGTGCAGGTCCTGGACCGGCCCGGTCAGCGTGACCTCGACCGGGATCAGCCCCCGCATGCTGGTGCACATGGACGGGACGTCGGCGGCCCACATGGTGGTGTCGCTGATCACGATCACGTCGCAGGCCAGCCGCGCCCGCTCGCGCCGGAGCAGGTCGGCGAAGTGCTCAGAACCCGATTCCTCCTCGCCCTCGACGAGCAGCTTGATGGTGACCGGCGGCGCGTCCGCCGCAGTGGCGGTGCTTGCCCGGGGGGACGACCCCCCCAGACCCCCCCGCGAGGCAAGGCAGGCCCGCACGCCGAGGGAGTGGATCAGCACCTGGCCCTTGTCGTCGGAGGCGCCGCGGCCCAGCAGCAGGCCGTCGCGCTCGGCGGGCTCGAACGGCGGGCTGTGCCACTCCTCAAGCGGCTCGACCGGCTGGACGTCGTGGTGGCCGTAGACCAGGACGCTGGGGGCAGCCGGGTCCGCCGCCGGCCATTCGGCGAAGACCGCGGGCAGCCCGCCGGACGGGGTGTCCCACACCTCGGCGACCGGGAACCCGACGCCGCGGAGATGAGCCGCCAGCCATTCGGCGCTGCGGCGCACGTCGCCGTGCCGGTCCGGGTCGGCGGAGATCGAGGGTATGGCCAGCCACTGCTTCAGGTCGTCGATGAACTCGCGCGCGTTCGACTCAACATAGCCACGGACATCCATGCTTAGACCGTATCCAAGGGGGGCCTGGGGGGATGGGTCCCCCCCAAAGGGGGTCTGGGGGAATGGGTCCCCCCAGGAGCGGGGGGGTCACCGGGGGGGTCGTCCCCCAGGGGGAAAAACTGATCGCCACGGCCCAGGAGTCCCGCCGCCGGGATTGACACGTACCGGCCGGGGCGCGCAGTCACCGAACCCGCCACGACGGGCTGCTCGCCCGCATCGGTAAGCGCCTCGATCGCGGCCGGCGCCTCGGACGGGGAGACGACCACGCAGAAGCCGGTGCCCATGTTGAAGGTGGCGTACATCGTCTCCGGCGGCACCCGCCCGGCCTCGGCGATCAGCGCGAACACCGGCGGCGCGGGCGGCAGCGCGTTGAGCTCGTACGACACGTCCGCGGCCAGCCGCGCCAGGTTGAGCAGGCCGCCGCCGGAAATGTGCACCAGGCCCCGGGGAGTGACGCCCGCCGCCCACAACGCCTCCGCGGCCCGCACGTACACCCGGGTGGGCGCCAGCAGGGCGTCGTCGAGGCGCTGGCCGGTGCCGGGCACCTCACTGTCCAGGCTCAGCCGGCCCATCTCGAACAGCGCCCGGCGGGCCAGCGAGTACCCGTTGCTGTGCAGGCCCGAGCTGGGCAGGGCCAGGATGACGTCGCCCGCGCTGACCCGCGACCCGTCCACCGGCTCACGCCCCGGGGGCAGCGCGCCGACCGCGGTGCCGACCAGGTCGAGCATGGGCGGCCCGCCCGCGGCGGGCGCCAGCATCGCGCCGATCTGGGCGATCTCGCCGCCGGGGATGGCGATCCCCGCCTCCTCGGCGCCCAGGTACAGGCCGTGGGCGACCGCGGCCAGCACCTCCTCGTCGATCCGGTCGGTGGCCATGTAGTCGAGCAGCGCGAGCGGCACCGCCCCGGTGCAGATCACGTCGTTGACGTTGTTGGCCACGCAGTCGACCCCGATCGGCTCCCACCGGTTCGCCTCCCGTGCCAGCAGGATCTTGGTGCCGACCCCGTCGGTAGTCAGCGCGAGCGGCGGCCCGGGCGGGATATGCATCATGGTGGCGAAATAACCGCTGGCCAGACCGGTGATGTGAGTGACCAGCGGGGAGCGGACCGCGGTCCGGGCCAGCCAGGGGCGCATCGCCCGGGCGAAGACGTCTTGCTCGCGCTGTTCGTCCACGCCCGCGCTCGCGTAGGGGTCCATGCCGGCCCATAGTACAGAGCCCATGGTAGCGAGCAGGGGAGCCGGGGCACGCAGCACGGGCGTTCGGAATATTTGATCTTTCAAGCATCGTTATGCTGGCACTAAGCTGAGGAGGAAGACATGCCAGCTATCACCGTCGACGACATACTCGTGCTGCCGCGGGTGCCCGAGCCCGGCCTGGCCGAAACCGAGCGGAAGGTCACCTCGGTCACCACCGCGCCGTCCGGCTTTGAGGGCGAGGGGTTCCCGGTCCGGCGCGCCTTCGCCGGGGTGGACCTGGCGCGGCTCGACCCGTTCGTGCACATGGACCAGATGGGCGAGGTCGACTACGCCCCGGGTGAGCCCAAGGGCACCGCGTGGCACCCGCACCGCGGGTTCGAGACCGTCACCTACATCATCGACGGCACGTTCCGGCACCAGGACTCCAACGGCGGCGGCGGCCTGATCACCAACGGCGACACCCAGTGGATGACCGCGGGCGGCGGCATCCTGCACATCGAGGAGCCGCCGGAGGAACTCGTGGTCAGCGGCGGCCTGTTCCACGGCTTCCAGCTGTGGGTGAACCTGCCGGGCCGGCTGAAGATGACGCCGCCGCGCTACCAGGACATCCGGGCCGGGCAGGTCGCCCTGCTCTCGTCCGCGGACGGCGGGGCGCTGCTCCGGGTGATCGCGGGTGAGTTCGACGGCCACCAGGGCCCCGGGATCACGCACACGCCGATCTCGCTCGTGCACGCCACCGTCTCGGCCGGCGCCCAGGTGCGGCTGCCGTGGCGGGCGGACTTCAACTCGCTCGCCTACGTGCTGGCCGGCAGCGGGACCGTTGGGGCGGAACAGCGGCCTGTGCGGATGGGACAGCTGGCCGTGTTCGGGGCCGGTGACGCGATCACCTTCGCGGCAGGCCCCAAGCAGGACATGGACATCCTGCTGCTCGGCGGGCAGCCCATCAGGGAGCCAGTCGCGGCCTACGGCCCGTTCGTCATGAACACCCGCGCCGAACTCGTCCAGGCCTTCGAGGACTACCAGGCCGGGCGCCTGGGCAGCATCCCCGCGGTGCCGACCGACCCGCACCCCGGTCACGATGTTATTTAGAAGGCCTTTGATCCCGAACGAGCGGGTTCTTCAATCCGCATCAGCTTGAGCGCCAGGGCGGGGCAGGCCGCCACCGCCCGGCGCGCCTCGCGGTCCAGGACCGGGGGCACCGGGCGCGGGTCGACGATGGGGTAGCCCCACTCGTCGAGCGAGACGAGCTCGGGCAGCAGTTCGGCGCACACGCCGTGCCCAGTGCAGTTGATCGGGTTCACTCTTAGTGTGTCAGCCATGGTCAGGTCCAGTCGTCTTCGCTGGTCGGCATGCCGTCCGGCAGCGGCAGGAACGGCTTGCGGTTGGTGGCCGAGCACTGGCCCCGCGCGTGCAGGCTGATCTCGGACGAGAACACCGTCAGGGCGCTGCGGACGAACCGCACCGTGCCGTCCGGGTGGTTGCAGGCGCCGCGCCCGGTGACCAGGCCGGCCCAGCGCTCGACGTCCGCGCGGGTCTGCCTGCGATGCCCGGAACCGGCCAGCTCGGCGAGCCCGGCCGCGATGCGCGGCAGCCCGTTCAGGCACGGACCGCACTGCCCGGCCGACTCCGCGGCCAGGTAGCCGGTCACCCGGGCCGCCTCGGTCAGGCCGCACCGGTCGGCCGGCAGCGCCACCAGCACGCCCGCGCCGGCCGACGCCTCGAACCTTTTCAGCGTGTCGTTGGCCAGGGTGAGGCCGGCCGCCTGCGGCATCGGCAGCCAGGTGCCGTGGTAGCCGCCGACCAGCCAGGCCTGCGTCTCGGCGCCGCTGCTGAGCAGGGTGCGCAGCGGGGCGCCGATCTCCGCCTCGACCACCCGGCACTTGCCATCCGGCCAGTACACGGTGGTGAGCATGCTGCCGGGCTCGGCGTCGGTGCCGGCCGCGCGGAACCAGCGCGGGCCGTACCGCGCGATCAGCGCGAGGTGGGCTAGGGTCTCCACGTTCTGCACCAGGGTCGGCGCGCCGCCCAGGCCGCGCTCGCTCACCCGCGGGGGCTGGAACGTGGGCAGCGCGGGGCCGCCGCCGAGCCGGTTCACCAGCGCCGTTTCCTGGCCGGCCAGGAACCGCGGCGGGGCCTGCGTGATCGTCACGGCGATGCCGTCCAGGCCGCGCGAGGCCCGTTCGGCCAGCGCCCGCAAGATCTCGGGCGTGGGGCCGTAGTGCAGGTACAGGTGGGCCTCGGTGGCGCCGACCGCCTCGGCGGCCAGCTGCAGCCCGTCGAGCACGAGGTTCGGCGCGAGCCGCAGCAGCAGTTCGTCCTTGCGGCTGGCCGGCTCGCTCTCCGAGCCGTTGGCCACGATCACCTTCCGGGCGGCCCGGGCCCGGGCCACGACGGCCATCTTCCGGTACACCGGGAAGGCCGCGCCGCCCCGCCCGGTCAGGCCGGAGGCCTCGATGTCACCGAGCAGCGCGCCGGCCCGGTCCCGATAACCCCGGTACGGCGTGGCGCCGTACCGGGCGAGGTGGCCGCGCAGGTCTTCCGGTGAGGCCGGCAGCAGGCGGGGCAGCCCGGCAGCCTGCCGGGCTGCCCCGCCTCGTGCCGATTCGTTTACGGTGGTGGTCGTGGTCATCGCGTCACGCTCTCGCGGTTCCGGCGGGCTTGCTTGCTCGCGGTGGCCCTGCTTGTGGTGGCCCTGCTTGTGGTGGCAGTGTGCTGGGCGAAGACCGCGGCAACCCGTCCGGCCCGGGGCACCTGGCGTGCCGCGTGAGCCAGCCGCCAGACTACCGCCGCCGCGACGATCACCGCGCAGCCGATCGCCATATCGAGCATCCAGCCCTGCTGCAGGTCCTTGCTCGAGCCGATGCTGTGCACGAACGCGACCGGCCAGCTGGCGTAGGCGAGCAGGTGGATGGCCCGCCACAGGACGCGGTTCATGCGGCCGCGGAGCAGGCTGGTCAGGATCATCGCGATCATCATGTCCAGCGAGATCGCGCCCAGGCCCAGCCACAGCCGCTCGTAGCCCGAGGCGAACGGGACGACCGCGGAGAGCAGCGGGATGTGGACGTAGGTGTCGAGCACCGCGGTGAACACGTGCACGGCGATGAACGCCACCGCGACCAGGGAAAGGTTCCTGTGCAGGTCCGTCACCGCGAACCGCGGCAGGCCGGGCAGCCGGCCCTGCCGGTTGACCAGGATGCCGAGCACGAGCACGGCCGTCAGCAGCAGCAGTGCGACGATCCCGGTCGCGCGGCTGGCGTACCAGAACACGGTAGTCCCGCTCATGTCAGTGCTTCCCGTTGGCTGGTTCGGTTCTGAAGTTCATGTCATCTATCCTCGGCGACCGGTGTATGCGGAGCCTGTACGTTAGTTCTGAACAGCCTCTGACTGTTCGCGGGCGTTGGGCTCATCGTCGAGCTCGTCGGGGTAGGACTTGCTGAGGTTGGGCTTGTTCTCGTCGGGCTCGTTCTCGTCGCGGTTGGGCTCGTCGGGGTTGGGCTCGTCGGGCCAGCCGGCCACGGTGAACACCACGCCGGTCGCGTCGACCAGCCGGCCCGGCAGGCCGAGCTGCGCCAGCCAGCCCAGC
>Ga0310038_10001107_pt1 | contig 20941 bp, 20 predicted proteins | sample Sb_taG_6_FD_200461 | JGI IMG/M metagenome (GOLD analysis project Ga0310038, IMG submission 200461) | Peat soil microbial communities from Weissenstadt, Germany - Sb_50d_4_PS metaG (v2) (version 2) | ecosystem: Environmental > Terrestrial > Soil > Wetlands > Peat | place: Germany: Weissenstadt... | reverse complement strand
GGTGAAGACCGAGGCGCTGCTGCGCGCCTACGGCCGCTTCGTGGCTTCCCTCGGCGGCCGCTACATAACCGCGTGCGATGTGGGCACCCGCAGCGAGGACATGGACATCATCGCCAGGGAGTGCCGCTACGTGACGGGCCGCACGACCGCCCACGGCGGAGCGGGGGACTCCTCGGTCCTCACCGCCCTCGGCGTGCTGTACGGGATGCAGGCGGCGGCGGAGCGTGCCTGGGGCAGCCCCGGCCTGCGCAGCCGGACCGTGGGCGTGGAAGGAGTCGGAAAGGTCGGCCGCCGGCTCGTCGAGCATCTCATCGAGGCCGAAGCTGACGTGGTGATCTGCGACGTCAGTACCGAAGCGACCGAGGCCGCCCGCGCCCGCTATCCGGAAGTCCGTGTCGTGCCCGGCATCGACGCGCTCGTCGCCGCGGACCTCGACATCCTGGCTCCGTGCGCGCTGGGCGGCACGCTGACCGAGCGGGTCGCCGCCGGGCTGACGGCGCGCATCGTCTGCGGCGCGGCCAACAACCAGCTCGCCCACCACGGCGTGGAGAAGCTGCTGGCCGACCGGGGTGTCATCTACGCGCCGGATTACGTGGTCAACGCGGGCGGCGTCATCCAGGTGGCCGACGAGCTGAGCGGGTTCAACTTCGATCGGGCCCGGGCCGCCACCGAGCAGATCTACGCGACTACCGCCAAGGTCCTGTCGATCGCCGACGCCGACGGAGTGCCCCCGTCTGTGGCCGCGGATCGTCTCGCCGAGCGGCGGATGTCCGATGTTGGCCGGCTGCGCAGAATCTGGCTCGGCGCGATGGGATCTGCGTAGGCATCAGTGACGTAAAGCGGGTACGGTTGTACCTGTACGGATGCTGGTGAACGTCGCGCTCCCCGTTTGCGGGGCGGCGGCGGCGTCGTATGACGCACAAAAGCCAGCGAGGCGGAGATCATGGGGCCTGACTGGCTCCGGACGTTCGAGGGGGTCGAGCCAATGGGGCGCGGCCGAGCCAAGGCCAAGCAGGTTAAGGTCGCCCGTCAGCTCAAGTACAAGAGCGACGACACCGACCTCGACCGGCTGCGTGCGGAGCTAGGTGTCGGTGCGGACTCCCGCGACGGTAATTCCGCGGGAGACGACGAGGACGAAGACGAGGACCCGGGATCCGCTGAGGACGACTGGTAAGACGCTCAGGCCGTCGAGCACGTGCTTGCCGCGATCGTCGTCGGCGACCGGGACCGGGTACTGCCCGTCGAAGCAGGCGCGGCACAAGCGGCTGGCCGGCAGCCCGCTCGCCTCGGTCAGTCCCTCGAGCGACACGTAGCCCAGGGAGTCCGCGCCGATCGAGGCGCAGATTTCCGTCGGCGACAGGTGACCAGCGATGAGTTCGGCGCGGGTCGCGAAGTCGATGCCGTAGAAGCAGGGCCAGGTCACGGGCGGGGAGGCGACGCGCACGTGCACCTCGGCGGCGCCCGCTTCCCTGAGCATGGCGACGAGCGCACGCTGTGTGTTCCCGCGGACGATCGAGTCGTCCACCACGACCAGCCGACGGCCGGCGATGGCATCCCGGAGCGGATTCAGCTTCAGCTTGATGCCCCGCTCCCTGATCGTCTGGCTGGGCTGGATGAAGGTCCGGCCGACGTAAGGGTTCTTGACCAGTCCCTGCCCGAACGGGATGCCGCTGGCCTCGGCGAAACCGATCGCGGCCGGCGTGCCCGATTCGGGGACCGGGATGACCAGGTCGGCATCCGCGGGATGCTCGGCCGCCAGCCGCCGGCCCACGGCGACCCGGGTGGCGTGCACCCCCTGGCCGGAGATCGTGGTGTCGGGACGGGCCAGGTAGACGTACTCGAACAGGCATCCGCTCGGCCGCGGCGCCGCGAAGGTCCTCGACCGGACCCCGCGCCCGTTGATGCAGACCAGCTCGCCGGGCGCGATCTCGCGCACGAACGCCGCACCCACGATGTCCAGCGCGGCGGTCTCGCTGGCCACCACCCAGCCGCCCTTCAGGCGTCCGAGCACCAGCGGCCGGAATCCGTGCGGATCTCGCGCCGCGTAGAGCGTCTGCTCGTCCATGAAGACCAGTGAGTAGGCGCCCTTGGCCAGCGGCAGGACAACCGCTGCGGCGGCCTCCACCCCGGAGGGAGCCAAGGACGGATCCCCGGTCGCGCTATGCTGCACACGGTCGCTGACGAACAGCGCGGTAAGCACGTCGGTGTCGGAGGTCGCGGGGATCCCGCTGCTGCCCTGGCCGGCCTGGCCGAGCAGCGCGGCCAGCTCTCGGGTATTGATCAGGTTTCCGTTGTGGCCGAGCGCGAGGCTGGTAGTGGGCGTGGAGCGGAACGTCGGCTGCGCGTTCGCCCATACCGAGGCGCCGATGGTCGAGTACCGGCAGTGCCCGACCGCGATGTGGCCGCGCAGCGCGGTCAGGGCGGGCTCGTCGAAGACCTGCGCGACCAGGCCCATCTCCTTGTGCACCATGATGCGGCTGCCGTCGCTGACCGCTATGCCCGCCGATTCCTGCCCCCGGTGCTGCAACGCATACAGACCGTAGTAAGCGAGTTTGGCGACATCTTCACCCGGCGCCCAGACACCGAATACGCCGCAGGCCTCTCGTGGCGGCGGGTCCTCGAGTTCCAGCTCACCCACCGGACCGCCGTCGGGTGATGTCACTGCCTCAGTTTATTCGCTATGTGCTATTCAATAGTTCGCGTCGCTCAGATCCGCGCTCACCGCCGCTCACGCCAGCGGCAGGTAGGCGGCGAGGTCGGCGCGGGGACCGCTGGCGTGGACGGCGGCGGAGCCAACCGCGTCGGCCCAGCCGAGCCGGCCGGTGGCCAGCCGGACCCAGGTCACCGGATCGGTCTCCACGACGTTCGGCGGCGTGCCCCGGGTGTGAACCGGCCCGGGCAGGCACTGCACCGCCGCGACCGGCGGGATCCGTACCTCCAGGACACGGCCCGGGTGCCGCGCGGCGAGCAGCTGCAGCAGGTACCTGGCCGCGGCGCGCAGCTCGCCCGGCTCGGGGGCCAGCCCACCATCGAGCGCCCGCAGGACCAAGGCGACGCTCTCCGGCCCGCGCGGGTCCGGGCGCCGGGGAGGCACGGAGCTCAGCCGAACAACGCGGGCAGCGCGGCCGTGTACGCGGCGGCGAGCTCGGCCAGCGGGATCGTGAACCACCCCTTTACGGCCAGGGCGTCGCCGCCCGTGTGCCCGATGGTCTCGCCCGGCACGCCGTACGCGATGCGGAGCTCGGCGAAGGCTGCCTCGGAACCGGGACGTACCGCCACGATGGCGCGCGCGGCCGACTCGCTGAACAGAGCGGTGAACGGGTCTCCGGGCAGCCGGACCCGGCAGCCGGTGCCGCCGCGCAGGCAGGACTCGGCGAGCGCGATGGCCAGCCCTCCGTCGGACAGGTCATGAGCGGCCGCCAGCAGCCCGGCCGCGGCCGCGGCCGCCAGCAGCCCGGCCAGCCGCTGCTCGGCGGCCAGGTCGGGGACTGGCGGCCGGCCGCCGAGGTGGCCGTGCCGCACGTGAGCCCAGGCCGACCCGCCGAACTCGGCCTCGGTCCGGCCGAGCAGCAGGAGGTCATCGCCCGCGGCGCGGAATCCGATCGAGAGCCGCCGGCGCACGTCATCGTGCACGCCGAGGACCCCGATGACCGGGGTGGGATGCACGGCGGAGGTGGCGGTCTGGTTGTAGAAGCTGACGTTCCCGCCGGTGACCGGCACGCCCAGGACCGCGCATCCGTCCGCCAGGCCACGCACGGCCTCGGCGAACTGCCACATCACCGCGGGGTCCTCTGGTGAGCCGAAGTTCAGGCAGTTCGTCACGGCCAGCGGGTGGGCGCCGGTCACCGCCACGTTCCGGTACGCCTCGGACAGGGCCAGCTGGGTGCCCAGGTAGGGGTCGAGGCGGCAGTAGCGGCCGTTGCCGTCGGTGGCCAGCGCGATGCCGAGCCCGGTCGCCTCGTCCACCCGGACCAGGCCGCCGTCTTCCGGCATGGCCAGCACGGTGTCGCCGCGGACGTACCGGTCGTACTGATCGGTCACCCAGCGCTTGTCGGCCAGGCCCGGCGACCCGATCAGGGCCAGCACGTCCGCGCGCAGGCCCGGGCCGTCGGCAGGACGCGGCAGCGCAACGGGGCCGGCGGCGGCCAGTGCGTCCTGCGCCGCAGGCCGGGCCAAGGGCCGGTGGTACACGGGACCGTCGGCCGCCGAACCGGGCGGGATGTCCACCACTATCTCATCGTGCCAGGTCATGACCAGCCGGCCGGTGTCCGTCACCTCACCGATGACCGCGGCCCTGACGTCCCACTTGGCGCAGACGGCCAGGAACTCCTCCACACGGCCGGGCTCGACGACCGCCATCATCCGCTCTTGGGACTCGCTCATCAAGATCTCGGGCGGTCCCAGCGAGGGGTCGCGCAGCGGCACCGCGTCCAGCTGGACGCGCATGCCGCCGGTGCCGGCTGCGGCTAGCTCGGTGGTCGCGCAGGCCACCCCGGCCGCACCGAGATCCTGGATACCGACCACCAGGCCGCCCGCGAACAGCTCGAGGCAGCACTCGACCAGCAGTTTCTCCAGGAACGGATCCCCCACCTGGACACTGGGCCGCTTGGCGGCGGCTGAACCGCCGAACGCCGCGCTGGCCAGCACCGAGGCCCCGCCGACGCCGTCCGGGCCGGTGGCCGACCCGAACAGGATCACCTTGTTCCCCGGCCCGCTGGCCGCGGCGACCTGCAGGTCACCGTGGCGCATCACCCCGACGCAGAGCGCGTTGACCAGCGGGTTTCCTGCATAGCAGGGGTCGAAATCCAGCTCGCCGCCGATGTTGGGCAGGCCGAGGCAGTTGCCGTAGAAGGAGATGCCGCTGACCACACCGGGCAGCACCCGCCCGGTGTCGGGGGCCGAGGCGGGCCCGAATCTGAGCGCGTCCATCACCGCTACCGGACGCGCGCCCATGGCCAGGATGTCGCGGACGATGCCGCCGACCCCGGTGGCCGCGCCCTGATGGGGTTCCACGTAGGACGGATGGTTGTGCGACTCGATCTTGAACGTGACCGCGTAGCCCTGGCCGATATCGACCACGCCGGCATTGTGCCCGATCCCCGCGAGCAGCGCGGCGGACGCGGACGCCTTGGGCGCCAGCTGCCTCAGGTGCACCTTGGATGACTTGTACGAGCAGTGCTCGCTCCACATGACCGAGTACAGCGCCAGTTCCGCGCTGGTCGGCCGCCGGCCGAGGGTATCCAGGATCCGGTCGTACTCATCAGCCGTGAGCCCCAGTTCGGCAAACGGCTGAGGCATCGACCGCGTGGCCATGGCCCGCGCCACGGTGTCCGCGGTCATCCCAGCACTCCCGCCACCACCGAGGTGAACAAGCGCAGGCCGTCGGCTGACGGGCCGGTCAGCGGATCGACCGCGTGCTCGGGATGCGGCATCAGGCCGACCACGTTGCCCTCGGCGTTGCACACCCCGGCGATAGCGCCCGCCGAGCCGTTCGGGTTATCGCCGGCGTACCTGATCACGACCTGCCCGGACGCCTCGAGGTCGGCCAGCGTGCCCGGGTCGGCCGCGTAGGAGCCCTCGCCGCTCTTCAGCGGGACCACGATCTGCTCGCCGCCGGAGTAGGCGCGCGTCCACGCCGTCTTCGCGTTCTCTACCGTCAGCGGCAGGTCCCGGGTGACGAAACGGAGGCCGGAATTGCGGGTCAGGGCGCCGGGCAGCAGATGGGCCTCGCACAGGATCTGGAACCCGTTGCAGATGCCCAGCACCGGCAGGCCCGACCGGGCCGCCGGGACCAGTTCGCTCATTACCGGGGCGAACCGGGCGATCGCGCCGCAGCGCAGGTAGTCGCCGTAGGAGAACCCGCCGGGCAGGATCACCGCGTCCACGCCGCACAGATCCCGGTCGGCATGCCACAGCCCGACCGGCTCCGCTCCGGCGAGCCGGACGGCCCGCGCGGCGTCGCGGTCATCGAGCGACCCCGGGAACGTGATGACCCCTATCAGCACGCAGGCAGCCTACCGGGGCGTCGGGACCGATCTAGCTGGCCGCCCGGTAGTGCCGCAGCGGCGCGTCGTGGGACCACCTGATGTGCTTGCGCAGAGTCACCACCGTGCCCCGGTCCGGGCTGCTGTCCAGGGTGACGTTGTCCACGCAGGCCCGCATGACCGCCAGGCCCCGCCCCGACTCGGGCAGCTGGGCGATCGCGGTGACCGGCGGCTCGGGCCGCCCCCGCTCGCGGAAGGCGGCGCCGACGCCCTCGTCGGTCACCTCAACCTGACAGCCGACCGCGCCGAGGCTGGTCACCACGGTGTATCCCCGGACCTCCCGGCCGCTGTGCTGCAGCACGTTGGTGCAGGCTTCGGTCGCCGCGAGCAGGAGATCGTACACGGATTCCTCGTCCACACCCAGCCCGCGCAGGGTATCCCCGAGCACCCTGCGCATCACCGGCACGCTCAGCGTCTCGCAGCGGAACATCAAGCAGAACTTCACATCAGGAACCGATTTCACGCGCATCTAGCAACCCCGTACCCACCGTCATCTCGCAACTCTCATTCACAGTCCGAGTGATTCCCCGTTAACACGGCTGAAACCAGGTCCTTGGTCCCGCACGGCGGACGGGCGGGCCGGCTCGGCGTGAAACAGCCCGATAACCGCGCCGGATGGCGGTCCGCGCGCCAGCGCTGTGACAGCCGTCACAGCGGCGGTCACGGGATCGGGGGTATCGCGGTTAAGGGATCAGGGGTACCCCCGTGGACGCAGCCGACGCCGGATCGCAGGGCTCGCGGGTCCGGGGCGGCCCGCGCTGGCTCAGCCCGCGTGCAGCGTGAACTCCTCGATGACCGGGTTGGACAGCAGATCCCGGGCCAGCTCGGTGACGGCGGCCACCGCGTCCTCGTCCGCGGGCCCATCGAGTTCCACCTCGAACCGCTTTCCCTGCCGGACCCCCTGTACCTGACCGAACCCCAGGCGGCGGCACGCGCTGGCGACGGCCTCCCCCTGCGGGTCGTGTATCTCGGGCTTGAGCATGACTTCCACGATCATCCGGGCCACGTATCCTCCTGGGCCATCAGGGCATATATCTTCTGCTGAGGAGCGTCTGCTGGACCACGGACGCGCGCGCCCCACCGGGCACGCAGCGTACGCCCAGCTCCGTGACAGATGTGTCCGGGACCTTAGCCCATCTGGCCGATGCTGGCGATCCCAGTTCCGGCCCGGAAAGGAGTGGCACGTGACCGTCGAATCCGGCGCTGTGACCGCCGCCGCACCGTCTTTTCCTTCCGACCCAGCCACCCCTACCCGCCCATCCCTTAAGCCACATGAAGTGCCTCCGCCCGACCAGCCGGGGCTCGTTCAGCTGCTCACCCCGGAGGGCGAGCGTACCGATCATCCCGACTATCCGCTCGACCTGTCCGCCGCCGACATCAGGGACATGTACCGGGACCTGGTGCTCGTCCGCCGGATCGACACCGAGGCGATCTCGTTGCAGCGTCAGGGCGAGCTCGGCATCTGGGCCTCGCTGCTCGGTCAGGAGGCCGCGCAGATCGGCTCGGGCCGCGCGCTCGGTCCGGATGACATGGTGTTCCCCACCTACCGCGAGCACGGCGTGGCCTGGTGCCGCGGCATCGACCCGGTCAAGCTGCTCGAGCTCTACCGCGGGGTCAGCCACGGCGGCTGGGACCCCAAGGAGCACAAGTTCCACCTCTACACGATCGTGATCGGCAGCCAGACCCTGCACGCCACCGGGTACGCGATGGGCCTCCAGCGCGACGGGGTGGTCGGCGGGGACAACGCCGAGGCAGTCATCGTCTACTTCGGCGACGGCGCCACCAGCCAGGGTGACGTCAACGAGGCCTTCGTATGGGCCTCGGTGTTCAACGTGCCGGTCGTGTTCTTCTGCCAGAACAACCAGTGGGCCATCTCCGAGCCGCTGGAGAAGCAGAGCCGCATCCCGCTGTACCAGCGGGCCCGCGGCTTCGGGTTCCCCGGGCTGCGAGTGGACGGCAACGACGTGCTGGCCTGCTACGCGGTGACCAAGAAAGCCATGCAGGCGGCCCGCGAAGGCCAGGGCCCCACCCTGATCGAGGCCTTTACCTACCGGATGGGCGCGCATACCACCACCGACGACCCGACCAGGTACCGGCTGGCCAGCGAGCTCGAGGTGTGGAAGCTGAAGGACCCCATCGAGCGGGTCCGGGCCTACCTGGTCCGCACCGGCCAGGCCGAGCCCGAGTTCTTCGCCGCGCTGGACGCCGAGGCCAAGCAGGTCGGCGCCCGGATCCGCGAGGCGTGCCGGACCATGCCCGACCCGCCGCCACTGACCATCTTCGACCACGTGTACGCCGAGCCCAGCCCCATGACCTCGATCCTGCGCGAGGAGCGCGAGCAGTACGCCGCCTACCTGGATTCCTTCGAGGAGTCTGGGGGTGCCGGGCGATGACCATCCTGACCCTGTCCAAGGCGCTCAACGCGGGCCTCCGGAAGGCCATGGAGAACGACCCCAAGGTGCTCATCATGGGCGAGGACGTCGGCAAGCTCGGCGGCGTCTTCCGGGTTACGGACGGCCTGCAGAAGGACTTCGGCGAAGACCGGGTGATCGACACGCCGCTGGCCGAGTCCGGCATCGTCGGCACCGCGATCGGCCTCGCGCTGCGCGGTTACCGGCCGGTCTGCGAGATCCAGTTCGACGGCTTCGTCTACCCGGCGGCCAACCAGATCGTCAGCCAGCTGGCCAAGATGCGCTACCGGTCCCTCGGTTACGTCAGCCTGCCGGTGACCATCCGCATCCCGTGCGGCGGCGGCATCGGCGCGGTCGAGCACCACAGCGAATCCCCCGAGGTGCTGTTCGCCCACACCGCGGGCCTGCGCGTGGTGGCCTGCGGGGACGCGGCCGACGCGTTCGCCATGATCCAGCAGTCGATCAGCTGCGACGACCCGGTGATCTTCTTCGAGCCCAAGCGGCGCTACTGGGACAAGGCCGAGGTCGACACCGCCTCGGGCGTGGCCCACGCGCTGCCACTGGACCGGGCCAGGGTCGCGCTCGAGGGCACCGACGTGACCCTGCTGGCCTACGGCCCGCTGGTCCGGACCTGCCTGGAGTCCGCGCTCGCCGCCCGCCAGGACGGCCGCAGCATCGAGGTCATCGACCTGCGTTCGCTGTCCCCGCTGGACATGGAGACGATCAGCGACTCGGTCCGCCGCACGGGCCGCTGCGTGGTCGCGCACGAGGCGCCGGTGTACGCCGGGCTCGGCGCCGAGATCGCCGCCCGGGTGACCGAACAGTGCTTCTACCGCCTGGAGGCGCCGGTGCTGCGGGTCGGCGGCTTCGCCACCCCCTACCCGCCGTCCCGGCTCGAGGAGCACTACCTGCCCGACCTGGACCGGATCCTGGACGCCGTCGACCGCGCGTTCGGCTACTGAGGGGCGGTAATGACCGAACTCAAGGAGTTCAGGCTCCCCGACGTGGGCGAGGGCCTGACCGAAGCCGATATCGTCGCCTGGCACGTCAAGCCGGGCGACCATGTCGAGGTCAACCAGATCATCGTGGAGATCGAGACCGCCAAGGCCGTGGTCGAGCTGCCTTCCCCCTGGGACGGGACCGTCGCCGACCTTCTGGCCTCCGAAGGCCAGACGGTCCACGTGGGCACGCCGATCATCGCCGTCGACGTGTCCGGCACCGCCCCGGCCGCCGCCGCGGGTTATGCCGAACGGTCCGTGGTTCCCGCGCCCGGGACCGATCCGGCCCCGGCCGATCAAGCGGAGCGGCAGCCGGTCCTGGTCGGCTACGGCGTCAAGGCCTCGTCCACCACGCGCCGCTCGCGCAAGGCGGCGTCCCCCGCCGCGCCCGCCGCGCCCGCCGCAGAATCAGCACCCACGGCCCGGCCGGCACCCCACGCCGCGCCCGCGGCAGAGCCAGCACCTGCCCGGGTCCTGGCCAAGCCGCCGGTGCGCCGGCTGGCCAAAGATCTCGGCATCAGACTGGCCGAACTGGCCGGCACCGGGCCACGCGGCACGATCACCAGGGACGACGTGCACCGCGCGGCCGCTGCGACCACGATCCGTTCGGAACAAGAGGTGGCTGAGAACGGGGCCCGGACGGGTGCCGGTTCTGCCGCGGGTGCCGGTTCTGCCGCGGGTGCCGGTTCTGCCGCTGCCGCGGCGGGCGCGGCGGGCCTGGCCGCGCTGCCCAGCCCGGCCGGCGAAGAGCGCATCCCGGTACGCGGGGTGCGCAAGCGCATGGCGGCGGCCATGATCTCCAGCGCGTTCACCGCGCCGCATGTCACCGAGTTCCTGCAGGTCGACGTGACCGAGACGATGGCCGCGGTGCGGCGCATCCGCGACCTGCCGGAGTACGCCGACGCGCGGGTGTCGCCGCTGCTGCTGGTGGCCCGGGCCCTGCTCATCGCGGTGCGCCGGCACCCGCTGGTCAACTCATCGTGGGACGACGGCGCGCAGGAGATCGTGGTCAAGCACCACGTGAACCTCGGCATCGCCGTGGCCGCCGACCGTGGCCTGCTCGTGCCCAACGTCAAGAACGCCGCCGAGCTGTCGCTGCCCGAACTGGCTCGCAGCCTGCAGGACCTGGCCGAGACGGCTCGGGCGGGCCGGGCCACCCCGGCCGACCTGACGGGCGGCACGATCACGATCACCAACGTGGGGGTGTTCGGGGTAGACGGCGGAACCCCGATCCTCACCCCGGGCGAAGCTGCCATCCTGGCCTTCGGCCAGGTCAGGGACGCTCCCTGGGTCGTGGACGGGCAGCTGGCGGTGAGGGCGGTCTGCACCTTGTCGCTGTCCTTTGACCACCGCATCATCGACGGGGAACTGGGCTCGGCCGTCCTGCGCGACGTAGGCTCGATGCTCGAAGACCCGGTCCGGATGCTGGCCTGGAACTGAGTCCCCGGAGGCACATCATGATCAGGCATGTAGTGATGTTCCGGTGGGTGACCGGCGCGACGCAGGAGCAGAAGCAGCGCGTGGCCGCGGAGCTCAGCCGGCTGCCCGCGCTCGTGCCGTCCCTGCGGGCCTATCGCCTCGGCACCGACCTGGGCCTCAACCCGGGCAACTTCGACTTCGCGGTGGCGGCCGACTTCGACGACGCCGACGGGTACCTGGCCTACCGGGACCACCCGGAGCACCGGGCGATCATCGCGGAGTTCATCCGGCCGATCGCGGGCGAGCGCGCCGCGGTCCAGTACGAGTGCTGAGCCCGGTTAGAAGCCGCCCTCCGGCAGGTCCATCAGGTCAAGCGTGGTCTCCTCGGCGACCTTGCGCTCCGCGGCGAGCCTGGGCAGCACGGTCGCGGCGAAGAACCGGGCCGCGGCCACCTTGCCCGCGTAGAAGTCGTGATCCGGGGAGCCGGCCCCGATTTCGTCGAGCCGGCGCAGCGCGACCTCCGCGTGGGTCAGCAGCAGCCATCCGATCACCAGGTCGCCGAGCGCCATCAGCAGCCTGTTCGTGTTCAGGCCCGCCTTGTAGATCTCGGCCGGGTTCTCCAGCGACGCCATCAGGAAGCCCGTCATGGCCGTCGTGATGCCCTCTACCTGCGCCGCCGCCTCGGCCAGGGCCGCCCGCTCGGTCTTCAGCCTCCCGTTGCCGCCGTCCGCGGCGGCGAACTCCTTGATCCTGGCCAGCAGCGTCCCGAACGCCCGGCCCTGGTCCCGGATGATCTTGCGGAAGAACAGGTCCATGCCCTGGATCCCGGTGGTTCCCTCGTACACGCTGTCGATCTTCGCGTCCCTGATGTACTGCTCGATCGGGTAGTCCTGGAGGAACCCCGATCCGCCCAGGGTCTGCAGGGACAGGTGGAGCATCTCGTAAGAGCGCTCGGACCCGACGCCCTTCAGGACGGGCAGGAGCAGGTCGTTGAGGCCCGCGGCGGCCCCGTCGGTACGTCCCTGCGCCGCCGCGACCTGCAGCGTGTCCTGGATCATGGCCGTGTACAGGACCAGCGCCCGCATGCCCTCGGCGTAGGCCTTCTGCAGCATGAGCATGCGGCGGACGTCGGGGTGGTGGATGATCGTCACGCGCGGCGCGGTCTTGTCCGCCTGGTGGGCCAGATCGGCGCCCTGGACGCGGCTCTTGGCGAAGTCCAGCGCGTTCAGGTAGCCGGTGGACAAGGTGGCGATGGCCTTGGTCCCGATCAGCATCCGGGCCTGTTCGATGATCCGGAACATCTGCCGGATCCCGTCGTGCACGCCGCCGACCAGGGTGCCGACCGCCGGGCGGCCCCCGGGTTGAACAGCGCCGAAGGTCAGCTCGCACGTGGTGGACGCCTTCAGGCCCATCTTGTGCTCGAGGTTGGTGGCGAACACGCCGTTGCGCTCGCCGAGCGTCCCGTCCTCGTTGACCAGGTACTTGGGCACCAGGAACATGGACAGGCCCTTGGTGCCGGGGCCGTGGCCCTCGGGCCGGGCCAGCACGAGGTGGAAGATGTTCTCGGACAGGTCGTGCTCCGCGCTGGTGATGAACCGCTTGACGCCCTCGATGTGCCAGGTGCCGTCGGGCTGCTCGACCGCCCTGGTCCGGCCGGACCCCACGTCGGAGCCCGCATCCGGCTCGGTCAGCACCATGGTGCCGCCCCACTCGCGTTCGATGGCCAGCTCCGCGAAGCGCTTCTGCTCCTCGGTGCCGAGATACCACAGCGCCCGGGCCATCGAGTGGCCGCTGGCGAACATCCAGATCGCCGGGTTAGAGCCGAGGACAAGCTCGGCCATGGCCCAGTTGAGCGACCGCGGCGCCTGGGTCCCGCCCAGCTCGGCGGGCAGGGATAGCCGGTACCACTCGGCGTCCATGAAGGCGCGGTAGGACGCGCGCAGCGAGTCGGGCACCCGCACCGAGTTTGTCGCGGCGTCGAAGACCGGCGGGTTCCGGTCAGCGTCGGCGAAGGACGCGGCCAGCGGGCCGGTTGCCATCTTCTCCAGCTCGTCGAGAATGCTCCGGGCCGTTTCCTCGTCCAGCTCCGCATAGGGCGGCTCGCCCAGCAGATCCTGGCGCCGCAGCACCTCGAAGAGGTTGAACTCTATGTCCCGCAGGTTGCTCTTGTAGTGGCTCATCTTCGCTCCACCGCTCGCCGTTCACCCGTACCAAGCCTATGCTACCCGCCAGTAACAAGTGCTGCTACCCGCTAGTAACAAGTCCGGCGCGGGCCGGTGGTCCCTATGGCGCGGGCCGGTGGTCCTTATACGGTCAGTGGACACAAATGGACCTGCTTGTCACTATTGGCCGCATGTCCGCATTTTTATGAGTTTTCACACCTCGTTGATCACTGGCGACTACGCTTCGCTTGTGTGAGCGACCAATCCGACTTCCCGGCGGGCCTCCCGGCGCGGCGGCCGGCCCGGGACATGTCGCTCCAGCACCAGCCGCCACCGGAGCCTGTGTCCCCGCCGGAGGCCGAATTCCCGGTCCGCCGGCCCCACGCCCGGCTGGTCCAGCCGGGCGGCCGCCACCGGCGCCCCATGCCCGCCAGCTTGCCCGAGGGAGCGCCTGCGCTCGTCCTCGCGGTGCCGAGCGCCGGCGATGACGGCCTCACGGGTCCCACCGCTGACATCGCGACCGTGCTGCGCGTGGACAACCCGGCCCTGGACGTGCGCACCGCCAGGATCGGCCACGGCGGGCGGGGCGACCCGGCCGGGATCCGGGCGGTGCTCGCCGACGCCGCGGCCCGGCGGCCCGCCGGCGCGCCGTCGGCGGTGATCGTCCCGCAGCTGGTCACCCCGCACCCGGAGACGTTCCGCGCACTGCGGGAGGCGATCGCGGCCACCGGTGTGAACGCGCGCATCGGCGAGGTCTTCAACACCAACGCGCTGCTGGCCGAGGCGCTGCACCACCGGCTCGCTGACGCCGGGCTGGCCCGGGCCGACCGGGTGCGCATGTTCAGCATCACCACCTCCGCCGACGGCATCATCCTGGTCACCGTAGGGGGCGAGGAGGCGGTCGGCACCGCCAGCGTCACCGCCGTGCTGCTCGCGGCGCGGCTGGCCCTGCCCGTGCTCGCCGCGTCCCTGGACGCCAGCCCGACGGTGGAGGAGGCCGCGGCCCGGCTCGATGACATGGGCGTCAGCCGGATCGCGCTCGCGCCGTGCGTGATCGGGCCGGAAGCCGACCCGGCGGCCATCGAGAGCGCCGCGGCCGCCGTGGGCGCCAAGTGCGCCGCGCCGCTCGGCGCGCACGGCAACGTGACCAAGCTCATCTCGCTCGCCTACGGCCAGGTGCTGAATCAGCTCGAGACGCTGGGCGCCAGCTGAACCCGTCGATCCCGGCCGCCCGTCATGTCACGTCACGGCGCGGAAATGATCCCCAGCGTGACCGTTGAGGTGTAGCGGCCGGGCGTGATGTCACCCGGCCGGGCGGACGGCGCCGATGGGGGTGCCGGGGGCGTAGATGCTGTCGATCCGGACGAAGGCGCCGGTGTACGGGGCGTCGACCATCATGCCGTTGCCGATGTAGATCCCGACGTGGTGGATGGTGGCCGGGTCTGAGTTGTCGGTGGCGTAGAACAGCAGGTCCCCGCGCTGCAGCTCGTCCAGCGGAACGTGCGGTCCTTCCTCCCACTGGTATCCGGTGTAGTGCAGGAGCTGGACGCCCGCGCGTGCCCAGGCCTCCATGGTCAGGCCCGAGCAGTCATAGGTGCCCGGCCCGGCCGCGCCCCACTGGTACGGCTTGCCGAGCTGGCTGAGGGCAAAGTTGGCGGCAGCATCGCCCTGGGTGGCCGGCGCGCCCGAGCTCCAGGCCCAGGACGGGGCGGTGGTGGAGCCCCCCGCGCCGGCGGCCGCAGCGGCGGCCTTGGCGGCGGCGGCGGCTTCGGCCGCCAGGGCGGCCTGCCGGGCCGACTTCAGCGCGGCCGCGTGCGCCTGAGCGCCGGCCAGCTGGCTGGCCAGCGAGTTCCGCTTGGCCTGGCTGGCGCGGACGTACGCCTGCTGCCGGGCCACGGCGGCCTGGACGGCCAGCTTGAGGTGGCTGGCCGCCTGCAGGTCCGCTTGCTCGGCCACCAGCAGGTCGTGGGCCTGCTGGCGGAACGCGCCGGCCACCACGTCGTTCGCCTGGGCCTCGGCCACCGTGTCGGTCCCGTTCCGGGCCAGGACCTGGCCGAGTCCCACCTCGTTCAGGTAGCCCTGCGGGCCGCTGGCGTTGCCGAGCATGGAGGTCATGGGGCCGAAACCGCCGCCGGACTCGAATTCCTCCGCGGCCAGGTCGGCCAGCCGGTGCTGGCTCGCGGCCTGGGCCTGCTGCGCGTAGGCGAGCCGGGCCTGGGTCACCCGGTACGCGGCCGAGGCCCGCTGCTCGTCCACCAGGGTCTGGTCGTAGCGCTGGGTCAGCACCTCGGCCTGGACCTGGAGCGAGGCCAGCTGCGCGTCCGCCGCGGACAGGCGCCCCTGCTGCGCACCGAGGGCCGCCTGCTGCTGCTTGACCCGGTTCTCCGCCGCGTTGATCTGCGCCTGGCTCGGCGGGGTGGGGTTGCCGTCCAGCCGGAATCGCGGCAGGGTCACTGGAAGGCTCAGCATGACCAGCAGGCCGCAGGCGATAGCGATCCGCAGGCGGGGCCGACCGGAGACCTTATCCTTCAGCCCGCGCGGCCCGCGCGAATTCCTCAAGCTTCAGCACCCCCGTGATCGTGTGCCTTTCGCGGTTCTGGTGAGCGGTGGACTCCGTGACGGAGTTACCGTAATGCTTGAATGTGGTGTTAGTCACAGTGCCGCGCGGTGATGGCTTAGTGTGATCCCGAGCACATTTCACCCCGGAGGATGATCGACACTTAGAACAGGGTTGGAAACTATCGCTGGTCAGGCCGCCGGCTGAGGTGACCGGTTGCTCGCGGCGCGGCAAGGAGGATCGGTGGAGGACGCCGAAGTTGTGCTCAGGCGGGCACCGCTTTTCGATGGGCTCGACGAAGAAAGCGCACGGGCGCTCCGGCGGCAGATGTCGGACGTCAAGCTGTCCCGTGGCGAGCACCTCTTCCTCGAGGGCGATCCTGGCGACCGCTTGTACGTGGTGCTCGACGGCAAGATCAAACTCACGCGCGCGGCGACGGACGGCCGGGAGAACCTGCTGACCGTGCTCGGGCCCGGTGAGATGTTCGGCGAGCTCTCGCTGTTCGACCCGCGGCCGAGGACGTCATCGGCCAGTGCCGTGACCGACGCCATGGTGGCCGCGCTCGGCCACGACGCGCTCCGTCCCTGGCTGCTGGAACGGCCGGAAGTCTCCATGCATATGCTGCAGGCGCTGGCCAGGCGGCTGCGGCGGGCCAACGACGTGACCGCCGACCTGGTCTTCACCGACGTGCCCGGCCGGGTGGCCAAGAACCTGCTGGACCTGGCCGAGCGGTTCGGCGAGCAGGATCGCGACGGCCTGCACGTGCATCACGACCTGACCCAGGAGGAGCTGGCTCAGCTGGTCGGAGCGTCCAGGGAGACGGTCAATAAGGCGCTGGCCGACTTCGCGGCCCGCGGCTGGCTGCAGATCTCCGCACGCTCGGTGCTCATCCTGGACATCGAGCGGCTGCGCAGGCGCGCCCGTTAGCTTCAGGCAGGCGCCTAGCTTCGGGCAGGCGCCCGATCGCCCTCACTCGCCGGTCAGGTAGTCCAGCTGGGCGCGGACCGACCACTCCGCGGCGGGCCAGACGCTCCGGTCCACGTCGGTATAGACCATGGCCACGATCTCGGCGGGCGTCCTCGCCCCGGCGGCCACGGCGGACCGGACCTGTTCCAGCCGTTCCGCCCGGTGCGCGAGGTAGTAGTCCAGGGTCCCGATCGGGTCGGCCAGCATCGGCCCGTGCCCGGGCAGCAGCAGACGCAGTTCCGCGGCCTCGGCCAGCTCCCGCAGTAGCTCCAGCGAGCGCAGGTAGTCGCTCAGGTTGCCGTCCCGCGCGATGACCGTGGTGCCTCGCCCGAGCACGGTGTCGCCGGTAAACAGGGCGCCGTCCGCGGGCAGCAGCAGGCTCACCGAGTCCGGCGAGTGGCCGGGAGTGGCGACGACCCGCAGTTCACAGCCGGCCGCCGTGATGACGTCGCCGTCGGCGAGCCCCTCGGCACCGAGCCGGCCCGCCGGGTCGGCCGCCTGGATCGGCGCCCCGCTCAGTTCGGCCAGCCGGGCGGCCCCGGCGGAGTGATCCAGGTGCCCGTGCGTCAGCAGGATGCGCGCCACCCGCCGGTCGCCCGCGAGCGCCTCCGTGAGCACCCGGCGGAGATGGCCCTCGTCCTCGGGTCCGGGGTCGACCACAGCCACCCACGGCGAGCCCTGCTCGGCGATGACCCAGGTATTGGTGCCGTCCAGGGTCATGGGCGAGGGATTGGGCGCCAGCAGGCACGTCGCCCTCGGGGTGCGGAAGCCGTCGATGGTCACAGCGGGTACTCAACAGCCTGCGGCATGACCAGCCAGGTCCGCCCGTCCTCGACGACCACGGTGGGGATCAGCGGGGTGATCACCCGGCGCTCGGCCAGGACGCCGGCGATGTCCTGGTACCCCGCAAGCTCGGCCAGCGTGACGGCCGTCGGCGGCAGCAGGGTGATCTCCCCGGCCCGGGCGGCCTCCAGGGCCGCGATCGGCCGCCACCAGGTGCCCGAGTCCGACTCGGTGTTGTCTCGGGGGGAGCGATCCCCCCCAGACCCCCCCTGCTCATGGGGGGACCCATCCCCCCATACCCCCCTTGGGGGGGACGAGCCCCCCGGGCGTCCCGACCTTGGGGGGGACGAGGCCCCCGGGCGTCCTGACCTTGGGGGGGGCGAGGCCCCCGGGCGTTCGGACCTTGTGGGGGACGAGCCCCCTGCCTGGCCAGCGGGCAGCACCGCCAGCTGGCCGGGCGGCAGGGCGGCGGCGAAGAACCAGGTGTCGAAGCGCCGGGGCGAGATCTCGGGGGTGATCCAGCGCGCCCACGGCGTCAGCAGATCGGCCCGCAGCGCCAGGCCATGGCGGCTGAGCAGCCCGCCGAGCGACAGCGACCCGTTGAGCAGATGTTGCCGGTCCTCCACCGGGACCACGCTGTCCGCCACCAGCTCGGCCGGCGCCGGGCCGGCCAGCAATACGCCGGACTCCTCGAACGTCTCCCTGACCGCCGCGCAGACCAAGGCGCGGGCGCGGCCGGCCGAGATGCCCAGCAGGCGGCCGATCTCGGCCGGCGCCGGGCCGACCCAGCCCGCGTCGGCGATGGCCGGACCGGCGTCGCGCTCGTCCACCGATCCTCCGGGAAACACGTAGGCCCCCGGCGCGAACTCCAGCGCCTCGGTCCGCCGCAGCAGGAATACTTCCACCCCGCCGCCCCCCGCTCCGGGGCGGACCAGGATCACCGTGGCGGCGTCCCGTGGAACGGCGGGCGGCAGGCCTGCCGCGGCATGCTCACGCGCCCGGTCGGCCATCCCGCCCGGCACGCGGACACGCGAGCGCGCCCGGCCGTCGTCCATCGGCACGGCTCAGTCGTGGATTTCGGCGATCAGCTCGACTTCCACCGGCGCGTCCAGCGGCAGCTCGGCCACCCCGACCGCGCTGCGGGCGTGCCGGCCCGCCTCGCCGAACACCTCGATGAGCAGTTCGCTGGCTCCGTTCACCACCTGCGGCTGGGCGTTGAATCCCGGCGCGCTGGCCACGAACCCGGTGACCTTCACGATGCGGCCGATCGCGTCCAGGCCGCCGGCCGCCCCGGCGGCGGCCGCCAGGGCGTTCAGCGCGCAGGTGCGGGCCATGCCCGCCGCGTCCTGGGCGCTGACCGCGCCGCCCACCTTGCCAGTGGCCGGCAATTTCCCGTCCGTCACCGGCAGCTGACCCGAGACGTACACGTACGCGCCGGCCCGCACGGCGGGCACGTAGGCGGCTACCGGAGCCGCCACCGGCGGCAGGGTGAGCCCGAGCGCGGCCAGCCGCTCGGCCGGGCTCATGGTTTCTCTCGCTTCATGTAGGCCACGAGCTGCTCGGAGTTGGGCCCGGGTATCACCGTGACCAGCTCCCATCCGTCGTCACCCCAGTTGTCGAGGATCTGCTTGGTCGCGTGCACGAGCAGCGGTACCGTCGCGTACTCCCACTTTGGCATGGACTGACCTTACGCCTGGTCCTTGGCGGCCAGGTCGGGGGCCGTTACTTCGCGGATCTCGGGCGGGGGGGCCTCTTCCACCTCGGGCGCCGGCGGGATGGACTCCTCCGTGAGCTCGGGTACGTGGACGTTGGAGATGGCCGCCTCGGCCGCCGCCACCTCGGCGTCGCCGAGGTCGTCGAGGTCCGCGATCGGCTCGTGCTCGGGTTGGGCCGGGCCGGGCGCCATCTTCTCGAAGAACCTGAGCAGCTCGACCGGGACAGGCATGACCAGCGTGCTGTTCTTCTCGCCCGCCACCTCGACCACGGTCTGCAGCAGCCGCAGCTGCAGCGCGGCAGGATCGCGGGCCATCACGTTGGCCGCCGCGGCCAGCCGCTTGGACGCCTGGTACTCACCGTCGGCGGTGATGATCCGGGCCCGGCGTTCACGCTCGGCCTCGGCCTGCCGCGACATGGACCGCTTCATGCCCTCCGGCAGCGACACGTCCTTGATCTCCACCCGCTCGACCCTGATGCCCCACGGGCCCTCGGTCGGCTCGTCGATGTTCCGGCGCAGCTCCCGGTTCACCGTCTCCCGCTCGGCCAGCAGCTGGTCCATCTCGGACTGGCCGATGATCGACCGCAGCGAGGTCTGCGCCTGCTGGGAGATGGCGAACATGTAGTTCTGGACGTTCACGGTGGCCTTGATCGGGTCCACCACACGGAAGTACACCACCGCGTCCACCCGGACGCTCACGTTGTCCCTGGTGATGCCCTCCTGGGCGGGGACGGCCATGGCCACGATCTGCATGTTGACCTTCTGCATGCGATCGCCGATCGGCGCGATGAAGTGCAGCCCCGGGCCGGCTATCTGGGGCCTGACCTGCCCGAACCGGTAAATGATGCCCTTCTCGTACTGCTGCACCACCTTGATCGACCGCGCAGCGGCGGTTATGCCGAGTATGACCAGGATCACGATGACGGCGACAACTGCACCCACCGGGATCACCTCTCTTCCTAGATCCCAGGGTAGTGACTAACGGGTCACACGCCATCCCGCGGTCGGCAAAACCGGCGGGCGACATCGAACCATAAGGTATCCGCGCGGAGATAGCCTCCGAGGGGAGAGAACTACGGAGGCAGACTCGGGATGACCACCAGGGATACCGACTGGGACGGCGTGCGGCTGCACGTGGTCACGGGCAAGGGCGGCACGGGCAAGACCACGGTGTCGGCGGCGCTGGCGCTGGCCCTGGCCAGGGCCGGCCGCCGGGTCCTGCTCATCGAGGTCGAGGGCAGGCAGGGCATAGCCCGGCTGTTCGACTGCCCTCCGCTGCCCTACGAGGAACGCAAGGTCGCGCTCGGCCTGGGGGCCCAGGGAGCCGAGGGCGGGGACGTATACGCGCTCGCGCTGGATCCGGAAGGCGCCCTGCTGGACTACCTGGAGATGTTCTACAACATGCGCCGCGCCGGGAGGACGCTGACCAGGCTCGGCGTGGTGGATTTCGCGACTACGATCGCGCCCGGCCTGGCCGACGTGCTGGTCACCGGGAAGGTCACCGAGGCGACCCGGCGGCGTGTGGCCGGCCGGACCAGCGGCCACCTGTATCACGCGGTGGTGATGGACGCCCCGCCGACCGGCCGGATCGGCCGCTTCCTCGACGTGAGCACGGAGGTATCCGGCCTGGCCAAGGTCGGCCCGATCAAGACGCACGCGGACACGGTGGCCAAGGTGATCCGGTCGCCGCAGACTGTGGTGCACTTCGTCACCACGCTCGAGGAGATGCCGGTCCAGGAGACCCTGGACGGCATCGCCGAGCTGCGGGAGCGGACCGAAGGCGCCATCCGGCCCGGCGGCATCGTCATCAACATGGCCCGCCCGGCGATCCTCGACGCGGCCGACCTGGCCGCGGCGGCCAGCGGCTCCCTGGATGCCACCGAGCTC
>Ga0310038_10001098_pt1 | contig 21001 bp, 19 predicted proteins | sample Sb_taG_6_FD_200461 | JGI IMG/M metagenome (GOLD analysis project Ga0310038, IMG submission 200461) | Peat soil microbial communities from Weissenstadt, Germany - Sb_50d_4_PS metaG (v2) (version 2) | ecosystem: Environmental > Terrestrial > Soil > Wetlands > Peat | place: Germany: Weissenstadt... | reverse complement strand
GATGCGCTCATTACATTACATTCGATCCACTCGCAATCCCCAGCACCACCGCATTCGATCCTACTTCTCCGATATTGGCCGGATTGGTACCGAGAAGTCGGCTTGTGGCCGATAATTCGACGAGTCTGGCGCCTGGACGTGTCCAGACCCGTAGAGGTCCGAGGGCCGGCGTTATCAAGAAGTCGGCTTCTGGGAGAGCAGCTCGTTGCGCAGCAACCTTTTCTGTGACGACTGGAGGGGGCTACGCAAAAACCCCTGTTGTGGCCAATCCTGTAAGTCCCTGAGAGGACACAGCCGGAATCGGCGGTTTCGACTGCCCGTAATCAGGTGTTTTCGGGCGCTCGCCTGTCGATAGCCTCTTCTGTGCAGGAAGGGAATCGACCGATATAGCCTGTCTTCTGAGAACGGAACAGATATGGTATGTGGCCCCGTTTGGCACCACGGAGTGGCATAATCAGCCGTTCCCATGCCCATCACCCCGGAGGATCGGGCTCGCGAGAGCATCGATAAGCTGCTGACCGCGGCTGGCTGGATCGTCCAAGACCGCAAGGACACCAACCTGACCGCCGGCCGGGGTGTCGCCGTCCGTGAGTTTCCATTGAAAACCGGTCACGGCGAGGCGGACTACCTGCTCTTCGTGGATGGCATGGCGGTCGGGGTCATCGAGGCCAAGAAGGAGGGCAGCACCCTCACCGGTGTCGAGCTGCAAAACCAGAAGTACAGCGAGGGAGTGCCGGACGGCCTGCCCTGTCCCCGCAAGCCCTTGCCGTTCCTGTACGAAAGCACGGGCGTCGAGACCCGCTTTACTAACGGTCTCGATCCCGACGCTCGCAGCCGGCAGCTATTCGCGTTCCATCGGCCGGAAACACTGGCGGACTGGCTCACGCAAGAACTTCAGCACCCAGGCTCGAGTCTACGGGCTCGCCTGCGGCACATGCCCGAGCTGCCGACCGAAGGACTTCGCCCGGCGCAGATCAAAGCCATCCACAACCTGGAGAAATCACTCGCCGACAATCGCCCCCGGGCGCTGATCCAGATGGCCAGCGGCGGCGGCAAGACCTACACCGCCTGCAACTTCAGCTATCGCCTCATCAAGCACGCCAACGCCCGACGCATCCTGTTTCTGGTGGACCGCAGCAACCTCGGTCGCCAGACGCTCAAGGAGTTCCAAGCCTTCCGCACGCCCGAGGAGAACCGGCTATTCACCGAGATCTACAACGTCCAGCACATGCAGTCGAACACGCTGGACGACGTCAGCCGGGTCTGCATCACTACCATCCAGCGCCTCTATTCCATGCTCAAAGGCGAGGAACTGGACCCGGCCCTGGAGGAGGAATCCACTTTCACCGCGTCCGCGCTGCTGAAAGAGCCGGTCCCGGTCAGCTACAACCCCAGGCTGCCTATCGAGACCTTCGATTTCATCATCACCGATGAGTGCCACCGCTCGATTTACAACCTGTGGCGCCAGGTGCTGGAGTACTTCGACGCCTTCATCATCGGCCTGACGGCCACGCCCTCGAAGCAGACACTGGGTTTCTTCAAGCAGAACCTAGTGATGGAGTACGGCCACGACGAAGCCGTGGCGGACCGCGTAAACGTCGATTTCGATGTCTACCGCATCCGCACCGTTATCAGCGAGCATGGCTCGACCGTGAATGCTGGGTTCTTCGTGGACAAGCGCGACCGCCAGACCCGCAAGGTCCGCTGGGAAAGGCTGGACGAGGATCTGTCCTACGACCCCAACCAGCTTGATCGCGACGTAGTCGCCGCAGACCAGCTCCGCACCATCATCCGCACCTTCAGGGACCGGCTGTTCACCGAGATCTTCCCCGGCCGCAAAGAGGTCCCCAAGACGCTGATCTTCGCCAAGGACGACAGCCATGCCGACGACATCGTGCAGATCGTGCGCGAAGAGTTTGGCAAGGGCAACGACTTCTGCCAGAAGATCACCTACCGCACCGGGGCCATCCCGATGAAGGTGAAGAAGAAGGCAGCCGACGGGACTGAAGTCGAAGAAACGGTCTGGAAAAACACGGGTAGTCTCAGCGCCGAGGACCTGCTCACCCACTTCCGCAACAGCTACAACCCGCGGATCGCCGTCACCGTCGACATGATCGCCACCGGCACCGACATCCGGCCGCTGGAGATCGTGTTCTTCATGCGCTCGGTCCGCAGCCGCACCTTCTTCGAGCAGATGAAGGGCCGCGGCACGCGCGTGATCTCGCCCGACGACCTCCAGGCCGTCACGCCCGACGCCAAAGCCAAGACGCACTTCATCATCGTGGACGCAATCGGCCTTTCCGAAGAGGAAATGGTGGACACGCACCCGCTGGAACGTAAGCCCACTGTTTCCTTTCAGAAGCTGCTTGACCTGGTCGCCTTCGGCAACCGCGAGCTCGATGTCCTCAGCTCGCTGGCTTCGCGCCTGGCCCGGCTCAACAATCAGCTTACCGACGAGGACCGCAAACTGGTCGAGGACACCGCCGGCCAGCCGCTGACCGCCATTACCCAGGCCCTCGTGCATGCCCTCGATCCCGATGTGCAGGTCGAAGCTGCGCGCGCAACCAGCGGCAGCGCTGAGCCCAACGAAGAGCAGATCAAGCAAACAGCCGCGAAGCTGATTGCCGATGCTGCGAAGCCCATCGCCACCAACCCGACACTGCGGCACACTTTGCTGGACATCAAGAAGTCCTACGAGCAGACGATTGATACCGTTAGCAAGGACGATGTGCTGGAAGCGGGCTTCTCTGCGGCGGCCAAGGAGAAGGCGCGCACGATTATCGAGTCATTCGAGCAATTCATCCGCGACAACAAGGACGAGATTACTGCCTTGCAACTAATTTACTCTCGACCATTCAAGCAACGGCCGACGCCCACACAGTTGCGAGAATTGGCTCAGATGCTGGAACGGCCACCGCTGGGAGTGCCGAAAGAGCGTCTTTGGGATGCTTACAGCAGTCTGGAACGATCGCGTGTGCATGGTTCGATGACGACGATGCTAACCGACCTGGTCTCGCTGGTGCGCTTCGCCATCCACCAGGAAAACGACCTGCACCCGTTCAAGGACGACGTGGACGCGCGCTTCGCCGCTTGGATGGCGCAGCAGGAGAAAAACGGGCGCCAGTTCACCGACGAGCAGCGGCAGTGGCTGAAGGCCATTCGCGACCACATTGCCGCCAGCCTGACCATCGAAACCGAGGACTTCGAGTACGAGCCCTTCATTCAGCGTGGTGGGTTAGGCCGTGCCATTCAGGTGTTTGGCGCACAACTCCAGCCGCTGTTGACCGAGCTCAATGAGGTGCTGGTGCAGTGAAATCACATGTTCCCGCCGGATGGGCCGACGCACGTCTTGACGAGTGCTGTTTGATATTGCAAGGCCAGTCCCCGCCGGGCGCGACCTACAACGAACGCGGTGAAGGGCTTCTGTTCTTCCAGGGTAAGGCGGAATTTGGGGACCTGTATCCGACCGCCAGAAAGTGGTGTACCGCACCAACAAAGATTGCTGAGAAGGATGACATACTCATCTCGATCCGCGCCCCCGTAGGCCCGACCAACCTGTGCCCGAGCACCGCCTGCATTGGGAGGGGCCTCGCGGCGACTCGTCCACTTGGTGGCATCCCTCCCAAGTACATTTTGTTCGCACTACGCCACTCCGAGGCGCTGCTACGCGAGAATTCGACAGGCTCTACATTCGGGGCAATCAGTGGTGAGCAACTGCGGTCGCATGGAGTACCGCTCGCGCCGCTCAATGAACAGCGCCTGATTGTTGCCGAGATCGAGAAGCAGTTCACGCGGCTTGATGCCGCAGTGGCGGCACTCAAGCGCGTGCAGGCCAACCTGAAGCGCTACCGGGCGGCGGTGCTGAAGGCCGCCTGCGAAGGCCACCTGGTCCCCACCGAGGCCGAGCTTGCCCGCAAGGAAGGGCGCCCATACGAAACGGGCGAGCAACTGCTGGCCCGCATCCTCCAGGAGCGCCGAGCCAAATGGGAGGCCGACAAACTCGCCCGCATGCTCGCCGCCGGCAAGCCTCCCAAGGACGAATCGTGGAAGAAGAAGTACAAGGACCCCGAACCGCCCGACACCAGCAACCTGCCGCCGCTGCCCGAAGGCTGGACATGGGCTCGCGCTGAGCAGATTTGCGACTTCATCACAAAGGGCACGACCCCATCCGCCGACAAGCTATTCGACGGCGGCGGTGAAGTGCCTTTCATCAAGGTCTATAACCTGACTGACCGTGGCATCCTCGATTTCACGATCAACCCGACCTTCGTCGAGACTGCCACTCATAGAGGCGAGCTCGCGCGGTCTCGCGTCCTCCCGGGCGATGTGCTGATGAACATTGTCGGTCCGCCACTCGGCAAGGTCTCAATCGTTCCAAGTTCATTTCCGGAGTGGAATATCAATCAAGCTATCGCCATCTTCAGGCCCATTTGCGGCCTAGATCGTCGTTACCTCGCGTCGTTGTTGCTATGCGGAGACGTTCTACGATGGGCGGTCAATCGAGCGAAGGCCACGGTCGGCCAATTCAACCTCACCTTGGAGATATGCCGAGATCTTCCGCTGCCTCTCCCACCTAAAAGTGAGCAGATCAGGATCGTGCAAGAAGTAGAAGCGCGGCTGTCATCGGCGGATGCAGTCGCCAGCATACTCGGACTCGACCTTCATCGGAGCGGCCGCCTCCGCCAGTCCATCCTCAAGCTTGCCTTCGAAGGCAAGCTGATGCCGCAAGATCCCAACGACGAGCCCGCCTCGGTGCTGCTGGAGCGCATCCGAGCCGAGCGTGCCGAGAACGGGATCAGTCCAGAAACTCGGAGGCGCCCAGCCGCTAAGGCGCGAACCGCTAAGGTACGCACATGACTATCCAAGAAGATGCCCTGGCCATCCGTAAGCTGCTTGACGCCTTCGCCTCAGACGCTTTCGTACTGGAGCGCACGCGCGAAAACGTCGACGGCCCTGCTCCGAGCTGGAATGAGGAGCGCTTTTGGTATGTCTTGATGGGTTGCCTGCTCACAACTCAACAGAAATCTACTACGGGCAGCGCAGTTAGCCGATTTCTCAGCGCAGAACCTTTTCCGCTTTCGCTGACTGTGTGCCGTACAAACCCGGTTGACCAGTTTGTGGTGCGCACTTTGACCGAGTTCGGAGGCATCCGGCGAACGATCACGATAGCGCGGCAGGCGAAAGAGAATCTCGAATGGCTGGAGCACGGTGGATGGCCGAAAGTTGAACGACTGTTCAACGTGCTGAAGGCACCGCGCGAACGCGAGCCGCGCTCCAGCGACAAAGAAGTCGAACGTGATGCCGCGCGCTTCATCGATGATCTCGCCGGCTTCGGCCCAAAGCAGTCACGCAATCTGTGGCAGTGGCTCGGGCTCACTCGGTATGAAATTCCTTTCGACAGCCGCGTTGCAAAGCGGGTAAATGAGATTCTTTCCTTCCGCATCGACAAAAACAAACTGAGCAATTCCGCGTACTACGAAAGCTGTTTGGATCGCCTGCAGGCCGCCTGTGCGAGCGCGGGCGTCCTGCCGTGCATCTTCGATGCCGCCGCGTTCGATGACGAGGACAAGCTGTACCCAACCAGAGCCAACTGCCACGGGGCAGCGGCCGGGAAAGCATTATGACTACCGGGGAGGACAAAGGAACAACTAAGCCAGGATACGTGAACCGCAACGGCCAGATCACGATCCGCGACACCGGCGAACCGGGCACCGACTTCGGCGCGCGCAGCTTCCAGTTGGCTTGCTCGCGGTGCGGGTTCAACTACGGCGTGAACAGTGGTGATATCTGGGAGCGGAAGTGCCCGAAGTGTCAGGGCGGAGCGCCTGGACTGCCGCTAAACATCTGTGGTCGCGTGTAATGCCGGTAAGTCAAAAGGAACGCATGAAAATCATCTTCAGCAGGAAGGGATTTGACTCCACGGACCGCTATGGCGGCAAGCCAAGCCCGATCATCAATGGCACCACTCCCATAAGCCTCCCTATCCCGGAGGACAAGAAGAAGACGATCGAATACCAGAATCTCACTGACCCAACCGGCCAGCTTGCGAACTTGGGGGAGATTGTCGCTCAATTTACAGGCGGGATTGTGGACGGCAAGAGCTTCGCACACCTAGACCCTGATCTCCGGTGGGACACCTATTCGCGGAGCGAGGCGTGGCGGCCTGTTTTCGGGCAAGTGGATCAAGCGCAGACGCACCTTTCAAATCAGGGTGTAGGACAAGGTGACGTATTTCTCTTCTACGGTCTGTACTGCGACGCGAACATCTCGGATGGGACTATCGCATATGCGAGAGGTGCCGACTGGAAGCATGTAATCTGGGGTTGGCTGGCAATCGGCGATATTTTCAAGCCGCGCTGTGAGGAGGATGTGCCCATCTGGGCGCGATACCATGCGCACGCGACTGACAAGCGCTCGGCGAACAACACAATTTACGTGGCGGCGAACTCCGCGTTCGGAAATCTACCCGGCGCCGGCATTTTCTCCGCGTACTCCGACGACCTGTGTCTTACGGACTTGCAGACCGATCACGTTAAACCAAGCGTCTGGCGCTTGCCTCTCTGGTGCGCGCCGAGGGATGGACGGTATGCGCTCACGTACCACCCCAACGCGAACGTGTGGACAATCAAGTCCGGCTGCGTGCTGCTCCAGACCAAGTCCCCGGCACAAGAATTTGTCCTCGATACCGCGCAGTATGCAGAAGCGATCCCGTGGGCGCGCAATCTCATTGAGCGGCACGGGCGCGGCTGGGAGTCCAGCAAGGCCCGTGCCGGAAAGGGGAGCTGATGGCCGGCAACGGAATCGTCCAGAAGCTCTGGAATTACTGTAACGTCCTGCGTGATGACGGGCTTTCGTACCAGGATTACCTGGAGCAGCTCGCAACCCTCCTGTTCCTGAAGATGGCACACGAGCAGAGCCAACTGCTCGGCAAGCCCTCGATGATCCCGCCCGACAGCAATGGCAAACCGCTCGACTGGCCCAGCCTGCTGGCGCTGGACGGCCTGGAACTGGAGAACCACTACCGCCACGTCCTCGCTGAGCTGGGCAAGAAGCCTGGCATGCTGGGCATGATCTTCCGCAAGGCCCAGAACAAGGTCCAGGACCCCGCGAAGCTCCGCCGTCTGATCGCCGACCTGATTGACAAAGAGGAATGGATGACCCTTGACGCCGACGTGAAAGGCGATGCCTACGAGGGTCTGTTGCAGAAGAACGCCGAAGACGTGAAGGGAGGCGCGGGACAGTACTTCACGCCGCGGCCATTGATCCGCGCCATCGTGGACGTGATGCGCCCTGCGCCAGAGCAGACCATCCACGATCCGGCTTGCGGCACTGGCGGATTTCTGCTGATTGCGCACGAATACATCAGCCAGCACTACAGCTTGGACCGCGACCAGAAGAAGCATCTGAAGTGCGAGGCGCTTTCCGGCAACGAGCTGGTGGACGGCGTGGCCCGGCTCTGCGTGATGAACCTGTTCCTGCACGGCATTGGCGGCGACGATTGCCCGATCAACGGCGGCGTGGACAGCCTTCAAAAGAAGCCAGTGATCGCCCATGAGATGGTGCTGACCAACCCGCCGTTCGGGAAGAAATCGAGCTTCACCATCGTTAACGAGGAGGGCGAGGCGGCCAAGGCGGACATCGCGTACGTGCGCGATGACTTCTGGGCAACGACCAGCAACAAGCAGCTCAACTTCCTGCAGCACGTGAAGTCCTGCCTGAAGATGCAAGGCCGTGCCGCGATCGTGGTGCCCGACAACGTGCTGTTTGAAGGCGGCGCCGGCGAGACCGTCCGGCGGGAACTGCTGAAGCAGTGCGATGTCCACACGCTACTGCGGCTGCCGACCGGTATCTTTTACGCCCAGGGCGTCAAGGCAAACCTTTTGTTCTTTGACCGCAAGCCGGCCAGCGAGACACCGTGGACGAAGACGCTCTGGATTTATGATTTCCGCACCAACGAGCACTTCACGCTCAAGACGAACCCGCTGAAGCGCGAGGATCTGGACGACTTCGTTCGCTGCTACAACCCCGAGAACCGCCACGAGCGAAAAGAGAGCGAGCGCTTTCGGCCATTCGCCTATGACGACCTGCTCAAGCGCGACAAAGTCAGCCTGGACATCTTCTGGCTCAAGGACGAGAGCCTGGAGGATTCCGCCAACCTCCCCGATCCCGACGTGATCGCCGCCGAGATCGCCGAGGACTTGCAAGCCGCATTAGACCAGTTCGCCGCAATTGCCGCGGACTTGAAGCGGTAAGGACAGGAAGACTCGCCAATGCGTGTCACTTTGACCGGGCAAGGTCCTTCGTTGCTAGTTAGCGTTCCAACGGACCGGTCCGGGCAGAACGGGTTCGCCGTTTCGGGTGAAATCCCAGGCAAGATCTCTCGCGAACTTTCTCTCATACTGCTTTTGCGTGTAAACCAATCATCGTGTAAACCTACTTTTTCGCGCCAGCGGTGGGCCAAAGGCGCACCTCGCGCGTTATTTGCACCGGGCGGGGCCGGGGTAGGACCCGAGAGACCACCGCGCCATTGGCCCGGCATCAGGTGCGAACAGCAGGCCAACAACCTCGGAGCCCTTGTGCGTCGTCGGCATAGCAAGATTCCGCAACATAAACGGATCGGTTTGTAGACCCCCGGGACCTGCTCGGCTGGGGCGTATCCGTCTCGTGCCCGTGTTCCCGCGCCTTCCGCTCCATCACCAATCGTTGAGGTTGAATCCGATACGCGGCGCGGATGCGATCGACACCGAAGTAACGGCTGCAGAATTGGCACCACCAGCGCGCCCGCAGCAGGAACTGCCGAAGGTTTGGCAAACTGATAATCAAGACGCGCCTGGCATTGGCGCGCGGCACGGCCCTGGTCCATGTAGATACGGCGGCTCACGCTGCAGAACTTAGTCCATTCCGCAGCCGCCGCGAAGCCCACCCTCGACAAAGCGGCAACGCTGCGTCATCATGTCGAGGCTTCGCTGTCTGCATCCTGCACGCCGAACATCTGAGCGTAGAACTCCGGCCAGTCAGTACGCAGCCGCTCACGATCGTGATCGTCCGGATAGCGGGTTAGACTCAGACCGAAACCACGCGCCAAAGCCAAACCACGCAACATCGCGAGCCGAGCCTGGGCAGCTCGCATGATGGCATTGCTCGGGGGCAGAGATACCAGGAGGTGGCCTCCCGGATCGCCGCGATTCCCACCCAGCACTTTGAGCAGATAGGCCGGACGGCACCACAGCTTCCATTCCCTGGCCGGCAAGGCTTGCTGCAGTTCTTCCTTGATCGCCAGCCAGCTACTCAGCGCGCCGCAGGCGTGATGATTTTGTTCTTGTTGATTCTTAGTTCCTGTTCTTTCCTTATTGCGCGCATCCAAATGGACCCCTTCTGAGCCCCTTTTTCGCTCAAAATGGATCCCTTCTGGACCTCTTTTGCACGCAGAAAGGGGTTCATGTTTGACCCCTTTTTTGGCAGGAAGGGGTCCATCATCGTCGCCCCCTTTTTCGCCGTCGAGTTCCACGAAGATGTACTCGCACCTGTGGCCGGCACCCTGGTTCGGCGGGTGGATCTGCCGGATGACGCCGTGGTGTTCCAGCGCCTCCAGGTGACGCCGCACCGTGCCGCGAGAGCACAATGCTTCCTGCGCCAACGTCAACAGCGACGGCCAGGCCCGCCGATGGGCAGTGTTGTGGTAATCGGCCAGGACGAACAACAGCAGCTTCTGGCCAACCGCGAGCGGTGCGCCGTCGGGGCAGCGATCGAGTTTTTTTACATACGCAGTCGCTTCCCAGCTCATGGCCTTGCCCCCTTGAGCCCCTGCAGCTAATTTCCGACCGGCCCTATCGCTGCCGCCGCGTCGGATGTGCATGCTCACAGTGACATTATTGTGAAATTGAGGTTCGGCGTAGGACGTGCGTTTTTGGTTTCTTTACATTACTCGCGTCCGGTACTTGGAGCAGAATGGATACCCTTCAGCAGGCGCTTTCGCACCGAAAAGTCTCGCTCTAGTTGCGGCATGTCAGATTCGAACCACTTAAGCGTGGTCCGGGCGTATGCTGCGCAAACAGGATTGCTGAGGTATCGATCGCACGCCTTTCGGATATTCTCTTCGAAGAAACTCTGCTCTCGATCGTGAAAACTGGCTATGCATTCAAGGATATCTACGATCTCTTTATAGCGAGGCCCCATCGTCTTTTCACGAACGTAAACGACCGCAGCGGCCAAGAAACATTCCTTTCTCGAGCGGCCTCGCAGATCGGCGGAAACCCGCAGTTCCGGAAGAATATCTTCGGACAGCGGAACCAAGAGCTTTGTCAGTCCGTCTTCAAACACTGATATCACTCCCCCAAACCCGTCGTCCTCGGCCGTTCGGCGCATTCGCTCGAGTTCGATCAACAGCCGTGAAACCTTCTCCTGAATGCTGCGGAACATCTTGTTAGCACGCTTGTACCGGTTGCGATCCTTCTCGAGCGTCTCCGGGAAATAGTTCTCATAATGTTCCAACAGCAACCACACCAGCGCGACATCGCATCCCCGAACTAGCAACTCAGAGACTGCGGCGCGGGCCGCACCGTTGGTCCGGAGCACTTCTGCTAATTTGTCTTCACCGCAAACCTTTGGCTTGGCCGCCCGAGCCTTCATAACGAGTACACCGCCCTCAGGCCTCCCACTCCTTCAACGGACTCAAACTGCTCCAAAACTGCCACATCTCGCGTCCTTTCCGGTAATGAAAAATTTCGATAAAACTCTCACGGACGAGGCATCCCGGGCCGCAGCGCGGCCGAGCGATGCGTCAGCGAAACTTCAGCAACGGGAGAAACAGTCTTGGTCTCGACGCTTACAAATTTTGAGCCACTCGTCAACCTGCGCCAGGCGGCAGAGGCGCTGGGCATACACCCGGACACCCTCAAGAAGAAGGCACAGCGCGGAGAGATTCCCGGAATGAAACTCGGCAAATACTGGCGTTTCCGCCTGAGCGCGCTGGACTCCTGGCTGCAAACGCAGCTAATATCACCGCGACCCCAAACCACGCCGCGTTAACTGAGGAAGGAGGAATCCTTGCAGTTTACGCGGCAATGCTACCAGCTTGGTAGCTTCAGGAAAGTAAAGCGCACGAAAGGACCGCCCGCATGGGAGTTCCGCTACAGGGAGAGGGTCGGAGGCCAGCTGTGCCAGAAACAGCTGACGTTGAGCTCGGCCCGCTACCCCACAGAAACCCATGCCCGTCGGGCAGTCGAGCGACTGTTGATAAAGCTCAACGCGGGAACGCCCGCGGCGAGCACCATCACAGATCCCACGTTCGGCATGCTGCTCGACCGCTTCATCGCCACGGAACGGCTGCTCGAGACCAAGCGTCAACCCTCGGGACAAGCCGCTACGGATGGGCTGCAGTACTCGACGGCATGCGCTTACATGACCATCCTCGAGAGGCACATCCGGCCCAGGTGGGGGATCTCGCTCATCGGTTCTGTCCGGCCGGTCCTCGTCCACGAATGGTTGCAGCAACTCCCTGCTGCTCCCAAATACAAGGCCGCGATCAAGGCCCTCATGCATCGGCTGTTCGAGAAGGCGATGCTGTGGGAATTGATCGAAATCCAGCGCAATCCCATCCAACTGGTCGAACTCCGGGGTATCAGCAAGCGGCGCAAGAAGCCGTTCGTGCTGACCGTGGAGCAGTATTACGCAGTGCGCGACCAGTTGGTCGAACCCTACCGGACAATGGTGATCGTGGCGCAATGCCTCGGTCTACGCGTCAGCGAGATTTTGGCCCTCAAGTGGGAGGACATCGACTTCGAGAGCTTGGCCCTGCGGGTGACCCGAAAAGTGGTCTGCGGTCGCGTCAGCCGCGTCAAGACCGAGTACTCGGAGGACGAACTTCCCATGGACCCCGATTTCGCGTCCGAATTGCTCCGGTGGAAAGCCGGGTGCCCGCCCTCGTTCGAGGGCTGGGTCTTCCCCAGCCCGGTGACCAAGCGGCCATTCCACGCCAGCGAAATCCAGAAGGGCTACCTCAAGCCAGCTGGGTGGACGGCGGGGCTGGTCGCGAACGGCGCGAAGGTCAATATCGGCTGGCACACCTTCCGCCACACCTACCGCTCGATGCTGGATGCGACCGGGGCACCCATCGGCGTGCAGCAGAAGCTGATGCGCCACGCCCAGGTCGCGACCACGATGGACGTGTACGGGAACGCGCTGATGGAATCGAAACGGCAGGCCAACAGCAAGGTCGTACAGATGGTCCTCAGGCACTCAGGTTAAACCGCAATCATGGAAGTCAAGCGAAAGGGGCTGCATGGCGCAGCCCCTTTTTCTTGGGCTTCGATCAGCCCCACGGCCCCGCTCTTAGCGTGGGGTTATGTGGGGTTGAGAGCCCGTAAATGGTTGCGGGGGGTGGATTTGAACCACCGACCTTTGGGTTATGAGCCCAACGAGCTACCAGACTGCTCCACCCCGCAGGGTCATCATAGCAAACGCGGCGGAAAATTGCAGCCTGCCTCGGTCCGCGGGTTACCGGTAGCGCAGCGAATCGCGGTATTCGCGGGCGACCGCTTCCAGAAAATCTTCGTTGTCGGGTTGCGGTTGGGCCGGCAGTTCGAGCTTCTGCGCGATGTGCCCCGCGATCCGCTTGGCGGTTGAGGTCCGCACCTCGGGTGCGAGGTCCAGCCGGCGCGCCAGAAAGGTTTCGATTAGCACCAGCTCGGTGGTCGAGAGCTTCGCGACCGGGTAGACGGGCAGTTGCGCTCCCGGCTTCAGGTTGAAGAAGAGCTCCCCGGCCTCCTCTTTCTTTTCGTGGACCACCACGGTGCCGGCCACGAAATCGCCCAGCCGCTTGCTCTTCTTGTTGAGGAACATGGTGACGCAGCCAACGGCGTACATTCCGGGGAGCTGGTCGACCACCCGCAGCAGGTTGCGGCTGATGGCCTCGAAGGCGGTGATGGAGCGCCCCGTGTCCTTGATCACCCGGATCCCCGCGTGGCGTTTGCCGGGAGTCTGACCCTGCCAGATGGTTTCAAAGAATGCGTAGTAGCCCCAGTACAGGCAGAACCACACGAAGATGAAGACCGCCGCCGACCAGTTCCAGGCCGAGGGCCAGACCCGCTTCAGTTCGCCTCCCGTCACTACCAGTGCGATCAGTATCAGCACGATGTAGCCGATGAACTGCAGCAGGATGTCGAAGACGATGGCCAGGAAGCGGCTGCCGATGCCGGCCAGCGGAAACTCGATGGCGATCTGTTCCGGCGTGTCGATGGTAAGCTTGTCGAGCGAGTCCACCATGATCTCCACCCGCTGGCTGGAACGGCGTAAACAGCACTGGGACCGGCTGGAATGGCTGCTGGAGCAGACCCGCAGCCACGGCATCCGCGGGCTGTCGCGCGGTGAACTGCGGGAGTTGAGCCTGCTCTACCGCCAGTCGGCGGCCGACCTCTCGGTGCTGCGGGAGGATTCGGCCAGCCAGCAGTTGGCGCGTTACCTCAACCAATTGCTGGCCCGCGCCCACAATACCATCTATGCAGGGCGCAAATCGAGTGCCGCCGGAATCCTCCGCTTCTACCGCGACACCTACCCGCAGATCTTCCGCCAGACCTTCCGCTTCACCGCCACGGCCTTCGCGCTATTCGCGGGCGGGGCGGTGTTGGGAACGATCCTCACCGCGGTCCGTCCGGAATTCATGCATCAGGTGCTGGGACCGCGGATGGTGGAAACCATCGAGCAACACAAGATGTGGACCGAATCCGTGGTCAGCATGAAGCCGGTGGCATCGAGCGGCATCATGACCAACAACCTTTCGGTGGCTTTCGCCGCCTTTGCCGCGGGAATCACGGCGGGCCTGGGGACGGCTTATATGCTGATCTTCAACGGGCTGATGCTGGGGGTGATTGGCACAGCCTGCTGGCTGGGGGAGATGAGCCTGCCCTTGTGGAGCTTTGTCGCGCCGCATGGAGTTTTGGAACTGCCGGCAATTTTCATCGCCGGCGGCGCCGGGCTGATGATCGCCCATGGGCTGCTGTTTCCCGGAGTGCTGACGCGGCGCGACTCGCTCGCGCAGTCAGGAGCCACCGCTGTACGGCTGTTGCTGGGCGTTATTCCCATGCTGGTGGTTGCCGGAGTGATTGAAGGATTCCTGTCACCCTCGAGCCTGTCGGCGGCTACGAAGTTTCTCTTCGCAGGGGTGATGGCGGCGCTGCTGGTGAGCTATCTGCTTTCCCGGCCCAAGCCAGCTACAGCAGGCTCCGCTCCTTGACCATTAGATAGTGATTGAGCACCGCGGCAGAGAGCTCACCCGGAGCGATTTCCATTGCCAGTGCGCCGCGCTCGCGCAACTTTGCCAGGAGCAATTCCCGCCTCTGCACCATGTCCAGCGCCGCAACGGACTGAAACATTTCCTGCGGGTTTTCCGGACGGCGGACGGCCACGCGCCCAAGGTCCGGCTGGCCGATTACCATGAATAACACAAGATGCCGGGAGAGCAGGTGGCTGGCGCCTTCGACGACTTCTGGGGTCATGGCGGTTTCGGCGAGGTCGGTGATCCAGACGATCAGCGCGCGCCGCTTCTGCAATGCCAGCAGCATGCCGGCGGCGCGCAGGTGATCGGCTTCCGAGATCTCCGCTTCCACCAGGGCGAGCCGGTCCAGGATGTGGCGCAGGTGGGAGGCGCCGCGCCCGAGCGGCACGCGTTCGAGCGGACGGCGGCCGTAGGCCAGCAGACCGACGCGGTCGCCGGAGTAGATCGCCAGTTGGGCCAGCCCGAGGGCCGCGTTGGCGGCATAATCCATCTTGCTGAGTTCCTCGACCCGCGCCCGCAGCAGGCGGCCGGCATCGAGGACGATCCACACCGGCTGGCTGCGCTCCATCTGATGCAGCTTGGTGACCAGCTTGCCGCGGCGCGCCGTCGCGGTCCAGCAAATGTCGCGGAACTCGTCCCCCTCGCGGTACTCGCGCAGGCTTTCGAACTCGCGCCCCATGCCGCGCTGTCGCAGCAGGCGCTTCTCCAGCTCAATCTGGCGGCTGCGGGTCAGGTAGATGTTTTGGCGGCGAACCTCTTCGAGATTGGGAAAGATGCGGACAACCTGCCGCAGATCGGCCGTGCACCAGCGCTCGCAGATCTCCAGCACGCTGCCATAGCGCAGATAGGCTTTGCCGGCGCGGATATCGCCACGCTGCCCCGGGTGGATGCTGTAGCGGGCACGGCCTGGCCTGCCGGCCCCTGCGGTCAGTTCGAGAACCGCCACTTCGGCGCGAAGCGCGGCAGGCAGATCGTCGGTGATGCTGGCGCGCACCGCCACGCTGCCCTGGCTGGCGAGCTCGAGTTCGACCTGGCTGGTGGCGGCCAGCGAAGGCGCCGATAGCCAGCGCCGCTGCACGGTGAGCTGGCGCGGCTTGGGGAGCCACAAAAAGTCGGCGATCCACGCCAGCAGCAGCAGGCAATCCCAGGCCGCAACGCCGTAGAGAAAGGTGCGATTCCAGAATCCGGGGACGATCCACAGCAGCCCACATATAAAGAGGAAGAAGAAGCGGCGGCCAAAGCCAAATCCCAACCTGCCGCGCGCTAGACATGGCGCCGAGACCGTCGCCGGCACCAGGATGGTCTCGTTCACTTTGGCACCTCGACGGCGGCCAGCACTTCGGTGATGACGCGGTCGGTGTCCATGCCTTCGAGCTCGGCCTCGGGCTTGAGGATCATGCGATGGCGCAGCACCGGGAGCGCGGCGGCCTTGATGTCGTCGGGAATGAGGTAGTCGCGAGCGTCGATCGCCGCGACCGCCTTGGAGACGAGAAGCAGGCTAATGGCTGCGCGCGGGCTCGCGCCCAAAGCCAGCGCCGGCCAGTCGCGAGTGCGGCGGACCACTTCGGTGATGTAGCGGAACAGCGCCGCCTCCACCTTGACCTGTTGCAGTTCACGGCGGGCCTGCCGCAACAGATCGGTTTCGATCGGGACCAGGGCGAGCGCATCCAGATTGCGCGCGTCGAAACCGTTGTGATGGTTTTCGAGGATCTGCGCTTCCTGAGCCGCCTCCGGATACGCCACCTTGATCTTCAGCAGGAAACGATCGAGCTGCGCTTCCGGCAGCGGGTAGGTGCCTTCGAATTCCACCGGGTTCTGCGTGGCAAACACGGTGAACCACTCGGTGAGCGGATAGCGCACGCCGTCGATGGTGATCTGCCGCTCTTCCATCGCTTCGAGCAGCGCCGCCTGGGTGCGCGGAGGCATGCGGTTGATCTCGTCCACCAGCAGCAGGTCGGTAAATATCGGTCCACGATGCAGGGAAAACGTGCTGGTTGCCAGGTTCAGCACATTGCTGCCCAGGATGTCGGCGGGCATCAGGTCGCTGGTAGCCTGCACGCGCTGGAACTGGATCTGGAGGATCCGGGCGAGCAGCTTGACCACCAGCGTCTTGGCGATCCCGGGCACGCCTTCGATCAGCGCGTGGCCTCCGCAGAGCACTGCCATCAAGGTCTGGTCGACGAACTCCCGCTGCCCGACCACCGCCTTGGCCAGTTCCGAGCGCCCCTGCGACAGCAGGCGAGCCATAGCTTCCATCAGTTCTTCTCCTGAGCACGGGGGATGAGTTCGAGGTCGCGGGAGTAATCGTGGAGCGCCTGCACCAGTTCGACGGCTTCCTTCTCCCGCAGGCCGGGATCGCCCACGGCGCTTTCGCAGCGTGCCAGCGTGGCGGCGAAATCCGGGCGATCGTAGCGCAGGCGCTGGCTCGCCGCGCGCGCCATCTCCGCGGCCGTAGGATGGCCCGGGAGCCCCAGCCGCTTGGCCAGCAAGTACTGGAAGCGCTGGTATGAAACCTCTAGCGCAACCTGGGTGGCATGCGCGCTCTGGTACAGGCCGCCGAGCGTTTCCACGAATTCGAGCGGCGACAGCCGCGAAGGCTCAATCAGCGGACGCACCGGCCCACTGCGCCGCGAGAAGGTGAACAGCACCGCGAAAAGAAACAGTCCCGCCTGCGCGATCGCCCAGCGCAGCGGCGTATCCGACACCTGGGACCACGGTCCGGGACGTGAACCATGGAAATATTCGTCCCAGAAGATGCGGGTGCGGCTGGGATCGCCAACGGAGTTCAGGAACAACGCCAGGTTGCCGGTTTCACGCACGCCGGCGTTGGTCAGCGGGGTCGCCGCCGCCCACCAGATCACTTCCCCGGCGCCGAACTTGTACGAGACGACGACCGAGTCCTCGCCGCGGGCGTAGTGCACCACGTGCGCGAAGCTCCCCTTCCCCCAACGCGTCCAGGTGTTCAACTTGATCTCGCCACCGCGGGTGAGCGCGCTGGGAATCGCCGGCTGGAAGGTCTGCCAGCCACCCTTCATCGGATCGGATCGTTGCGTCTCGCCCTCGGGAAGCAGGTTTGCGCCGCTGACTCCCGTCGCCAGCACGCGCCCGCCCTTGGCCAGGAATCTCTGCACCGCCAGCTTGTGCTCGCGATCCATCTCCCACCGGGGCTCGGCGAGGATGAGCAGCGCGCCGGAACCGTCTTTTGGCAGATCGCGCGGCGGCTTCTCCCAGCGCTCCACCCGGTAGCCGGATTCTTTCAGGAGGAGGTAGGCAGCTTTTGCGCCGGCCGACGCCGCCGAGTAACTCGAAGGTACGACGGTTTCCTCCTGTGCGGGCTGAAGCAACGCCACTGCCACCAGCAGCACGGTCACCACGGCCCCGAAGATGAGGAGCAGCTTGCGGTCGGCGGCAGCGAGCTTCAGCGGCATCCCAGCCTCTCCAACTGGACGAGCGTGGCGGCGAAATCGTCGGCGCCGGCGTCAGCGTGGCCGTACCACACGATCTCAAAGCGGCGGGTCAGCGCGTCGAGCACGGGACGCTTGTCGCTCGCGCGGGGCAGCAACCGCAGGTACTCGCGCGGCGTACGGGCGCGGTCGGGCGCCCATGCCCCGCCCTGCTCCAGTTGCGAGATCGCCGCCCAGTACCCGAAATGGATGGCCTCGCGCCAGCAGCCCTGCTGCGCGGCTTCGCGAGCTTCCGCCAGCCACTTCCGCCAGTGCTTCTGCGAGGGCGCAAACAGGACGGGCTCGCGTGGCCAGTCGATGAGTTGCCGCTGTGCGATCCGCCTGAGCCAGATCACGACCAGAAAAATCGCCAGCGCGATCTCGCACCAGACCACGATCTTGCCGCCGTGCTGCGTGCCGGCGACCCGGCTGAAGACCCGGTCCAGCCAATAAATGATCCAGCGCTCGACCCGCTGTTTCAACTGGTCCCACAGCGTCGGCCCACGCACGGCGCGGAACTCGCGGCGGGCGAGGATGTCGGTCAGCTTCTGCTGCGAAGACGCCGGGTAGGCAGCCGGCTGGCGGAAGAGATCGGCTTCCTGCCGCTGCGCCGCCAGGCGGGTTTGCATCTGCCGCAGAAGCTCCGGCTTGCGCTCGGGCTTGGCGGCAATGAATTCCACCAGCGCGGTGTTCAGCCAGTCGTGGCTGACTTCCAGCGATCGCGCGCCCTCGCTCACCACCGACTTCTGCGGCAAGGAAGCGCGGAACGGGAGCGCCTGCTCCGGATGCTGTTCGAACGCGCCTAACTGCTGCGACCAATCCTGCAGTTGCGCCTGGTAGGCATCCAAGCTCAGCGCGGTCTCGGGTGACGAGGGCGCAGGCCCCGCCCGGCAGACACCGATCAGGAGCAGCAGAAGCGCTGCCCATGCGAATGGAGTGAGCCGTCTCATCCCGCGCTGGCAGCCTGCGCGCCTGGAAGAGGCGTGCCGTCCACCGCCGCCATCATCAACTGGAGGTCGAAGGCTTCCTTCCGCACGCGCTGGTCGAAGTACACCAGCGACAGCGCGATGGTGGCGATCGGTCCTGCCAGGGCGCCCGCCAGGAACATAGTCAAGCTGGTGAACAAAGAGGCCACCGCCGGCGAACCTTTGGCGACAGCTACCGCCAGTATCGCGGCCGGGATCATGAACACCACCATGATGATGTAGTTAATGACGCCCATCAGGAAATAAATTACGAAGATCTTGCCGCGGCTGCCCGCAGACAGAACAACGCTGCGCTTGATGGCATCGCTGGCCTTAAGGTCCTCCAGTACACAGGCGGGTACCGCCAGGGAGTAGCGCAAGTAAAGGATGAGTCCTATCAGGCCTCCTGCCACGATCGCCAGAAAGACAAGGATGCCGAAAAAGGCCGCTCCAGGCTTCTGCCCCGGAATTGCTGTCCCCAGGACGGCGGCAAGGATAAACAAGAGTATTGCAGGGCCGAACGCCCGGAAGGCAGCTTGGAAGATCACCCATACGACGCGACCGTAGTGTCCCTTGACTCGGCCATAGGACTCGCCGATGCTGGTGGTCCTTTCCAGGTGCACCGCCGAGACCGCAAACACCGTGGCGGCGTGGGCCACGGCCAACCCGATCACGTAGGCGACCACCCCCACAATCATGCCTAGGCCTCCTGCCACCGCGAGGCCCGCTCCCACAGCACGCGGATGCCCTGCCGTGGCCACCATTCCTGCCTGGATGAGCTGCACCACCAGCATCAGCGCTGGCGGCACAACCGCGATCCCAACGAACAGCACGAAGTTGTTACGGTAAAGGTTGAAGGTCCGGTCCAGTATCTCGCCCGTGCTCATGGGACGGAGCGGGGTAATCATAACTGCCTCCGAGGGATGGCCGGATGCTACCACCAAAGCCTCGGTCCGAGTAGAGTAGAGATTCTCTAGCCTGGATTATTCGTGAGGACTCGCGGGTGAGCCACGAAAAACTGCCTCGTGAGACACTACGTGTCAGGGCACGGCTTCAGCCGTGCCGTTTGGCCGCTGTAATGAGCGGGCTTTAGCCCCTGGGAGCAAAGGCGATGGCCTCTCCAGCCTTAATTTTTGAAGATCGATTTCGTCTGCACACTCTGTCAGCGGGCGAATGCGCAGGGGCTAAAGCCCGGAACTCAGGGGTGTAACGGCACGGCTGAAGCCGTGCCCTGACACGTGATCCCTCATCACGCAACCCTCTGAACTATGAAGCAATCTCCGGATTGTGCAGGGTTGCTCCGCGTTGATGGATAATCCGAGTTAACCCGCTGCCCGCCCCATTTCTGTCCCCGATTAGAATTGCGTTACCTCCTGCTAGCACCAACGTACCCTTCCGCCTCTTAGCTCCGCGGGCTAAAGTCAGCTCAGGCTCGGACGCCCTACCAAAATGCCGGTGAAGCGCATCTTGCGGAAGTTTTCTGCCTTGCGCAGATCGAAGGCTACCCGCCTCAAGGAAGTCTTCTTCCCAGCTCGTCAGCATCCGCGAGTACATCTAGCCACCGAGGTCAGAGTGGAGGGACACGACCTCACTTTCACCGCTCGCAGTGTGCAATTGGGAACCAACGGCATGTCCTTGGCGCAGGCAGGCCAGCTCGCGTTGGCACAACCGGTACTACTGATATTCGCTTTGCCATCAGGCCGTCCCGTTAAGGTTGGCGCCGTAGTACGGTGGAAAACCAAAGAACTGGTTGGCTTGCGCTTTGATCCCCGAGACGACAACCGCCACATCCGGGAATGGATACAGCGTTCGGCAGTGACCGTGCATCCTTAGGTTCTGGTCCATTCTCTTCCGTCAACAGCCTAGAATAGATGTGTGACTTGGAAACGGTTCTTGGCCGCCGGACTACTCATTATTGCCGCGGCCTGCGCGGCCTATCTAGGCACCGCGTTCCTCGCCTGGTCCATGGTCCAAGCCGCCGTCCGCACCATGGTCCGCCTGCTCCACCTGCTGTAGGTACCGGGCGGACTTCAAGAAGCGTCCGAATCCTTGCTGCCGACGCTGCCCGAAGGGTATAGTTCGCCCGCGCACCGACGATGAGTGCTGAATCACGCTAATAAGCTCAAGGAGATTCTCATGGGACGACTTGCAGCATTCCTGGCAATCATTGTTCTGGTTATCAGCTCCAACACCCTTGCGCAGGTCAGCAGTGGCACGTCAATTTTCCCCTCTTCGCAGCAAGTGAACGCGATCTACCCGGAAATTGAGAAGCTCTACATTGACCTGCATCGCAATCCCGAGCTTGCGTTTCACGAGCAACG
>Ga0310038_10001075_pt1 | contig 21229 bp, 10 predicted proteins | sample Sb_taG_6_FD_200461 | JGI IMG/M metagenome (GOLD analysis project Ga0310038, IMG submission 200461) | Peat soil microbial communities from Weissenstadt, Germany - Sb_50d_4_PS metaG (v2) (version 2) | ecosystem: Environmental > Terrestrial > Soil > Wetlands > Peat | place: Germany: Weissenstadt... | reverse complement strand
CAGGCTGCGCCTCGATCAGTGCGCCATCGCCTTTGTGCTGGGCGTTGCCGCGTCCATGATCGGCGCGTGGTATCCGGCGCGCGGCGCGGCCTCCCTGGACCCCGCGCTGGCGTTGCACAATATCGAAGCGCGCCACCGCGAAACCGTGCTGGGATGGAGGCGGATGGGAGCCGGCGTTCTCTTGATCGTTGCGGGTTCGGCTCTTGTAGTTTGGACTCCGTCGCGCCTGGGCCTGTTCATTCAATTTGTTTTTGCCACGATTGTTCTACTGGGCCTGACGATTGTGCTGCCGAAGCTGGTGCTTTGGTCGGCTCGCGCCTTGCGGCCGATTTTGAATTGGCTGGGAGGATCGGAAGGCGCCCTTGCCGTCGACGCCATGATTCAGACGCCGCGCCGATCCGCGGCGACCGTCGGCGCCCTGATGGTCGGACTGATGTTCGTTTTTTCCACGGCTTCTTACATCCAGAGTTATCGCCAGATGATTGACCGCTGGATGAACCAGGTGCTCAACGCCGACATTTTCGTGGCCACGTCGGAAATGTTGCGATCGACCAGCTACCATTTCACCGAGGATTTGGGGAAGCAGATCGCCGCGCTTCCCGGAGTGAACCGCGTCGAAAACGTCCGTTTCACCGGCATTCCCTATCGAGGCGACACCGCGGCCGTGAATGCCATCGAAATGGATGGCTTTCTGTTGCGCTCGCAAAAAGCCATCGAGGGCGCGGACAGACGGACGGTGTATGACCGTCTGACACGAGGCGAGGGCGTGCTGGTATCAAGAAATTTTGCCCATCGTTGGGGAGTCGGCGTCGGAGATCGCCTGACTCTCGAATCGCCGACGGGCGCGCTGGAACGGCCGATCCTCGGCTTTCTCGACGACTACCGCTCGGAAAAGGGCACCATTTTCATGGACCGCGCTCTCTACAAAAAGTATTGGGGAGACGATGCGGTGGATTTTATTGATGTCGATCTGAATCCGGGCGTCGATCAGTTGGCCATGAAACAAGCAATCGAGCGGCTCACCGCCGGCTCCTTTCACGCGTTCGTGTACACGAATGCGGAGTTCAAGCGGTGGATCTCCAGCCTCGTCGACCAGTTCTTCACACTCAATTACATGCAGCTGGTCGTGGCCGTGCTGATCGCCATTCTCGGAATCGTCAACACGCTGCTGATTTCCGTGTCGGAGCGGCGGCGCGAGATTGGCATCGTTCGCGCGATCGGCGGGCTGCGTGACCAAATCCGGAAACTCGTGCTGCTTGAGGCGGTGGCCGTGGCCATCGTCGGTGTGATCGTCGGATCGGTGGCCGGAGCTCTAAACACCGTGTTTATGTCCCACACCGTATCCCTTGTGCTGGCGGGCTATTCGGTGCCGTTTTATTTTCCGTGGGAATTTGTGCTGCTCTCCGTGCCCGTTGTGACGGCGGTGTCGCTCGCGGCTGGCTGGTGGCCGGCGCGGAACGCGGCGCGCATGCAAGTGATTGAGGCGATCGGCTATGAGTAGACTCGCCACAATTCCGCCGCACCAGCAGAGAAAGCGCCTGAGCGCGGCGCTGCTCTTCCTGTCGCTTGGTATGTCTTGCGCGCTCCCTGTTTTCGGCGAGACGGACGCCAAGGCGATCATGGCCGGCGTCTATCAGCAGGACACCAGCCAGGATGCAACATTGCGGGCCACGCTCGAAGTCACGGACAAGGATGGCCACTCGGTGCGGAAACGGTTTACGCTCAGCCGGGTGGGCTCGTTCGGCAATGGCAAGACGCTCGTCCGCTTCACCGATCCGCCGGAGCTTCGCGGCGTCACACTTCTTTCGATCAATCAGCCGGGCGTAACCGACCGCCAGTGGATCTACACGCCCGCGACGGAACGCGTGCGCAGCGTGGCGCCGCGCGAACGTTCCGAGCGTTTCGCCGGAAGCGATTTTACTTACGAGGACATCGCTGAGCGCTCGCTCGATGATTTCACGTATCAGTTACTTCCTGCCGAGGATATTATCGAGAACCATAAAACATCCAAGGTAATGGCCACGCCCGTCGCGCCGGACCGTTCCCAATACAAATTCATTTATTACTGGGTGGCCCAGGATGTACCCTGCATCTTGCATGCGGAGATGTACGATCAGGATGGACGCAAGGTGCGCGAGATGCACGCCAGCGGTCTGCGGAAAGAATCCGGGATCTGGGGCGCGCGGAAGACGGAAATGCGTTCGCTCGTCGAGGGCACGAAATCGGTTTTGACGATTGATCAGGTTCATCTGAATACCGGGCTGGACGCCGCGCTGTTCACCCCGGAGGCGCTGGAGAAAAATCAGTAGCAAGGCCAGGGGTGACGGAAAATTTCACGAATCCACTGGAAGCCACAAAGGGGTTTTGTGGGTCGCGGCTTCAGCCGCGACATCAAAGCACCAGGAAAATTGGGCTTTAGCCCCTGAAGGGTCGAGCACGCAACGCCTACCTAGTGGCACAGGCTTCAGCCTGTGGGGGGTTCGTCCTCCATGGGGACGCACGAAATAAGTTGCAGGTATTCATCGCAGGTCTGGAGCACTAGGTTCATATTGGGGGATAGGGACTTTGACCAAGTTTTCATCCGATCCTGACGCGCGCTTCGCGAATCTGATTGAGCTGCTCCGAGCAAGAACCGCGGAGCACGCCACGCGCGTCGCTTTCCGCTATCTCGCCGACGGCGAGACCGAAGAGTCGCGTCTTACTTACGAAGAACTGGAATCGCGTGCCCGCGCCGTCGCGGCCGCGCTCGCGCCGCACGCCGCGGCGGGAGATCGCGCCCTGCTTTTCTATTCGGGCGGCCTCGAATTCATCGCCGCTTTTTGGGGTTGCCTGTATGCCGGCGTTGTGGCCGTCCCGGTTTTTCCCGCCCGCCTTCATCGGCAGATCCCGCGCCTCTTGGCCATTGCCGCCGATTCCGAAGCCAGGTGCGTGTTGACGACGGCGAAGATCCAGCGCCAGGCGGAAGATTTGTTCAAGCGCGCGCCCGAGCTTAAGAAATTGCACTGGCTGGCGACCGATGATTTGCCCGCGGCGAATGCGGACGGATGGCGCGATCCCGGCGCGACTCTCGAAACGCTCGCGTTCCTGCAATACACGTCGGGCTCGACCGCTGCGCCGCGCGGCGTCATGGTGACGCACGGCAATTTGCTGCACAACCTGGCATGTCTGCGGGACGTTTTCCAGTTTTCGCCGGAGAGCGTCGGCGTCACCTGGCTGCCGCATTACCATGACATGGGCCTGATCGGCGGCTTGCTCCAGCCTGTCTACGCGGGCGGCGAGATGATCGTGATGCCGCCGTCGTCGTTTCTACAGCGCCCCATCCGCTGGCTCGCGGCGGTGACGCGTTATCGGGCCACCACGATGGTCGCGCCGAATTTCGCCTACGAACTTTGCATGCAAAAAATTTCCGCCGAACAGCGCGCGCCGCTCGATCTCGCAAGCGTGAAAGTGGCGCTGTGCGGCGCGGAGCCGGTGCGCCCGGATACGCTCGCGCAGTTCGCCAAAGCGTTCGGCCCGTGCGGCTTTCGGCAGGAGGCGTTCCGCCCCGCATACGGTCTGGCGGAAGCGACGCTCATCGTTTCAGGCCATTCGGACGGTGATGCGCCCTTCGCGCCGACCGTGCTGGCGGAAGAGCTGCAACGAAATCGAATTAAGCCTTCGGAAGAGGGCGCAGCAGGCAGCCGCGTTCTGGTGGGCTGCGGCGGAATCGCGCCAGACCTCAAAGTCTCGATTGTCGATCCTGAAACTCTCGCGCCATGCGCTCCCGACTGCGTGGGCGAAATATGGGTTTCAGGTCCGAGCGTGGCGCGCGGTTATTGGCGCAGGCCCGCGGAGACGACCGAAACATTCGGGGCGCATCTGGCCACCGGCGAGGGCCCCTTCCTTCGCACCGGCGACCTCGGATTTCTCGATCGCGGACAGCTTTTCGTCACCGGACGTTTGAAAGATCTCATCATCATTCGCGGTTCCAACCACTACCCCCAGGATTTGGAACACACCGTCGAGCGAAGCCACCGCGCGCTGCGCCCCGCATGCGGCGCCGCGTTTTCGATTGAAGTGGATGGAGTCGAGAGATTGGTTATCGTTCAGGAAGTAACCGACCGAGCTTCCGTTCCCCATGAAAATGTAGTCGCCGCGATCCGCCGCGCGCTCACCGAGTCGCACGAAGTTCATCCCGATGCCGTCGTGCTCATCGAGCCGCGAAGTATTCCCAGGACCTCCAGTGGAAAAATCCAGCGCTATGCCTGCCGCGAAGCGTTTCTCGCCGGCACGCTCGACGTGGTGCACGAATGGCGGGACCGCGAAGGCCGCCCCGATCGCAAGCAGAACGGCGCGAGCCATCCGCGCAGCGGGCTCGTGTGGGACTACCTGAGCACGCAGTCCTTCTCGCACCGCCTGGCTGGCAATGCGAACGGCAATGGAAACACAAACGGAAATGGCAAATACGAAGATCGTCCGGTAAGCCTTCCGAAAATCAAAGGCGCCGATCCCATCGCCATCGTCGGCATCGGTTGCAGATTCCCGGGCGCGGACGGCCTCGAGGAATTTTGGACTTTACTGCGAAACGGTGTGGATGCCATCACGGAAATTCCGCGCGAACGATGGGATATCGACGCGCTATACGATCCTGTCCCCGGAACCACGGCCAAGATGAGCACTCGCTGGGGCGGATTCCTACCCGGCATCGACCGTTTCGATCCGCATTTCTTCGGCATCTCGCCGCGCGAAGCCGCTGCGATGGATCCGCAGCAGCGCTTGCTGCTCGAAGTAACTTGGGAAGCGCTCGAGAATGCGGGCCAGCCGCCGGACAAGCTGGCGGGCACCAGAACAGGCGTTTTCGTCGGCATCGGCGGATTCGACTACTCCAATGTGATCCTCACCTACCAGGATCACCTCAAGACGATCAACGCCTATCTGGGAACGGGCAATGCGCACAGCATCGCGGCCAACCGCATCTCCTATTTGCTCGATCTGCGCGGCCCTAGCGTTGCCATCGATACCGCCTGCTCGTCTTCACTCGTCGCAATTCACATGGCCTGCGAAAGTTTGCGGAGTGCGCAGTCCGACCTTGCGATTGCTGGCGCCGTCAACCTCATCCTTTCTCCCGAAGTCACCATCGCTTTTTCGCACGCGCGTATGATGGCCGCGGATGGCCGCTGCAAGACCTTTGACGCCAAGGCCGACGGCTACGTTCGCGCCGAAGGCTGCGGCGCGGTCGTCCTCAAGCGCCTTTCCGACGCGCTGCGCGATCGCGACCATATTCTTGCGCTCGTCAGAGGATCCGCGGTGAACCAGGACGGCCGCACCGCGGGCATCGCCGCTCCCAACGCCTCGGCCCAGCAATCCGTCATCCGCGAAGCGCTGGCTCAGGCTGGAGTCGCTCCGCGCGAACTGACTTACATCGAAGCTCATGGCACCGGCACATCCATCGGCGACCCAATCGAAGTCGAAGCAATCAAGGGCGCGCTGGGAAAGTCCACGCCCGGGGAACTTCCTTGCCTCTTGGGTTCCGTGAAGGCCAACATCGGCCACCTGGAAAACGCGTCGGGGATGGCCAGCCTGGCCAAGGTGCTGGGTTGCCTTGCGCACGATGAAATTCCCGGCCAGCTGCATTTCACAACGCTCAATCCGCGAATCTCTCTTGCCGGCACGCGAATCGTGATTCCCGGCAAGCCGCAGCCCTGGCCGCGCGCCGCTCGTCGTTTCGCAGGCATAAGCAGTTTCGGATTTGGCGGCACGAACTCGCACATGATTGTCGAAGAAGCGCCGGCGCGGTCCCGGCCGGAAGGCTTGCCGAACCGTCCCTGCCACATCTTGACGTTCTCCGCGCGGACGGAAAGCGCAGTCAAGAATCTCGCGAGCCGCTACGAGAAACATCTTTCGGAACATCCCGAAGACGACCTCACGAACATCTGCTTCAGCGCGAACGCCGGCAGATCGCACTTCGCGCGCCGCGTGGCAGTGGTCGCCGAAAGCAAGGAGCAACTGCGCGAAGCCCTCGCTGCCTTTGCGAAGGAGCAGCCGGCGCAGAGTGCCGGGGCGGAATTGCGAGCCGGACACTCCACGAGAAAAGACGGACCGCGCATCGCTTTTCTATTCGGCGCGGAGGCTTCCAATCCTTGCGCCGCACAGCAGCTTTACGCCACCCAACCCGTGTTTCGCTCGGCGGTGGATCGCTGCTCGCGTTTTCTGGGTTCGCACTCGAATGAGCCGCTGCTCGCCGCGCTTTCCGCGGTACAAAACAATCCGGAACGCCGCGACCCGGCGCTGTTTGCCCTGGAGTTTGCGCTGGCGGAACTTTGGCGATCCTGGGGCATCGAGCCGGACGCCGTCCTGGGCGCGGGCGCCGGCGAATACACGGCAGCGGTAATTTCCGGCGTATTGACCTGCGAAGACGCATTAAAACTCATCGTCGAGCGCGCTCGCTTCCTGCAGCTTGCTCTTCATAACGGCGACCTGAATCGAAGGCTCGACGAATTCGATGCAGCGGCAGCACCAATAAAATTCCGACCGCCCAGCGTCCCCTTCGTTTCCGGACTTACGGGAAAGCTTTTGGCGGAAGGCGAATTTCCCGGCGCCGACTATTGGCGCCTTCAGGTTCTGCAGGGTATGCAGCTCGAAGAGGGAATCTCTACACTTGAGGCGCTGGGTTACGACCATCTCCTTGAAATAGGGCCTCCTAGTAGCTTCACTGGAATAGAGCGCCTCCGCGATCCGGCAGCTAAGACCACTCTCCTCTCTTCACTTGAAAGCGATCGTGGCGCATGGCAGAGCATGCTCACGAGCCTCGCTTCGTTGTACGTCCGCGGCGCGAGTGTCGATTGGAAGGCTTTCGATGAACCCTTCCAGTCGCTGAAAGTGCCTCTGCCAACGTATCCCTTCGACCGAGAGCGTTGCTGGGAAGATCCTCCCAATGCGCCCGGCTCACAGAAGACGGCCAAGCCAGTGCACGCTCTGCTTGGAGAGCGTGTGAACTCCGCTCTGCCCATGCCGCAGTTTCAGAGCAAGATCGGAGTCGATACCCTTCGCTACTTGAACGACCACAAAGTTCAGGGCTCCGTCGTTTTTCCCGCTTCCGCTTATCTGGAAATGGCGCGGGCGGCCTCGACGGAACTTTTTGGAGCAGGCTCCCCGGTTTTATCCAACGTAGCGTTTCAGGAAGCGTTGATCCTTCCCGCCACGGGCGCGCGCACTTTGCAATTGGTCGCCTCTCCGGCATCGAGCGGCAGCGCTTCGTTCCAGATTTACAGTTCCAACGCCAATCTGAACGGCAGCCACGAGAATGCAGCGTGGACCTTGCACGCTTCCGGCGACATGCGCATGGAAGTTCCGGATTTTGTTCGTTGCGCCGAGGAACAATACAGCCTGGACGAAATACGCGCCCGATGCCCACAACGCAAAATAGCCGCGGAGCTTTACACGTCCATGAGAAATGCCGGCCTGGAATACGGCCCAGATTTCCAGGGCGTCCAACAATTGTGGTGCGGACAGCGCGAAGCGCTTGGAGAAGTGCGGTTTCCGCCCGCCGTGATTCCGGTTTCCCAGGCCAATGGAAATTCCGATGGCGTCTGGATGCATCCCGCCCTGCTCGATTCCTGCCTGCAAGTTCTCGCAGCTGCGTTGCCGGAAGACAAAACTGGTGCCGGTCGGAAAAGGATTTATCTCCCGAGCGGGGTTGCGAGCCTCCGATTTTTGGCGCGCTCGGGCGCGCGCCTGTTCAGCCACTGCGTCGTTCGCCCGAGCAGCAGTCTCGGAACGGAATTCCTAGAGGCGGACATCCGCCTGCTTGACGAAGCTGGCTGCGTGGCATGCGAACTTCTGGGGTTCCGCGTGAAGCTGGTCTCCGGCGAAACGGATCGCGAGGCGCGCGAGAATCCCGGCGACTTGCTCTACGACGTCGCCTGGGTGGCGAAGCGGCCCGTCGCGTCAGGGAATTCCAATGGTTCGGAAACCCCTTCGTGGTTCATCCTTGCGGATCGAGGCGGCGTAGGGCGAGCCCTTGCGGCCCAACTTCAGTCGCAGGGAGAGACGCGCATCGTCGCAACTCCGAATGATCTTCGCGACCTCAAGCTCCATGCCGGCTCCTGCAACATCATCTATCTCTCGAGCCTCGACCTGTGCGATCTCGCCGCTCGCCCGGATGCGATCCTGGAAGCGCAGACCCAGTGGATCGAAACCCTGCAATTCGTTCAGACGCTTCTCCGCGCGCCGAGCGGTTTGAATCGGCGCCTGTGGATCGTAACTCGCGGAGCACAAGCCGTTGGACCCACGTCCGCACATCTGTCGCTCGCACAGACTCCCTTGTGGGGCTTGGCCAAGTCAATCGATCTCGAGCACGCGGAGCTAGGTTGCACCCGAATCGATCTCGATCCCGAAGGCGGCCCTGAAGAACTCGCCGCACTCTCGGAGGAATTGTCCCTCCCAAGCACCGAGCGCGAAGTTGCTTTCCGAAAAGGAACCAGATACGTCGCCCGGCTAGTGCCGCGCGCGCCCAAATCCTCGAGCGCCGCGCTCCTGGATATTCCAATAGCGGATTCGTTCCGCCTGGATATCTCGCGCCCCGGAAATCTCGAGAATTTGATCCTGCGAGGAACCTCTCGTCCGCAACCGCGACGCGGCGAAGTTGAAATCCGCGTAAATTCCGCGGGCCTGAACTTTCGCGATGTGATGAATGCCGCGGGCGTATATCCCGGCGGACCAATCCCCTTCGGCGCGGAATGTTCGGGAACGATTTCCGCCGTCGGGCCGGATGTAACCAACATGAAGGCCGGCGACGAAGTGATCGCCGTGGCGGGCGCCAGCTTCAGCGCCTTCACCACCGCGGACGCGCGCGCCGTCGTGCCCAAGCCTCCCGCTTTCAGCTTCGGTCAAGCGGCCACGATTCCGATTGCCTTCCTCACGGCCTACTATTCTCTGCACCATCTTGCAAAACTTTCCCGTGGAGAGCGCGTGCTCATCCACGCCGCGGCCGGCGGCGTGGGTCTCGCCGCCGTGCAACTGGCCCAGCACGCGGGCGCGGAGATTTTCGCGACCGCCGGCTCTTCGGAAAAGCGCGCGTACCTGAAGTCGATGCGCGTGCCGCACGTCCTGGACTCGCGTTCCCTCTCTTTCGCCGACGAAATCATGAAGACCACCGGCGGCCAAGGCGTCGACGTCGTTCTGAATTCCTTGCCCGGCGAATACATTACCCGCAGTCTTTCGATCCTCGCCGCTCATGGCCGTTTCGTCGAAATCGGCAAGACCGATATCTACCAGAACAAGCCGCTCGGCCTGTTCCCATTTCGCAATAACCTCTCGTATTTTGCCCTCGACCTGGACCGCGTCTGCCGCGAGCGGCCCGCCTTGCTTCGCTCCTTGCTCCTCGAACTCATGGCGATGTTCAAGCAGGGCAGCCTCAAGCCGCTCCCGCACAATATTTTTCCCGTCGAGGACGCCGCCAACGCGTTTCGTTACATGGCCAGGCGAAAAAATATCGGGAAGGTCGTGCTTTCCTTTACCAGCGCCGAATCCAGGAATCGCTCGGATCGGTCTTCCGCTCCTCGCCCCGACGCGACGTATCTGATCACGGGAGGCCATGGAGGTTTGGGGCTCGAAGTCGCACGTTGGCTGGTGGAAAAGGGTGCGCGGCACTTAGTTTTCCTCAGCCGCAGTGGTGCTTCCTCCTCCGGCAAGGAAGTCGCCGCCGAATTGGCCGCTAAAGGCGCCACGGTCGCGACGATTCAAGCCGACGTTTCGAACGAAAGCGATCTGGCCCGCGCGCTGTCCGAAATTCGTAACACGATGCCACCGCTCCGCGGAGTGATTCATGCCGCTGGAGTGCTGGATGACCACCTGCTCCTTAACCTCGACGCGGAAAACTTCCGCCGAGTCCTAGCTCCCAAAGTTCTCGGAGCGTGGAATCTCCACACCCTCACCGCGGATTTGCCCCTCGATTTCTTCGTCGTTTTCTCTTCGGTGGCTTCAGTCCTGGGTTCGCCCGGCCAGGCGAATTACGCCGCCGCCAACGCGTTCCTGGACGGTCTGGCGCACGATCGCCGCTCTCGAGGCTTGCCGTGCCTGTCCATCAACTGGGGCCCGTGGGCCGAAGTCGGCATGGCCGCCCGCGCCTCAAGCGCCCGAGGACCGGCGTCTCGCGTGATGCTTCCGCTCGCTCCCGCGCAAGCACTCGCCGCGCTCGACCGTCTGTTCGAAAAGAACGGCCCCGCTCAGGCTGTCGCGATGTCGGTGGACTGGACGCAATTGGCGCGCTCTTTCAACGGGCAGCAGCTCCCGGCCTTGATTGCGGATCTCATTCGGGAAAAGGCCCGTCCCGCCGCTGCAAAGGCGGCCGGCGAATCGGGACCGCGCCTGTCCATGCAGGAACTCCTGGCCACTCCTCAGGCCCGGCGGCACGCCCTGCTCCTCGCGCACGTCCAGAAAAGCCTGGCGCAGGTGATGGCACTCGACGCGCCGGAACTCGACCCCGAAGAATCCATGAGCAACCTTGGACTCGACTCCCTCATGGCGCTCGAGCTGCAACACTCGCTCGAGGAATCATTCGGAACGAAGTTGCCCATCGAGCTGCTGATGGGCATGCCCAGCCTGAACGAGTTCGTAACCCGCCTTCTGGACATCCTCGTCAAGCCGGCAGCCTCACCTGTACCGGAAACCGCGCAAGAAATGAAGGTCGTAGAGGCGGAGCCGAGAGAAAGTTCCCCCCGATTGTAGAGGGATGAGTAGCACAGGCTTCAGCCTGTGGGTTTTAGTCCTTGCAAGCACCACCCCCCACAGCCTGAAGCCTGCGCCGCTCGATTGCAGACTAGAACTTCTTGCAACAAATTCAACCTAAGACTTAACGCCCGACTTGCGCAGGATGCTCATCATCGGGCACCAGTTGGTGAAAGCCGACTGGAACAGATTCAGACCAACGAACGCCGTAAACAGAAACCAGTAAGGGCTGACCCAATAACCCAACGCAAGCGAGAGCACGACGAATCCGCCCCCGATCATTCTGATGTAACGATCCACTGTCATGACGCGACCTCCTCCTAGTTCATTGCACTTCCAAAATTTTCCTCGAGCGGCGGCGCCGTTTCCCTGCTCCCACGCTCGCTCATGTAATACAGAATCGGAACCGTAATGCGCGAAAGCACGGTCGACGCCACTTCACCTGCCATCAACGAAATGGCCAGCCCCTGAAAAATCGGATCGAACAAAATCACGCTGGCGCCAACGACGACCGCCGCTGCCGTGAGCAGCATCGGGCGGAACCGCACCGCTCCTGCGTCCACAACGGCTTCCTCGAGCGGCATGCCGTGCGAGCGGCGCAACTCGATAAAGTCCACGAGAATGATTGAGTTTCGGACGATAATTCCCGCGCCTGCGATGAAGCCGATCATCGATGTGGCCGTGAAGAATGCGCCCATCCCCGCGTGAGCCGGAAGAATTCCAACCAGCGTCAGCGGTATGGGAGCCATGATGACCAATGGCGTCTTGAACGATTTGAACCACCCTACCACGAGCACGTAAATCAGCACCAGGACCGCCGCGAAGGCCAGGCCGAGGTCGCGAAAAACTTCCACCGTGATGTGCCACTCCCCGTCCCATTTCATCGAGTAGCGGTCCGTGCGTTCCGGCAGCGCCGTGCCCGTGTATTGCTTCACCTGGTAGCCGTCGGACAATTGAATTTTGTTGATGGCGTCGCTCATGTTGAGGATGGCGTAGACGGGGCTCTCGACGACTCCCGCCACGTCTCCAGTCACGTAGACCACGGGCCGCAGGTTCTTGCGATAAACGCTCTTGTCGATGACGGTTTCCTCGACGTCCGTGATTTCGCGAAGAGAAACTTGCGCGCCCGTTGGCCCCGGCAATTTGAGATTGCGCAACTGTTCGATTCCGGAGCGGTCCGGCCGGGAAAGCCGCACTTCGATGGGAATGTCTTCGCGCGAGGAAGGATCGTGCAGCAGCCCCGCCGAAGCCCCGTTCAATCCGATTTGCACGGTGCGCGACACTTCCGCCGCGGACACGCCTTGCAGCGCTGCTTTGTCGAGATCGACTTTCAAATCGTACTTCGTCTGCGGATCTTCCACGTACCAGTCGACATCCACCACGCCCGGCGTCTCCTGGAAAATCTTTTTTATTTTTGCGGCCAGTTCCATCTGGCCTTTGTAGTTGGGACCGTAGACCTCCGCGACGAGCGTCTCGAGGACCGGCGGGCCGGGCGGAACCTCCGCCACCTTGATTCGCGCTCCGAACGGCGCCGCGATCTTGTCCAGTTCCGGCCGCAGCCTCCGCGCGATGTCATGGCTCTGGGCTTTGCGATCGTGCAGTGCGAGCAAGTTGACTTGAATGTCGGCCTGATTGGGGCCGCGCCGCAGGAAGTAGTGCCGCACGAGGCCGTTGAAATTGTACGGGCCGGACGTGCCGGAATAGATTTGATAGTTGACGACCTCCGGCTGCCCGCCCAGATAATTTCCGAGCGCCTGCGCCACGCGAGTCGTCTGCTCGAGCGGCGTCCCGTCGGGCATGTCGATGATCACCTGGAACTCGCTCTTGTTGTCGAAGGGCAGCATCTTGACTTGCACCCACTTGAGGGGGATGAACGCGACCGCGGCGAGCAGCAGCACAATCACGCCGCCAAGAAATGCCCACCTCCGCCCTGCGTTTTGGATCAGCGGATTCATCAGTCGCCGGTAAAACCGTGTGGTCCATCCCTCCGCTTCATGACCGGACTCCGGACGATCCGCGTAGTGATGCAGCAGCCGTAGCGCCGCCCACGGCGAGACGACAAATGCGACCAGCAAGGAAAAAAGCATCGCTGAGGATGCGCCGACCGGGATGGGCCGCATATACGGGCCCATCAAGCCGCGCACAAAAGCCATCGGCAGGATTGCCGCGATCACGGCGAAGGTCGCCAGGATCGTTGGATTGCCGACCTCGTCCACGGCCTCCACGGCCACGCCGGCGAGAGATCTCCCACGATTCTCGGGCAAGCGGAAATGACGCACGATGTTTTCGACAACGACGATGGCGTCGTCCACCAATATCCCGATGGAGAAAATTAGCGCGAAGAGCGTCACGCGATTGAGCGTGTAGCCGTAAAGATAGAAAACCGAAAGAGTCAGTGCCAGAGTGACGGGAATTGCCAGAAGCACGACGCCCGATTCGCGCCAGCCCAGAGCGAGGGCGATGAGCAGCGTTACGGAAATCGTCGCAATAAAAAGGTGCTGGAGAAGTTCGTCCGATTTATCCTTCGCTGTTTCGCCGTAGTTGCGCGTCACGCTGACGTTCAAGTCGTTTGGGAGCATGTTGCCGCGCAACATGCCGATTTTCTTCAGCGCGCTCTCCGCGATCAACGTCGCATTCGCGCCCTTGCGCTTGGCGAGCGTGATGGTCACCGCGGGATATTCCGAATTTGCCGCGCTTCCCGTTGATCCTTTCGCGCCGGCGAACAGGACGTAACTGTCCGGTTCCGCCGGGCCGTCTTCAATCGCGCCAACCACGTCACGCAGATAGACGGGCCGTCCCGCATGAACGCCGACGACAACTTGCTGAAGCTCTTCGGGCCGGGTAAAGAAGTTGCCGGCTTCAACCTGGAATTCCTCGTTCCCGCCGGCAAAGCTGCCTGCCTGGCTGCGCGTGTTCGCGGCGCCGAGCTGCGTGACAATGGAGCCGGGAGTGAGGCCATACGCGGAAAGCCGCTGCGTGTCGAGAATCACGCGCAACTTCCGCGTCTGGCCGCCGATGATCGTGGTTTCGGAAACGTCGTCCAATTGCTTCAGGGAATGTTCCAGCTCTGCCGCGATTCGCCGCAATTGGTATGCATCGTAGTTCTTCCCCCACAGTGTCAGCGCGAGGATGGGCACATCGTCAATCGAGCGCACTTTGATGAGCGGCTGGGAGACGCCCTGCGGGATGCGGTCGAAATTCGAGTACAGCTTGTTGTACGTTTGCACGACCGCGTCTTCTTCTTTCGTGCCTACATAGAAGCGCACGATCACCAAGCTCAGGCCCGGGTTGCTGATCGAGTAGATGTATTCGACACCGGGCAGTTCCCGGAGGAGCTTTTCCATTGGGACAGTGGCGCGCTCCGCGACTTCCTGCGCGGATGCACCCGGCATTTGCACGAACACGTCGAGCATCGGCACGACGATCTGCGGTTCCTCCTCGCGCGGCGTCTGGAGGATGCTGAAAACACCGAGGAGAAGAGCGAAGACAATCACCAGCGGCGTCAGCTTCGACTGAATAAAAATGTGTGCGATGCGCCCCGCGAGGCGCGGGACGTGAGTGGAAGCATCCGGCTTGACGGGAGTTTCGCTCATGGACGCGGCGCGATCTGTTTGCCGCCAAGGTCGCGATCTCCGGGCGCGGCAACGAGTTTTTCTCCCTGCTGTAAACCGGAAAGCACTTCCACGTGTTCTCCGAATGCCTTGCCCAGCGTGACGTAGCGCAATTGGGCGATCTGGTTTGCGTCAACTACAAAAACGCCGCGCAATTGTCCCCGCTCCACGATTGTTGTACCTGGTATCAAGAGCGCGGACCGCGCGCCTCGTGGGAAACGCGCCCTGCCGAATAGGCCTGACCGAAACCGCGCATCGGCTGGCAGCTCGATTTTCACCAGGAAGCTGCGGCTTGCCGGATCCGCGGCTGGAACAATTTGCGCAACTCTCCCCCGGAATTCGGCGCTCTGCAGAGAATCAAGAAGAACGGGAACGGCCTCGCCAACGCGGACGAGACGGATGTCGCTCTCATCCACCATCGCTTCGAGGCGATAGCTCCGCGTGTCTTCCAGAGTGAACAGCGGCACGCCGGGCGAAGCGAATGTACCGGCGTCCGCCTTTTTCTCTATCACCACGCCGGCAAAGGGCGCGCGAATCTGCGTGTTGCCGAGGGAAGTTCGAGACTGCGTGAGCGCCGCATCGGCCTGCGCTTCGTTTGCGCGCGCCATGTCGCGCCGCGATTCCGCGGCTTGGGAGCGCGTTTTGATCTCGTCGAACTCTTGCGGGCTGATCGACTCCTTGTCAATGAGTTGTTGATAGCGCTTCAACGTGGATTGGGCCAGAGCGAGCTCCGATTCAGCGGAGGAAATTTCCTTCTGCGCGGCAGTCACGGCAGCCGCGGATTGCTCCACGGCGGCGCGCGGTTGCGAGTCGTCAATGATGGCAAGAATCTGGCCGCCCTGGACCCGGTCGCCTTCCTGCGCGCGAATCTCGACGATATTGCCCATCGTTTGGCTGGCGATCTGGGCGGTTTGCGCGGCGCGCACCGTCCCCACCGCTTCCAGCGAATCGGGAACCGTCGCGCCTTGCGCAACAATCACCGCAACGCCGCTCGCCGTCTCCGGCGCAACGGCCGGAACGCGATTGTCGCTGGAACATCCGAGAATCCCGCCGCTCAGTCCGGCGATCAGCAAAGAAAAAACCGCAAATTCTCTATTCCTGCGCTTCATGGCGTCACCACGGGCGACTGCGGATTGAGCGCACCGCTGGCAAGTTGCAGCGCGGCATAACCAGTGTAGTAGCGGCAGACAGTTTCCCAGTATTCGGCTTGCGTGCGCCGCGCGGCATCTTCCGCGGCGAGCAGGTCCGTGACGGTCGAAAGTCCCGCTTCGTAGCGGTCCTGATTGATCCGCAAACTTTCTTGCGACTCGGCGATGGCAGCGCGAGCCACTTCGAGCTGTTGCCGCGTTGCGTCCACGTCGTAATAGGCTTTGCGGACATCCAGCCGCACAGCATCCGTTGCCATTTCCTTCAGCGCGGCGACCTTCTCCTGCATCGCCCGTTCGCGCGAAAGCTGAGCCTGCTTCGCTCCGCCTTCAAAGAGATCGAATTGCACTTCGATTCCGGCCACCCAGTTGTTCCCGCCGCCGCCGGCGACCAGGGTCGGGTTGTCGGCCTCCCAGTCCGCGAAGGCGTTGATTCGCGGGCCGAAAGACGACTTGGCGATCGAGACGCTTTCCTGCTGCGCGGATTCCTCCGAGCGAATCCGCTTCAAATCTGGGCGTTTTTCGATGGCCTGCTTCTCGAGTTCTTCCAGCGGCGTTGCGGGCAGATTTCTTTCCGTCAGTTCATCGGACGGCTCGAAATCGCTCTGCGTGGAAAGGCCCATGGCCGCGCTCAACTGCGCCCGCGCCAGTGCCACGTTGTTTTGGGCGCGAATCAGTTCCTGTTTGCGAGTCGCGAGGCGCACCTGGGCGCTCAGCGAGTCGGATTCCACAACGATGCCGCTCTCGACGCGATTCTTGCTGCGTTCCAGGATGGCCTGCGCTGTTTTCATCGCCTGCTCGGCCACTTCGAGCTGCTTTTTGGCCAGCAGCACGGCGTAGTAGGAGTCGGCAACGCGAAACACGATTTCCTGCCCGGTGCGCTCCAGTTGACGATCCGTGGCGTCCTTCTCCTGCTCCGCGCGATTCACGGAACGCCAGCTCGCCAGCGAATCGAACAGACTCCACGTGCCCCCGAACCGCGTGGCAAAGTTGCCGAATGGAAGCGGCGTATTCAAAACGTTGAGAGCGAAGTCGGACGCGCCAAAGCGCTGTTGCCGCAATTTGCTGCCGAAGACAAACACGGGATCGTCGCCGGCCGTAGCCGTCTCGGAAAACATGATGTGAGGCAGTAGGAAGGATCTGGCTTGCTTCACATCGGCAGTAGCGGCGCGCGTATCCGCAAGCGCCGCTTTGCGCTGCGGGTTCTTCTCCAGCGCGATGTTTACCGCCTGCCGCAACGTCAGCGGAGAGGCATGCTGCAACTCTTGCCCGAACAGCAGCCCGGAACCGAAGTGTGCAACGAGAACGGCAAGCGCCAGACTCGCAAGGAAACGTGGAACGCCGGCGAACCGGACAACAGAGTTCCCCGGACGGCGAATATCATTCACGTGATTATCTCCGTAAATTCTTGAATCAAATTTTTATTTCTAGGCCGCGGCAGGAGTCAACGCCAGCCAGTCCGTTTTCTCTTCCAAAATCTCGAAAGTAGTTTGCAACCTGGCCGTCTGTTTCACCATCGCGCCCACCGAGCAGTACTTTTCTTCGGACAGGCGGATGGCTTCCTCCACCGAAGCACGATCGATATCGTATCCTGTTACCATGTGGACGATGCGAACAGCCGTGAACACCTGTGGCGGCCGCTCCGCTTGGTCGGCCTCGACTCGCACTTCGTATCCGGTCACCTTCTGGTGGTATTTCTGGCGCAGGATCGTAATCACGTCGAAAGCGGTGCAGCCGGCCAGCGCCACGGCGACCAATTCAATAGGCTTGGGGCCGGTACCTCCGGCCGGATCATCGAGCAGGATATGATGCTCGCTTCCCGTCGTGGCGACAAACTGACGCTCCTGCCTAAGTGATTGAGTAAGCTGGACCTTTGCGCTGATCATGTTGGCCTCCCATACTTCAGGATTTGCTAATCTAAGATTCCGTGATCGCGAGGTTCGGCACTTTCCCCGCCCTTGTATCGGCACTCATTGCTCCTACATCAAAGTCGAGAATGGCGAAATTGCCTGTGACCACCGTCACCGGCGAAAGTGACGGCAGTCATGACATGCGTATGTTCCACGACTCTCACATTGGATAAATGCAGGAATCGGCAATCTGTTACAGAAAAATACGCCGCAAATTTGGGGAATCGAAGGCTGTGCCACTTCAGCCGGCCTGGCGTTTGGTAACGTTGGCCATGGCGCCTTGGTATTCGCTGAGCAATTCCTGCCTGAGCCTGGCGGCAAATCGAGGGTCCGGCGATTCATTCGGCGAGGTACGGCACTGCTCGATGGACTTTTCCAGACTCGTCAGAAACGCCTTGCATGACTCGCAGCCATCCATGTGCTTTTCGAGTTCTTCACAAAGGGAATCGTCCAACTCGTCGTCGAGGTAGCTGGAAAGTTCAGCGAACATTTCCTTGCAACGCCGCTCGCGGGGTTGCGCCTGTGCCTGGATGGCCGCGGGATGTTTCATTGCCTGCCCGTGCACGCTCTGAACATCTTGTTTTGCGAGTTCCTTTCGCACGAATAGCCGCGCTCGGTGCAAGCGCACGCGTATCGTTCCCTCGCGCAGCCCCGTGATTTCAGCGATGTCCGAGTCGGAAAGCTCCTCCATGTCGTGCAGCACGAGGATGAGCCGGTACTCCGGCGGCAATTTCTGCACCGCTCGCCGCAGCCGCTTCGCATTTTCCCGGCGCAGGAGCGCGGTTTCTGGAGTGCTCTCCGCTCCGCCTGACAATTTTTGGAGTTCCCGCCGGTCGGGCATCAGGTCTTCGAGAGATAGCGCTTCCGTGGGAGCGAATTTGCTCTTGCGCCGGCTCATCAGGCAGCGTGTCTTGGCGACCTTGTACAGCCAGACCATCAGCGCTCTCGGGCTGTCGAATTTTGAAAGGCTGGGAACCGACTTGAGCAATACTTCCTGCATGGTGTCTTCGGCGTCCTGCCGCTGCCCGCAGACTTTCATGCTGAAGGAAAAAACCGTGTTTTGCAGCAGCGTCAGGGCCTCTTCGAGCGACTTCGAGTCCTTGCGCTGGATGAGTTGAACCGCTTGCTCGATTTCAGGTCGCACGAGGCTAACTGTAGCACGCTGAGCCGCAACTCAAGATTCACGGGGAGCCTCAGCCGCGGCCATTTGGAAACATCACTCCAACGGCCGACGTGGCGGGCTATTCAGGCTGCACTTTGAAAAGACGGCGGAGGGACTTCTCTACGGTTCGCCTTCCAGCTTCCGAATCCGCACTTCCACTCCGGGCGTATTCTTCAGGGGATCGGAGAACTCTTCCAGCTTCGAACCGCGATAGTGATAGGGGTACACAATTTTCGGTTTGAAGGCATTCACGCACTCCGCGGCTTCGAGCGGCGGCATCGTTCGCGGAGGATTCATCGCCAGGAACGCAACGCTGATGTTTTTCAGGGCTTTCATTTCCGGCGTGCATTCCGTGTCGCCCGAAAAATAGACGCGCGTGTCGCCAAAATTCAAAATGTAGCCGCTTCCTATTCCTTTGTGGTGATACGGTTTTCCCGGCCCCGATCCAAACACCAGGTTGTACATCGGGACGCCTTCGAATTCGATCCCCATCACCGTCCTTTTCTCGGAATCGCTGATCGCCTCGGCGATGCCGCAGGCCGGCGCGCAATTCAGTGTATCGATGACGGCGGGCGGCCCGACGATGATAGTGTCCGGCTTCTTCAGCTTGTCGACCATCGTGCGATCCAGATGGTCTTGATGAGTGTGCGTTATCACAATTAAATCCGCCGGCGGAAGCCCCGTAAAATCTCCCTGGCTCCAGGGATCGACGTGAATCACTTTCCCGCCAAATTCGAGCATCACGCTGCCATGATAAACCGGCATGATGCGAAGCTCCCCGCGCGACGTCTGGATCACGTCGGCCTGCCGGTTGGAAGGATTGCCGCCCGAAATCGCCGGCAAAGCAGAAAACAATACCGCAAGGCAAATCGCGCTGAACGTGCATCCCGCAGCTTTTTGCATAACGTGAACTCTCCCGTCTATGATGTGGCGCGTAGTATACATCGTCGCACCGCGATAAACGGAGCGTTTGGTAGCACAGACTTCAGTCTGTGGGTTTCCATTTGATCTTGGCAGGCGCGCAAAGGCCGGGAGCATAGGCCGAAAATCCACAGACTGAAGTCTGTGCCACCAAGAACGGCACGGCCGCGGAATCAGGAGGAAATCTTCCATGACAGATAGTCCCGCAAGCGTCCCTCATCCGAAAACCGACTCGTCTACAGACGCGATGTTCGACGGCGCGCGCTACCTGGCCAGTCTGCGCGACGCGCGCGAGGTTTACATCTACGGCGAGCGCGTCCGGGACGTCACGCAGCATCCCGCTTTCCGAAATTCTTGCCGTTCCATCGCGCGCTTATACGATGCCCTCCACGATCCAAAGACGCGGGACACTCTTACCGGGCTTGACCGGTCCGGCACGCGCACGCATAAATTTTTCAAGCCCTGCTATTCGGCGCAGGAGTTGTGGGAAGCGCGCGATGCGATCGTCGCCTGGTCGCGCATGAGCTACGGTTACATGGGCCGGACGCCCGATTACAAGGCGGCGCTCATGGGCAGCTTGGCATCGGAGCCCGAGTTTTACGCGCCGTTCGACGAGAGCGCGCGCAAATGGTACAAGCGCTATTCCTCGCAATGCCTCTTTTTGAATCACTGCCTCATCAATCCGCCCATCGACCGCAGCCGCCCGGTGCATGAAGTCGGCGACGTTTTCGTGCATGTCGTAAAAGAAAGAGACGACGGCATGGTCGTCAGCGGAGCCAAGATGCTGGGAACTGGATCGGCCATGACGCACGCCACGTTCGTGGCCCAGACGGCCGCCACCACGCTGGACAAGGAAAAAGCCAAAGATTTCGCCGTGGTTTTCATCACGCCGATGGATACGCCGGGCGTGAAGCTGATTTGCCGCGCCTCCTACGAACAGAGCGCCCACAGTCCGTTCGACTATCCGCTCTCCAGCCGCTTCGATGAAAACGACGCCGTGTTGATTTTTGAAAACGCCTTCATCCCCTGGGAAAACGTCCTCGTCTACCGCGATCCCGAACGCGCCAACAGTTTCTACCGCCATTCCCGCTTCGTGAATCGCTACACGTTCCAATCTTCCACGCGCCTCGCGGTGAAGCTGGACTTGATGGTGGGACTTTTTGCCAAAGGTATCGAAACGAATGGCACGGACGCCTTTCGCGGCGTTCAGGCCGCCCTCGGCGAAATCATCGGATGGCGAAATCTGATCTGGGGAATGACGGCGGCGATGTGCGGCGACCCGGAAAGCGCCCCGGGCGGCACGGTCGTTCCGAAGCAGGAATACGCTTACACCATGCGCCTGTTCTGCACGCAGTGCTGGCCAGCCGTTCGCCACATCTTTGAAAAATTTCTGGGCGGCAGTCTGCTCATGTCTCCTTCGAGCTACAAGGATTTTCAGAATCCCGACCTCGCGCCGCTCCTCGAAAAATATTATCGCGGCGCATCCGCCACCGCCGCGGAACGCATCAAGCTGTTCAAACTTATCTGGGACGCCATCGGCACCGAATTCGGCGCCCGCCACGAACTCTACGAAATCAACTATTCCGGCAACCACGAACAGATCCGCCTCGACATCCTCACCGGCGCGCAGAAAAGCGGAATCCTCGCCCGGTGCATCGCCCTCACCGACCAGTGCATGTCGGACTACAGTCTGGAAGGTTGGAAGGATTCGACCTGGGTGTGGGACAAGTAGGGCAGCAACACGATCGCTAACTTGCCGAAACACGGATTATG
>Ga0310038_10001073_pt1 | contig 21246 bp, 21 predicted proteins | sample Sb_taG_6_FD_200461 | JGI IMG/M metagenome (GOLD analysis project Ga0310038, IMG submission 200461) | Peat soil microbial communities from Weissenstadt, Germany - Sb_50d_4_PS metaG (v2) (version 2) | ecosystem: Environmental > Terrestrial > Soil > Wetlands > Peat | place: Germany: Weissenstadt... | reverse complement strand
ATGCAGGAAGCCGCGCCCATGGCGCCGCCGCCGTCCGAAGTCGTGGTGACGCCACCGCCAACGGTACGGACGACAGCTCCTGCTGCACCCCCACAATCTATGATTGCTCCAGTCGCAAAAGTTCCGCCGCCGGCCCAGGCACATCCGCCCAAGCCGGGAGCGCCTCCCACTGCGCCTTCCGGGTCTGGCCGACCGGTGCGGCGCGTGATCATGCCGCAGACTGGCCCCCGGCCGGTCTACCTGGCTCCGCCGCAGCAGCCACCGCGTCCGCAACCGACCGCGCAAGGCCGGCCGGCGCCTGGACGCCCGGTTCCGGGGCAGCCAATTTTCCAGCGTCCGCGTCCGGCAGCGCCCGGCGGCGCGCGACCGCCGTTGCGGCCCGGCGAGCGTCGTCCCATGCATCCCACGCGGCAGTCGCCCACCGGCGCCCGCCCGCTGGGAGTAGGACCGGGATTGCCGCCGCCTTCAGCGCGTCCCGCGGGACGTCCCGGCGCGCCGGCACGGCGGCCCGGACAGCGTTACGTTCCGCGCGGCGTCAAAGAAGGCCCCATGAAGGGCTTCCGGCCGCCGCCGCGCATGGACGCGGCCTCGGCGGAGCCGCTGCCCATCAGCCGCAACATCATCATCACCGAAGGCATCAGCGTAAAGGACCTGGCCGAGAAGGTGGGCGTGCGGGCCAAGGACGTGATCTCGCGGTTGCTGGCGCGCGGCGTGATGGCCACCGTCAACCAGACGCTCGATGCCGAGCTGGCGCGGGATTTGGCGCGGCAGTTCGGAGCCGACGCCGAGGTCATCACCTTCGAAGAAGCCGCTGCCAAGGAAGCCGCCGAGGAGTTTACCGGCGGGGAAGAGGCGGCGGGGCAGGAAGTGCCGCGTCCGCCAGTGGTCACCATCATGGGCCACGTGGACCACGGCAAAACCAAGCTGCTGGATGCCATCCGCAAGACCAACGTCGCCGAAGGCGAAGCCGGCGGGATCACGCAGCACATCGGCGCTTACAAGGTGCAGATCGTCGATCAGCAATCGCCGGCCTACGGGCGGGAGATTGTTTTCCTCGACACCCCGGGCCATGAGGCGTTTACGCGCATGCGCGCCCGTGGCGCCAAGGTCACCGACATCGTGGTGCTGGTGGTGGCGGCCGATGACGGCGTGATGCCGCAGACACTGGAGGCCATCGACCACGCCAACGCCGCCAAGGTGCCGATCATCGTGGCGCTGAACAAAGTCGATAAGCCCGAAGCCAATCCCGAGCGGGTGAAGAAGCAGCTCGCCGACCGCGGCCTGGTGCCCGAGGATTGGGGCGGGCAGACCGTGTTCGTGGAGGTTTCCGCCAAGCAGAAGACGAACCTCAACCTGCTGATGGAGATGATCTGCCTGGTCGCCGACCTGCAAGAGCTTAAGGCGGCTCCCGACCATCCCGCAACCGGCGTGGTGATCGAGGCCAAGCTGGATCGCGGCCGCGGCAACGTGGCCACCGTGCTGGTGCAGAACGGAACCCTGCGCATCGGGGACTATTTCGTTATAGGCAACGTGTTTGGGCGCGTGCGCGCCATGTTCGACGATCGCGGCAATGCCATGGAAGAGGCGCCGCCCTCGACGCCGGTCGAGGTGCTGGGCCTGGAAGGCCTGCCGCAGGCGGGCGACCAGATGGTGGTCGTGGCGGAGCGCGACAAGGCGCGCGAGGTTGCCCAATACCGCGAGCAGAAAGCCCGCGAGGCGCAACTGGCCAAGAGCACGCGCGTTTCGCTGGAAGGCCTGGCGGAGCAGATCAAGGCCGCGGGGGTCAAGGAACTGCCCATCATCCTCAAGGGCGACGTGCAGGGCTCGGTGGAAGTGCTGGCCGACATGCTGGGCAAGATGTCCAACGACAAAGTGAAGATCAAGGTGCTGCACGCCAGCGTGGGCGCCATCACCGAAACCGACGTGCTGCTGGCCTCGGCATCGGACGCGGTCATCATCGGCTTCAACGTGCGTCCGGAACGGAAAGCGCAGGAGATCGCGGACCAGGAAAACGTGGAGATCCGCCTGCACACGATCATCTACGAGCTGCAGGACGAAATGAAGAAAGCCATGGTCGGCATGCTCGAGCCCACCATCAAGGAGCATCACCTGGGCCGGGCCGAAGTGCGGGAGACCTTCCGCATTCCCAAGGTGGGCACCGTGGCTGGCTGCTATGTGCAGGACGGCACCATCAAGCGCGACTCCGAAGTGCGGCTCGTCCGCGACGGAGTGCAGGTCTTCAAAGGCAAGGTCAGTTCGCTGCGCCGCTTCAAGGAAGACGTGGCGGAAGTGCACAACGGCCTGGAGTGCGGCATTTCCATCGCCAACTATGGCGACGTCAAGATCGGCGACGTGATCGAGGCCTTCGTGACCGAGCGCATCGCGGCGGAAGTGCCGGCGTAGAGGCAGTCGCCAGTAGCCAGTATTCAGTCGCCAGTTGGAACCCGTCAGCGACTGACGACCGGCGACTGGCGACTGGCAACTGATGCCCATCGCCTTTCTCACCCTCGAACTGCGCATCGAAGGCGCGCAATCCCTCAAAGACAAGCGCCAGGTCCTGCGCAGCATGAAGGACAAACTGCGCAACAAGTTCAATGTGGCCGTCGCCGAGCTCGATGCCAGCGACCTCTGGCAACGCGCCACCATCGGCGTGGTTTCACTCTCCGGCTCGCAGGACTATCTCGCCGGCCTGATGCAGAACGTGGAGCGGGCAGCGGGGCGGATCGCCTCGCGCACGGGCGCGGAGATCACGGACTCGTTCGTGGAATTCCTCTAGTCTCTCGCGCCCCTGCGGTGCCTAAAGTAACTTTTCGCGGCTCCACACGTCTGTTATTCTCTTGAGTTTTTCCTGGGAGCGAGACCATGCCGGAGCGCCGCGGGCGTGAATATCACATGCAGCGCCTGGCGGAAGCGCTGCGCGACGAGATCGGCGCCATCCTGGAAGGCGAGCTGGCGGATCCGCGCATTGGCCTGGCCACCGTCAGCGAGGTGCAGTTGGCGCCGGACGGGCGCTCGGGGCGTGTGTTCGTAGCGGTAGCCGGCGATGAAAAGGAAGCGCGGGAGACTATGGCGGGCATCGAGTCGGCCAAAGGCTTCATCCGCCACGAGCTGGGGGAGCGCCTGCAACTGCGGCACGTGCCGGAATTGCATTTTCTGCTCGACCAATCGGAAGAGTACGGGGCGCGCATTGATCAACTGCTGGATCGAGTCAAGAAGCGGAGGCTCTGAGCCGGGAAGTATGGGGCCATGCTGAACGAAGTGCTGGAGTGCGTCGCGGCGAGAGAGCGGTTCCTGCTGACCTCGCACGCGCGGCCCGATGGTGACGCCGTGGGTTCGGCGCTGGCCTGCGGCCAGATCCTGCGCAGCCTGGGCAAGCACGCCGATGTGGTGCTGAGCGACGGCGTCCCCTACATCTACCGGCCGCTGCCCTACGCCGACCAGGTGGTTCAGACCGGCCTGGTCAACGGCCACTACGAGGCCGCCATCGTCCTGGAATGCGACAGCCTGGCGCGCACGCGTCTGGAAGGCCTGCAGCCCAACTTCATCATCAACATCGATCACCATTACAGTGGGAAGCTGTTCGGCCACGTCAACTGGATCGATCCCCAGGCGTGCGCCACTGCGGAGATGATCTACCGCCTCGGGCGCGAGGCCGGAGTGAAGATCACCAAAGAGATCGCCACCTGCCTCTACACCGCGGTCATGACTGACACTGGCTCGTTCCGCTTTGCCGGAACCAGCGACCGGACCTTTGCCCTGGCGGGGGAACTGGTGCGCTGCGGCGCCGATCCGGTGCAGTGCGCCCAGAACGTGTACTTCGCCAACCCCACCTCGAAGATGCGCCTCTTGGGCTCGGCGCTCTCCACCCTGCATCGCGAAGGCAGCGTGGTGTGGATGCACATCACCCGGGCGCAGATCGACGACTGCGGCGCTTTCGATGAAGATGCTGAAGGGCTCGTCAACTATGCCATCTCCATCGCCGGCGTGCAGGTGGCGGTGTTTTTTCGCGAGATGCCGGACCGGCGCTATCGCGTGAGCCTGCGCAGCAAGAGTGCGGTAAACGTGGCTGCGGTGGCCGAGAACTTCGGCGGCGGAGGGCACGTCAATGCCAGCGGGTGCTCGCTCGACGGACCGCTCTCGGTTGCGACGGAACGGGTGCTGGCGCAGGTGCGGTTGCTGCTCGCCCAGCGTCCGTCTGCCGAGTGATGGCCCAGCCTGCCCTGGCTGTTACACTCCCCACCATGCCGCGGCGCAGGACCACGCTGATCGAGATCGTAACCATCGCCGGCTTCTGCGCCTTTCTCTTTTATTTTGGCTTGTCGGCCTTCGGGCTGGTGGGCGCGGACGAACCCAGATACGCGCAGATCGCGCGCGAGATGCTGGCGCGCCGCGAGCTGGTCACGCCCACGCTCTACGGCAAGCCGTGGCTGGAGAAACCGCCGCTCTACTATTGGCGGGCGATGGAGACATTCTGGGCGCTTGGGGTGAGCGACTGGGCGGCGCGCCTGCCCTCGGCGACTGCGGCCACCTTCATGGCCGCGGTGATCTATTTTTTCCTGCGGCGCTTCCGGCCGGGCGCCCAGCTCAATGGCGCGCTGATGACCGCTGCCTCGGTCGGCGTGATCGGCTTCGCGCGTGCCGCTAGCACGGACATGCTATTGGCTGCGGCGTTCGTCGTCGGCATGCTGGCATGGTTCGCGTGGTATGCGGCTGAGCGCCGCCTTTGGCTTGTCTTTTTCTACTTCTTTATGGCCTTGGGCGCGTTGGCCAAGGGGCCAGTGGCGCCGTTGCTGGCGGCGTTGATCATCGCGACCTTCGCGTTGGTGCAGCGTGATACGCGGCTGATTAGGCGCACGCTGCGGCTGCCCGGCATCCTGCTGTTTCTCGCGGTGTCGCTGCCGTGGTATGTGGTGGTGCAACTCCAGAACCCGCAATTCTTGCGGGAATTCATCTTCCAGCACAATCTCGGACGCTTTGCCAGCAACATTTATCACCACAGGCAGCCGTTCTGGTACTTCGTGCCGGTATTGCTGCTGGGCGTGATGCCGTGGACGGCGCTGGTGATTGCGGGATGGGTTGAGACGATCAAGCAGTGGCACGAGCAGCCGGCCGAGCGTGAGGACACGCTGGGAAAGTTCCTGCTGATCTGGACGGCAGTCGTGATTATTTTCTTCTCCATTTCGGCGTCGAAGCTGCCGGGATATATCCTGCCGGCGGTCCCGTCGTGCACGATTCTGGCCGCGGATTGGGTGGGTCGGCGGGAGAGACTAGGGTGGGCCGTGGTCGCGGCTCAGGGCGCGCTCTCGGGAGCGCTGCTGGCTCTGGCGCTCCTCTATCCGGGCTGGCTGGTGTACCGCCACCACGTTCCCGGCGAAGCGCGCTGGCTCGCTCTAGGTATCGGGATGGTTGTGTTCCTGGCGACGGTCAGTGTGCTCACTCGCAAAGGCGCAGCGGCCCTGCGGCTGGTGGTGCTGACGCCCGTGATCGTCGGGCTCGCTTTTCTTCTTCGGATCGGCGCGCCGGCCATCGACAACGCGCTCTCCGCCCGGCCGGTCGCGCACGAGATCACCCAGATGGAAGGCCGCCCGGTCGAGGTCGCGGTGTTCAACGCCTCACGCGAGACTGAGTACGGGCTGGCCTTCTACCGCAACCCGCCCATCCCGCGGTATGAGCGCGGCCAGGTTCCGGCGCAGGATCATTTGGTGGTCGTGCCCGAAGCCTACGCCGACGACCTCGTGAAACTGGCGCGGCCAAGACGCGCCTCGCGCCTGGGTGCATTCACGCCGCAGCGGCTGGAGTTCTATTGGGTCTCGACGCCGCCACCCATGGCGATGGAGCATCAGCACTGAGAAAGCATTCAGCAATCAGCATTCAGCAGGATTGATCGCCGGGAAACCGTTTTCTGGCATCGCGAAGCGGCTTTTCTGCTGACTGCTGATTGCTGACTGCTAGCTTTCCCCCCGAACCACGCACTAGACTCGCGTTTGCGGCGGAATTGCGCCATACTCCCGCCTCAGCGCCAGCTATGGAGATTGTCGATCTCAGACATTTCGGGTCGGTGGACCTGCGTCCGCTGCTGGAGAAGGAATCCCAGCAGTGGTCGGAGGCGCTGGCCTGGGACTACCGCGGCTCGGCGGAGATGATCCTGCGCTACGTGGACGCCAAGATCCTCCCGGGCTATGCGGCCGTGTCGCAGGGGCGGGTCTGCGGCTACACGTTCTTCGTGTACGAGGGCAGCAAGGGAGTGATCGGCGATCTCTACGTGGAGAACGGCGGGCGCGACGGCGGCCACCAGGCGCGGGCACTCGAAGAACAACTGCTGACCCACGTCATCGAGACGCTGCAGCACTCGCCCGGCATCCACCGCGTAGAAGCGCAATTGCTCATGCATCCTGCCGACGCCGTGGCCCGGCCGTTCCTGGAGGAAGGATTCCACCGCCATCGCCGGCTGTTCATGGTGTGGCCCTTGAACGGCGGACGCGATTCGTTCGCGGCGCCGGCCATGCCTCCGGAGATCCAGGTGCGGCGGTGGGCGGAGGGCGACTTCGGCAGTGCTGCCACCGTGATCACCGTTGCCTACCGCAACCATGTGGATTCCGAGATCAACGACCAGTACCGCACCGTCAGCGGCTCGCAGCGCTTCCTCAACAACATCATCCGCTTTCCCGGCTGTGGCGCCTTCGACAACGATTCCTCGCTGGTGGCGATCCACCGGCCTTCAAAGACCATGGTGGCGCTGATCCTGTGCTCGCGCGTTAAGGACGACGTCGGGCACGTCACCCAGGTATGCGTGGTGCCCGAACAGCGCGGACGCGGCCTCGGCGAAGGCCTGCTGCTGGCTTCCGCGCAAGAGCTGCGCCGTCGCCGCTTCAACTCACTCTCGCTGACGGTTACGGAAGCCAACACGCGCGCTGTGGACCTCTACAAGAAGCTCGGCTTCCACGTGGCCAGGGTGTTTGATGCGTTTGTGTGGGAAGGCTAGCCGCTAGTGGCGCAGCAGCCACATCACCCATCCTGCCGCGATCGTTCCCACCACGAAGAACACGAAGCATTTGGCGCCGTACTTGATCATCTCGCGCGGTTCGCCGCGCTGGGTGATGCCGAAGACGATGGACGCGAACAAGGCAAAGATCAGTGCGGCGGTGAAGTGGGAAAGCTGCAGGGTCTGGGTGGTCATTGTTTCTTTCCCATGGCGATGTCGTAGGCATCCACCGTGCTGATGATGTTGAGCAGCCCGGCGACAATGATGTACTTGGTGCCGTAATCGGCAGTGGCCAGGTTGATGGCGCCGAGGCCGATGCCCAGCGCGCGGGCCACGATGTACAGCCCGCCGGCGCCCAGGTCGCCCACGAATCCCAGGATGTCCAGGATGTCGCCGGTGTTGAAGGCGTACACCTTGCCTTCCATCAGCACGCCGAGCACGAACATCGCCACCACCGAGATCATCAGCAGCAGGCCGCGTCCCCAGCGCTTCTGGAGCAGGTGGCCGGCGCCGGGAATCAGCCAGCCCAGGGCGGGCGCGAACAGCGACATCATGGTGAGAGGCTGCGGCGGCGCTTTGGCGGCGCTCGTCCCAGTGTGGGATTCGGCCACGTTGGTCTTGTCGGCTCTCGCCATCAGATGATCACGATCTCCCGCTGGATTCTGCCCGTGACTTCGGCGGAGTCCGCCCGCACCAGCACGTCCACCTCGCTGCGCACGCCGAACTCGGGCAGGTAGATGCCGGGCTCGATGGAGAAGCAGGTGTTGGGCAGGATGATGCGCTCGTCGCGGGTTTCGAGGTTGTCCATGTTGGGTCCGTTGCCGTGCACCGAAGTGGCGATGGAGTGGCCCGTCCGGTGGATGAATTGCGGCCCGTAGCCGGCGCGCGTGATGTGCTCGCGGGTGGCTTCGTCCACCTGCCAGCCGGCAATGGGGCGTCCCATGGCCATGGCGTTCTGCACCGTTTTGACGCCCACATCGCGCGCCCCGCAGACCACCTCGAAGATCTGCCGGATGCGGTCGTTGGGCGCCTTGCCAACGAAGCCCGTCCAGGTGATGTCGTAATAGACGGCGCCCGGCGTCTGCAGCTTCCCCCAGATATCGAGCAAAACGAAATCACCCTCGCGGATCGGCTTCGAAGATTCAGCCGTGGGCGAGTAATGCGGGTTGCCGCTGTTAGCGTTCACCGCGACGATCGGCGGATCGTTCTCGTTGGTGAGGCCGTCGCGGCGGAAGGCTTCGTCGATCCATTGCTGGATCGCGAACTCGTCGGCGCCTTTCCCGTTGCGCACGCGGCGTCCGATCTCCCGGAAGGCTTCCTCGGTGATGCGGTCGATGGCGTCGCGCGCGGCGAAGTGCGAGCGCACCTGCTCGTCGGTCCAGGTGGCCTCGAAGCGCGAGACCAGGTCGCCCGAGCTGACAATCTCCTTGCCGAAGCTGCGCACCAGCTCGATGGTGCCTGCATCCACCAGCCCGATGTAGGGAATCTGGTTGTTGGGCGAATACTGCATGGCCAGGGTGCGGCAGGGCGCGACCATGGAGCGCAGGCCGTCCTGCTGCTCCTTCCAGGAGGAGTACTCGATTTTGCGTCCGGGGAGCGAGTCGAGGTGCCCGGCCTCGATGCGGTGCACCAGCTTCGCCGGCTCGCCCTGCGCGGGGATCAGGTAATACCAGCGCCGGGTCACGAACAGGCTCTCCGGCAGGCCGAGCACGCGATAGGCGATGGGATCGCGATGATGGTGGTCGTAGAACAGCCAGGCGTCGAACCGCTGTTCGCGCAGGGCTGCTTGGATGTCCTGGAGGTTCATGCGCAAGAAGTCTATTTAATCACAGCGGAGCACTTTCGGGGGACTCGGACGACGATTCGGCGGCACGCGGACGCCAGCGATATCCCCAGAAAGTTCTGTCATCCTGAGCGACCGAGGGCTCCCGCGCGCTTCGACCGGGGTCCCCAGCACGCCCGCTTTTTGGCGTGCTGGGGTGGGAGTAGCGCGGGAAACGGCCGCGAAGGATCTTGGTTCCTTGACCCAATGTTTCACTCTCTGCGTGGGCGAGACGCCCACGCGACAGCCGCCGGGACGGCGGCGCTACTTCTGCGCAAGGACGGCACACCCGCTCCTAGTGCGATAATGGCTTCGCTCACCAAATTGGAGGACACATGCCCATCAGCGAACTGCTGTTGCTCGAATTTGATGACGAGATGAAGAAGACACGCACGACGTTGGAGCGGGTTCCAGCCGACAAGCCCGACTTCGCTCCCCATCCCAAGTCCATGCCGCTGGGCAAGCTGGCGCCCCATGTGACTCAGCTCGCCGGCTTCGGAATAACCGTTTTGACTGCTCCAGGGCTGGACTTTGCCGCGGGCAGTTACAAGCCGGTGCCGCTGGAGTCGGCGGCGCAGCTCGTCAAGCTGTTCGATGACGGCGCGGCCAAGGTCCGCAGTGCCCTTGCCGCCCTGCCGGACGAGGCCTGGAAGCAGAACTGGAAGCTCTCGTTCGGCGGCAAGACCATCTTCGAGGGAACACGCTTTCTTGCCTACCGGCAGATGTTCCTCAACCACATCGTGCATCACCGCGCCCAGCTCGGCGTTTACCTGCGTTTGAACGGCCAGCCGGTGCCGTCAATCTACGGCCCGTCGGCGGATGAGACGCTGGGCTTCTGATTCTGTGCTGCCGACAGCACGCGGGCCCTCGTCGCGGCTGGCAGCGTCTCGCATGCCGTGCGCAGCACCAGTCGCGGGGCGCGGTCGCGGATGCGGAGCAAATAGGGCACGGTCGTCTTGGGATCGGCCTTGGCAGCTTCGCGCAGCAGCCATCCCAGGCCCTTCTGCACCATGTCGTCCTGGTCGGCGAGCAGGGCTTCCGAGATGCGGACGATCTCGGGAAAGAACATCTTCTGCCGTGCGGCGCGGATGAGCGATACAGCGGCCGCGCGCCGGCGCCAGCGATTCTTCGACCTGGCCCAGCGCAGGGCGCGAGCCGTGCGGCGATGGTCGGCGGCGACCATCGGGCCGATCAGGTAATGCACCAGCCCATCGTGGTCCGCCCAACTCGTGACGCGATCGAGCCAGCTCTCGAATAGCCTGAACTCCCGCGCGCCGAACTTAGCAACAGAATTCTCCAGCAGCAGTACGGCGAAGACCTTCTCTTCGAGCACATCGCCAGTAAAGAGCCGGTCCGCCACCTGCACCAGGGATTCGAGGCTGTCCGTCTTCTGGATATCGCGGCTGGTTTTGCGAGCGAAGCGGCGCAGATCGGCGGTTCGCCATCCGTGCGAGCGGATTTCTTCCTTGAAAAACCACTGCACCCCCTGGGCATGCTCGCGCGAGCCGCCGCGGCGGAGAGCGGTCCTGATTTGTCGCACCCAGTCGTTCGCGCTCGTCACTCTGCGCCTTTAGCCTCCGACCCTTCTGCGAAGAACGGCGCCCACTGCTCGCGGCGCGGCGCCGGCGTCACCAGGCTGACCAGCACCAGCGCCAGCAGCGAAGTGATGACGGCCGGGAAGATGGCGTCGTGCGCCAGCCAGTTCGCGGGCAGCAGCGGAACACCGCCGCGCTGCGCGATCAGTTGCTGCACGTTCCAGAAAATGGTGACGGCGGTTCCCAGGATAATCGACGTGACGGCCGCGGCTGCGGTCACGCGCTTCGAGAAAAACGCTCCCATCACCACCGGGGTGATCGCTGCCGAGTAGATGGTGTAGGCGTAGAGCGCCATGGCCAGGATCGACGTCCACACCACGCCCTGCAGTAACGCAAAGATCCCCAGAGCTACGATGATGAGACGCGAAACCAGCAGCACGCTGTGGTGCGAGGCGTTCTTATTGATGAAGCGGGTGTAGACGTCGTTGACCAGGTTGGTGGCCGGCGAGAACAGGTAATTGTTGCCCGTGGAGATCACCTTGGAGAAGACCGCGCCCATCAGCAGTGCGCCGATGAACGGCGGCAGCCCGTGGCGCGCGGTGAAGGGGATGGTCTCGCGCGGGCGGGCGGACAGTTCCGGGTTGTGCAGGAACATCGCGGCGCCCAGGACGGCGATGGCAACGACCAGGGTCTCGAGCACAAAGGTGCCGATGATCCAGCCGACCACGGCGGTGCGCGCGTCTTTCGGCGTCTTGGCCGAGAAAAATTTCTGGTACATGCTCTGGTTGCCGAGCATGAGCAGGAAGGTCGGCAGGAAAAACTCCCAGGCCTTGGTGAAGGCCGTGGCTGTGCCCTGGTTCACACCATGGACGAAGCCGAAGCGTCCGAACCACTGGAAGTATTCCGGCGGCAGAGCGGCGTGCAGTCCTGCCGATCCGCCGACACGATGGAGCAGCACGGGAACCGCGATGCACGAGGTCACGGTGATCAGCAGGCCGATCAGCAGGTCCATGTAGGCGACCGAGGCCATGCCGGCGAGCGCGGTGAAGACGATGACAAACGTCGCGATGATGATCATCCCCAGCGCGTGGGCGTTTTCCGGCGCAAAGCCGAAGGTCTGCACCGCGACTTGGTCGAGCCCGGGAAAGATGAGGTGGAGAATGTCGCCGCCGCCTTTGAACTGGTAGGAAGTGATCGCCGTGTAGGCGAACAGGATGGCGATGGTGCCGAGCACGCGCGCGGCGGTGTGATAGCGCGTCTCGAGCAGGTCGGGAATGGTGAACTGCGCGAACTTGCGAGCGCGTGGCGCGACAAAATAGATGATCAGCAGGCCGGCCCATCCGCCCGCCGGCTGCCACAGCGCGGCAAAGCCGTTCTTGAAGGCGTTCTCCGCGCCGGCGAAGAGCGAGCCCGCGCCGATCCACGAGGAAAGCAGCGTGAAGATCAGGACGACGGCGGGCAGCGAGCGTCCGGCGACCAGGAAGTCGGCCTTGGTCTTGACCGTACGCATGCGGTTTAGGCTGACCGCCAGCAGCGCCGCCACGATGATGGCAAGAACGATGATGTAGAGATTCATTTTTAGTACTCGGTACTCGGTACTTAGTACTCAGAGCCGGAGTGAGTGATTCGACGGCGCACTTCATCGGCTGATATCCCTGCGACGCGAATCACTTTATTTCGGCTGGTCTCACCCGCGGCTATGGTAACGGAGGAGCGCGGCACTTTCAAAAACTCCGCCAGAAACTCGATGCAGGCTTGGTTGGCGCGGCCTTCAACCGGAGGCGCGGTCAGCGCGATCTTGAGCGCGTCGCCGATCTCGCCGACGATGGCGCTCTTGCGGGAACGGGGCTGCACGCGTACGGCGAACGTCGTGCCCTGCGGCGTATCGCGGATCACAATCACTTCGGCGGCCTCGCCCCGAAGATGGCGGTGCCCACGCGCACGCAGGTCGAGCCTTCTTCGATGGCAACCTCGAAATCGTGCGACATGCCCATGGAAATCGTGCTCATGCTGATGGCGGGAAGCTTGCGGCTGGCGATCTGGTCGCGCAACTCGCGCAGCCGGCGGAAGTATGGCCGCGCCGCTTGCGGATCTTCCATGAATGGCGGGATGCTCATCAGTCCGCGAAACTCGAGATGTTCGAGGCGCGGCGCGCCTGAGAGCAGCGCTTCGAGTGCGGGCGAATCCGGAGCCACGCCGCTCTTCGCGTCCTCGCCGCCGACATTGATTTCGATCAGGATGGGCAGGCGCTTGCCGGCGGCCGCGGCATTCAGCTTTTCCGCCAGGTGCAAAGAATCCACGGAATCAATCCCGGCAAAAATCTGCGTGGCTTTGGCGGCCTTGTTGGATTGCAGGTGGCCGATCAGGTGGAACTCGATGCCCGGCAGATTAGCGAGCGACGGCGCTTTTTCCGCGAATTCCTGCACGCGGTTCTCGCCGAACAGGCGCGCACCGGCGGCATAGGCGTGGCGGATGATCTCGGGCGGGAAGGTTTTCGTCACCGCCATCAGCGCGATCTCATCCGGACGACGGCCGGCCCGGCGGGCAGCCTCGGCGATGCGCTGACGCACCTGGGCGAGATTGTCGGCAATCGACACTCTTTCAAAGATAAACGCAGAGGGCAGGTCGGCTATTGGCTCTTGGCTATTAGCTAAAAGCCAAAAGCCAAAAGCCAAGAGCGCGAGTCGCACCCGCGGTCACATAATCGCCGTCGGCGGTGCGGGTTCGTCGGGGCTGCCTGCACTCGCGAGCGGCAGCTTGACCATGACCGCAATCAGCGCGGCCAGTCCGATCAGGCCGGAAATCCAGGCATTCCCTGGCGAGAGCTGGAACAACTGGGCGGCGCCGCCATGCGACAGCTTCTGCGCGATGATGGCGGCGATCACGATGCCGCACAGCGCCTCGCCCGCAATCAGGCCGGACGCGGTGAGCACGCCGGCGTTATCCACGCGAGCTTTCTGAGCGTCGTTCAGGCCGCGGCGGTCGCGCAGCACGTCGGTGATCCAGCGGATGACTCCGCCGACGAAGATGGCGAAGGTCGTTTCCAGCGGCAGATACATGCCGACGGCGAACAGCATGGGGCTGCGCACCTGCACCAGGATTGCCGCGAATCCCAGGAAGATGCCGACCACTACCAGCGGCCACGCCATGTTGCCGCCGACGATGCCTTGCGCCAGCATCGCCATCAGTCCGGCTTGCGGCGCCGAAAGCGCGGCGCTGCCGAAGGTGTAGGCCTTGTGCAGCATCATCAAGGGGAAGAACAGCACCATGCTGGCGACGACAATGCCGAGCAGGTCGCCGATCTGCATCTTCGAGGGCGTGCCGCCCAGGATGTGTCCGACTTTCAGATCCTGCAGCATCTCACCGGCGACGGCGGAAGAAACGCACACGACCGCAGCCACGCCCAGCACGGCGGCCACGCCGCTCGGTCCTTTGACGCCCATCGCCACCATCAAGAGCGCGGCCACCACCAGCGTGCACAGCGTGAGGCCTGAGACTGGATTGTTCGAGGAGCCGATCATCCCGCACAGGTTGCCGGAGACGGCGGCGAAGAAGAAGCCGAGGATGATCATGACGATGGCCGCGACCACCGCGCCCGGCAGCGTGCCCGCGAAATAGAAGTAGAGCGCGATCATGCAGAGGAAGACGGCGGCGATTCCGGCGAAGACGACTTTCGCGTTCAAGTCACGCTCGGTGCGGTCGGTGACCGCCTGATGCGCAGTGGCGGATTTCTTCAAGTCGTGGATGGCGCGTTTCATGCCGAGGCCGAGCTGGGCGCGCATGCGGAACAGGGTGAATCCTGCGCCTACCAGCATTCCGCCCACCGCGATGGGCCGCACGATGGAGTACCACATATTGAAGGCCAGCGCACTCCAGCTCATGGTGGTTCCAGGCGGAAGGTTGGCTTGGATCCCAGGTCCAAGGAAATAGACGAGGAGCGGCACCAGCAGTCCCCACGCCAGCACGCCGCCGGCGAAGTTGAGCGCGGCCAGGCGTGGTCCGATGATGAAGCCCACTCCGAGATAAGCCGGGCTGATGGCCGGCGTGGAAAACGTAGTCAGGCCGCCGGTCGCGACCATGGGTGCGCTGGCGCTGCGCCCGATGCGCAGGCCGTTCAGCATCGCCGGTATCTTCACCAGCACCGTGCGCGTGTACCAGAACAGGTTGATCTGCGAGAGGAAGTACATAACGGCGCCGAATCCCATGTTGGCGAACAGGATCTTGGCGGCGCGGGCGCCCTGCTGGCCAGCCTTGTGGATCTCCGAGGCGGCCACGGATTCGGGAAACGGCAGCTCCGGATCCTCGACCATCACGCGGCGGAGGAGGGTGACGAACAGGATGCCGAGCGTCCCGCCCACGGCCATCAGCGCCACCGACGGCCAATAGGCGTGTTCCATGTCAAACACCGGCCAAACCCCAGCCATCACGAACGCCGGGATGGTGAACACCGCGCCGGCGGCCACCGACTCGCCGATGGAACCAATCGTCCGTGTGATGTTTTCTTCCAGGATCGAGCCCTTAACCAGGCGCAGGAGCGACATGCCGATCACTGCCGCGGGATAGGTGGCGGCGATGGTCATGCCCGCTTTCAATCCCAGGTAGGCGTTGGCAAAGCCGAGGATGGCGGTCAGCGGCAGGCCGATCAGCACAGCCCGCAGGGTGAATTCCTTCATCTGCATCTGCGGAGGGACGAACGGCTGGAACTTCCGGGGCGCCTCTTGTGGGGGAGCCGGGGTTTGAGGGCTCATGAACTCCTCGTCGCTGCGAATTGTGGGATGCGTGCCAAGGACAGCAACAGCACCGTGATTTTACAAGGAAATCCGGCGGCTACGGGTTGGTTTCGAGGGTAACTGGGAGATGTGGCCGGATTTCCGCAGTAGCACGCGACTCACGTCAACTTCAACCATGTGTTGCCTTCGGCGTGAGGCTCCAGCTTCGGAGGAAACGCCCGAAGAATGAATCCTTGAACGATGAAAGCCGTTGCCAAACCGAATGGCCAACCGATCAAAAGCCAACCGGGGCCTTGTTTGATGTAGCCGAAGGCGATCGTTCCGAACAACACGCCTTCCGAAGCGATGAAGAGAATCCCTCGGTAGTACGCCGGAAAACCGAGCGGTACCTTGCATCGAGGGCACTCCCCTCCGCGCCGTAGCCGATGACGAAACGCAAATTTGAATGAACACAATGGGCACTGGAGAGGCCGTCCAGTACGCGCTGCTAATTGCCGTAATTCTAGCCAACGCTCTGGGGACAAGGCTGCACCCAAAAGAATCGGAGCAAACCAAGTCTACGCCGCGACCAATAGACCGTCCAGATGACTGTTGCTAACAAGGTTCTACACAACCGACCATTGGAAGGTCCTCGCGTCCAAATGGACGTGTGGCTGGCTTTTCGGAAACTGGCCCACTGCCCGGATTTCGCCAGCATTGCACCCCAGGTTCATACCTCGCTATACTTGAAGGGGTCTTTCTGGTGGATTCCCGGCATTTCCCGCCGGGAGTGCCGGACGAGGAGGGCGGTCTTCAGCAGTAGCAACCTAAGCCGGGCCACGGGCCAGGGATCTCCCGGCGATGCGCGCAGCAGGAGTCGGCAGCGCGTCGGTTCGCTGTTTCATGCTGGGCTGTTCCATACTGCGGCGCAAAGTCTGTTTGCCACACTGTTGCCCTCCGATTGCCGTCTCTGCCAGGCTCCCCTGACCAGGATCTCGCGACTCCCCGTTTGTGACCATTGCCTGAGCGGTATCGCGCCGATCGGTGGACGCCTGTGCGCGGTGTGTAGTGAGCGCGTGCTTACCCCGTACGGCGAAGCCCTCTGCGGCGAGTGCCGAATGGCCGCTCCGCCGTTTGTGCGGGCGATGGCCTACGGCAGCTATGACGGCGGTCTGCGCGAGTTGATCCACCTGCTGAAGTACGGCCGCGTGCGTCCGGCCGCCGGCGTGCTCGGGCGCATGTTGGCGGAAGTGATCCAGGGTTTTGGGAGCGAATTCCGATCGGCGGTGGTCGTCCCAGTGCCGCTGCACCGCAGCAAGCTGCGCCAGCGCGGCTTTAACCAGGCGGAAGAGATCGCGCGCGCGGCATTGAAGCACCTGAACCGCAGCGAGCTGACGCTGGCGGCAGGCGTCCTTGAGCGCAAGCGCGCGACCGAGAGCCAGACCGGACTCACCGACCACCAACGCCAGGAAAACGTGCGTGGCGCGTTCCTGGTGACTTCGCCCGAGCCGATCAGGGACCAGGACGTGCTCCTGGTCGATGACGTGTTCACCACCGGCGCCACGGCGAGCGAGTGTGCGCGGGTGCTGCGTCGCCGGGGAGCAGACCGGGTCTTTGTGGCCACGGTGGCGCGGGTGCTCAAGTCCGAGGCGGCTTGGGCCACTCCGGAGGAGATCGAAGAACCCAGGGTTTTGAAGGCGTATGCATAGGCACGAAACTAATCCGGGACGCATGGGCGGGCTGCAGCCAGTCGCCCTGCACGAGGGCAGCAACGGTCACAACCCGATGCACGCTCCCGTGCTGGTGCTGAACGCTTCCTATGAGCCCATCAACGTGTGCGCGGCGCGCCGCGCCATCGTGCTGGTGCTCAAGGGCGTGGCCATGGCCGAGGAGGAGAACGGTCATTACCTGCACTCGGCGCGGCTGGCCATCCGTGTGCCCTCGGTGATCCGGCTGCTGGAATATCGCCGCATTCCTCACCAGACGCGCGCCCTCTCGCGCAAGAACATCCTGCTGCGCGACCGCAATACCTGCCAGTACTGCGGCGAGCTGCTGCCTTCGAGCGAATTGACGCTGGATCACGTGGCGCCGCGCTCCCGCGGAGGCCTTTCTACCTGGGAAAATCTGGTGGCCTGCTGCCACGGCTGCAACCGCCAGAAGGGCGATCGCATGCCCCTCGAAGCCGGCATGAAGCTGATGCGCGAGCCGCGCGCCTTCAATCTCCACACCAGCCGCCACATCATGCGCCTGATCGGCCGCTCCGATGCCAAGTGGCGGAAGTATCTGTTTTATTAGCGATCAGCAGTCAGCACACAGCCAAGGCACGGCCAAGCGGATGGTTTGGTTTGGCTGACTGCTGAGTGCTGAATGCTTACTTTGGCGGCTGCGGCTGGCCGTCCTGTCCGCTCTTGCCCTGCGGCGGTGCGGAGGGGATGTCTTGTCCTTCGTAGGTGATGCGCACCTTGGAGCCAAACCGCTTGTAGTTGGTGTATTTGATGGTCTCGCGGATGCGCACGTCGCCGCTGGCGAAGTGCAAGGTGTCATCGGCTCGGGTGTAGGTGGGGAACCAGTACTGCCCGTCGACCTGCTCCCGCCAGGTGGTGAACGCGGGAAACAGGTTTTCCTGTCCCTTGCCCTTCTTGTTGGCGCGAAACTCGGGCACAGTGCGGCCGCTGGTCTTCACGATCTGGAAGTCGTGGTCATCCACCCAGATGCGGCCGTCGAAATAGCGCTTGCCTTGCTGGATCTGCTTGGGCCGCAGGTCGAAGACATAGGTGGTGAGCTCGTCCTGCTGTTGCCGGCCGACGTAACTGACGTCGTACAACGGAATCTCGGCGGTAGTCAGCACGAACGGCAGCACGTTGCGGAAGTCCTCATAGTCTTCGCGTGACATGTCGACGAGCTTGAGCGTGGACTGAGGCGCGCGAGTCACCTTCTCCAACCGACGCCCGTGGTCGTCAAATAGCACATCCCAGGTTTGTTCGAATGTGCCACCGTCTTCCGGCGTTGTCACCGTGATCTTCTGCGTGTAGGTATAGTTGTCGCGTGCCGCTTTGAACTGGGCCTCGCGAGCCGCGAACTTCTGGATGACTTCCTGCGAGGTGATGCCGGTAGGCTGAGCCGGATCGAGCGCGCCTTCGCCTTTCTGGGCGACCGCCGGCAGGCTCAGCAGCAACAGCGCGAGAACAGGGAACAGCGTCTTCTGGTGGCGCATAACGCTTTTCAGGAATCTCCTGATTAGATGGTGGAACGCGGTTGCAAGTTGCTGCCCCCCGATTTGCCACCGGCCGCGCGTCTTTCTTCTAGGCATGGTTGTCGGCGGAGAGATGCGCCCCTCCCAGCAGCAGCAGTCCCGACAAAAACGCCCAGAACATCAGCGTGACCGAGATAGAGAACGGGCCATAGACCTCCGCGAAATTCAATTTGGGAAGCAGCAGGATGTAGAGGTACTTCGCCCCTTCCCAGAGCAGGCCCACCACGATGGCTGCCGGCAGCACCGCGCGCGCCGGGGTCTTGCCGTTGGGCAGCACCCAGTAAATCAGGAAAAAGATGACGATGGTGGTGACCAGCGCGCACGCCTTCATGATCACGAAGGTGGAGATGCGGACGGGCAGGACCGCTTCGCCGTGCGTCATCCACAGCAGCAGTGCGCGATGTCCGGCGCTGAGGCCGATGGAGAGCAGCGCCAGGCAGCCGCAGCCGAACGCCAGCCCCAGCGAGACCAGCAGGTTTCCCAGATAGCTGCGGTTGTGCGGAAATCCCCAGATCTTGTTGAGCGCCACCTCCAGCGGCAGGAAGACGCCGGTGGAGGTGATCAGCAGGATTACCAGCGAAGCCACCGCGGCGCGCTGCCGGGCGTAGATCAGCACATTGAGATTGCGGACGATGAATTCCTGGCCGGTAGGCAGGTAGTCGCGCAGCAGGGCAATCACGACTTCGTACATGGACTTGGAATGGAAGACCCGGCGGATCAGGGTCAGCAGCAGGACCATGAACGGAAAGAACGAAAGGATGGCGTTGGCGGCCACGGAGAAGGCAAAGGTGTGGACCTCGAGGCGCATCAGGTATCCGGCGGTCAGCATCAGCCGCCGCACGAAGGGCACCGGCTTGAGCGGCGCAGCCGGCCGCTCGACCGCCTTCGCGGCCGCTGCAGGCGGAGGCCCTGCCGGAGCGCTGGTGGGATTGCCGGACATCGGTCCATGCTAGCAGGAATGTTTGCGATTTGTGATTTGCACCAGGTCCGGGGCTATCGCAGCCGCAGATCGGGGAAATCGGGATCACCCATCGCCCCTAATCAACTCCATCACCAAAACGGCACCGGTGCGCATGTTCTCTCTTGAAAGAGCGTAAGTTCCTGAATATCATGCCGTCGGGTTCTCTTCCCGCAAGGGGACCTGGTTGTTTATCAGCGGATTTGGGTTGATTGTCTTGTACTTCGCAGTCGAGCTTCACGCAGGTAGAGGGTTGCTGAAGGTGGAGCGTGGTTGGAAGCAAACCATGCCATCGCCTTGCAGCCCCTTTTCATTGCGCAGCGGCTGGAAGGCAAGGCAGCAACCCCTTCTCTTCCCGCCGGACCTGGTGGATCACGCGTTATGGGCGACCCAGGCGCCGGTCCGCCCGGGCGGCAGAGAGAATTCCATAACAGAGCTGAGGCGAAAGGAGTTTCTTTGTGAGAGAGAGGGGTACAGTGAAGTGGTTTAACGGTGCGAAAGGCTATGGTTTCATTCAACGGTCCACCGGCGAGGACGTGTTCGTCCATTTCTCCGCCATCCAGGAGAACGGATACCGCACGCTCAACGAAGGCGACACCGTGGAGTTCGACCTGCTGAAGGGCCCCAAGGGTTTCCAGGCGGCAAATGTGACCCGCGTCGTGTAGGTAGTTAGCTCATCGCGGAGCGATGGTGCCCCCCGCCCAATCCGCTTCCGATTCCCACCCCTTCCGGCCTGGCCGGGAGGGGTTTTTTATTTGCGATTGGTGATTTGCGATTTGTGAGTAACGAGAAACAGCATGGTTTGACGCTGTTTTCGCAAAATCACAAATCACAAATCACAAGTTTCCTCCGGGCCCATTCCGCATGTTCCGCCAGAATGGGATCCCGATCGTGGACCAGTTGCTCGAGCAGGGGCACGAAGCCCCGCTCGCCGCTGTTGCCCATCGCTACCACCGCGTTCCGCCGCAGGCCGGAACGCTTGGCGCGCCGGATCGGCGAACCGCGGAAAGCGTTGCGAAAGTCCTCGTCGGAGAGGTTCGCCAGCCACGCCAGCGCAGGATGAAAGCGCTCCGAGTGGGGCTGGAACTCGGGTGCAGAGGAAGCCGGAGCCTTGCCGTTCCAGGGGCAGACGTCCTGGCAGATATCGCAGCCAAAGATGTGGTTTCCCATGCCGGAGCGGAGGTCTTCCGGGACCGCGCCGCGCTTTTCGATGGTGAGATACGAGATGCAGCGGGTGGCGTCCAGTTCGTGGGGAGCCACAAAGGCCTGGGTCGGGCAGGCGTCGAGGCAGCGGGTACAGGAGCCGCAGCGGTCCGCGGCCGGCAGGTCCGGAGCCAGCTCCAGCGAGGTGAGAATCACTCCCAGGAACAGCCATGAGCCCACCCGCTGGTTGATCAGGCAGGTGTTCTTCCCGATCCATCCAATCCCGGCATAGGCGGCAAAGACGCGCTCGACCACTGGTCCGGTATCGACGTAGCAGCGGGTCTGGAGCGCCGGATCGTCGCCTTCCTCCCGCAGGCGAGCTTCTACGCGACGCAGGCGTTCCATGACCACTTCGTGATAGTCGCCGTCTCCCCAGGCATAGCGGGAAATCCATCCTCGCTGCGAATCATGGCGTTCGGTCGAGCGGGGATGGGCGGTGTTGTAATTCAGCGCGCAGACGATCACCGAGCGCGCCCAGGGAGCCACGTGCTCGAGCGCCGCGCGCTTGAGACGTCCGTGGTGGTCGCGGGATTCGAGGTAGGCCATCTCGCCGGCGCGTCCGGCGGAAATCCAGTCGGAGAAGAACCGCAGTTCGCGCGAATCGCCGAGCCGCGCCGGGGCGATACCGGCCAGATCAAAGCCGGCTTTCATGGCGGACTGTTTAACCAGTGCTTCGATTTGGCCGATCGGACGGGCCATACAAACGGCGCGCGCTAAATTCCGAGCTTTTTGACTTCCTCGTTGTAGTACTTGCGGTAGAGGATGTCCCATTCCTGGGTGCCTT
>Ga0310038_10001066_pt1 | contig 21320 bp, 19 predicted proteins | sample Sb_taG_6_FD_200461 | JGI IMG/M metagenome (GOLD analysis project Ga0310038, IMG submission 200461) | Peat soil microbial communities from Weissenstadt, Germany - Sb_50d_4_PS metaG (v2) (version 2) | ecosystem: Environmental > Terrestrial > Soil > Wetlands > Peat | place: Germany: Weissenstadt... | reverse complement strand
TGCCGCTGAGCGCCCTGGTCTGGGAATCGTCCATGATTCCGCCGATGAGGCTGGTCTCACCATCCCGCAGCCGGATTTCGCCCAGGTCCACCTTCTTCTGTCCGATGATGGGCTGCGTAATGCCGCCAATGCTCGCCTGCCCAATCTCGGAGGAGATTTCCATCGAGATCTTCAGGGTCACATCACGATCCGCATGCACATGCGGAGTGACGTCGATGTTGACGCCGACGTCGATGTACTGGAACTGGGTGTTGACCAGCGGGTTAATACCCACACCGCCGATGCCGGGCTGAAATGAACCCGTCGCCACGGGCAGCCGTTCGCCGATCTTGAGAGATGCCTTCTGGTTGTCGAGCGCCCGAATCTGCGGACTCTGAATCAGCTTGGTGTCGCTGTTGCTCATCACCGCCGACAGGTTCGCCGACGGAATCGTCACCTGGAAGTTGGTTGCATTCAGGTTCGCCAGGCTGTTCAGGTTGATCCCGCCGCTTCCGGAACCAGCCGAAGGCGTGCTTACGCCATTGGTCGTGTTCGTAGGAGTGGTCGTGTTGATGTTGTCCTGCAGCTGCACCGTGGCGCTGGTCGGCGGGTTCAAGCCCAAGGTGCGCGACCGGTCTTTGCTGATCTGCATTACGTCGATATCGACAATGACCTCTGGGCGAGCCTTGTCCAGATCCTCGACCAGCTTCTCGGCCAGCGCAATCTGATCGGGAGTTCCGCGCACCACGATCGCGTTCTGGGAAAGCAGCTGCTGCACCCGCTGCACGTCCAGCACCGCGCGAATCGCATTCACTACATCCTGCAACTCTGTGGGCTGCGAAACATTCGAGAGATAGAAAGTCTTCAGGACGCTCTGTTCGAGTTCCTTGCGCTTGGCCGGTGTGTCCTGGGCCACAAAAATAGTATTCTGCGTGACTGGTCGCCAAAACGTTTTCGATTCCAGCGCGGTAATTTCCAGCGCTTCTTCCAGCGTCACGCCATTCAGTTCAACCTTGATCGGTCTGGGGGTGTAATCGGGATCAAGCAGCACATTGATGCCGGCCAGTTGCCCGATGGTGCGGAACACGGTATCGGACTTGTCGGTGAGTTTGACCGTGATGGGCACGTTCGAGATGGGCGCCAGCTCCACGGGCCCCGACGCCTCCTGCACCTTGCGCTCCAGGCTGGCCGGGGGGCCAACCGCCTGCGGAGGCGGATTCTTCTGATCGTTGATCATCTTCAACGTGCGATTCAATTCCTGCTTGGCGATGAACAACGAGGGATCGATGCCCAGCGCCTTCTGGAACTCGGCGGCCGCTTCCTCGAGTTTTCCATCCTCGCGCAGTTGCTGACCGTGATGCACAATCGAAGCCGCAGCCTCGAAACGGGTGCGCTCGAAAGCAGACCGGTAACGCAGGTCCTTAGGCTTAAGGTCGTGGGCCTGCCGGAAGAAATCGTAGGCCGCCACGTAGTTCTGGCGGGCCTCGGCATCCTGACCTTTGTTGTAGAAATCCTTGGCTTTGTCGGCGATGGCGGGGAGGGTGACTATCGCGACCAGCAGGAGCAATACCGCCGGGCGCATCAGGCGTCTCATTCGATGATCCTCACGAGAGGTGATCACTGCAAATTCAGTATTCGCCGCCGCCGCCGCAGTCTTTGCAAGCCTGCGCCGAGCTCTGCGGGCATTTCTTGGCGGGGGGGATCCGCTTGACACATGAACAGGAATACGACCCAAGCGATTATAACACCGGCCCTTTCAACTCCCGAAGTGCTTGTGTTCAAGGCAGTTACACTCCTTGGTTCTAGGCCTAACGGCGGGCCGCCGCCGGGCTCATCCGGGGGCGCTGCTAAGATGAATCAAAGCCCATGGCGCGCCAATCCACCCATCCGACCAAGCCCAATCCCGAGAAGTCGCCCCGCCGGGATCCGACCGCGGCTGGCCAGCGGGACGCCGCCGTTAATAGGATCGCTTCGCACAACTATTTCTTGCTGGAAAAATTTGAGGCTGGGGTCGCCCTGACCGGCACCGAGGTCAAGTCCATCCGGTCAGGCCGGGCCAACCTGAAGGATTCATACGGCTTAGTAAAGGATGGAGAGCTCTGGCTGCTCAATTGCCACATCAGCCCCTACGAGCACGGAAGCTACTCCAATCATGCCACCCTGCGCACCCGCAAGCTGCTCATGCATCGCGACGAAATCAGGAAGCTGATCGGGAAGACACAACAAAAGGGCCTGACACTCATCCCCACGCGCATGTATTTCAAGAACGGCAGAGTAAAGGTGGAGCTGGCTCTGGCCAAGGGCAAGCAACTTTGGGATAAGCGCGAGACCGAGCGCCGCCGCACCGCGGACAAGGAAGCGCGCGAAGCCATTGCGCGCGGAAGAAGCCGCAAATGACCGCGCGATCCACAAGAATCCAGCCTGTACAATCGTTCGCACGTCCATGAATTCGGTATGTGTGTTCTGTGGTTCGCGCTCCGGCAAAGACGGAGCCTACGCCGAGGCCGCGCGGGCGACCGGTTTGGCGATTGCGCATGCGGGGATTCGCCTCGTCTATGGTGGGGGAAAAGTCGGGCTGATGGGCGTGGTAGCCGATGCAGTTCTGTCTTCCGGTGGCCAGGTTACGGGAGTTTTGCCTCGCGCTCTGTTCGAGCGCGAGATTGCGCACAGCGGCGTGGCCGACATGCGTGTGGTCGCGAGCATGCACGAGCGCAAGGAACTGATGGCCGGTCTTGCCGATGCCTTTATCGCCCTGCCCGGGGGCGCGGGCACCATGGAAGAGATCTTCGAGCAGTGGACGTGGTCGCAGCTGGGCATCCACGCGAAACCCTGCGGCTTCCTGAACGTGAACGGCTATTTCAGCCCGCTGTTTGCCATGATTGAGCGGATGGTGACCGAGGGCTTCCTGGCGCAGTCGTTTGCTGCCATGCTTGCCATTGAAACTGAGCCGGAGCAACTGCTGCAGCGTTTTCGCGCCTACCAGCCGCCCACGAACAAGTGGTCGATCCCAGGGGGTCCGGCGGTTCAGGCATGACTGCGCGGAATTCTCCATCAAGTTCGTTTTCCTCAAACTTAGACGTTCCCGCACAGCTTGCGCAATTCCCCTGAAGCCGACGATACTGATGAGTTATTCCGCAGCCCGCAAAGAAAAATCATGAAGACGACTATTTCTCTCTCTACCCCGGCCGAGCAAGAAGCTGAAGCCCTGGTTGCCGTCGTTCTTGACCACGCCGAGCCGGCGCCCGGCGACAAGGATAAGGATAAGGACAAGGACGAGAACAAGGACAAGAAGCCGCAACTGAAAGTCGCGACTGCCGACGGAGCCGTGCAGTCGGCGGCAGCCGATCTGTTGGCCAGCGGCGAGGTTGCCGGAAAGCTCTTCGAGACCAACCTGCTGCACAAGCCCAACGGACTGAAAGCGAAGCGCCTGCTGCTGGTCAGCGGCGGCGGCGCCAGGAAGTTCTCCAGCTATGACCTGCGACGGCTGGCGGGAACGGCGGCTCGCACGTTGAAGTCGCGCGGAATCCGCAGCTTTGCGTTCGTCGCGCCCCCGGGCATTGCAGCGGAGGAGGCCGTCCGCGCCATTGTCGAAGGCGCGCACGTGGGGAACTTCGACCCGGACTACTACCGCAGCGACCGCAAAGACCAGAAAATTGACGCGCTCACGATCGTCGCCAGCGGCGATCAGTCCCGGCTGGAGAAAGCTGCGGGCGAAGCGCAAATCATCGGCGAATCCCAGAACTTCACGCGCGATCTGGTCAACGAGCCTTCCAATCGGATGACGCCCACGATCCTCGCCGACCGGGCCAAAAAAATGTGCGCCGAAGTCGGCATGGCGTGCGAAGTCTACGGCGCGGACAAGATCAAAGAAATGAAGATGGGCGCATTCTGGAGCGTCGCGCAGGGTTCGGATGAGCCGCCCGCCTTGATCGTCATGAAGTACGAGCCGGCTGGCGCTCCGGCAAAGCCCGTGCTGGGCCTGGTAGGGAAGGGAATTACCTTCGACACCGGCGGCATCTCGATCAAGCCGGCCGACGGCATGGAGAAAATGAAATACGACATGGCCGGGGGCGCCACGATGATTGGCGTCATGCGGGCCATCGCATTACTCAAGCCGAAAGTGAAAGTCATCGGCATCGTGTGCGCGACCGAAAACATGCCCTCCGGCAAGGCGCAGAAACCGGGCGACGTCCAGATCGCGATGTCGGGCAAGTCGATTGAGATCATTAATACCGACGCCGAGGGCCGCCTGGTTCTGGCGGATGGCCTTTACTACGCCCGCCAGCTCGGCTGCACGCATCTGGTCGACGCCGCGACGCTGACGGGCGCCGTCGTGGTCGCGCTGGGCTACAACAATGCTGGCATCTTCGCCAACGACGATGGCATGTACGAGCGCTTCCACTCCGCGAACGCGAAAGCCGGCGAAAAGATGTGGCGCATGCCGCTCGACGACGAATACAAGGAGCAGATTCGCTCTTCCATTGCCGACATCGTGAACTCGGGCGGGCGCTGGGGCGGCGCCATCACCGCTGCGATGTTTCTGAAAGAGTTCGCGGAAGACACGCCATGGATCCACCTCGACATCGCCGGCACGGCGTGGATGGAAGACCAGAAACCGTGGATCGCGAAGGGTCCATCAGGAATCGCCCTGCGCAGCCTGGTCGAGTTCGTGAAGAGTTTCCAATAACCTGCCGCTTCTCTTTTCCCGGCAGCCTTTTTGGGACAAACAGCGTCTTACATGCGCTGACGGCTCGGGAGACAGTGGTATGCCCTGGACCGTGCGCCCGGAGGCAGCTGATGAAGGCTCTCATGTTGGTGGGGATGATCGTTCTGGTCCTTGGGATTGTTTCCTTCCTCGTGCCGTTCCCGCACTATCATCATCACGGCTTCAAGGTCGGAGACTCCAGCGTTGGAATCACCACCGAACACGACGAAAAATTGCCGCCGGTGTTCGGGATACTTCTGGTTGTAGTGGGAGCAGGCTTGATGATAAGCGGCAAGAAGGCCTAGGCTCATTGTACTCGAATGCATTCTCCGATCCCGCCATCGCCTTTCTAAGAATTCGCCACCGCCCCTGCAATTATCGATTGCTCGGTGCGTCTTGCGCCTTCCATCCACGTTGAGCGAATCGCATGCGGTTGCTATAATCAACGACGTTCCGCACGCTGGCGTCGTTGATGCGTTTTGATCAGTCCGGTCATCCCGTCACAATCGAGCCGCCACAATCGAGCGAAGCGAAACGACCCTGGTAGCCCACACGGGTTTCGAAAATGTGGCCAGGTAGCTCAGGTGGTAGAGCGCAGCCCTGAAAAGGCTGGCGTCGGCGGTTCAACTCCGTCCCTGGCCACCACATTTCAAAGCCTTTAGCTCACTTCCGGCAAAACTGCTCAGTCCGCACCCAGTCCGCTTTCGCCGTTTCCGCTGCCCAAAATCGCCTGCAGCACGGACCCCTGTGCCAGCATCCGATCCTCGCTTACGCTGTGCGAGTACAGTTGCAGCGTGGTCTTCACATCGGAATGCCGGAGCAGAGCTTGTACGGTTTTCGGATCTGTCTTCGACCGCACAAGGTACGACGCGAGCGAATGGCGAAAATTGTGAAAGCCAAATCGGCCTGCCCAATTCGCTGGAATCACTCCCGCTTTCACTGCGGCAGGTCTGAGGTAATCGGACACGAGCATATTCGCAACACGTGGCTGCTTGCCTTTTAGCTTGGACGATGGGAAAACCCAATCGGTCGGTCGTCCGTATGGTGTCTGCTGCTTCCACCGCTGCACGAATGCTGCCAGCAGTGGATGCATCGGAACCGGAGCTTGTGAAGCTGTGCTCTTCGGAAGTCCCACCTTGCCCCAGGTCCACGTTCGTCGAACGCGGATGAGTGATTGCTCGAACTCGACGTCCTGCCATTGCAGACCCAATGCCTCAGAGATTCGCAGCCCCGTACCGGCGGCCAGCAAGGCCAAAACGCGCTCGCGTTCCGGCAAACGGACGAGAACTGCGAATGCCTGCTCTGGTGTCAGGATTAGCGCCTCGTAGTCGCTCTGAGTTTTGCAACGCACGAACAGCAGCGGATTCGATTCCTGGTTTCGTGGAACCAGTCCATACCGTTGTGCGTGCTTGTAAATCAAACTCATGACCCTACGAGCCTTATCGAGTGTGGGGTTTTCCAAGTTGTCCTCGCGCTTTACAGCCCGCAGCCAGTTTTCGATCTCCAGCGGCTCGATACTGAGAGCAACACGATCCCCCCAACGGGGAAAAAGACGACTGCGTATCACTCTGCGGTATGCGCCGATGGTTGTGTGCGACTTCGGGCTCACGGATTCGTTCTGCTCACCTAGCTCATGCTTGATGTAGTGATTGGCTAAGTCTGCAAACGTCACGCGTGCCTTGAAGTCTGTTTCGTTGATGTGAAGATGCTGCCGTTCCACCTCCCGCCATGCAGATGCCTTGCTGGGAAACTTCTTGACGAGCCCGATCGGAGTTTTGTTCTCGACCCGCTTGCCATCGGATTCCCGCAAGGTGCGGAAGTACAGCATCCAGGTTTCGCCTTCTTTGCGATACTCTTTCTTGAGCCAACCGCGCTGATGTCTCTGTGCCATTAAATTACCTCCGGCACGTGAGACCGCTGCCGGGAGTGTAGCATCGCGGTTGCCAACTCGGAGAGACGAAATCTCCACACCTTACGCACGCCGTCGCCAATGGGATATGCAGGAATTTTGCCTTGCCGGGCTAACTGAAGCACATGGCGGCGTTGCAGTTGCAAGAAATTCCCGGCCTGTTCGGCGTCTACGAAAGGCTCAGGTTGCGTGGCCTCACTCGGCTGCAAAAGAGGCTCAACTGTGCTGGTAATCCGAGGCGGCATTGGTCACAAACTCCCTTCTTTGAGCGCCTTCCCTGACCTTCCGAACACCATTTCCGACACCCGTCGAGTCCTAAGTGGCAGCTTGTTGTACTTCGAGGGGAAGGTCAAGAATTTTGGTGTATACACCACTGGGGAACACTAGTGTTAACACCAGGTGACACCACTCGAACACCAGCCAAACACCAACCAACACCAAAGTCTGTTTTGGAGGCATTTTGGACGGAAACTGCCACACAAGTGATTGTGTGTGCCTCCGCTGCCTACACAAGAGGAATTCATCTGGTCAGGGTCGGCCGCCTTAAGCCGCTTATGGATTTGTGGCGAAACCGGCGATCATCGAAGCAAAAAACCGGGGAAAAGCTTGGCTTAGATATTTGGTCAGCTCTTCTCGCAATGAACTGTGCTCAATCTAAAATCCTGGGCCGTGCGACAGGTGCAACATCGAGCCTGGCTGCGTAGGCTACCATTATCCAATCGATTGGCCGGAACCGCTCGAACTGGAAAAGTCGTGAGCGAAATTCCCGATGTCTGAATGCTGGCTGGGACCACTCTGGCTCGGCGAGAGTCCGCGATGGAAATCCTGCGAGAGGACACCTCACTTTAGAGGACACCTCACTTTTTGGAGACGAACTCTGAAGGTCGGCACGATCGACTAACCCCCGAGCAATAGCGATCACTCTCCGTAAGCCAACTTATCATTACTAATCCGGGCATGTCCGACTCTGATTACTTCCGGGTAGCCGACCGCTCGGAATCGTCGTCGGAACAGGTGCGCATCTGGACGGGATCAACAGGCAGTAACGCGAATACAGAGGCTGCAATTCGGCAACCAATCAAACTTGGTCCACGCAAATCCAACTCTGACGGAGAGTTACGGAAGTTGGAGGAACTCGGTGGACTCCCGCCCTGGAAGGCAGCCCGAGGCAAGAAAATCACGGATTAGGAACTTTCGTCCGAACCACACCCAGAACCCTGTCAATGAGTGCAAAGGGGACATTTCGCCAACTACGAGCTAGGTTCGCCGCACCTTGCACTGCGCGGGGACGTTAGCCGAGGGCGCAAACCCCGGCCCAATTACGCTACTGCACTTCGTTCAGCTTCTGGTAGAGCCACATCGCCACGAGCACCACCAGAAATACCCCAGACCCGATGCTCAACACGCGCACCGGGATGATGAGCCGGTTGACCTTGGCCAGCAGGTCCGTCTGCTCATCTTGCATGTGCGAACTCGCGTCATCCAGAAACAACTGGTCATCCCTGTGCATGGTGAGTGTGCTCTTGTAAATCAGGAGGACGATCAGACCAATTGCGAAAACTCCGAAGATCACCGCCACGACCGTCAGCGTCATAAGCCACCTCGGCCCGATTCCGACCCAAGTGCAGGCGGCTTTACCGCCTTAACGGAAACGATTATAGCCCGCTCAATGAGGCGTACTCGCGAGCCGCCACACTCCCTTCGCACGGGTCAATGAGTGTAATGGCCTCATTGTGATAAGGATCACTGACAGCAGAGGTGGAAAACGCGTGTAATTAGCTTAGGAGGAATGAAAACTGAATACCTCCCGAATTGGGCCCGGCCCCGCCAGATGCGAGCGTCGCATCGTTCAGCCGCCGCTCGGCGGCGAAGGGGCCGGGCTTCTATGATCGTCACCTGCTGAGCGTCCTAGTCATGAACGCAAAGACCGTTGGCATTCTGCGAGGAACAGTGTCCGGCCTTGCAGCTTTCGCCGTCTCTTTCTTCGCGCTGAGGTCAGTAGCCGAATGGTGCGCTGTTCTGATTCGCCAACAGTGGCCGGAGGCTTGGTTTTCCGGCTCAATTGTCTGGTGCGCTGATTTCCTCGCTGGCGGTTTGTCAGTTGCGATAGCCGTAGGCGTCGGGCGACATCTGCACCGCGCAGCGCATAGCTGACGAAGTCAGATGGGATGAGAAGGCCGGTCTCCGACGGGATGCTATACGCTCCCAAGTTATCGACGCGCTCTAAGCGCAAGAGATAAAGGAGACCGGCAATGACGAAGGTTAGCACCGCAGCGGCGAAGCAGATCAGGAATTTGTCTCAACCGAAGCTGACGATCGGCTTGGACCTGGGCGATCGAACGAGCTGGTATTGCCTGCTAGACGAAGTGGGGGAAGTACTGCAGGAACAGAAACTGAGCACGGCTCCGAAAGCGATGAGGGAGGTGTTCGGCGCGATGCCGCGCTGTCGCATCGCGCTGGAGACGGGAATGCACTCGCCATGGGTAAGCCGGGTGTTGAGCGAACTGGGGCACGAAGTGATCGTGGCGCATGCCCGCAACGTGCGCTTGATCGGGGAGAGCCGAAAGAAGGATGATCGGCTGGATGCGCAGACGCTGGCGCGGCTGGCCCGGATCGATCCCCAGTTGCTGAGTCCGGTGAAGCATCGCAGCGCCAAAGCACAGGGGGATCTGACGGTGATCCGAGCGCGAGCCGGACAGGTGCGAGCACGGACGGCATTGGTGAACACGGCGCGTGGACTGGCCAAGAGCTATGGGGAGCGGTTGCGCGGATGCAACGTGCGCAACATGAATCCGGAGAAAGCCCAGGGGCTGAGTCCGGAACTGCAGAGGACGTTGGAGCCTTTGCTGACCGCACTCGCGTCGCTGAGTGAGCAGATAGCCGAGTACAACGGGCAGATCGAAAAGCTGGCGCAAGAAAGTTATCCGCAGACGGCGCTGCTGAAGCAGGTGAAGGGCGTAGGCACGCTGATCGCGCTGACCTTCCTGCTGACGCTGGAAGACCCACGTCGCTTTCGCAAAAGCCGGGACGTAGGTTGCTATCTGGGGCTACAGCCGGGACGCAGGAACTCGGGACAGAGCGAGCGGCAGATGCACATCAGCAAAGAAGCAACTGATCTGATGGTCACTCTAAAGGCCCCGAATCTACTGCCTGAGGCGATTGACTTTTTTACAAATCGCGAGCCTCCCTACTGCGGACTCCACGTCATCTCCACGCGCACCGGAATTTCGTTCTTCACGGGCATGGTCAGGAGCGAGGGCGGGTCGATTTTGAAATCGGTGAGCGTGATGGAGATGGTTCCGGTGATGCGAGTTTCGTTGCCTTGCGTCACCAGCTCAAAAGCGACTTGTTGGTAGTGCGCGGTCTGGCCGGCGAACTGGATCTCGATATCAGCTTTGACCGTCGCCGACGTGGAAGCCGACTCCGGCAGGTGGGTGCGAACGGTGACCATGGGATATTCGGCCCCGCGCGTGACCTGAATCATGTGCAGGTCGCGGTTGCTGTCGCCAGAATCGAACGTCTTGACTGGAACCGCGATCAGAAAGTCGCATTGCCCGTCGTGGCAAATACCCTTGCCGCGCGCCGCGTGGCTCACACCTTCGGTCTGATGCAACGGGTGAGAGACGTGATAAGTGAGAGTGCTCTGCTTAAGCACCCACTGGTGGTCGGCCGCGAAGAGGTTCGACAAGACCAGCAACGGGAACAGCGCTAGAGTTTTCTTCATGGACGCGATCCGATCCAAAATCAGAATTTTAACGACACCGATAAGAGGGCGGCGCCGAAGGCTCCGGCGGTAACGATGGCGACCGGGCCATGCGCCTGGGCGATGCCGTGAACCTTTTCTCCGTTGTTTTTCTGTTCGAACGCCATCGCACCCAGAATTGGAGTCAGGATCATTCCCGGGCCATGAATCCAAGCCATGACCTTGTGGAAACGGATCGGGCCGCGCGTCTCAGTGCCTGCGATTTTCGGCGCGCGGATCGCGTACCAGGCGGTAATGCCGTATAGGTCACCGGTCAAGGAGCCCAGAGCCACATGCAGATCGCGGGAAGCTGTACCTTCGCTCTTGCCACCGATGTTGAGCGAAGTGATGACGGTCGCGATCAAGGGGATCGTCGTGATCAAACCCATGCGCTGGTGGATCTTCAGCATGTGGGTGCGCTTATCGAGCAAGGCCTGCTGCGCGGCGTTGCTCTGCGTCTCTGCCTTGGGAAAACCCAGATCTTCGAGAGAGGGCTCGGTCTTGGTGCTGGACGGGGCATTGGGCAGAGTCTCGGTGGGCGAAGCGGTGGGGCCGGCGGCTGGCACTTTGGTCGACGGCAGCACGACATCCAGAACCAGATCGACTTTTGGGCTGGCCCCGGCGGTCAGGGTGACTGGCTGCGCTTTCGTGCCCTCGGCCAACGTCACGGAGATCTCGTAGTCCCCAGGCGCAAGGTTCGAGACGGTGTAGAGCCCGTCCGAGTCCGTTTGTATTTCCGTCGATTGACCACTGGTCAAATTCTTAACTGAGACTTTCAAGCCTGGCAGGAGATGGCCCGCATGATCCGTAACGGTGCCGGACAAGGTAGCGTTTGCCTCTTGCGCGCGCAACGTTCCTAGGGTCAGTGCCAACAACAGAACCGGCCCCACGCTAGACACAACTTTCGCCGCTCTTACATCCATTCCAGTTTCCCTCTGGGGCTGCCGAAACTGACGGCAATTGTATTTTGTTGAGAGATGCTGCGAGGGAGGTAGAGGATGTATCGCCCCACGTCGCAGGGACTGCTCCCCGCCAAATTGAACCCTGTGACTGCCCGAGTTTAGTAGTCAATTGGCGCAAAATCGCGATAGCATTCATTGACGGCCCGTCCGCCCCGATTCCTCAATGAGTGTAAACGCTGATTTCGACAGTTATACTTGCGATTCATGACTCAAAGCGGATCGAGCGGTTGCGCTCGGGTATTCATCCATGAAGATCACGATGATCGGCCACAGCACGGTTCTGATCGACGTTGCTGGAAAGCGAATCCTTACCGACCCTTACTTCGGCCTGCACGGCAATCTCGCCTATGCGCGGCCTCGGCCGCCTGCTCGGTCGCGAGAAGAATTGAATAACGTCGATCTGATTCTCATTTCGCACAATCACTTCGATCACATCGACTGCCGATTCCTTCGCACCTTGCCCCATTCCGTGCCGGTTTTCGCCCCTGCCGCCTCAGCCTGGATGACGCGACTTAAGGGAGGCCACAACGTGACCGGCCTTAGACCCTGCTGGGCGCTCGACCGGATTCCCGGCGGATCGTCGGGCGGATCGGGCGCCGCCACAGCCGCCGGTTTGTGCTTCGGATCGTTGGGAACCGACACCGCCGGATCGGTTCGAATTCCTGCCAGCTACTGCGGGATTGTCGGGTTCAGGCCCACGTACGGCCGCGTGAGCAGTCGCGGAACGTTGCCGGACTCATGGACGCTCGACCAAATTGGCCCTCTGTGCAGGAGCGTCGAGGACGCGGCCCTGATGCTTGGGACCATCGCCGGGTATGACGAATTGGATCCCGCTTCGGTGGACATGCCGGTGCCGAACTACGCCCTCGCATTGCAGACGCAGGTATCGAAGCTCCGCTTGGGTGTTCCGCGTGTCCCCTTTTTCGATGCTCTCGACCCGGAGATCGACAAGGCTACAGCGGCCGCTATCGAGGTGCTGGGAAAGCTCGCCGCAGAAGTGCGCGACCTCACCTCCCCGATCGTCGCTGCGCCACTCCTGGAGATTTGGACCAAGGTGGCCGGCGCGGAGTCTTATACATACCACGCGAAATGGCTTGCCGAGACTCCTGAAAAGTATCAACCAGCGACGCGCCGCCGCCTCGCCTCGCCGACCAACGCCGGCGTGCAGGGCCAGAACTCCGCCGAAATGAAGGCATCCACGTACCTTGAAGCGCGCCGCCAACTCGATGTGTTGCGCCGGGAAATCCGCAAGGTGTTTTCCAATGTCGACCTCCTGATCCTGCCCACCCTTCCCGGCCCGCCGGTTCTCGTCGCGCAGGGTGCCGACCCGACCGCCGTGAGTCCTCGCAACACAGCTCCGTTTTCTGTCCTGGGGCTGCCCGCGCTCTCCCTGCCTTCCGGTTTTACGACCGCCGGTCTGCCGATTGGTCTCCAAATTGTCGGGGCTCCGTTTGCGGAGTCAACAGTTCTGGCGCTAGCGCATGCCTACGAGCGCGAAACGGAATGGCGCAAAAGGCATCCAAAACTCGATCTGGCCTAGCCACTCTTAGACGGATTGATCTGCCATTTTGCTGGATTGTCGGCTAACCTTCCTTTACAAGATTAGGTAAGAGTAGCCCGTCATCCGCTCACAATCTCGGCCACTGGAGAAAGTCGGCCCAGAATCCCTGAATTCTTTTCACACGCCACGGTGAGTCTCGTCACAGTCAAGGGTGAGCGAGTGAGGTTGAATAGGGGTTGCAGACGATGGCATCGCCGACAGGAGCACGATCTACGTACATATCCATTGAAGTTGGGAAGATGTACCGGGGTACTCGGCCTTGGTTACGTGACTGTCGCGACGAAGCCAGCCGTGGAATCCCTGTGACTGAGTGCGGATGCGCGGGTTGCTTTGACCGTACCGGATGTTCCCAAAGCGAGCCGAGCGAGGGAGGACGATGGAAAACATGGTAGGTCTGGTCATGACGGGCGGCGGGGCTCGCGGCGCTTACCAAGCCGGTGTTCTCAAGCGCATCGGCGAGCTAAAACGCGTCCGAACAGAGGGTAATCCTTTCCCGATCATTGGAGGCGCTTCCGCGGGAGCGATCAATGGTGCTGGTCTGGCCACGGGTTGCGACGATTTTGCTCTTGCAACCCAGCTTATTGCAGAGGCTTGGGCGACCCTCAATCCTTCCGAGATTTTTCACTGCGGCCTCTTATCCCAGGCGCAAAATTCCCTGACCTGGATGCTCGATCTCTCCTTCGGAGCAATTCTGGGAGGAGGCCACGCCCGATCGTTGTTAGATGCTACTCCCCTCCGCGGTTTTCTCAATCGGCATCTCGACTGCGACCGGATCCAGGAAAACATCAAGGGCGGGAACCTCTACGCTCTCGCGATTTCCGCGACCAACTATAACTCTGGGAAGAGCTATCTTTTCATTCAGGGAAAGAGAGGCCATCCGATGTGGAAGCGGGCCCGGGTGGTGACGGTGGCCACGAAGATTACGGTCGACCACGTTTGCGCGTCTTCGGCGATTCCTATGGTATTCCAGCCGGTAAAGCTCAACACCCCGCGCGGGTCCGCCTTCTTCGGTGACGGTTGTTTGCGCCTGCAACAGCCGCTCAGCCCGGTGATCCGCCTAGGGGCGGAGAAGGTTTTCGCGATCGGCGTCCGCTGCGGAAATAGAGAAAGTCAAGAGGAAGCCACAGATGAGAGAAACCCTTCGGTCGCGCAGGTGTTGGGGGTTCTCTTGAACGTTATGTTTCTGGACCATCTCGCAACTGACATCGAGCACCTTGAGCATTTGAATCAGTTGCTCAACGATGGCCACATCAATCAGCTTGGTATTGAAGGACATGAAAAGATACGGCCATTGCGGACCTTCATCATCGCGCCTTCGGTCAACTTGTCAGATCTGGCGGAGCAGCACCAGCGAGACATGCCGGCTCTGATCCATTACTTTGTATCCAGTTTGGGACGAGACGCGGCTTCTTCCGCCGATTTGATGAGTTATCTGCTCTTCACGCCGAGCTATACGCGAGACCTGATTCAGATTGGTTACCTTGACGCCAGCGAAAGAATCGAGGAAATCGAAGAGTTTCTCTATTCTTCCACCGAAGGCGACGCTGAAAGCCCATCGGCCAGTGGAACGGCAGGGAACATTCCTAAGGCAGGCTCAGTAACGAAACGGACGGGAAACTTGGTCAGGTCCCGCGGCTAATCATCCGAACGGATGCGACCGCACTTGGCGCGGTGACCTTCAGATTCATTCAACAGTAATCCTCAAGTTGGACCAATCGGGATTGCCTCCGTATGGTCGGCAAACCGGAAGCTATCCCAGCCGTTAGCTGGCAGGCACTCGTCTCAGTTGGTGTTAAATCTCAATTACACTCATTGACCGCCTGGAACCGTTACGACAGCGTCAGCCTTGCAGCGGTGTTTGCCGAGGATGCCAACTTCATCCAAATTTTGGGAGGACAGTTGGACGGGCGGGCCGCCATAGAGGCGGCGCACCGGCACATCTTCGAGACGATCTACAGAGGCAGCCATGCCAGTTTCGTGCTACGGAGTATCCGCTTTCTGCGGCCCGATGTCGCGGTGGTATTCGCCCGAGCGCACGTGAAGTTCAAGGAAGGCAACGATGCGCGCGAAATAGAAACCCGCCCAACGTTGATCGTGGTAAAGGATCAGGACAAGTGGCAAATCGTCACCTTCCAAAATACCAAGATCTCAGAGGTGCCAGCCGCAGCCCAAGCCGCCGCCCGCCTTGCAACTTAGTGGGAAACTGCGGCCCGCCTTCGATTGTTGGCGTAATATCTCTATTTCACTCATTGACCTTCCTTCCTTCCTTCTGAGCGGAGGACTACAATCAAACCGTGGCAAACTACACTACCAATCGGATAGAAGGGGGAACACAGTTCAAGTGTACTAGCTGCGAATACAGCGTCAGTACACTCGACTTCGACGCCAAGAACGGCAGCCTCCGCACCCAAGGGGCTACGGCTATCAATCGGCACGCTACCCAGGTGCACCACGAGACGCCGAAGTATTCATCCCTCCCTCCTCAGCGGCGCATCAGACGGACGTGATCCGAGCTACCTCGTTTTTACTCCAGTCTTCTTCGAGAGCACGTGGTCAGTGAGGCGATAGATGGACGCCCGTCGATGCCGCTGCTCCGGCGACTTCGGCTAGGGCCTGGTCAAGGACAGTGAGAACCAACCTTTTGGTCACTCGCAGCGAGCCGGGGTTTTTCTTCAATTTTCTTTTCTGTAGCCAATCAATTCATATGCCTTGCGGAGCCCTCCGAAACGGCGCCCGAGCGTGCGCGAACAGGCTGTTCTGCGAGCGTCGTCAATGACTTTAGGAGTTAGCGTCCCGTGAGATTCCAGCAGGGATCTTAACTCTTGCAAAAGTTGCTCGTCTGTTTTCCAGATCACGAGGCTCTCAAGCCTTCTCTGGGCTCTGTCAAAAATCGTCGGATCGACAATACCTTCGTAAGCGTCAGGAATTATGATCCACTCGGCTCGTGGTCGGGCAACGGGCGGTGCTCCCAATCTGCCAGTAGTCTGATTGAACACGTTACACCCCACGTATTTGGGATTTGAAAGTATTGTCCTCACAACCGAGTGCGTCCATCGCGCATTGTGGGGGCTGGGCACTCCGCGTTGGTTCAGATCGCGAGCAATGGCTTTCAAACCTAGTTTCTTGATTGTAAACAGTCTAAAGATGTCCCGCACCCGTTCCACCTCATCGGGGGTGCCGGGGACCAGAATCACACGATCCGTCATAAGGCTCTTCCTCTCACCACGAGAGAGGAGTTGTTTGGGCTTGCGCTCTGGGGATACCAGTAGTCTCCGGAACCCGTAGCCAGGGGGGCCGCCTTGCCAAAACCCAAGTTCAGCTAGTCGTTTCTTTCCGATGAAGACCTTGACACCCAACTCTCGGCTGTACTCTCCTGCCATTGCCCTCTTAACGGCCTTCATGATCGCACTTGGCAGACTGCCATCGTTGACAAACGTCTCCGCGCAGTAGTGGACTGGAATCCCAGCCGACTTGCATACGAACTCATAGTGAGCAGCCTCGTCGGTGTCTTGGAATCGCCCCCATCGGCTGACATCGTAGACCAGAATGGCTTTGTAGTCAGTGTTTCCCTCTGTGACATCGCGCAGGAGCCCCCGAAGTCCGGGTCTTCCCTTAAGCCAAAGTCCGCTTTTCGCAGAATCGGAGTAGGTGCGAGTGACCGTGAAACCGTGGGATCGGGCGTACTGCTGGACCCATCGTGCTTGATTTTCGATGGAATACTGTTGGTGTTCAGTGGACATGCGAAGGTACTGAGCAGCGGGAGTGTTCTCCGTAACCATGTGTGCCTCCTCAAAAGCACACATCGGCTGAGGGGAAGGGGGACTTTAGCTTTATTGTGGCTTTTCTCCTAAAGGCAATGCTTTCAGGTAGTTACAACAGCCGCGCGGCGATCCTATGGTTTGCCGGGCATAATCGTATGCGGGTATCGTAGACAAAATCGACCAAGCTCGTTCAGCGAGCGATGCATCGGTCCATTGTTAGCCAAGACAGCGCCTCGTCCGCTGTCTCGAAAATCCTGACGCAAGGGGTCTCGTTTCTGAGTATTTCGTACATGCGAACGATCCCATAAATCACATTTCGAGAACCGACTACGAACGCACGCCTTGAGTTCTCGGAAAACGGGTCCAACTTTAGTAGTGCCAAAAGGTCAGTGGAGTTGACCTGAATGTCCGACACATCGTTAAACTCAATCAGTTCAGAGAAGGTCGGCTCGAAAGCAGGGTCATGGCTCAACTTGAGGTTGTTGTTAGCAGGGTCGCTGTGCGCTACCACTCCAGTGAATATTGTGCGAACGATTCGATTTCCAGCGTCAATCGTGTAATATGCTGGCACTGTTTATCCTTCATTGTTGAGGATGAGGTGCTCCTTGTAAGAGCGTTTCAAGCTCATTGATCGCCTGACAAAGAGACCGCCGGCAACTGAGATAGTCGATTGTGGGAATCAGGTTGTTTTGGTAATTGAGCTCCACGGCTCTCAACTCCCGTCGTTTGGCTTGAAGAAGCGACCTTGGATAGTCGTAATCATGTTTATGCTGGAGCGTATTCATGACCTGGAGGCCGAGTGGATCCTACAGGGCAACTCCATTGCCAATCAGTAAAGATGGGGAAGTCATTGAAAAGACAGCAACACGATTGTTTCGGCGGTGAAATCTCCTGCCGATACTTCGGCACGCTGCCGACATTTCGGTAGGACATCGAGTCTCGAAAAGGAGAAACCGTGCCTAACTCCTCGGTTCCCGCCGCTTTATATCTGCGCATGTCAACCGATGAACAAAAGCTCTCACTTGCATATCAAGCAGCAGCAATCCAGCGCTATGCCCAAAAGCATGGTTTTATGGTGGAGCGTACCTATGAAGACAGTGGCAGGAGCGGACTGACTCTAAAGCGGCGAAAAGGGCTAACGCAATTGCTACAAGACGTCGTCAGTGGTCGTAATACGTTCAACGCAGTGCTGGTCTACGATGTCAGCCGCTGGGGAAGGTTTCAAGACATAGACGAATCGGCGCACTACGAATTCCTCTGCAGAAGCGCCGGAGTCCCAGTGCACTACTGCGCAGAGCCTTTCAAGAACAGTACTTCATCGCCAGCCGTGGTGATGAAGACGTTGAAACGTGTTATGGCCGCAGAATACAGCCGAGACCTTTCCCAACGACTCAGTCGCACAAAAGTCCTGCTGACTGAGAGTGGATTCCGAGCAGGAGGTGCTGCAGGCTACGGATTACGCCGGATGTTGGTTTCTTCCGATGGGGTTCGGAGGCACTTGCTGGCTCATGGTGAGATCAAAGACATCCGAACAGGCCGAATCATTTTGGTCCCGGGACCTGACCACGAGGTCAAGACCGTTCGGGAGATATATCGACTCAAAATTACAAAGCGGCTCAGTGCTGATGCTATCGCAGCGTACTTAAACGGGAAGGGTGTTGCGCATCCCCATGTGCCGTGGAACGGCGGCCATGTTCAGGAAATATTGGAGAATCCGAAGTACGCCGGATGCGCAACATGGCGGCGCACAACCGGGCCATTGGGCGTTCGATCCGTCAAAGTTCCAGCCGAAAAGTGGATTACGAAGGTGGGTGCCTTCGAACCGGTGATCGACCAAAAAACGTACGCTGAGGCTCAGAGAATTCTTAGAAATTCAACTGTCAGCAAGTCAAATGCAGAGTTGCTCGCAGGTTTGCAAACGCTGTTGCTGAGCCAAGGTAAGCTGTCAGAGCACATTATCAACGAGTCGCCGAGTTTACCTGTATCAACGACTTACACTCGGCGATTTGGAGGCCTCCGGCAAGCCTACGCCCTAATTGGGTATGAAGAGTTCAGAAATATCCCTGGAGTGCGGAAGTCGACGCGGCGCCTTCGTGGGATCCGCCGCGAGGTTTTCAGTCGAATACGGAGAATATTCAAGACGCAGGTGACAGCAGTTCAGGAAAGAGGTGGAACCCGACAGGCGTTGCTCTTTCACGACAGAGTGAAGTTGTCGGTGTCGATTTGCCGGTGCAGAAACTTCGGTTTTGGATTGCGATGGTGTATCCCTGTGAATCGATTTGAGCGCGACTATCCCACGTTGATCTGCCGGTGCACCCCCGACGACAAGTCTGTAAAGGACATTTATCTTCTGCCGCGGATCGACAGCTCCTGCACGATCCAATTCCTAATAAAAGAGCATGACCCATGGCTCAATCAAGGTGAGCGAATTCGTGACCTAGCAGTGCTGCACAAGATGCTTGACCGGATTCTCACCAGGTAATTGCCCATGTCGCCGTCGAAGAGTTCATGGTTCCCGGTCAGGGGCAGGATGAACAGGAGTCGGAAGGGTATGCCTAGGAGTCCGGAAACTGGGAGCCATGTTCGTAGTTGACGTAACATCGCCATTACACTCATTGACCGGGGTCAGCCATCCTCAATGAGTTTAGAAGTTGCGGAATTGAAGAAATCGAACCAAGCCTTCTTTCTTTGTCACTTGATAATCCCAGCGTGAACCGTCCGGTTTGAAAATTACCCAATCGGCGAATCAGCACAGGGCTCAAGATTTCCCTCCGCGAAGCCCGTTTCTGGACGCCGGAGTCGATCTGCTGTGACCTGGAACAAGAGGTACCAGAGATGTCTATATTCCTGTTCGCGACGCAGCGCTACTGTTGCTTGTGTGGGGGGAGACGGCGGTATCTATCCGCCTGCCCCTTTTTCCTTGCTGTGAGGGCTGATCGGGGGAGCTTCGGCGCGATGGAGCGCTACGTTTGTATCCATTGTCATTTTTATCAGCCGCCGAGGGAGAATCCGTGGCTCGAAGCGGTCGAGCTACAGGACTCCGCTTCCCCCTATCATGATTGGAACGAGCGCGTCACGGCGGAGTGCTACTTGCCGAACGGGGCTGCGCGGATTCTAGACGGACAGTCCAGAATCGCGAAAATCGTCAACAACTACGCCCACATCAGCTTCAACTTTGGTCCCACGCTGCTTTCCTGGATGGAGCAGAACGCACCCCAGGCTTATCAGCGGATCCTTGGGGCAGACCGGCAAAGCCAGCAGGTTTTTTCCGGTCACGGATCAGCGCTAGCCCAGGCGTATAACCACATGATCCTGCCGTTGGCCAACAGTCGCGATCAGCGCACTCAGATCACGTGGGGAATCCGCGACTTCCAGCGCCGCTTCGGACGTGATCCGGAGGGCATGTGGCTCCCGGAGACCGCTGTGGATGTGGAAGCCCTCGAAGTTATGAGCGAAGCCGGGATTAAGTTCACCGTCCTAGCTCCCCACCAGGCTCGACGCATGCGCAATCGTCTTTGGGAAGAATGGCAGGGCATGGAAGGAGGCAAGATCGATCCGACACGTGCTTACCAGTGCTACCTGCCTTCCGGACGCACGATCAGCTTGTTCTTCTACGACGGCCCAATCTCACATGCCGTCGCTTTCGAAAACCTGCTGATGGATGGGGAACGATTTGCGCACCGACTGCTCAGCGGTTTCAACGCTGAACGCCAGTGGCCGCAGATCGTGCACATTGCCACCGATGGCGAAACCTACGGCCATCATTATCCGCATGGCGATATGGCCCTGGCGTATACCCTCGATTACCTGGAACGCAACCAACTTGCCCGGATCACCAACTATGGCGAATACCTAGCCCTGCACCCGCCAGAACAGGAGGTGGAGATCCTCGAGAAGACTTCCTGGAGTTGTCAGCACGGCATTGCGCGGTGGTCAACGACTGCGGTTGCAGATCAGGTGGGGGCAATTCATGGAATCAGCAGTGGCGCCGTCCACTGCGGAGTGCACTGGACTGGATGCGCGACGACCTGAGCGCTGTGTACGAGACGAGGGGCGCCAGGCTGTTCATCAATCCCTGGGCCGCGCGCGACGACTACATCCAGGTGGTGCTCGATCGATCTTTGGAAAACAAAGACGCCTTCTTCGCGCAGCACACCATACGGCCACTCTCGGCGGCTGAGCAAGTGGAAGCTTTGCGTCTACTGGAAATGCAACGCCACCTCATGCTGATGTACACCAGTTGCGGCTGGTTTTTCGATGAACTGACCGGTCCGGCGACATTGCAGATTCTGCAGTACGCAGCCCGTGCCTTGCAGTTGAGCCGGCAGGTCACAGGTGAGGACCGGGAAGAGGCCTTCCTGCAGCGGTTACAGGAAGCCTGGAGCAACGTGCCTGGTTGCGGGAATGGCAGGCACGTCTATGAGCGGTTCATCAAACCCACGATGCTGGATCTGGTCGGCGTAGGCGCGCATTACGTTATCAGTTCGATCTTCGGCGGATACGACGGACACGATTCAATTTTCTGTTATCGGGTCGCGCTGGAAAGGTCCCAGTTTCTGCAGTCCGGCAAAACAAGATTTTTTGTGGGCGTGGCTCTGCTCACGTCGGAGACGACTAACACTTCGTTGAAAGTGGGCTTCGGAGTGCTCCACTTTGGCGATCACAATTTGAGCGCGGGCGTGCGTCCGCTCGGTGACAACC
>Ga0310038_10001062_pt1 | contig 21341 bp, 21 predicted proteins | sample Sb_taG_6_FD_200461 | JGI IMG/M metagenome (GOLD analysis project Ga0310038, IMG submission 200461) | Peat soil microbial communities from Weissenstadt, Germany - Sb_50d_4_PS metaG (v2) (version 2) | ecosystem: Environmental > Terrestrial > Soil > Wetlands > Peat | place: Germany: Weissenstadt... | reverse complement strand
TGTACGGGGTGTCGGTCGTCCTGTACGGGCTGCTGCAGTCCTACCGGCGGTTCGTCGGACCCTCCATCGGCCCGGGGATCTCCAGCCTGGTGCTCATCGCCTGCTACCTGGCCTTCGTGCCGCTGAATAAGCACCTTCCGCTGGCCCAGCTGCCTCTTTCGGCCGAGCTCGTCCTGTCGGTGGGAACCACGCTCGGCATCGCCGCGCTGGTGGTCGTGGCCATACCGCCGACCTGGCGGCTGCACCTGCGGTTCCGGCCGGTGCTGCGGTTCCCGCCGGGGGTCGCGCGCCGGGCGGGCGGCCTGGCGCTGGTCGGCGTCGCCGAACTGGTCGCCATCGACGTGGCCAACGTCGTGGCCATCGAACTGGCCAACGGGCGCGGCAAGACGGGCGCGATCGTCCTGTTCAACTACGGCTCGCAGGTGTTCAACTCCATCGCCGCGATCCTGGCCCTGTCCATCGTGATCAGCGCGTTCCCTGTCCTGTCCGCGCGTGAAGGGCCGGCCTTCGCCCGGACCAGCGCCGGGTCGACCCGGGCGATCCTGCTCATGTCGTGGCTGGGCACGGCGGTGATCGCGGCGATCGCCATTCCCGCTGCGCACGTGCTGGCCAAGCAGCCCGATCAGGTCTCGCAGCTGACCTGGGCTTTCCTCCTGTTCGCGCCGGGTATCGCGGGCACCGCGGTGATCGCGAACCTGTCGCGGGTGATGTTCGTCATCGGCCGGCTCAAGGTCGCCGCCGTGGCGCTGGCCGGCAGCTGGCTGGTGGTCATCGTGGCCGACGTGGTGCTGGTGCAGCTGGTCCCGCCCCGCCTGGTGGTCCCCGTGCTCGCCCTGGGGACCACCATCGGCCAGACCGTGGTAGCCATCCCGCTGGTGTTCGTCACCCGCAGGATCTGCGGGCCGGAGGCGGTGCAGGGGGCCGGACGAGCCGCCCTGGTCGGGCTGGCCGCCTGCGTGGCAGGCGCCGCGGTGGGCCTGGCCGTCAGCCTGGCGGTGCCCCTGCATCACAAGCTGGTCGCCGCCGCCCTCGCGGTGCCCGCGGCCTGCTTCGCTATCATCGCCTTCGGCGTCGTCGCGTACTTCCTCGACGCTGGTGACCTCAGGGCCGTCCTGGCGTGGGTGCGGCGGGTCGTCAGGCCGCGGTCATAACGGCGTCCCCGGTTTATGGCCATGCGATGGCGGCGTATTCGGTATCGCCGTCTACAAGCACCATGGTTCAACACGAATAATTCGTCCCGAAAGCGTGCATACCGAGCCAGGTGGTGGCCTTTACCCGGACAGTTATGACGATATTCCCGATTATGCCGCTATTTGGGTCTCCGCCGGACGTAACCGCTCTTAGCAGGGCAGAATCGATCGGTGCTGGCGACAACATGGCGATACCTTCCAGTCAAGGCTTGTCCGCCCGGGGCCCCTGATGATCTGATATTGGCAAGGCGGCTGAAGGCCGTGCGGATCTCATAAAGTGAGATCCGCTGATGAAAAGGCTGTCCGGTAAGGTGGTGATGCCCGGTGCGTGTTTCCGATGCCGCCGCCAGGGCGCGCTGCCCGTTCAGCCCTGGGCAGCGTCAGCCTGAAACGGACGGCAGGTGCTTCTCCGTTACCTATTTCACAGCGGTAACCTGGGCAGGGTCTGGAGTCCATGCGCGGGGCGGGAGCAGGCTGTGGATGGGGCGATTACGACGACGGAGGTGACGGGGCTGCCGAACTCAGATGCGGCCACGGAGCCAGGGGTCGCCAAGGTCACGCCCCTGCGCTCGCCGCTGCTGCGCGAACCGTCAGCTCACCAGGTGGTGGCGGGTAACATCCCGCGGGAACCGGCTGGTTTCCAGCCACGGGCAGACCTGCTCGCCGAGCTGGACCGAGTCAGCGCGGGCGTGTCGGTCGTGCACACGGCGGCGGAGCAGCGGGGGGCGGGCACGACGCAGCTGGCCGCCGCGTACGCGCGGGCGAAGCTGGCCGAGGGCTGGCGGCTGGTGGGCTGGGTCAACGCCGAGAGCACCGGAAGCCTCCTGGCCGGCCTGGCCGCGGTGACCGACGCCGCTGGGCTGTCCGATGACGGTTCCGGACGGGACGCGGCCGATGCGGGACAGGTACTGCGGCATTATCTGGAGACCGACGGGGACCGCTGTCTGCTCGTGTTCGATGACGCGGAAGATCCAGACGCGCTCCAGCCGTTCATTCCCGTCGGCGGCGCGGCCCGGGTGCTGATCACCAGTGCCAGGCCGTCCGCGGCCAGCCTGGGGACGGCCGTCCCGGTGGACGCGTTCAGTCCTGATGAGGCGCTGGCCTTCTTGACCAAGCTGACTGGCCTGGACGATGACGCGGGAGCCGCTGTCCTGGCCTCCGAACTAGGGCACCTGCCGCTGCCGCTGGCGCACGCCGCGGCGGTGATCGGTGCGGAACACCTGGCGTACGGCGCATACCTGGATCGGCTGCGGGCGCTGCCGGTCAGGGAGTACCTGAGCCGGGAGGACCGGCAGGCGTACCCGCCCAAGGTGGCGGAGGCGGTGCTGCTGTCCCTGGAATCTGCCCTCGCGACCGACCGATCGGGCATGTGCACCCGGATGATGCAGATCATCGCGGTGCTGTCGGCGGCCGGGATCCACCGGGATCTCCTGCATGCCGCCGGGCAGACGGGGGTGCTGGCCAGCGGCAGGCATCGAGTGGCTGCTGCCCTGGTGGACCGGACGCTGGCGCAGCTGGCCGAACGGTCGCTGCTGACCTTCAGCCTGGACGGCCAGACCATCATCGCCCACCGCCTGGTGACGCGCGTCGTCCGTGATGGGCTGGCTCGCCAGAAGTGGCTGACGGCCGTGTGCCGGGCTGCCGCCTCGGTGCTGGAAGCGCATTCGCGGGCGCTCGCCGTAGCGCAGAATCGCCCGGCCGTCAGGGCGGTTCCCGAGCAGGTAATGGCGCTCCTGGATAGCACGGCCGGAGCCGCGGGTGAGGCCGATAAGGAGCTAGCCAGAGTCTTGATGCGGCTCCGGTTCCTGGCCCTGTATCACCTGATTGAGCTGGGAGACAGCGCGCCACAGGCCGTATCGGTGGGCGAGCCGCTGACCGCGGACCTGGAGTGGGTGCTGGGCCCTGACCACCCTGACACCCTGAACGCCCGGAACAGCCTGGCCGCCGCCTATCAGGCCGCGGGCCGGGTCGCCGAGGCGATCCCGCTGTTCGAGCAGACCCTGATGGGCCGGGAGCGCCAACTGGGCGCCGACCATCCGGACACGCTGACCTCGCGGAACAACCTAGCCAACGCCTATCAGGACGCGGGCCGGGTCGGCGAGGCGATCCCGCTCCACGAGCAGACTCTCGCCGCCTGTGAGCGGCTGCTGGGCGCCGATGACCCCAGCACCTTGACCTCGCAAGGCAATCTCGCCGCCGCCTACCGGGACGGGGGCCGGGTCGCCGAGGCGATCTTGTTGTTCGAGCAGACGCTAGCCGCCCGGTCCCGGGTCCTCGGTACCGATCACATAGACACCCGGACGTCCCGGAGCAACCTCGCCAGCGCCTACCGTGAGGCGGGCCGGGTCGCCGAGGCGATCCCGCTGTTCGAGCAGATCCTGGCCGGCCTGGAGCGCCGGCTGGGCCCCGATCACCCCAGGACCTTGGCCGCTCGCCACGATCTCGCCGCGGCCTACCGGGAGGCGGGCCGGGCCGCCGAGGCGATCTTGCTGTTCGAGCAGATCCTGGCCGGCCGGGAGCGCCTGCTGGGCCCCGACCATCCCAGCACCTCGGCCTCGCGGAACAACCTCGCCGCGGCCTATCAGGACGCGGGCCGGGTCGCCGAGGCGATCCCGCTCCATGAGGAGGCCCTCGCCGCTTGCGAGCGCCGGCTGGGTGCTGATCACCCCAGGACCGTGGCCGCGCGGAACAACCTCGCCACTGCTTATCAGGAGGCGGGCCGGCTGGCCGAGGCGATCCCGTTGCTGGAGCAGACCTTGGCCGCCCGGGAGCGGCTGCTGGGCTCCGACCATCCCAGCACCGCCGCCACGCGGAAACTCCTCACCCGGGCCTGCCAGGATGTGGATGAGCGCAAGGTAGCCGGGTCACCCTTAACCGGCCGCCGATCAGGCTGATTTTGAAGCCGAGGGCGAGGGGGATGACGAGCGCGACGGCGACGGCGTGGGCGACGGAGACTTCGACGGCGACGGCGAGGGTGACGCCGACGGGGTGGGCGACGGAGACTTCGACGGGGTGGGCGACGGAGACTTCGACGTCAGCGACAGCCCGGCGCTGCCGGGCGGCGCCGCCGACTGCCCGGCGGCCAGCCCCGGATCGGCCGAGCGCAGACCAGCGGTACGGGACGGTCGCGCGGAGGCGGACGCGTGGGTAGCCGCCGGGGCCGGTGCCCGGGTGGTCGCGGCCGCCGCGCTGGTCGCGGGGGCGCTGACGCTGGGCTCCGCAGGCAGGGCCTGGGCGGAGTGGGAGCCGGTAAGCGTGAGCAGCAGAACGCTCACGACCGCCACGAGCCACAGCACGACGGCTATAGCGGCTATCGCCGCGCCGGGATTGCTCCGGATACTGCCCCATCTCATCGCCGTTACCGCTTCTGAGAAGCTCGTGGGCCGCACCTGTTCCGCGCTCCGCCGGTACATGGGTGTTTCCGGAGTGGTGGGGGAACAGAGCTTCATGACCTCGTCCCGCAGTCCTGCGGGGGGAACGGCCAGCGGCTGCAGGTCGGCCAGCAGGCCGGACAGCGCGGCCGGGCGCACCGCGCTCCGCCGGTGACCAGCGCAGATCCCGCACTGCTCGATATGCTCGCCGACCAGCTCGCGCGTCTGCCCGGTGAGCTGACCATCCCAGTCGGCCAGCAGCGGACCGAGCGCCGGGCAGTCCTTCCGCCCGGTGCGCGCGATGAGCAGCGCACCGAGGTCCTTCTCCAGGTGGCCGCGAGCGCGTGACGTCAGGGCGTACGCCTGGCTCCACGGCACTCCCAGCGCGGTGGCCAGATCGCTGTCATAAAGGTCATGCCTGAGGCTCAGCTCGATGACCTCGCGCTCATCAGGCTCCAACTCGTCGAGAATGGCCTGGATCTGCCGGTGCAGTTCGGCTTGCTCCGGGTCGATCACCTCGGCCGGCTGGTCAGCCTGCTCCGCTGGATGCCCGGCCGGAACCGCTGCGTGGTCCGGCACGTCAGCTTGCTCACCGGGGGAACCGGGCCGGCGCAGGCATTCGTTGCGGGCCACCGCATACAGCCACGGGCGCAGCTTAGGGGCCTCGGGCAGGTCGCCGAGCGTGGCGGCGACGACAAAGGCCTCCCGCACGGCTTCGGCAGCGTCCGCTGGCTGGGGCAGCATCCAATGGCAGTAGCCGTAGAGACCAGCCGCGTACCTGTCATACGCCACGGCGATGCCCGCCGGGTCCCCGGCCGCGATCGCTGCCACAACCTCGCGGTCATCCATGGCCCTCACGGTAGTTCAATTGCCAGCGGCGGCCCAATCGGCTGGGCGGCCGGGGCGGCTCACAGATTCCCGCGCCTGGCCTGTTCCCGCTCGATCGCCTCGAACAGCGCCTTGAAGTTACCCTTTCCGAAGCCCTGTGATCCGTGCCGCTCGATGAGCTCGAAGAACACCGTCGGCCGGTCCTGCACCGGCTGGGTGAAGATCTGCAGCAGGTAGCCATCCTCGTCCCGGTCGGCCAGGATGCCGAGCTCGCGCAGCTCATCCAGCGGCACCCGGGTCTCGCCGACCCAGGAGCCGAGCTCGTCATAGTAGCTGCCCGGGGTGGCCAGGAACTCCACCCCCGCCGCGGTCATGGCCCGCACGCTGGCCACGATGTCGTCGGTGGCCAGCGCGACGTGCTGCACCCCGGGACCGCCGTAGAACTCCAGGTACTCGTCGATCTGCGACTTCCGTTTGCCCGCCGCGGGCTCGTTCAGCGGGAACTTCACCTTCCGGGACCCGTCCGCGACCACCTTGCTCATCAGCGCGGAGTACTCGGTGGCGATGTCGTCGCCGACGAATTCCTTCATGTTGGTGAAGCCCATGACCCGGTGGTAGAAGTCCACCCACTCATCCATCTTGCCGAGCTCGACGTTGCCCACGCAGTGGTCGATCTCGGTGAAGAATTCGCGCTCTCCGGGCGCCACGATGGGCGGCGCGGGCACGTAGCCGGGCAGGTAGGCGCCCGAGTACCCGGACCGCTCCACGAGAGTGTGCCTGGTGTCGCCGTAGGTGGCGATGGCGGCCGAGATCACCTTGCCTGACTCATCCTCGAGCAGGTGCGGCGCCTGCACGCCGCGGGCCCCGTGGGCCAGCGCATAGTCGTAGGCGTCCTCGGCCGAGCTGACCTGCAGGGCCAGGTCCGCCACCCCGTCCCCGTGCGCGGCCAGCCGCTCACCGAGCGCGGTGCCCGGCCGGGCCGGGCCGCGGAAGACGAACCGCGCGCCGCCGCAGACCAGGACGTGCGCCGCCTCGTCCGGGCAGCCGGTCTCTGGCCCGCGGTAGGCGATCCGCCGCATCCCGAACGCGGTCGAGTAGTAGTGCGCCGCCTGCTTCGCGTTCCCGACCGCGAAGACGACGGCGTCCATGCCGATTATGGGAAAGCTGTCGTTCGCTGGGGTGGTCATGCCATTAGCATGCGGACTTGGTCTCAAACTGCGCAACCAAGTGGGATTTCACTGGGCAGGTTGCCTATTAATCCAGCGCGACCCGTGGTATCTTTGTACACCATGACTAGCCGCACCACAGGGTCGATCGACCGGCTGGATGCCGCGCTTATCGAACTGCTGGCCGCCGAGCCGCGGGTGGGCGTGCTGGAGGCGTCCCGGCGGATAGGCGCCGCTCGCGGCACGGTCCAGGCCCGCCTGGACCGGTTGCGTGAACGCGGCGTGATCACCGGATACGGCCCGGACGTGGATCCGGCGGCGCTCGGCTACGAGGTCACCGCGTTCATCACGCTCGAGATCCGCCAGGCCGGCGGCCACGATCCGGTGGCGGAACGGCTGGCCGCGATCCCCGAGGTCCTGGAGGTGCACACCATCACCGGCGCGGCCGACATGCTCTGCCGGGTGGTCGCCCGGAGTAATGCTGACCTGCAGCGCGTGCTTGACGCGATCGTCTCGGTCCAGGGCGTGGTCCGCTCCTCGACGCTGATCTCCCTGGCCACCCAGGTCCGCCTCCGGGTCCTCCCCCTCGTCCGCGCCGCCGCGTCGGGCCCCGGCCTCTCCTTACCCGGTCCTTACCGGATCGGTAAGTACGAACCGCCCCGTTTAGCCTAACGACGTAGGGTAAGTAAATCTCCGTAACCTATGGTGTCACGGTGGCTATCTGTCCAGGTCTGGAATCCTCATAGGGGTCGGGTGGTGGATCGGACCGGTGAACGCGACGAGCGGGAGATGCGTGCTGCGTGGGATGCTGATGCCGCGACGGATGAGCTGACCGTCATCCGCCGGCCCGCACCTGATCCCGGGGAACCGCGCGCCGCGGCACCGCTGGCGCCTGACGCGGGGGCCAAGCAGACGGTGGTGGGCGACATCCCGGCCGAGCGGTTTGGTTTCCAGCCGAGGCCGGGCCTGCTGGCTCAGCTGAACCGGGTCGGCCAGGAGGCGCCGGTCGTGCGGGTGCTGACCGGCAGGTCGGGCGTGGGCCGGACGCAGCTAGCGGCGACGTATGCGCGGGCGAAGCTGGCGGCGGCCTGGCGGCTGGTGGCCTGGGTGAACGCCGAGAACCCCGGAAACGTGCTGGCGGGTCTGGCCGCGGTGGCCGACGCCGCGGGGCTGTCCGATGGTAGTTCAGGGCGCGCCGGGGCCGATGCGGGCCTGATGGTACGGCACTGGCTGGAGGCTGACGGGCACGGTTGCCTGCTGGTATTCGATGATGCCGAGGATCCCGACGTCGTGCGGCCGTTCATTCCTTCGGAGGGCGCGGCGCGGGTGCTGATCACCACGGCCCGCGAGTCGGTCGCGGACCTGGGAACGAGTATCCCCGTGAACGTGTTCAGCGCCGAGGAGGCGCTGGCCTTGCTGGACGGGCGGACCGGCCTGACCGACGAGGCCGGCGCCTCGGCGCTGGCCGCGGAGCTTGGGTATCTGCCGCTGGCGGTGGACCAGGCCGCAACCGTGATCGCCCGGCAGTACCGGGGGTACGGGGCGTACCTGAGGCGGCTGCAGGCCCTGCCGGTCGGCGATTACCTGACGGGCGACGAATCGCCCTATCCGCCCGGCGTGGCCGAGACGGTGCTGCTGTCCCTGGAGGTGGCCAGGGGCGCCGATCGGTCCGGGGTGGGCAGCGGGGTGCTGGACACGGTGGCCGTCCTGTCCGCGGCGGGGGTCGGCCGGGAACTGCTGGATGCCGCCGGGGAAGCGGGCGTGCTGGCCGCCGACCGGCGCCGGGTCGCGCCGGCCGTGGTCGATCAGGCGCTGGCCCGGCTGGCTGACCAGGCCCTGCTGACGTCCACTGTCGACGGCCAGGCGGTCCTCATGCATCGCCTGGTGGCCTGGGTGATCCGGGATGAGCTGGCCCGCCGGGAGCGGCTGACGACCGTGTGCCGGGCGGCCGCCGCGGTCCTGGAGGCGCGCGCGGCGCAGGTGGCGGGATCGCAGGACCGCGAGGCCATCAGGGAACTTCCCGAGCAGGTGACGGCGCTCGTCGCGGCCGCGGGCGAGGCCGACGAGCCGTTGACGAGGGTCTTGCTGCGGCTGCGTGTTCATGCGCTGGACCGCCTGGTGGACCTGGCTGACAGCGTGCCGCAGGCCATCGTTCTCGGCGAGCCGCTGATCGCGGACCTCGAGCGGATACTGGGACCTGACCATCCCGACACCATGAACGCGCGGAGCAGCCTCGCCGCCGCCTACCATGCCGCGGGGCGCACCGCCGAGGCTATCCCGCTGGTACAGCAGATTCTCGCGGCCCGGGAACGGCTGCTGGGGGCCGACCATCCCAGTACCCTCGCGTCACGGAACAATCTCGCCAGCGCCTACCGGGCCACCGGTCGGCCCGCCGAGGCCATCCCCTTGTTCGAGCAGAACGTGGCCGCGTGCGAGCGGCTCCTCGGCGCCGGCCATCCCAGGACCCTGGCCTCCCGGCACCACCTCGACCTCGCCCGCCAGGAGTCGGCGCAAGCCGGGAACGCAGGCCGCAGCCCGCAGCAGGACTAGCGGACCAGGTCGTTGGCGATTTCCAGGACGAGGGCCCGTAGCTTGTCCGGGTCGTCGACCTGCTGCAGGTAGACATGACAGGTCGCGCCGACGGCGAGCACGGCGGTGGTGGCGCGCACCCGGTCGCGCAGCGGCGCATCGAGACCGGCGAGCAGGTCAACCAGCGTGTCGAGCCGGCTGCGGAAGCGGGCGAAGCGGTCCTTGCCCGTTTCCATGCCCTGCATCGCGGCCCGGTTCTGCTCCATGAAGCGGAACACCTCGCTGCGGGCCAGCACGATCCCGACGTAGCGGTCCAGGATCTCGTGCCGGGTCTCCTCGGTGCGCGGCTGGTCCTTGGCCCAGTCCAGGAGGTCGTCGACCTCCGCGAAGTAGTCCTCGGTGAAGCTGTGGACGATGTCTTCCTTGGACTTGAAGTGGTAGTACAGTGCGGCCTTGGTCACGCCCAGCCGTTCGGCGATCTCGCGTAGCGAGGTCTTCTCGTAGCCCTGCTTGGCGAACAGCTCGAGCGCGACCTTCTGCGCCCGCGCCCGGGTGTCTCTACGCGGAGCGGATCCCGCGTGCATGTCCGTTTCGCACTCCCTCGCGGAGCCGGGCCGTAATCTACTTGACGGCCGGTTAGTAAGCAGCATAGCATAATAACTTGCCGGCCGGTAAGTAGTGTAACCGGTGGGATCGCGGACGGGAAGCAGCACCTCCGCGAGCCAACGGGCGAGGTACCCCGGAGGCGAGCGGGAAGACAGGGAGAGAGTACGTGGCGGAGCAAACGGGGCCTGGCGGGATCGGGCAGGGCGGCTCTGGGGAGGCCGTGACGGCCGGCAGCGGGCAGGCAGGACCGGGCGGACAGTTCCTCGCTCACCGCGAGGTGATGATCATCCTGCCGGGGCTGCTGCTCGCCATCTTGCTCGCCATGCTCGACAACCTGATCGTGAGCACCGCGCTGCCGCGGATCGTCGGCGACCTTGGCGGGGTGGCGCACCTGTCCTGGGTGGTAACCTCTTACATTCTCGCGTCCCTGATCGTCACGCCGTTTTACGGCAAGCTCGGCGACATGTACGGGCGGAAGAGGTTCTTCATCGTCGCCATCGTGATCTTCCTGGCCGGGTCGGCGCTGTCCGGCCTGTCGCAGTCGATGGCCGAGCTGATCACCTTCCGGGCCATACAGGGGCTGGGCGCCGGCGGGCTGATGGTCGGCGCGATGGCCACGCTGGGCGACATCGTGGCGCCCCGCGAACGCGGACGCTACATGAGCTACATGATGGTGGTGATGATGCTCGCCACCATCGGTGGCCCGCTGGTCGGCGGGTTCATCACCACCAGCTTCTCCTGGCGCTGGATCTTCTACATCAACATTCCGGTGGGCGGCGCGGCGCTGGTCTACATCATCTCCACCTTGCACCTGCCCGCCAAGCGGGTCAGCCACCGGGTTGACTACCTCGGCGGAGCGCTGCTCGGCCTGGCCGCGACCTCGCTCGTGCTGCTGGCTACCTGGGGCGGCACCGAGTACCCCTGGGCTTCGGCGCAGATCATCGGGCTGGCCCTGCTCGCCGTGGCGGCTACGGCCGCGTTCTGCGTGGTCGAGCTGCGGGTAGCCGAGCCGATCCTCCCGCTGCACGTGTTCAAGAACCGGAACTTCTCGGTCACGATGGCCCTGACCTTCCTGACCGGCCTGGCCATGTTCGGCGCGATGACGTTCCTGCCGCTGTTCCAGCAGACCGTCCAGGGCGAGTCGCCCACCATCAGCGGGCTGGCCCTGACCCCGATGATGCTGGGCGTGACCGTCACCTCGATCGTGGCCGGGCAGGTGACCACCAGGACCGGCCGGTACAAGATCTTCCCGATCCTGGGCGGGGCCATTATGGGCCTGGGCATGTTCCTGCTGACCAACCTGGACGTGACCACCACCCGGGCTACCTCGGCGATCTACTACGTGGTCCTGGGCCTGGGCCTGGGCTTCCTGATGCAGATGGTCTCGCTGATCGCGCAGAACAGCGTGGAGCAGCGGGACATGGGCGTGGCCAGCAGCGCGCGGATGTTCTTCCAGCAGATCGGCGGCTCGCTCGGCGTGGCCGCGTTCGGCGCCGTCTTCGCCCGGAAGCTGACCGAGTCGCTGGCCAGCGCCGCGGGCACCGGCGCGCACGTCAGCGCCAGCGGCGGCGAGCTCGACCCGGCCACCGTCAACTCGCTGCCCGCGGCGGTCAAGCACGACGTGTTCTTCGCGATCGCGCACGCCGTGCAGTCCGTGTTCATCTGGGCCCTGCCGGCCGCCGTGGCGATCTTCGTGCTGGCCCTGTTCATCAAGGAGGTCCCGCTTCGCGGGCGGGTCTCGCCCCCGGAAGCCGGGGAGACCGCCACCCAGCAGCCGGAGCTCGTGTCGTAGCGGAGGCAGCCCCCGGAGTCACACGAACGGGCCGTGGTCGCAGTGCCACGGCCCGGCGTCCAGGATCTCCGTTAACAGCCACGCAGGCCCTGTAGTCCGCCTTAGCATACTGGACAGTATGCTAATTGTATGAGTGACACAACCATCCGCTTGGACGGCGCGGTGCGCGACAAGCTCCGCGCCCTCGCCGACGAAGACCACATTACGCTCGGAGACCTGCTCAGTCGGCTGGCGGAACGAGAGCAGTACCAGCGTGAGATGCGGCGGGCCAACGACATCATGGACGAGATGCAGCGCAACGACCCTGAGGCATGGCGGGAGTACCTGTCCGAGTTGCGCACGTTCGATGTCGGCACGGCCCGCGACGGGCTCAGCGGGGCCGCGGCCGACTGGCCGGAGTACAACGACGCGGCCGGAAGCCCGCCGGATGCCCTACCAAGCCGGTGACGTGCTGCTCGCCGACCTTGACCCGGTGGCGGGCCACGAGCAAGGCGGCCGGCGTCCCGTACTGGTGGTGTCTGGCCCTTCCTATAACGAGCTGCACAACCAGAAGCTCATCGTGGCCGCGATCACCAGCCGCCAGCGCGGCCTGCCGTTCCACATCGCGGTAGGCACCGATTCCGGGCTGCGCACGCCGAGCTGGGTCCAGTCAGAATCGGTCCGGGCGATCTCGGTCCAGCGGGTGATCGAGCGGCTCGGCCGCGCCAGCCCCGGCACGGTAGCCGAGGTACGCAACCGGATCAGCAACTTCCTTCGCGATTGGTAGGGCCGCCCCCGAACGCTTAACGGGCCGTGGGTCAGGAGCACCACGGCCCGTTCGGCGTGAGAAGGTCTGCTGCGCCCCCACGTAGGGGACGGCGTCCAGGATCTCGACGGTGGTGGCGCGGCCGTTGGCGCGCCGCGGGCCGCCCAGGCGATTCATACCCGTGAGCCGTACCGGGCGAGCTCGCATGATTTTCGTGCCGCTACGTCGGTACATACGATGGGCGGGTGCAGCTGACTACCTTGCGGCGCGCTGCCTCGCTCGCGCCGGCGCCGGAGCCGTTGCTGCCGGCGCGGCTTCGTCGGCCGGCCGCCGTGCTGCTGGCGGCCTGCGTGACGGTGCCGGTGGTTCTCGCTGTGCATTTCGTCGGCCGCGGGCAGCCGGGATGGCTCGATTCGGCGATCGACCCCCGGATCACGGACCATTGGTCCTCCTCCGCGCTGAACCAGCTGCTTCCCCGACTGGGCAGGCCGAAACCGGTGGCGCTGATGACCCTGGTCCTGGTCGTGGCGTGCGTGGCGACCCGGGGGTGGTCCGGAGCGGTCCTGGCGGCGGTCGCGGTGCCTGCCGCCACTGGCCTCACCGAGTACGTGCTCAAGCCCTACGTCGGAGGGCCGCTGGACGCGGCCTTCCCCAGCGGGCATGCCACCGGCATGTTCGCGCTGGCGGCGGTCTGGGCGGTGCTGCTGGCCGAGCCGCCACGCCTGCGGGTCCCGGCGGCCGTCCGGGTGCTGCTGGTGCTCATGGCACTGGCGCTCGCGGCGAGTGTCGCCGTCACGATGGTCGCCATCGGCGCGCATACCTTCACCGACGCCCTGGCAGGAGCGGCGGTCGGCGCCGGGGTCGCGCTGGCCTGCGCGCTCGCCTTCGACCTGGTGACCAGCCGAGCGCGGCGAGCATAGCGGCGCTCACCGGCATTACGGTGCTGACCGGACCCGCTGCGAGGAAGTTACCAGCAGGCTGCGCGCCGTCGGTTACACACTCTCGCCTTCGCCTAGTTGAGGAGCTCGACCGCGCAGCGCAGCCTGGGTGCCGCGGTGTACTTCCTGTCGCAGGTGAGCAGGGAAGCGGTCAGGTGTTCGGCGAGAGCGACGTAACCGGCGTCGTAGGCGGTCATGTTCGCCCGCAACTGCCAGATCCGGTCCGTGGTGCTGCGGACAAGCGGCTCGCGCCGGATCGGCATGCGGAACAAGTGCGCGAGGAGCGCGGGCGCGTCGGCGGTCAGGACGTCGCTGCGGCGGGCCAGGCCTCGCAACGCCGCGACGACCTCTATGTCGAGGTAGGCCGGGGCGAAGACCGCGTCGCCGCCGGTAAGGCGCTCGCGGGCTGCCTTGCGGCGGTGAATGTCATCCGCGGCTAGCAAGTCGACGATCACCGATGCGTCGACGACGATCAGGCCCATGCTGTGTCCTGGGCGTCACGTGCCTCCCGCACGGCGGCGACCGCGTCGTCGCCGGTGAGCCCGGTCGGGTGCCTGGTCGCCTCGATATCGGCGAGCACCTCGGACATGGTGGGGGTGTCGGCCTCGCGAGTCAGCACATCGATCAGGTAGGAGTTCAGCGACTGGTGCCGGGCCCTGGCTCTGGCCGCCAGCGTTGCGCGCACCCGGGCGGGAATCGCGCGGAGCGTCAGGTTGCTCGTCGCGTCATCTGATATCGTCATGACGCCATTATAACGTCAATTTGGCGGCATTCGATCTGCTCGTAAACGCCGTCGGGCGGTCCTGCACCGGTCAAGAAGTGCTGCGGTTCGCCGACGAGCCGTCCCTGACCGCGGCGTTCGCCAGAAGCGCTTGTCGCCGGGGGCACAGGGCTAGAGCGTTCTCCGTTATCGATTCCCGCCGCGGCGCACGGATTGATGCCGGTAGAGCAACGGCAGCACGCGCAGGTCCTTCGGACGCCCCGCCGCTTCCTTGGACCGGATGACGTCCGCGAGGTCGGCGACGACTACCTCCACCTCACCGACGCGAAGGTGATGCGCGTTGATCGCAAGCTGGGCGTAGCCTCCTTCGAAGCCCGACGGATAGAACGAGATGTCGAACTCGCCGTCAGCACAGATCAGGTTCCACACGTCGGCGGCCGCCAGGGACGTGGCGCCATGGCTGAAGGGCAGCCCCTCCGGCACCGCCTCGGTCCGGATCCGTGCGCCGAGTTCCTTCAGCGCCAGCGATAGCCGGGCCAGATTTTCCTGGCTGGCCTCCGGGGTGAGGTCGATGTCTCTCGTTGCTGGTATCGGGGCTTGCTGCGCGATGGCGGCGAAGGCACCGATGATGACGTAGCGCACCTGGTGCCGGTTCAGCGCGGCGGCTATGGCCGCGGCGTTCAGCTCCGGTTCCCCGGCGGCCTCCTGCTCGCTCATGCCACATCCTCCACGGGAGTGGCCTGCCGCCACGCCTGAAGCTGCCTGTCGCGGCGAAGCCGCTCGGCCTCGGGACGGCCGGCTTCCAGGCCGGCGAGTATGTCGTCATGCGGGTCGTATACGGCCAGGTGCAAGCGGAGGTCGAAGCCAGCCGCGTGCAGCAACCTCAGCAGCGTGGTGAGGGTCGGCTGCCGCTGGTCACGTTCGTACGCTGAGATCATCGTGACCGGGACTCCGGCCCGTTCGGCCAATTCCCGCTGGCTCATGCCGGCCTTCAGGCGGGCGAGCTGCAGGAGCGCCGACGATGGCGATGGCAGCCCTTCGGCATCATACGGTTGTGTCATAACACAATCGTATGACCAGGATGCCGCCTGCCGAAGGCCTGATGAACGAGGCCATCACCGGGGATGATGCCCGGCACCTGATCACCGAGGCTGCGGTAGACCTGCAGCACTAGCCTTGTGGCGTGACCGGACTGCGCACCGGCGTCATCTGAAGGGCATCACGTGAACGATCTTGAAGCTGCCGCTGGGAAGGCCGAGCTGACCGGCCAGGTCCGCCCGTTCATGACCTGGCTCGGCGAGGGCCGCAAGTTTACCCAGACCGGCCGGATCGGGCTGGCCGACGCCCGGGCGACCCCGTGCTGCGGGTCCCGCATCTCGCTCCGGGACGTCGGCGACCCGCCGGTGTAGCGGCAGGTGCTCATCCTGGCGGCCTACAGGCTCGCCGGGGTCCACTGGGTGATCCAGGCCGCCATGGGGGGAGAACTGCCACCTGCACGCGTTCCAGATCGGCAAGACCAGCTACAGGCCCGACCGCCCAGTGCGGACCTGACGAGATGCGGACGTGCGACGCAGTCGGGGCATGCATGGCGGTGCCCCGCCTGGCCGGGGTTCCCGAAGCCCTCGCCAAGGGCAACACTCTCCTGCGTCCGGCGTGCGTGCGCTGGACGGGACGGGACGTGCGCGGATGGCTGGAGAAGCAGCGCGATGCGAGGAGCAGGGTGGTCGGTGTCGAGCTCGCGGAGAACGCGGTCCGGCTGGCCGACCTACAGCCTGCCAGGGAGCGCACGGTCATGATCCTCGGCCAGCGCACTGGCATCCCGGCCGAGGCGCTCGACCTGCTCGACGAGGTCGTGGAGATCCCGATGGTGGACACCGGCGCGAGCCTGAACGTCGCCGTTGCGGGCTCGCTCGTCCTGTACCGCCTCGCCGGGCTCTATTAGCCGATGTACGGCCTGGCGGCGCGGCGCTTGCCTGGCTGGTTATTCAACAGGCGGAATGCCGCTGCCGGATGAGTTCGACCGTCTCTCGCGGCGTCACCTTGACGGACAGATCGGACTTCTCTATCGCGATGCCGCGAATACCGCCGATCAGGTCGCTGGCGTTGAGCAGGAACCTAAGCTGCCCGGCCGGACCCTCGGCGATCTCGTCCAGGCCCTCCGATGTCACCGCGAGATAGGCAAACTCTCCGAAGTCGCCCGGGCTATGGACCTCGGCCATGGCGCGCTGCGCGTCGGCGGCGTGTTTGCGGAGGATCTCCGGCCTGGTGACCCGAACGACAAGCTTGGCGGTCACGGTCAGCCGCACGTCATCTGGGTTGTCCTCGAAATCGGCGATGTCTTCGTCCGCTCCAGGCGCTCCATACGGGCTGGGCGGAGGACTCCAGGCCCGCCTGCTTCCGCTCCGCCCATACCTTGTGCTCCTGCCGCGCTTACGTGACATCCCGTCACGATAGCGGGTCCAGTGCAGCCTCGTCGGCTTCGGGGACCGTGCCCGGCGTGGTCAGTCAGAGGCCAACCAGGGGAACGCCGCGTCCCGCGGCCAGCAGCGGCTGGGGAGTGTTTAGCGACGGGCCGGTGAAGGCGCGCAGGTCGCACACGTCCGCTCATGCCGACGCGGAGGCACCGCAGCACTTCTTGAACTTCTTCCCGCTTCCGCAGGGGCACGGCTGGTTCCGTCCGGTCTTCCCGGCCGGGTACTGCTTCGCGGCACGCGACTCGCCTGCCGGCGCCGCCCAGACTGTGGCGCGTGTCACCCGCCGCTCGGCTCGCTGCCGATCCTCTTCCGCCTGCTGCCGGAACTGCCTGGCCTCGGCGGGACGGCCGGTCCGGTCGCAGATGTCCGCCAGCCGTCCCGCGAGGTGCTCGGCTTCCCGTACTCCGGTAACCGCGTAGCCACGGCGCAGGATCTCTTCCGCCCGCGTGTAGTCCTGTGTCTTGCCGGGCCTGTAGGGTGCGTAGCAGTCGGCCCAGCCGATCCATCCCCATCCCCAGGCGGGATCCTCCTCCAGCCACGACTGGTACAACTCGTCCGCCTTTTGCTGATGCCCGGTCTCGAAATAGGAGTCGGCCAGCGCCCTGCGGAAGTTCCCGGTGGTCAGCGCGTCTTGAGTGGGGAACCTCCGGAGCCACTCCGCGGCCATTTCGAGCCGTGCGGTTCGCGACTCCGGGTCATGTTCCCCGCCATTCTGCAGCGCCATTTCGAGGTCCTGGCACCAGTTGAACAAGGACTGCGTCATCGGGAAACGGTCGTCGAACTCCCTGATCGACCCGGCGCCGATGGCATCGCATATCCGCAGCACGTCCGACCAGGCGCCGAGCCATATCCTGCCGCTGGCGACGAAGTCGTTGCGCTGGTGGGCGTCGTAGCCCTGCTGGATCTTGTCGTCCAGGAGCTCTAGGCATGGCTTCTCTGGCCACCAGCGCTGCCAGAGTTCGGTCAGGCAGATCCAGGCCCAGTCGGCGTCCCAATCGTGCGGCCCGAGCCGCTCGCTGACGACTTGCTCGGCGGACAGCGATCCGTCGCACAGCTCCGCGAGCTTCTCGCGGTCCGCGTCCACCCCGAGACCACGGAGCTTGGCGAGGAGGTCGTCGTCGCTCATGCCCGTGGCGTGCGACCGCAGCGGCCTGCCGCTTTCCGCTACGCGGCGCCGGATGCCGTCGTCGCGGAGAATCTCCTCCGAGACGATCCGGTCCAGTTCGACCCAGGACATCTTCACGCCCTGGTACTCCTTCACAGGCCACCCGCCCAGTGCCGGTAGGCGGCGATCCACTGCGCGCCTTTCGGCGGCGGCTCGGGCAGCGGCAGGTCGAGGACGGAGATCGCCTGGTGGTGGCCGTCGCGGATGCAGTCGGCGACGATGCCGGACTCCGTCTGGGTGATTTTCTGGACCGTCACCGTCACGCCCAGGACCGTGGTCTCGAAGGGGACCTCCAGGTTGTCCTCGATCATCACGGCGAAGCCGCCCAGTTGCTCGTCATCGCCGTACGCGTCGATCGTGGCCTCTTCGACCAGCGCGTCCAGTTCCTCGTCGCTCAGTTCCGGCACGAGGGAAAGCGTACGCGGCGAGCGTCACCCGTGCAGGCCGCTCGGTGCCCGGATAGTGTGCATGCGTGATTCTTCCGGAAAGCCTGCCATCGTCCGGTGCTCCCGACCTCGCCGCGCTGGCCGTGAAATCCGCTGTGCTCCGGCGTGCGGCCTCCTTGGCTGGCTGGGCCGGGGGCGGGAAGAGGACCCTGACCGCCAAAGGGGTGCTGCGCAAGCAGGACGTGCCGGCCGCGGCCGCGGTCATTGGGGTCAGGGCTCCGCAGGCGGTCCGGAGTGCGGCCGACCTGCCGGAACTCCACGTCGCCTGGTGCGCGGCGATCGGCATGGGCCTGCTCACCGTGGAAGGCGGTAAGGCATCCGGCGGGCCGGAGCTCAAGAACTGGCCTCCGGGCGACGGCACGGGGCTGCTGGAAGCATGGCTGAAGGGCTTCTTCGCGGTTTCGGCTAGTTTGGGCGGCGGGGGCCGGGACCTGGGGAGGGGTTTCCTCGTTCTCGTTCTGGCGCTGCTGAACGTGCTGCAGGACGAGGGCGCGCCCGCCGGGCGCGGGCTGCTGCGGGAAGTCCTTGAGGAAGCCGACGAGATCTGCGACGAGCGCGACCTCGATGTCGACGTGCACGGCGCGCTGTCCGGGCTTTCCTCGCACGGGATGCCGAGGATCGAGGGGCTGACGGCGCTGCTCGCCGATTTCGGCATGATCGCCGAGGCGAGACCCGCCGCGTCAAAGGCGCCTGTCGTCACGCCGCTGGGCGAGTGGGTGGCTAGCCGCCTGGCGGAGGTGTTCCCAGGTCCGTTCGACGCGGGGCTGACGGCCGAAGAGCTCATGGAAGAGGCAGCGAACTTCCCCGCGGACGAGCGGGAGACGCTCGCCGACAGCTGGCTGGACGCACGCGACCCCGCGGACGCGGTCCGGGATATCCTGTCCGCCGCCGAGGACATGCCGTCCCGGCTGCGCGTTGTGGCGCTCGAACTCGCGGAAATGGCCGGGGAAGACGGGTGGCCTGCCTGGCGCGAGATCGCGGGCGATGACGCCCGGCCCCACGCGGCGCGGCACGCCCGCGTGTTCCTGTTCTCGATGGGGCAGGGGCCAGAGCCTGCGCGCGCGGACTGGCAGTGGGTGGGCACCGAGGCCGCCGCGGCGGCGCTCTACGAGGCCGGGCCCGACGAGGCCCTGTGCTGCATCTGGGACACGATTGACGGCGACGACGACATCGCGAAACGACTCGCCGAGGTGCGCGCGAGCGGCCACCCCGAGGCGGACCACGTGGCCAGTTCGGTGGAGGCATTTGCCGCGTCGGGCGCGCCGCTCACGATCTGGCAGGGCGTCCAGCTGAAGGTCGCGCTCAAGTACGCGAAGCCGCCGGTCTGGCGCAGCGTGCAGCTTCCGCTCACGGCGACGCTCGGCGACCTGCACGCGGCGATCCAGGTCCTGTTCGGCTGGGACGGGGATCACCTGCACGTGTTCCACGCGGGCGGCGTCCACTACAGCGACCCGTTCTACGAGCTGGAGGGGACCGAGGACGAAGAGGACGCCCGGCTCCGCGACGCCTTTCCCCCGGGCGGGCCGAAGATCACGTACGTGTACGACTTCGGTGCCGACTGGGTTCACGAGATCACCCGGCAGAAGGTGATCACGCTCGAACCCGGCCAGGACTACCCGGTGTGCGTCGCGTTCGGCGGCAAATCCCCGGCAGAGTACCCGTCCGAGGACGAGCCGGAGGAGCCGGTGCCATTCGACCAGGCCGCGGTCAACACAGCACTCGCCGCGATTCTCCGCTCCTGATTACCTGATCATCGAGTCAGCAGCGCGTCGCCGACCTCTGGCAGACGCAGGCTGTGGGACCGGCAGTCGTCCTTTTCGTGGCGGACCTTGTACCGAACAGGCGCATCCGGAACGCTTGAGAGCGTAAGCTCGTCGGGCGATACCGGGCCGTGCCTGTTGGCTGGCCCGGTCGGCCGAGGAGGTGGCCAGGAAGGCATGAAGCTGTCCTGGGTCACTCTGGACCGGATCAGCCGGGAGGAAGCGCGCTCCAGCGAGGTGCTCCGCGGCATGGTCGAGGGCAGCGGCAGGCCGCTGCGGTCGCACGCTGAGCACCTGACCGACGAGGAACTGCTGGGGAAGCTGCGCGGCTTCGGCCTGGATCTGGATCGCGGCAGCCTGGAGAAGCTCTGCGAGAACGCGCTGTCCGCCGAGGAGGTGGCTCGCCCCCTCCAGGAGGGGTGCGAAACCGGGTACGGCAGCCAGGTCGACTGGATCTGGATCTGCCTGGTGTCTCTCTGGCAGAGATGGTGGCCGGACAAGATGTGCCTGGAACTCCTGGACGACAAGGTGCAGGAAGGTTACGCCGAAGACGAGCAGGACAACGTGAGCGCCTGCGCCGGGATCTGGCTGGATGCCTGGTCTGACGTGCTGCGCCTGTGCGACGCCACGGGCGTCGCCTCCATTGAGGAGTTCGACGGCCGCTTTCCGATGACGCAGTGCCTGTACAACTGGAGCCAGGACTTCGAGACGGCGCTGTGGAACGCGGGCCTGGACGATCGCGAGATGCTTGTGGCCCGGATTAGTTTCTGCGAAGAGGCGCTTCGGAGGTTCCCTCACGAAGACCAGCTGATGACCGAGAACCACCGCAGAGCCCTGGCCGAGTCCTGCTTCGAAGTCGGCCTGACCGAGAGGGCCGAGGAACTCTTCCAGTCCTGGCTGGCCGACGATCCGGGCTGGGGGTGGGGCTGGATCGGCTGGGCGGATTGTTACCTCCCCCGTGCCGGAAAGCCTGGGAACTACGGCAGGGCCGAGGAACTTCTCCGCCGCGGATACTCGGCCCCTGGCGCGCGGGACCGGGACTGCATCGCGGAACGCCTGCAGGATCTGTGCCGCGAGACGGGCCGTCCCCGTGAGGCCGCGGAGTTCGGGCAGCAGGCGAGGCGGCTGCGGCGCAACGCGTCGGCGATGGCCGTTTCCCGGCGCCTCGTTCTGGCGGACGACGATGATGGGCCGGCTGCCGTGCGCGAGACGACGAGGCTGGACTTCGACCCCGAGGGGCTGCCGCTGGACCAGTTTCCCGACGTCATGCGGGCGCTGACGGCAAAGTCATCCAGCGCGCCGGCTAACGCGGTCAAGGTGGGGCGGAATGTGCCGTGTCCGTGCGGAAGCGGGAAGAAGTCCAAGAAGTGCTGCGGCTCGCCGACGAACCGTCCCTGACCGTGCTGGCCAAGCACCTGCCGACGATCTCACTTGAAGGACATCACGTGGATGATCTCGAAGCTGCCGCTGGAAAGGCCGAGGTGACTGGCCAGGTCCGCTCGTTCCTGACCTGGCTCGGCGAGGGCCGCAGGCTTACCCAGACCGGCCGGATCGGGCTGGCCGACGCCCGGCACCTGGTGGAGCTGCTCGGGACCGGCGACAAGATCGAC
>Ga0310038_10001049_pt1 | contig 21493 bp, 24 predicted proteins | sample Sb_taG_6_FD_200461 | JGI IMG/M metagenome (GOLD analysis project Ga0310038, IMG submission 200461) | Peat soil microbial communities from Weissenstadt, Germany - Sb_50d_4_PS metaG (v2) (version 2) | ecosystem: Environmental > Terrestrial > Soil > Wetlands > Peat | place: Germany: Weissenstadt... | reverse complement strand
GCGGACCTCCGGCCGCACCGCCGCCGAACGACAGAAATGGGCCAGCGAACCAGCCGATTACACCCTCACCATCGTCCCGTCAAATCTCCCGAAAACAGACGTAAGTCCCGGAAGTTAAGGGCAGTGGTTCTGCGGCTCAAGGGCGACGTTGACCAATGCGCACGTGTTGTCGCAGCCGATACGCGCGGCTTTCGAAGACTCTGCTGTTACTCGCTCCGTGGTCTACCGCGCGTCCCGGCGGTCCGACGGGTCCCATGCCGAGCACTCGCACTCCGGTGACTGGCGTGACGTCAAGGCCAGGGCGGAATGCGCTTCTTGCAACAGCGGATGGACGAGTCGGATCGAGCAATCGGTGAGCTTGATCTTGCCGAAACTTATCCATGGTAAGCAGACCGAAATCACGCCCCAGGATCAGCATGCGCTCGCAGCGTGGTCGGTCCTGACGGTGCTCTTGCTCCAGCACACGCATAACCGCGTGACCCGGCTCGTGATTCCGGCCAGTGATTACGCCGACTTCTACGCGGCCAAGTCGCCCACCGCGCTAATGAAGGTGGTTGCCGCCTACGTCGAGCCTCCAGGCTGGGGCACCTCTGTTGAGGCGGCCGTGGAATACCTCGCCGAGGAGAGGGGCATGGCTGACGTTGCGCGACTTCTGGAATCCGACGGCCTGGCCGCTCCAGTGGACATGCGTGCCTATACGGCCACTCTGCGGCTCGGATTCTGGGTAGTGCACGTCATGCGTTTCGGGTCGGCGGAGTTCATCGAGCGCCTCAATCCTGGTTCTCCGCTCGTCCGCTATCTGCAGCCCATCTGGCCAACTCAGAGCGCGCACGCCTGGCCTCCTGGGAGCCTGGCCGAGATCGGCGGCATGATGGCGCTTGCCCGGAGTATTGACGCCGGCGTGGCTATCGCCTAGCCGAGGGCTTGCAAGGCCGCGGACGCTACGACGTAGTCCGAGTGGGGCGACATTCTGCCGACGATGCCACGCTCACCCGCCCTTAGCTGGCCGCTTCTACGTCGGCTGGCGCTCATGTAAGGCGTCTCCGGTCGCCCCAGCTCGGGGCAATGCGCTCCGCGACACGCCGCTTACATGCCTGACGGAAGATGTCAAGCGTTCTGCGTTTGCACGAGCCGCTGGCGGGATGAGCGCGTCTTAGGTAGTCGCGATTCGCACACTGCTCGGTACGGTGCAGCTATGAGGCTGCGGTCGGCGGCGTCTGCGTCCGGATCGGGGTCAGGTCCGCTGCGCCGCGGCCAGGAGCCGTGCGGGCAGTCGCTGGGCGAGCCAGCCCGGGTAGGTGAGATCCCAGGTCGCTGAGCAGGCCTGGCAGTGCATCCGCGTGCGGTCGTCCATATAACGCCACATCGCGATGTCACCGCACCGCGGGCACGCCTTCCAGACCTGCCAGCCGGTGCCGTCGCAGTATTCGCATGGCTTGCCGCTGCCGCTGACGCCCTGGTGGCAGTCGGGGCAGGTCTCGATGTGTGCGCGGCCGGGCGCGGCGACGACCTGGTCCGGCGGGATATAGACCACGCGCTTGAGCGCGCCGAGGTGCACGGCCTCGCCGCCGGCCGTCAGGAACGCCGCGATCTTCTCGGCCAGCTCGCCGGTGGCTATGACCACCTGCTTGCCGTCGACCTTCCACGGCAGCCCGCACCAGGTACAGGCCAGCCCGCCGGCGCGGGCCTGCTCGATCGGCATCCAGCTCGCGGTGCACCGGCACGGGTCCATCGTCATCACCTGCCTGCTCGGGTGCGCGGATTCAGTATGCGCGCCGTCTGTGACACCTCATTCCGCCTCGGCTTCGACCCCGGCACGCTCGGCTGCCTGCGGAGCGGGGCGGATCTCAGGCTGCGGCGGCTGGAGGATGGCCTCGCGGTGCGCCGGCCGCCACGATGGCCACGCTTCGCCCTCGGGCTCGGCGTCCGGGTCCTCGGCCGGGACCATGACGCCGAGGCGGTCCTCCAGCGCCTTCCGGAACACCGCCCGCTGGGCGGCCACCGCCTCGGCGTGCCGTGCCGCGGCGTCGGCGCCGGTGACCTCGGGCAGCTCGTCCGGCGCCGGGTCGGGCTCAGCTGAGGCGAGCGGCTCTGTCTCCAGGTCCGGGTGGCGGCGCCGCAGCTCGGAGTCGGCCTGGATGGCCAGCAGCCGCGGCCCGGCGGTCCGCCGTGCCCATTCCTGCCGGTCCTCGGCCAGTTGCTCGTCCAGGCCGGCGCGGTCGCGGTAGAACGTCAGCGCAGCCCGGGCGGACGCTGCCAGGCGGTCGTGACGTGCCGCTCGCTCCGCGTCGCCTTCCCGGCGGGCGACGTCGGCCTCAGCCTCAGCGCGGGCGGCGTCCGCCGACGCTCGCAGGCTGGCCATCCGGACCTGCCGCAGCTCGTGGCCGACGTACTTAGGCGCCCACGCGGTCTCGGCCGTGTAGGTCGCCCGCATGTGCCACAGCGACCCGTCAGGCAGCGTGTCCAGCCCGGCCTCATCGGTCCGGGTGATCGCGCCGTAGGCGGCGAACCACGACGCCCGGGCGTCGGGCGAGTTGACGGGCTCAGGGCCTGCCGGCTCTGTCTCGTGCTGGTAGCCGTACCGCTCGCGGTAGGCGGCTATGTGGCTGGCCCGCTGCTGCCACTGCAGCCGGTCGAGCGGCTCGTCTGGCACCGGGCCGAGCGCGTTGAGCGCCCAGGCCGGCTCGTGCTCGGCGGTGAACTCGCCGAGCCGGGCCTTGCGGTCATCCATCGCCGCGGCGATCTCGCGGAGGAAGCGGCCGCGCTCCGGGTCGGCGACGTCGGGAACGCGTTCGGACCACGGCCGCAGCGGCGCCGGGGCGGCGTCGCCGATGCGGTCCCGGATCCGGGCGTCCAGCACGGCCGGCAGGTCCCTGATGCCCTCCAGCGTCCGCTCGGCGACCGCCCGGGCCACGACGGCGTCCACGTCCAGGCCGGCGGCCTCGGCGCCCTGGAGCGTGCGCCATAGCCACGTTGCCTGCCCGCCGTCCAGGGCCACGCCCTGATGCTCAGCGGGCAGCGCACGGCGCACCGCGGCTCGGTACATCTCGCGCCGGGCGTCCGCAGTCTCGCCGTCCCAGATCGCGCCGAGCAGGCCGAGGTGGTCAGCGTCAGCCAGTTCACGCCGCCAGGCCTCCAGCGCCGACTCCTGGCTGTCGTCCCGGGCGATCACGTCGGCGAGCACCGCCCGCGGCTCGCGCGGGTCCGGGTTAGCCAGCGGCTGGCCAGGCTCGGCGCGCAGGCCGCCACGCTCACGGCTGAGGCGGTCGTGCCGTGCCAGCTCGGGCGCCGGCCGGGTGCCAGCCTGCGGCTCGGACAGTTTCGCCGGGCGGGTGAACACGATCGCCTCGTTCTGCTGCGCTCCCCTGGTCATCGCCGTGTAGAACCACTGACGGCCCTCGTTGCCGGTGACGACGGTCAGGCCGGCGCTGACGGTCAGGCCCTGGGCGGAGTGCCCGGTGACCGCGTAGCCGAGGTCGGCGCGCTCAAGGTCGGCGAACGTGAACGTGTCGTCGGTCCAGCGCTGCTGGCCGGTGGCCGGGTCGCGGTCAGTCCGGCGCCGGACGGTCAGGGAGCCGTCGTCGTTGACCTCGGTCACGCGCATGACGTCGCCGTTGGCGAGGGTCCGGCCCTCTTCCCCCGCGTCCAGGTCGTGGTCGTTGTGCCGGGCGATGATGACGTCGCCGGCGCCGGCCCGGGCGCCGCACGCCAGTTCGACCTCGCGGCTGGCGTCGACCCTGCCGAGGTGGATCAGGTCGTCCCGCACCCGGCGGGACAGCTCCCGGCACGTCTCATGGGCTCGGGCGATCAGGAGCGCGTCCGTTCCGGCGAGGTAGTGGGCGACGTAACGGGCGCGGGCGTCATCGAGGGCCTGGTCAGGCTCGGCGCCGGTGATCCGCCCGTGGTCGTCGTACTCGTCCAGGGCGGCCAGCTCGCCGCGCCGCAGGCCGAGGCTGGCGTCCCGCTCCCACCCGGTGTCGAACCGCACCGCCTCGGCCAGCTGGACGAAGCCGAGGCGCCGGGCGAGCAGCATCATCCCCCCGCCGCCTTCGACGGCCGCGAGCTGCTCCTGGTCGCCGGCGACCAGCACCTTGCAGTCGTTGGCAGCCGCGGCCTCCACGATGTCGGCCAGGTCCGCGGTCGACGTCATCGATGACTCGTCGATCACGATCAGCGAACCGCGTGGTATCCCCCTGATGCCGCGCGCGCCGCGCTGGCCCGGCGCGTGGCCGAGGAACTGCGCGGTGTTCTCGGCGAGCTGCACCCCGGCGGCCGCTAGGACGTTGCGCGCCGCCTGAGAGGTCGCCAGGCCGATCACCTGTCCGCCGGTGGCGCTGATCCACGCGCGCGCGCTCTCGGCGATCGTGCGGGTCTTGCCGGACCCGGCCGGGCCCACGAGCACCTCGCAGACGCGCGGCGACGTCAGCAGGTAGCTGAGCGCGGCGGCCTGATCCATGCGCAGCCCGGAAGCGGTCACCTCTCCTGCCCGTCCCTGCGCGGCGCGCGCGCACAGCGTGGCGTCCAGCGCGTCCATGTCTGCGCCTAGCTCGCGCGCGGCGTCCTCGCGCGACATGGACGCGCCGGTCTCCCGCTGCGCCTGGCCGAGCAGCCGTTCCTCCATCGTCAGCTGAACGCGCGTGGCGTAGCGCGCTGACCCGGGGCGCGTGTACCAGCTGCGCCCGTCGATCTCGCGCCGCAGGTAATCCGGCAGCGCCGGCCACTCCGGCCCGCTGATGTCCTGCACCTGCTCGAACTCGCTGGCGATGGCACGGTCGGTCAGCGCGGTCACCAGCGCCACGGCTGCGCGCGGGTCCGTCCCCCTGGCCTCAGCCGGAATCGCCGCGGCCACCTGGCGCATCAGGTCCGCGCGCGTCCACGTTGCGTGCTTATCCTGCACGCGCGCCAGCGCGATGCGCGCGGCGCGCGCGGCCGCGGCGCGCGTCAGCTGCGCGCGCTCCTGGCGCGGCGCGTCCTGCGCGCAGCCGGGCCCGCGAAGGACCGTCGTCACGTCACGCGCGACCCGCGCGAGCGCGCCGCCAAGTTTCGCGTCCCACAATTGCGCGGCGCGGTCCCAGTCGATAAGCGCGTCCTTGCCGTCGCCGCGCAGGAATTGCGCGTCTTCTTTCGGCGCGCGCGTAAGCGCCCACGCGGAGTGATGAATCTCGAATAGCTCGCGCTGGTTCGGCGCGCGGCCGTATTTCGCGCGAAACGAATCAGCCAGCTCGCGCATGCGCTCGTTAATCGCCTCGCGGCGCGAACTGAATGCGTCGATCTGCGCCTGCGTGATCCCGGCTATCTCGTTGCCGGCGCCGTCCGGCCGCGCGACCCACTGCACGCCGAACTCGCGCGACAGCCCGGCCTCCACGTGAGCCGACGCGACCGCCTGCATGGCGGGAAGCTGCGCGCGCAGCGCCATGGTGTCGGTCGCGCGCCACCTGCCGTCGCTGACCGTGCGGACCTTCGGCAGCACCGGGTTGTGCACGTGATCCTGCATGTCGCCGTCGCGGCTGGAGCCCTGCAGCCATGACGTGGCCACCAGTTCGGCCGGCTCCCAGCGGCCCGTTTCCACGCCGTTGACCTTGCTGCCGTGGTAGCCCGTCCGCGTTACCCCGGCCCACTCCTGCGCGTGCTCGAGCGCGGCCCGGTTGGCGTCCTGGAGGATCTCGGCGAACCTGCGCTCTCGGTCATCCCAGTACGCGGCGGCCGCGGCGTCGCCTGCCTCGCGGGCCTGGCGGGCGTTTTCCCTGATCGAGCCATGCAGGATGCTGATCGACTTGCTGAACGACACCGTCACATCGGTGTAGGCCGGGGACTGCCGGGTGTCCTTGCGGGCCTGCTTCTCAAGCTCGTGGACCCGATCGGCGGTCGCCTCGGGCTCGGCGGCCAGCAGCCGGTCCAGCTGCGCCTGGTAGCTGGTCTGGAAGCTGCGCTTAGCGGCGCCGAGCGGCTCGCCGGTCCGCGGATCGCACGGCCGCTCGCCGTACACGGCCCGGTAGTCGGCCTCCCTGACCTCGCCAGCGAGGCCGAGGTGCTCAGCGCCGGGCCCGGACCAGCGGCCCTGTGCCTCGCCGGCCTGCGCGGCGTTCATGTAGTAGCCGCCGGCCGACCTCTCGGGCTCGCGGGCCACACCGGTGAGCACGTACTCAAGATCGAAGCCGCTCGCGGCGGTGACGACGACGGCCACGCGGCGACCTCCTTAATGATCTTGAGCGGCCATGATCACTTTAAATGCAACGGTCCAAAATGAAATGGCGACTGCGACGAGGATAAGCGGTCTAGACAACTACAGGCAAGCAGGGACGAGATTCAGGGGAAAGGGTGATGGTGACAATGCGTGAAGGCGGAAATGTGTCAAGGTGCATTGGTGTCAGGATTGCTCGGCAGAGCAGTGGTAATTGCCCTGCCACGGGGGACACGACCACTGGCTGGGAGTCGGCCACGGCTCAGCTGGCCGGCTGGGCCAAGCCACGACTAGCGCGCAGACACAGCAGCAGAACGCCCGGCCGGGTAGTGAGCCCGCCGGGCGATCTGCTGCTGTGTCCTGTGCCGGTGGCCCTAGCTGACCGGCCACTCGTAGTCGAGCACCCACCCGCTGGCCGGGAGAGTGTGAACCACGATCTCCACGGCGCGGCCGCGGGCCGTCCAGCCGGTGTGCAGTATCTCGATGACTGACTGCGCGTCCTCCAGCTGGAGGAATGCCCTTTCCTCATCGGTCGCCGCACGGACGCGCACGGACTCGGTGATGCGCACCTGCGCGTGGCCGATCTCGGCAAAGCGGCTGATGATGCCGCCCGGCCCGGAGTCGACCTCGGCGAGCGGCGTTCCCTCGGCGATGTCGGCCGGGATGTAAGACGGCGCGATCTGGACGGGCACGTCGTCGGCGTACATGTGGCGCATCCGCCGGATGACGTTCGCCTCTCCCTCCGGCAGGCCAAGCGCCCGGGCGATGTCGGCGGGAGGAGTGACGCGCTCGACCGATGTATCGGACCGGGGCGTCAGGCCCATCGCCCTGATCTCGCTGTCGAACGCGCCGCGGGCTCCCTCGTGCTCGCGGGCCGCAGTGGCGTAGCGGGCTACGGCGTTGCGGTGGATCGGCGGGATCTGCCTGACCATGGTTCCCCTTCCCCGGAGGACGCGCACGAGGCCCTCGGCGCGCAGCACGGCTACGGCGTTATTGACAGTCGCCCTGCTGACCCCATAGCTCGCGGCGATCTCGGGCTCTGGCGGCAGGAGCGACCCCGGCGGGTACTCGCCGCTGTCTATTGCCCGCTTCAGCTGGTCCGCCAGCTGACGGTAGTGCGGCCTTGGTGTCTCCAGTGGCACCCGATGCCTCCTGATGAGTCCGCTTGTCCCGTGAACAGTACCCAAGCGTAGACGTCGCACGTGTGTCGTCTGGCAAAGATAGCTCCCACTCTTGACAGTAGACGTGTGACGTCTAACGTGTATTGTGTGTCTCGGCACACCAGCACATGGCCACCAAGACACACCGCGAGGGAGCACGCAATGGCTCAGACCGACCCGCGCCTGGCGGCACGGATCCGGCCGGACATCGACGAGCGCCTACGGCTGCTCGCCGCCGTCACCGGCCGGCGTGTCGGCCAGGTACTCACCGACTTGCTAGACAGCGCGCTGCCCACGGCAGTTGAGCTGGCAGACCAGATCAGGACGGGAAGTGCAGGCGATGAGAGCAGATGACCTCAGCGCGTGGCCGACCTTCGCCCTCGCGGAGGACGTGACGGCCGCCCAGGCGAATTCGAACGGCCACGTACTGGTCACCAGGCCGCGCCACTTCTACCCGTGGCTCACCCTGAGCGCGGTACTTCTGACGGCCGCATGTGCCCTGCTCGGCGCGCTCGCCGTGACCATGGGCGTCGTCTCGTGGCACGCGCAGTTCGCCTACATCTTCGCGGTGAAGCACCAGCCCCTCGCGTCGGCGCTTGAGGCGCTCGGCCTGGACGCGGGCGCGGTGATCTTCTCCATCCTGGGTATCGCGCTGGCGCGGCTCGGCCGCCGGGCGGTCATCGAGCGGGCGCTCGTGTGCCTGTGCGCTCTCGGATCGTGCGCGATGAACCTTCTCGGCGCCGATCTCGGCTCGCCACGCTCGGTGGCCGTGTACGTGATGCCACCCGTGCTGTTCGCGGCGGGCAGTGACCGGCTCATCGCCGTCATCCGCCGATCGGCGCTAGGCCCAGCCGAGGACAGCGAGGACCAGCGTTCCGCATGGAGGCTGGCAGGGCGAACCTTCCTCTACTCGGTGCGGTTCGCGGCCGCGCCGCGCAGTACGGCCAGCGGAGTCCGGCGCATGCTCCTGAACGCCACGCCGCTGCCCGCACCCGAATTGCCGTCGGGTCCGGCAAGACCGGCACTCATCGCCGCGCAGACGTGTCCTCCGCGCCGCAGCCTGGCTAGACCGCCCCGGGAGACCAAGACCGCGCGACTGCTCGCGCTCGCCGCTGACCGTCACGGGCCGCTGTCGGCGCTGCCGCTGGAGCGCGTCGGCCAGGTAGCCGCCGAGGTGGCCGCAGAGGTCGGACTGCACCCGGGCTCCGCCCGGACAGCGCTGCGCGCCGCAGTGGTCGCAGCGCGAGACGGGGGCACCGGGTCATGATCGAGACGTACTGCGCCGCGGTCCTCGCGCTGGCTGTTCTCCTGGCGCTCGCCCGGTGGGCTTTCCTGCCGTCGTCCCGGCTGCCGAGGTACCGCGTCCGGGTCATGCGGCTGCGGCTCCGGCTGAAGCTGCAGCCGGGCCGGGGCCACGCGACCGCGCTGGAACTGTGGCTGCGCTGGGGCCGGCTCGCAGCGTGGCGCCGGTCCGGGCGGGCGCGGCAATCCCTGTCAGCGTGGCAGCGGCGCCGGGCGGCCGAGCACTCCGTGTTCCTCGGCCGCGCGCACCTGATGCACGGGCTTCGGCTCCCGGTAGACGAGCACGCGGTGATCATCGGCAAGCCGCGGTCCGGCAAGACCGGACTGCTGGCCCGGATCATCCTGCACTACCCGGGCCCGGTGGTCAGCACGACGACCAAGGCCGACGTCTTCGAGCTGACGTCGGGCATCCGCTCGAAGCGCGGCCCGGTGCACGTCTTCAACCCCCAGGGCATCGGGGGAGTGCCATCGACCTTCCGCTGGAATCCGCTGGACGGCTGCGAGGTCCAGGCCGTGGCCATCAGGCGGGCGGACGGATTCGCACACGCGGTGAGCGTGGAGGGCACCGAAGATTCGTCGTTCTGGTCCAGCAAGGCCTCCAGCTATCTGCGCGGGCTGTTCCACGCGGCGGCACTGGCCGGCGGTGACATGCGCCTGGTCGTCCGGTGGGGGCTCGGCAGCGCCCAGGACGCCGAGGACATACTCGCCCGGGCCGGTGCGGCGCAGTGGTCACTGGAGCTCGGGGAACTCCGGGGGGAAGCCGCCAAGACTGCCGCGACCATCCGCATGGTGCTCTCCCGTGCGCTGTCGTTCATGACCGACCCGGACCTGGTCCTGGCCGTGCTGCCCGGCCCGGACAGGTTCGATATCGGGGAGTTTCTCAGCGCGCGCGGCTCCCTCTACATGATCGCCGACTCCGAGCGCGAGGACTCGCCGCTCGCGCCCCTGTTCGCGTGCATGGCGAACGAGATCCACTGGCAGGCCGCGCAGGTGGCCAGCCGCCAGCCTGGCGGCCGGCTCGATCCGCCGCTCTGCCTCGCACTCGACGAGATCGTGCAAACCTGCCCGGTGCCCCTGCCGGTCTGGGCCGCAGACAGCGGCGGCAAGGGAATCCAGATCATCTCCGTGGCGCACGGCGAGGCGCAGCTGGCCAGCCGGTGGAAGGAGCACGGCAAGCAGGTCATCCTCGACACGGCCGGCCTCGTGGCGTTCCTGCCGGGCATCAGTGACATCAGGACGCTGGAGCTCGCATCGAAGCTGTGCGGCCAGACGGCCCTGCGCGAGCGAGGCCAGGAGCACCACACCCGCTGCGACGTGATGGCCCCGGAGATGATCCGCCAGCTGCCGGCAGGGCACGCTCTGCTGCTGCGCGGCGGGCTCGCCCCGGTGATCGGCAAGCTCGCGGCGGCGTGGAAGGACCGCGCCTACCGCACGGCACGGCGCCGCGGGACGGCCGTTGCCCCGGTAATCCCCGCGCCGCCTCACTCCGCGCTCGCCGCCGCAGGCGAGCCGCTCCTGTCCCGGTCCGAGGTGCTCTCCGGGGTTACCGGGCCGCGCACCGGGTGCCTGGACGCCCACCTGTCCCCTGACGATGCGGCGCTCGTGCCGGACGCGGAGGCGTACCCGTGGAGCGTCCGGTGAGCGAGCCCGAGCTGCCCATGGCCGACCTGACGTTGCTGCGGCTCGCCGAGCACGCCGAGCGCCTCGCGGCGCTGGACGCCGGCCTTGCGGTGCTGACCGAGCAGGTCGCCGCGCTGCTCGGCGAGCAGGACGAGCCGTCCGGCAAGACCTACTGCCCGATCCCGGCGCCGCAGTGGTGGCGGCTCCAGGGGGACGAGCGGGAGGCCGCGATCGCCCGGCTGGCCGCGTGGGTGGAGCAGGTCTACCGGCCGTCCTACGGCACCCTGGCGGCGTCTCTCGCGCCGTGCTGGCCGCAGCACCCGCTGGTGCTGTTCACCTTCGACTGGCTGTCTGAACTGCACTCGGTGCTGTACCTGCAGCCGCGCCGGTCGGCGTCCATGCTCGCCGGGCAGGCCGAATGGCAGACCCGGCTCCTTCCCGCCGCAGCCGAGCAGATCGCCCGGGAGACGAGCGGCTGCGGCCACCGCAAGCGTCCAGGCGGGACACCGCGATGAGCAGGGCGGCGCAGCAGGACGACGGCCGCCGAGGCTGTGCGCTGAGCACCGCCGACCTCGAGCGCGCCCGCCAGATCGCCGCGGACGCGCCGCCACTCACGCCCGAAGCGCGGGACCGGCTGCGCGCGATCCTCGCCGGCTGCGCGCCCGCCGCTGCCCCGCGCGAGGCCGCCGTACCGCCCGAGCCCCGCAAGGGCGGTGACGACGTTGCCGCCTGAGCAAGTCCCAGCCGCCAGCCAACCGACGGAGACGCCATGACCGACCAGCCCGACAGGCAGCCCATCAGAACGTTCAGCGACGCCTCGCACCGCTACGACTCCACCAGGCCCGGAACCGCGCTCAGCCACGCCCGCGAGCGATTCGAGGAACTGAGCGACCGCGACGTGTCGGCCCGCGCGATCGCCACCCTCAAGGCCCGCGGCGAGTACCAGCCAGGCCCGCACCACAACGAGGCCATGTACCCGCCGCTGACCGGTGATGAGCACCTGGAGGTGCTCGCGCTCGGCGAGCTGCTCGCCCGGTACTACCGGCACCCGACCTACGTGCATCACGCGCTGACGGCCGGCGCGAGCTGGGCTCAGATCAGCGGGGCGCTCGGCTGCGGCGAGGGCGACGCGCGCGAAGCCTACCGGCGGTGGGCTGACGGCCAGCATCAGCTCTGGCGTGACTACGACTGCAAGTTCGGCATGGACGCAGGGGAGCACGCCAGGGCCGTCCGGCGTGCCGCTGAGCCTGACGCCGAGATCGAGGCCGGGCAGTGAGCACCCGCGAGCAGGGCGACGACGCGCGGCTGGCTGCGGCTCTGCGGTACGCCGCGGCCGGCTGGCCAGTGCTCCCTGTGATCCCCGGCGAGAAGATCCCGGCGACGGCCCACGGCGTGCACGACGCGAGCACCGACCCCGACCGCGTCACAGCCTGGTGGAAGGCCTCGCCCGGCCGGAACGTCGGCATAGCGACCGGCGCTCCCGGCCCCGACGTGCTCGACATCGATGTGCACCCGGACGGCTCGGGATTCCCCGCCTTCAACCGGCTGCTCCGCGAGGGCTTGGCGCCCCGCCCGATGGCGCTGGTCCGGACGCCGCGCCGAGGCATCCACGCCTACTACAAGGGCACCGGGCAGCGGAACGGCCACCTGCCCGCGGCTCACGTCGACTACCGGAGCCAGGGCGGCTACGTGGTCGCGCCCCCGTCCGTGGTCGGCGGCCGCCGCTACGAGCTGGTGCGGCACGAGCCGAGCGACGCCACGTTCGACTGGGACGCCGCCAGGCGGCTCCTCGACCCGCAGCCCGAGCCCGCGAGGGAACCCCGCATGCGCGCCGCTGACGGCCCGCGGGACGTCACGCACCTCGCAGGCTGGGTCGCCGTACAGCAAGAAGGCAACCGCAACGACGGCCTGTTCTGGGCTGCCTGCCGAGCCGTCGAAGCCGGCGACAGCGCCGCGCTGGATTCCATCGCCCGCGCGGCCGCCGCGACCGGCCTGGACGAGCGCGAGATAACCCGGACGATCCGCTCGGCCCGCCGCAGCGCCGGGCCGAGCCCTTCTGACCGCGAACGAGAGGCAGGCTGACATGAGCTACTGGCGCCAGGTGTTCCGCCCTCAGCCGGGTGACCCGGCGAAGGGCAACGACCAGCTCACCCGATTCGCGGACGGCGAACGGCTGACCGCTGCGCAACTCCGCGACGCGGTAGCGGCGTTCGACCTCCTCGCCGAGCCGCGGCTCGTCGGCAAGAACGGCCTGGACGAATGGCGGCAGATGCCGGCCCGAGACCGCGCCGGCGGCGGCCGGGTTCGGCGGCTTGCCTACGCCCGTGCCGAGGCACGCGCCCTTGAGCCCGGACACATCGGCCACGGCGATGTGCTGCCCGAGCAAGAGGCGGAGGCCGGCGGATGACCGCAGTTGCGCCCGCTGCGGCTCGCGCCCACGGGACCCGGGCCAGGTACGTCCTCGGGCCCGGCCCGGGCGCGGGCCCTGGCTGCCGCTGCCCGCGGTGCACGGAGGCGAACAGGCTCAGCGCCAGCAGCAGGGAGCGGCAGATGCTGTACGGCCAGTGGGAGCCCTACGTGGACGCCGGCCCGGCCCGCGAGCACCTGCAGGCGCTGTCGCGGGCGGGCATCGGCTGGAAGCGCGCCGCCGAGCTCTCCGGAGTCTCGACAGGCGCTGTAAGCAAGCTGCTGTTCGGCGGCCCGGGCGACCGGGCACCCAGCAGGCGGATCCGGCCGGAGACGGCGGCCGCCATTCTCGCCGTTGCGCTGTCTCCTGCCAGCCTCAGCCCGGGATCACTCGTAGCCGCTGCGGGAACCCGGCGGCGCCTGCAGGCGCTCGTGGCGATCGGCTGGCCGCAGTCCCAGCTCGCCAGGCGCCTCGGCATGAGTCCCTCGAACTTCGGTGACGTACTCGGCCGCGGGCAGGTCACGGCTGGCACCGCACGGACCGTGCAAGGCCTCTACGACCGGCTCTGGAACCGGCCGCCCGCCGAGACAGATCAACGGTCGCGGATCTCGGCCGCCCGGGCGCGCAACTACGCGAGCGCCCGCGGCTGGCCGCCGCCGATGGCCTGGGACGACGACGTCATAGACGACCCCGCCGCCGCGCCGCCCGCGGGATGGCGCCGCCCTGAGCACACACTGCACCGGGCCACCGAGATCGCCGAGGACGCCGCCGAACTGCGCCGCCAGGGATGCTCCCGCGAGCACATCCAGGTGCGACTCGGGGTGAGCCGTGCCGCGCTGGAGAAGGCACTGAGCCGCGCCGCCGGACACCAGTCGCGGCAGGCCGAACTGATCGCCGAGGCGGGCTGAGATGAGTTACTGCTCTACCGCATGCTGCCTGGCGCACCCGCCGGGTTCTGTACTTCAACCTGCAGGCCCGCGAGTGGGTCCACCTGGACGGCTGGCCCTGCGAGCCGCAGGCCCGCGCCGCCGCCCGGGCGCAGATCCGGGCCGTCGCGGACGAGCTCGCCGCGCAGCGAGAGGCAGAACCGTGACGGTCTACGTGGACCACGCGCAGGTCCCGGCGCGAGTCGGCAGGCACGACGCCCGCTGGTCGCACCTGACCGCCGACACCGAGGACGAGCTGCACGCGTTCGCCGCTCGCCTCGGCCTCCGGCGCAGCTACTTCCAGCCGGGCAAGGCGCTCGGGGGCCGTCCGTCCGTGGCCTGGCACTACGACGTGACCGAGCCCAAGCGGCTGCAGGCGCTCCGCATGGGCACTCAGGAGATCGAGCTAGACCAGTGGCATGAGATCCTCAGCCGCCGCCGCGCTACCTGGGCGGAAGCCGCCAGCGCTGAGCCGGGCGCCAGCCCGCCGGCTGCCGGCGCGGCGCTCGCCAACTTCGCTTCCGAGCGCGGGCGCAGCGCGTGGCAGGTCGGCAACCTCGTCCAGGCCGCCATGCTCAACCGCCAGTGCATGGAACTCGACCCCGGCCGCGGCGAGACGTGGCGGGCCCGCGCCGAGAGGATCCGCGCCGCGGCCGACCGCGCCGAGCTGAGCGTCACCCGCGCTGTCCGCCTGGCCCTCGCCGGGATCGACCCGGACAACCCGGGCCTGGTCCGGACCCGCGAGCACAACCAGGCGCTAGGCATCCCGCAGTCGACCGCCGAGCCCGGCGGCCGCGAACCCGAGGCAGGCGAGTGATGGCTAAGACAACCATCGAATGGACCGGCAAGGTCTGGAACCCGACGACAGGCTGCGACAAGGTCTCGCCCGGCTGCGGCCTGCCCCGGTTCGACGGCGACGACACCGGCGGCTGCTACGCGATGGCGATGGCGAAGCGCCTCAAGGCGATGGGGCAGGCCAAGTACCAGAACGACGGCGACCCGCGCACCAGCGGGCCGGGCTTCGGCCTCACAGTCCACGAGGACGCGCTGACGATCCCGCTGCGCTGGCGCAAGCCGACGCGGGTGTTCGTCAATTCGATGAGCGACCTCGGGCACGCCCGCATTCCGCCCGACTTCCTGGCCCGCGTCTGGGCGGTCATGGCGTCAACGCCGCAGCACACCTACCAGATCCTCAGCAAGCGGCCCGAGCGGATGCGCCGTCTCTTGACCGACAGGTGCCGCTGCGGCACAGGCCACCCGCCGGGCACGCACTTCCGGTCGGCGATGGAATGGGCGGCCACGCCGCACAGCCCGACGTACGTGCCGGGACTCGGACCCGGCGGCGGCTGCACCGGCACCTGGCCGCTGCCGAACGTCCACCTGGGCACGTCGGTCGAGCTGGACCGCTACTGGCGCCGCGCCGACGACCTGCGCGAGACCCCGGCAGTGGTGCGCTGGGTGTCGCTGGAGCCGCTCCTGGGCCCCCTGCCGTCGCTGAGCTTTGAGGGCATCTCCTGGTGCGTTATCGGCGGGGAGTCGGGTCCGGGCGCGCGGAGCCTGGACCTCGGATGGGTCCGCGACCTCATGGCCCGGTGCCGTGACGCGGGCACTGCGGTGTTCGTCAAGCAGCTCGGCGCGGTCTGGGCGCGAGAGCACGGCGCGGGCAGCAAGAAGGGCGGTGACTGGGGCAGCTGGCCGCCCGACCTTCGCGTCCGGGAGTACCCCGCCGCCTCATGAGCGGGCGGACGGCCAGCGAGGGCGCTGATTCCTCGGCGGCGATGCCCGAGAAGACAGCCGCGAACCCGTACGACGAGCGAAGCCCGCTCCGCTGCCCCGCGTGCCGCGCGGACCGCTGGCATGCCAGCGCGCTGTCACCCAGAGGCCTGACCCTTCGCTGCCTCGGATGCGGCTGGCAGGACACGGCCAGGAACATCGCCAGGCGGATCCGCTCCGGGGAGTGGTGGTGGTGAGCCGGGGCCCGGCGACAGGAGTCGTCTACCTGCTGCATTTCGACCAGCCGTACAAGCACGCCCGCCACTACACCGGCTGGGCAGCGGACCTGGACGCCCGGCTCGCCAAGCACGATGCCGGGCGCGGCGCGCGGCTGCTCGCCGTGGTGAAGGACGCCGGGATCGGCTGGACCCTCGCCCGCACGTGGCCGGGCACCAGGGCACGCGAGCGCGCCATCAAGAACCAGGGCGGCGCCAGCCGGCACTGCCCGAGCTGCGGCATCACGCCGCGACACCGGGAGGAAACCAAGATGACCGATCACGACATGGAGGCCGGCCAGTGAGCGAGGACCAGACGCAGAACCTGATCGCCGGCTGCGCCGACCAGGCGGTGGCGGACCGCCGGGCCATTGCGATCACGCAGGCCGTCGGTCAGCTCAGTGGCGCGGATGTCGCATTCTGGCGGGCGAAGGCCGGTGACGTCCTGAGCGCCTACCTGCACGCGGCCGCAGTGTCAGGTGCAGGCATGGCCGACGTGGCCCGCTGGGTATCCGGCGCCGACCCTGACGCTCCCGAGAACGTCCTGCACCGCTCCGGAGCTTGCGAGCGGGCCCAGGTGCTGGCAGGGATGCGTAGCACCTCCAAGACCGCAGCTACGGTCCGGATGGTCATGTCGCTCGCCCTGCAGCGCTGGCAGCGAGCGCGGCAGGAGGTCGGGCAGTGACCCGCGTACCCCGGCCAGCGGAAGGCGCACGCGACGGGCGGCAGGCCGCCGAGCGGAGCATCACGTCGCGGGCCGAGGCCGGCATGGACGCAGACGCGATCGCCCGCCACCACGACGACGCGGCTGCCAGGCTGCTCAGCGAGGCCGGGACACCCGGCGAGCGGTCCTACGCGGACAGTTACTCGTTCACCGGCGACGCGCTCGTCAGCGATCTGCGAGACCTGGAGCGCGAGCCGCCGCGGCTCATTCCCGGTACGCCGCACCCTGACCCGTTCCTCGCTGACCGCGGTTGGGAGGCCTCCAGACACGGCGTCTGGGTGCGCACCGGCACGCGCACGGCCGCGCCCGACATCGAGCTTGAGGCGGGGTGACGGCGATGGCGTGGCAGGCGGTCACGGATGGCGTCAAGGCGAGACGTGGGCTGTCGTCTCGTCCGCGCTGGCCGCGGCGCGCCGAAGGGTAAGCGAGCACGGTATCTACGAGCGGTCCAGCGGACAGGAGAGAAGGGCAATGACCATGGGCGAAGGCATCATGCATTCGGGTGAAGACACACTCAACATCGAGGGCGCGGCGATCGGCCGCCGCTCCGCCGAAACGGCGGGTGGCCGCGAGAGGCCGCAGGAGCCAGGACTGGCCAACACGGGCGTTCAGAACCTTGGCCCCGGCCAGATCGTCATGAGCGGCAATGCCGTTGGCCCGGGTGCGACGGTCGTTAACGGCGAGCCGCGCCCTTTCACTAGCGCGAGCCGCGACGGTACCTACAGTCGGCCAGGCGGGCGCCAGCCAGAGCGGGAACTGGAAGCCGGATAAGGCAGGAACACATAACCAGGCACGCAGACCCGCGGCCAACAGGGTTCGCTACCAGCCTGCGGTACAGCGTGGTCAGCCTGACCGCCAATGGCCACACGGCGGCGAACAGTTCCGCCGCCGGATGGCGCACCCGGCCGGGAGGTGGGACGCCAGGATCCCGGTGAGAAGGTCCGCGATTACCTGACGGCCGCGCTGGATCCGGCAGCCGCAGACCGCGCGAGCGATGCCATCGGCACGCTGATCAGGCTGAGGAGGATCCGCGCTGGCGGCCAGCACACCGGCGCCCGGCCCAGGGCCGTGAGCGCATTCGGCGAGATCGGGCTCGCGTTCCCGCTACCGAGCTGGGCATATGCCTGGACCCACATAGCCTGGCTCGCCAAAGACGCCCTGGACGCCATCCGGGAGGAAGTCCACGCCGGGATCGCCCTGCCATAGCGGTCCGGCCGAGCGCGGAATCGCGACGAACCTGCCTGCAAGCCGCGCGCCGCGCGGCATTCTGGCAGCCATGACCTGCCTCACAGCATTAGCCCATACAGCCCGTGCGCAGGCAGCGGCATTCAACGGCCTGCTCTACGCGACAGTCGCGACGATCATCCCCGTGCTCTTCCTCGCCCTCGCTGTCCAGGGCGGCGGCTACGAGAGCTTTCTACGGGAAGCACTCCAGATCGCCCGCGCCCAGGACCAGGGCCAGTCACCGTTCCATCCCATAGGCCGCGTCGCCAGCCGGCTAGCGCCGAAGCTGCCCCTGCACCGCGTCCCGCGCATCATGCTGATCGTCGCCTTCATCATCCTCACCGCGGGTTTCGTGGGCGAGGCCAGCGCCATCACGGCCCTCGACGGCCGCCACGACGACAGCGTCACGCGCATTACCGTCCTCGTCGCCACCTTTATCCTGCTATTCGCCGTGGTCACAGGCCCGCTCCAGGCGTACATCAGGACAACGCTCAGCATGCCCGGAGGCCCGCTGGCGCCGCCGGCGGTGCTCCGGGTCGATGAACCGCAGCCAGTTCAAGCTGAGATCGGCCCGCCAGCCAGCCCCACGCCCGGGCCGCCCAACCAGGCGCAAGAAGGCACAGAACAAGAGGTCACCCAACCCGACAGCTGAAGCGGGACGGCCCCCAGCAAAACGGACCCACATAGAGCCGGAAAAGGCGCGGACACCCAGGCCGTGTCGGCTGGCCGCGGCGCGAGACGGCGCCCCGTCATCGGTCCTCCGTCTCGCCGGTTCGTCCGTGCCGCCAGATGATTTGCACTGACGATCTGTCGAAGTGCTTTCCGCGCGGCGCGGGCATCAGGCGGACGGCCATGAAAAACGAGATCACCGCCCGCTTTATCCCAAGCGGAGCGGCGTCGAAGGCAGCGACGGGGTCAGGTGCGCCAACGGTTCCGGCAACGCCGGTCGGGACTGCCAGCCGCAACTGGGCGGCCTGGGCGGCTTCCAGTTCGCAGCTGATCTTCTCGCGCTTGACCTTGTACCGGACGGCGTCGATCAGGTCGGCATCGTAGTCGTGCTCGACCTGCACCAGGCGGGTACGCTGCCGCTGAATCTCCTCGGCGATCTCGCGTGCCTCGCCGCTGTCAGGCGCGCTGAGGATGCCGGCGAGGTCCGGTCGGCCGAGCCGGGCGCGGATGACCGCGAGCACGTACTCGTCAATCCGTGCGGCGGTCCGGGTGATGTGGCCGCCTTCAGGGCAGCGGTAGCGCAGCTGGGATGCCTGTCCCGATGGGACGCTGGTGTGGGCCTGCACAGGACGCTGGCAGACGCCGCAGAGGTACAGACCGCTCCCCAGATGCTTGCGATCGGTGCCGACCTGCTTACGGCGCCGCGGATCCGCGAGCTTTGCCTGGACCATGTCGAAGAGCCAGCCCTGGACAACCGGCTCCCATTTTCCGGGCTTCCCGTTTTCCCGGCCGGCATAGACAGCTCGGCCCGCGTAGCGCGGATTCGTCAGGATCGTTCGCACGCTGCTCGGGTGCCACGGACGCCCGGCGGCCTGGGCCAGCCGTGCCTCGGCCTTGGCGACCCTGGCCTGCAGCCTTGCCCTCTCGTCCTCGCCAAACTGCTGCTCCTGCCCCGCCGCAGCGAGTTTCACGCTCACCCGCTCGAGTGCAGCGCGAGCCTGACTTTGCTGCCAGGTCGGGACGCCGGTATCAGTGAGCCACGCGACGATGCCGCGCAGCGAGTCGCCGGCGTGGAACCGCTCGAAAATCTGCCGGACCGTGGCGGCCTCGCCGGGGACCAGCTCGCCCCTGGTGGTGTAGCCGGTCAGCCGCGTTCCCAAGGGCGGCTTTCCGTTCTCCGCGCGCTGGATAGCAGCGAGTTGCTGCCGCTCGGACTTGACCTCGGCCTCCATGGTGTCGAACTCTCCCAGCATTCCGGCCATCCCGCGCCCGTAGGCCGTGGACATGTCCAGGCTTGGGCCTTTCACTGCGACCACGGACACTCCCGGCTTGCGCAGGATCTCGATCCCGTCGGCGCGCTCGCGGCGGTTACGCCACAGCCGGGAGGTATGAAAGACGATGATCGCATCGAACTCGCCCCTGGCTGCCGCTGCCATCATGACGTGATAGTCGGGGCGGTACTTGCCGGTGGTGGCTGAGATGTCGTTGTCGGAGAAGGTGTGCACTACTTCCCACCCGCGCGCCGCAGCGAGCTGGTGCGCGACAGTTAGCTGGTTGCTGACGCCGTGCTCGTCACCAGCCGCGTCCTCGCTGATCCTGCTGTAGATCGCAGCCCTGCTTATGCTCATGGTTAACTGTAACGTAGTTGTGTCGAGTTCCGCTTCAACGTCTGAGCATCACAGCGCTTCGTGCCGCCAGGCGCTCGATGATGAACAGGTGGTTGATGGTAAATGCGGTCCCCGCGGTCGCGGCGTACGCTTGAGGCAAGCGTCTCGTCGACGACGGCGGGCGCAGATCCTCGCGGTTGAGCGGTGATGCGGTGTGCTGACGACCTTGAGCACCGTGGTCGCGCTGTTGGCCGAACCGTGGCGGCTGACCGGGCATTTCCTGGTCGCGCCGGGCGGCCTGACTGGTATGACCGTGGCCGCGCTCGCCGTGGGCGTGCTGCTTGGCGCGCTCGCCCTGTGCCTCGCGCGCGGCAGCGAGCTTGGCCGCGTCTCCACGGCGGTCCCGCTGATCGGCAGGGCTGCCGCGCTGCGCGAGAAATCCTGGCGCGCGGCGTTCCTGCGCCAGCGTGACCCAGATGCGGCGGGGCGTCCGCGCCCCAGAGCTCCTTCGGCGGCCCAGACGGCCGCGTAAACGCGATTGCCAACCGCCGCGGGCCCGTCAGGGCGCGGGTAGCGGGCCGATCGCGTAGCCCTCCGCGGGCTGACCGCGGTCGTCTCCAGCAGTCATCTGTCGATTCGACCCGGCTGGAGTGTGCTCATCATGCCTGTTTTCTTTGGCGTTCCCGTGGACGCCGCGTATCACATCGTCTCGGCGTTCGTCGGCATCCTGACGCTGCTGCTCGGCGGCATGGCCGCCGCGACCGCGATCGTCCTGTTCACCATGGCCGTCCGCTTGCTCCTTGTGCCGCTCAGCTACCGGGCCTCGCGCGGCATGGATGCCCAGGCCCGGATGGCGCCCCAGGTACAGGCCCTGCAGAAGAAACACGCGGGGCAGCCCGAGGCGCTGCGCCGCGAGGTTGCCGCCCTGTACCGGGCCGAGGGCACCACCACGTTCGCTGGCTGCCTGCCGGTGCTGGCGCAGTGGCCGGTGTTCAGCATCATGTACCTGCTGTTCCGGTCGCCGCACGTGGGCGGTACACCGAACACGCTGCTCAGTCATGATCTGTTCGGCGCGCCGCTCGGCAGTCACTGGCTGGGCGGCGCCGGCCCGTTCAGCGCGCACGGCGCGGTGTTCGCCGGCCTGTTCGTGCTGCTCGCCGTGATCGGCTGGCAGTCGGCCAGGATGACCCGCCGACTCACGACTGCGGGCACCCAGCCAGGGACTCCAGTCCAGCCAGCCGGTCCTGCACCCGCCGGTCCTGCACCCGCCGGTCCTGCACCCGCCGGTCCTGCACCCTCCGGTGTTGCACCTGCCGGCGCTGCCCCCGTCGCGGTGGCGAGGTTCGCGCCGTACCTGACTGTTGTCGTCGCCGCGTTCCTGCCGCTCGCGGCGGGGCTATACCTGGCCACCACAACCGCGTGGACGCTGGCCGAGCGGGCGATCCTGCGCCGGGTCCGGGACTCGAAGCGGTCGGCGCTCGGTATCCTCCGGCGGTGAGGCGTCGCGAAGGCGCAGCTTGGCGGCGGGGTGCGGTGCCACGGCACGATACGGTTAATGGCGCAGGCGCAATAGCCACCGGATACGCGGCCGGCCGCGGCTGAGAGCATTTAACGCGCTGAGGTCGGCAGTGGATACGTTTGCGGAGAAGCTCGCGGTTGTAACCGGCGGCGGATCGGGTATGGGG
>Ga0310038_10001038_pt1 | contig 21624 bp, 19 predicted proteins | sample Sb_taG_6_FD_200461 | JGI IMG/M metagenome (GOLD analysis project Ga0310038, IMG submission 200461) | Peat soil microbial communities from Weissenstadt, Germany - Sb_50d_4_PS metaG (v2) (version 2) | ecosystem: Environmental > Terrestrial > Soil > Wetlands > Peat | place: Germany: Weissenstadt... | reverse complement strand
AGATGAAGGAGATGCGCGACCGGATCGCGGCAATGGAGCGCGCGGCATCGCGCAACAGCGGGAACTCGTCGATGCCGCCGTCCTCAGATGACCAGCCCGGCCGCAAGCCGCCGCGGCGGGAGCGGCGCGCTGCGGAACGGGCCGCCGCCAAGCGCAAGCGGGGCAAGCAGCCCGGCGCGCCGGGATCGGCGATGAGCTGGGCCGAGCCGGATCAGGTGCAGGATCATTACCCGTCCGGGGCATGCGGGTGCGGCGCAGACCTGTCCGGCGCGCAGGATCTGGGCGTGGCCCGCTCGTTCCAGCAGCTGGAGATACCAGAGCCGGCCGCGCGCCGCATCCAGCATGACCTGCACCTGGGAGTATGCGGCTGCGGGCGCGAGCACGTCGCGGCCCGCCCGCCGGGAGTACCGGACGCGGCGGTATCCATCGGCCCGAACCTGCGTGCCCTGGCCGTCTACCTGCTGGTCTTCCAGCACGTGCCGGTCGAGCGGTGCCAGCAGCTGATCAGCGACGTCGCCGGCGCCCCGGTCTCGGCCGGGTTCATCCATTCCTGCCTGCGCAAGGCCGCCGAGCTGGCCGCTGACGTGATCAAGCTGATCCGGACGCTGATCACCGCCGCGCACGTGGCCGGGTTCGATGAGACCACGCTGCGGGCCGGCCCGGCCGGGGAGAAGAAATACGTCCTGGGCGCGTTCACCGAGCAGTACTCGCTGCTGTTCCTGGGCGCCCGGACCCTCGAATCATTCCGCGACTTCGGCGTCCTGCCGGAGTTCGCCGGCATCGCCGTCACCGACCGGTATGTCAACTACTTCCATGACGGCTGGCAGCACCTGGCCGGGCACCAGGCGTGCCTGGCCCACCTGATCCGGGACTTCCAGGACGCGGCCGAGACCTACCCGGACGCCATCTGGCCGACCCAGGCGCAGCGGGCGCTGCGCGGCCTGATCAAAGCCTGGCACCTGGCCCGCGACGCCGGCCAGGCCTGCATCCCCGCCGTCGCAGCGAACCCGCTGATCACCGAGTTCCGCCGCGCCGTCACCGTGGGCCTGTCAGCTGTCCCGCGCATCCCCGGGCCGAAGCATTCCACCGCCCAGCACCCCGGCCGTGACCTGCTCGAATTCTGCCGCGACCGAGAAGACGACGTGCTGCGGTTCACCACAGACACCCGGATCTGGCCCACGAACAACATCAGCGAGCGCGGCGTGCGCCCCGCCAAGACACAGCAGAAGATATCCGGCCGCCTCACCAGCGAAGAGACCACCCAGGACCGGCTGGACATCCGCAGCTACATCGACACCGCCCGCAAGCACGGCCACGACGTCCTCACCGTCCTGCGCAGCCTGTTCACCGGAAACCCCTGGCAGCCGCCCGCGCCCGCGGCCAGCCCGCCATAACCAAACCGCCATCCCGGCTACAAGACCGCCATCACCGTACGCACGCGAGGTGATTGTTTACGATGCGGGCTGTACCCACGACAGGCGCCACCGCGACGAGAATATCTTCGACGTCATCGACCGTGATGCCTGAGTCTGCCGCCGGTATGGCGTTGAGCACGTAGGAAGCGGCGGATGCGTCTACCGCGACTAGGGCAGCGATCCGGGCGATCATGAGCTCGCGAGGGCTCAAGTCGCTGTTATCTAGCGACGCGGCGGTCATCACCAGGAGCGTGTCGCTGACGGGTGTGTCATTTTCTGTTTCGTTTTCGGACATGACGGTTCTCCTTTTTGAAAGTTTGAATCTTGCACCCTGTCAATCATGGCGGCCTCGATTCACGCTACTCCGGCCAGGTGCGCCATGTGCCGCAGGTCCAACTGACCGGGGCTCACCGCCGTGTCGCCGCAGCGCTGGCCGCCGCGGACCTGTCCGAGTCCTACGCCCGCACCATCTGCGGCTAGACCGGCCAGCTCCTCGGGAACTGCCGGGACGACCAGATCCGGCTGTGCCTGGAACTAGCGGGCATCGTCCCGGCTGCTGCGGCCACGGCCTGATCAGTGCCGCGGCGACACAAGGTCCTCAGAAGCCCTAGCCCGCAGCCCGCCCCAGGTAAGACCCCGGGACGCCGCCGGATACTGAGACATCACTCAGGTCCGCTGATTCCGGCGACCCCAAGCACGCTGTACCGGATGAACAACCCACCTCGCAACCAAAACCAGGTTGTCATCCGGTACTGTCGGCGTCGCTGCCATGGAGACGCTCGAGCAGATGATCATCGAAAAGGCGGCCGATCTGCTGTCCGGTCCGGGCGGGCTGGCGTCGTTCCTGCGCACCCGGCAGCTGGGCGCCCGGCTGGCCGGGCCGAGCCTGCCGCTGGACATCGGGTTCAGCAAGGCCATCCCGCCCGGCATCCGCAACGCCGTGATCCTGCGGGACCGGCACTGCCGGTGGCCCGGCGGCTGCCACCAGCCCGCCCAGGCCTGCGAAGTCCACCACGTCACGCACCTGGCGCACGGCGGCGCCACCAGCCTCACCGGGTGCGTGCTGTTGTGCAGCTACCATCACCAGATCGTGATTCACCGCTGGGGCTGGACCCTGGCACTCAACCCGGACGGCACCACCACCGCCTGGAACCCCGACCGGACCAAAGTGCTGCACAGCCACAGCCCACCGGCCCGCGCCGGGTGACCACCCCGGGTCCGCCACCGAGCCGACCTCACCGCAACCGCTCCCAGCCGCCGGTCTGGCTGTGCGGTACTTGCGCGGTCGCCTGGGCGTCGCGCCTGCGCGGCGATTACCCCGCGACCTCGGCCGCGAGCAGGGCACCCAGCTCCCAGCAGGCTTCCAGGTCCTGCTTTCCGGGAGGCCCGGTGACGCAGACCGGCGGCCGGACCTTCCGCCATTGCAGGCCGGTGGCGATCGACTCCACCGCGCGCACCGCGCCGCCGGTATCCGAGGCGCCGTGCACGTACAGGCCGTAGGGGCGGCGACGGGTCGCCTCCAGGCACGGGTAATAGATGCCGTCGAAGAAATGCTTGAGCGCGCCGGACATATAGCCAATATTGGCCGGGGTGCCGAGCAGGTAGCCGTCGGCCTCCAGCACGTCGACCGCGGCCGCGGTCAGGGCCGGGCGGACCACCACTTCGACGCCTTCGATCTCGTCAGTCCGCGCTCCGCTGACCGCAGCCTCGAACATCTCCTGCAGGGCGGGCGAGGGGGTGTGATGGACGACCAGCAGGCGCGGCATGTCCGCTGAGCTTAGCGGGCTAGTCTCGGTGGACGAAGTAGGTGCCCTCGTCCGCGGTGCGGGTATCGCCTGGCGAATAGTCACCGGCGCTACAGCCGGTGAGTGCGGCTTTCCGGGACCGCGCGGCTACCGGAAGGGTTTTAGTCGGACCCATCGGGGCACCGTCCGGTGCCTGGCCCGGGGCCGAAGACCTGCCCTTGCCCGGGGTACTCGCAGGTTGGCGTGGCCGTGGGCGAGGAGATCCTGATGCGGACGACGGCCAGCGGCAGGCTGGCGATGTGCTGGCGCGCGGTGAAGTCAATCAGCCCGGTCACCCCCACCGATGAGTTGCTGATGAACTGGCCGGGGATCTCGGCGCGGCCGATCATGGGGTGCGGACCCTGGTAGTTATCCTCGGCGTCGATGAACAAGTCCGCAGCATCGAAGGCGAGCCCGACCCGCTCGCCGGTCCAGAGGAAATCCAAGCGGTTTCTTTGCACTTCCGGCAGGCTGAACAGCTTCTGGACGAGTGCGGCGTAGGTCGTGCAGAAGCTGCTGAACAGGCCCCCGGAACCTTGCGCCGCCGCGGCTGTGGCCGTGCTCAGGCACCGGCTGCCAGTGTTCAGCAGCGCGATGCCGTTGGTGACATACGAGATCGCAGGTTCCCCAATTCCCGACTGATCGCGCGCGGCGGGGTCGGCAATGAACCGGCTCACTCCGTCGTCGGCGATGATGAACGGCCCATCGCCGCTGTGGCAGTCATCTTCGATGGTCCGCAGGTACCTGGAGAAGTCGTCGAGCTTACTGCTGCCGGCCGACGGCCGGTCGTGCCGTCCCGCGTAGATGTCCACGGTCGCGGCACCGCAGAGCTGACGGCCGTACTGCTGCGTGACCTGGGGAGTCGGCAAGCCCTTGAACAGGGGCGCCTCCCTTTTCAGGTCGCTGACGAGGGTGGTGGTGAAGAGGTCGCCCGGATCGGCCGACGGCTGGTAGATGAGGATTTTCCGCGCCTGGATCTGCCCGCCGGAGTTGTACTCGTTGCGGGATTGCCGGAAATACTGCGGGACGACTTGCTGAATGTAGTGCAGGATCAGGCGGGCTTCCGTGCTGTTGCTCGGCGAGAGCTGGAAGTAATAGGGATCGTTATGGGGATAAGTGCCGCCGATGCCGTCGGCGGACAGGGTGGTCGCCACCACCGGGATTCCGCTGGCATTGAACAGCTCAATGGCCTGCTTGACCTGCTGGATGCTGCGGTCGAGTCCCACGACGCCGAGCAGGCCGGGGTCACGGGCGGCCAGCGCGATGATCATACGGGCGACGGGGACGGCGTCCTGCATCTTCGAGCCGCCGTTGGCGATGATCACCTTGAACACCGGGCCTGACCCCCGGAGCGCGACTTCCTGGGCGACCATCAGGCCTTCCAGTTCTTCGGCCTGGCCGGAATCGTAGTTGTCGTCGGGACCAGCGGTGATTCCGGCGAAGTAGACGAGGCTGAATTCTGTCTGGCCATTCTCAGCCGCCTGGTCTGCCCGCTGGTTCAGCTGGAAGACCTGCTGCTGGTCAAACCGCAGGCGCTCGTCCTGGAGCGCCTGCAGCGGATCCTCGCCGCCGGGTGCGCGATTGGTGAAGACGAACCCCGAGTCGCTATAGCCCACACACTCGACGTCTTGCGGGGACTTCCAGGCGATGATCCTGGCCGGGCCAGAGGCCTGGCATGAGGCAGCTGGCGTGGATGGCCGCAGAGAGGACGACGCGGTGGAGTGCCCCGGGGCAACTGCTACTCCCACGACGACGGCGGCCAGCAACACCCCGGCCGTGATCAGGGAGACCGCCCAGCGCCGCCGCCGTGGCTGCCCAGTCGCTGTTCCCGCGGCGCCAGCCGTCTGGACGAGGGTTCCGCCTCCCGCATACAGGGGTGGTTCGGTGGTTCCGGCGGCAGGTTCGGGAGCCCGGCCCGGCGAGCGCGCCGCCGAAAGGATCGGGCCTGGCAGCCAGTCGTTCAAGTCCGCCGCCGACGGGTGAGCGGCCGTCAGCTCGGCCAGGAACTGCGCCGCAGTGGGCCGCTGCCCGGGATCTTTGGCCAGGCAGCGTTCGACCAGGGGCCGCACCGGGCCCGGCAGCCGATCCAGGCGTGGCGTGCCGTGCACCACCCGGTACATCAGCGCGGTCGGCGCGCCGCGCCCGAACGGCCCCTCACCGGTGGCGGCGAAGGCCAGCACCGCGCCCAGGCTGAACACATCGCTGGCCGGCCCCACCGTGACGCCCTCGACCTGCTCCGGTGACATGAACGCGGGCGAGCCGATCACCGCCCCGGTCTGGGTCATCTGAGTGGCATCCACGGCCCGGGAAATCCCGAAGTCGATCACCCGCGGCCCGTCCGCCGCCAGCAGCACGTTCGACGGCTTCAGGTCCCGGTGCACCACCCCCGCGGCATGAACCGCACCCAGCCCTTCCGCCAGCCCGGCCGCCAGGGCCAGCACCGAGTCAACCGGCAGCGGCCCGTGCCTATCCACCGCCTCAGCCAGCGACGGCCCGCTCACAAAGCCGGTGACCAGCCAGGGCAGCGGCGCCGTCAGGTCGGCATCGATCACCGGAGCGGTGAACGCACCGCTGACCCGGCGCGCCGCGGCGACCTCCCGGGCGAACCGGGCCCGGAACCCCGGATCCCCGGCCAGCCCGGCCCGGATCACCTTGACGGCCACCCGCCGCCCGCCCGGTGACCGGCCCAGGAACACCTGGCCCATCCCGCCGGCACCCAGTCGCCCCAGCAGCAGGTAGGGCCCTATCTGCGGCGGATCGCCAGCCTGCAATTCCTCCAACCCGCCCCACCCCTTATGCCCGTATCTGGAGCATCCCGGATTTCATGCACACCTGAGGTTCTGTGTGACGCAGCTTTGCCGGGTGGCTTTGCTGTGACGAGGTTAACCGGGCCCGCGAGCCCAGGCCCGGAATTGTGTGATTTTCCTTCTTCTTCCGATTGAACGCTAGTTCGCTTCGTTCCCGGACGTCCCATTGGTCCGCCGGGCCACGGTGGTCACCGGACGACCGCGCCCTGGGCCAGGCAGGCGTCCTCGCGCCCGGACCGCGGCACGAGCAGGCGCGTCCGGCACCAGCCGCTCGTCGGCCAGCGGGTGCTCGGGGGCGCGGCGGCTGACCACGCCAAGCCGTGCATGGTCCGGGCACCGAGCAGGTAGCCGTCGGCCTCCAGGACGTCGGCCGCGGCCGCGGTCAGGGCCGGGCGGACCACACTTCGACGCCTTCGATCTCGTCGGTCCGTGTGCCACTGACCGCAGCCTCGAACATCGCCTGCAGGGCAGGCGAAGGGGTGTGATGAACCACCAGCAGCCTCGGCGTACGCGGAGCCTAGAGGACCTCAGGCTGCTGGGTTCTGTGGGTACCCGCCCCGATCAGACCGTGATGGCCACGTCCTGGCCGTTGGAGGGGAGGGTCTCGTCATCGAACCATCTTCCGCCCTCGGCGAGGTAGCGGAAGTGCAGCGTGCTGCCGGCCGGGACCGTCACCGCGGCGCTCCGGGTGCGGTTCGCGCGCCGCCGCAGCGGGTGGGCGAAGGGGTTCCAGTCGTTGAAGTTGCCGACTACTGATACTGCGCCGTCGGGCTCGTCGGCGGGCAGCGCGAAGGTAACGCGGACGGTGCCGTCCCGCGCAGGGCTGGTTGTCTTGATCAACTGCTCTCTCCAGTCAGGCGCTCAAATGCGGTACACGCGTTCGATTATCCGCAAAACCGGCGCGCGCATACGGGATTTAACAGAATGGCAATCTGGCGTGTCGTGCCCGTCAGCCGTAACCCCTGCGTAGCCGGGGAGGGCCGGGCTCCACGCCGTCACCACATCGGCTTCACCGGGCCGGCACGACCGCACGGTGTAGTGACAGGCATGATGCCTAACGGCCCGCGCTGGCGGGCGCTGCTGGAGGCGCGGTGGCAGGCCCGGCTGGAGGAACTCACCGAGCTGTCCCTGGCCTACCACGCCGCCGCGGACCCGCCGGACCACCTGGCCGGCGAGCCGGACCTGCAGCAGGCGCAGATGCTGCTGCGCCGGGCGGTCGCGGCCCGCCGGAAACTGGAGGACGTCGAAGAGGCTCTCGCCCGGCTGACCGCGGGGAGATTCGGCCGGTGCGAGCAGTGCGATTCGCCGATCCCGGCCGGGCTGCTCACCCTCATCCCGGAAGCGCGGTACTGCCCGCGCTGCGACACCGCGCCGGGCGGCCCGCGCGGCCGGGCCCCGGCCATCGCCGGGCGCCTCCCACGGTGACGCGGCCCGCCGGGCGCCGGCCGTACGGACAGCGCGGGCCGGTGCGACGGTGACCGCGCTCACCAGCCTGCAGGTCACTTCCGTGCTCTCGTACGTCATCGCGGTCCTGGTCCCGGCCCTGGACGCGGTCCTTCCGGTGCTCCCCAGCGAGACCGCGGTCATCGCGCTGGGCGTCGCGACGGCGGGCAGCACCGATCCGCGTATCGCGCTGCTGGTTGCCTGCTGCGCGGCCGGGGCGTTCCTCGGCGACAACCTGTCGTACCTGCTCGGCCGCCGCTTCGGTCCCTGGGCCGAACGCCGTTTCTTCCCGGGCGACAAGGGCGCGCGACGGCGCGCCTGGGCCGAACGGTCGCTGCAGCGGTTCGGGATGCCGCTGATCGTCGTCTGCCGGTTCTTCCCCGGAGGCCGGACGGCGGTCACGCTGTACTGCGGCATGATCGGCTACCCCCGCCGGCGCTTCGTCGCGGCGACCGCGGCGGCGGCCTCGATCTGGGCCGTGTACTCGTTCTTCCTCGGCCGTCTGGGCGGGAAGGCGTTCGAGGACCGGCCGTGGGCCGGGCTCGCGGTGGCGTTCGGGGTGACGGTCGCGGTCAGCGGGCTGGTCGAAGTGGCCCGGCGGATCGGGCGGTCCCGGCAGCGGTCCGCCAGGCGTCGCGCGGCTAGGCCCGATCGAGACCAGCTGCAGCGGGAGCAGCCGCCGCATACCACCGGGGCACCCTCCCGGCCCAGCTCGTCCCCGGGGACGGGCGCGGGCACGGCGGTTCGTTCGGTCAAATAGTGGTTTCCAGGCTGGTGACCACCGGCCGGATCGGGCGCGGTGCGTAACCTGGCCGTAAGAACATTTGACTGCGGAGAGAATCGTTATAATTACGTTCTGTTCTGAAATGGCGGCGGGCGTGGCCCGCCGGCGCGGGCTGGCCTGGTCACGAGGTGATTCCGGTCCGGTCGCAGCCCCGTAACCTGCGGCGTAAGAACCTCTTAATGAATGCGGCGAATTCGTCGCCGCGTGGCGCCCGGAAACGGACAAAACGCGAATCTTCCGAACTGCCTGATCTCGGCATCGTCGCTGGTCTACCGTGTCGCCCGGAGCTTTCACTGGGGTGACCAATGGAGGGCGGGTTCAATGCTTAGCGACCTTCGATCCGTACGGCGCCGGCGTGGCCGGAACAATCGCACGGCGCGTATCGCGGTTCCTGTTGCCGCTGTGATGGCGCTGGGACTGACCGTCGGGATCGTGGTCGGCGCCTCGGGTCACAACGCCCCGAAGCTCCACTCCGCGGCGGCTAATTCGGGCAGCACGGGCGTCTCGTCCACGGCCGTCGAGGACACGTGCGACATCATCGTCCCGGCTCACCCGCTGACCGCGAAGGGGCTGGCCACGCCCTACCAGCTCACCGGGGCGGCCGGCGGGTCGCCCGCGGCCACCGGCTGCCAGATGAGCAATTCGCTCAACCTGGGGGCGTTCGTCCAGGCCACCATCCTGAACACGCAGACCGGAGCCCTGTACGTGTACAACCCCCTGGTCATCACCGCGGGAACCACGCCAGCCGTCAAGCCGGTGGTGCCGAAGCTGCCGAAGCACGCGGTGGTCACCATCGACTTCGGGTTCAACGGCACGTTCCTGCTCCAGGAGGGCGCGACGCCTGAAGCGCTGGCGCAGGGCAACTGCACCGATGGCATGCCGGGATCGCCCTTCGGGCAGGTGTCGTTCTGCAACGGCGTCAACTTCTTCAACGCGGCGTTCCGCCTGGAGCAGGCCGGGCGGCTGCACGTGCCGTTCGCGGGAATGTCGAAGAGCATGGTGCCGACCGCCGGCTCGCTGGGGACGGGCCGCGAGTGCCCGACGACGCGCAACTTCGACATGATCGACCAGGACCCGAGTGACAACGTGACCACCAAGTACCTGTTCGATCCGGCCACCGGCCAGACCGCGCAGGACAGCACGGGCAACGCGGCTCGCATGCCCGGCGCCCAGATGCTGGTCAACGGCAGCGACAACGCGCTCATCGATGACTTCCTGGACCCGGCGCTCGGCTGCACCCCCTTCATGGCGCCCGACCTGGGGAACCACGGCGTGATGGCCACCTCCCAGGCGCTCGACGAACTGCTCGCGACCAGGAACCAGCCCGCGGACGCGGCCCTGATCCCGGAGAACGACGAGATGGTGCTCGGCCTGGGCGGCTCGCTTGACGTGGCCAAGACCGACCTGTACCGGGCCGAGATCGGGCAGGCTCCGGTCGACACCCAGACCAACGCGAGCGACAGCCCGCAGATGTTCTGCCAGAACATGGTCAACATCCAGACGCCGTTCATCGCCGCCAACGAGAAGATCTTCGCCGCCTGGCCCTCGCCGGTACCGACGGTGGGCGACACCCTGTACACCTTCCTGGCCAACCGGCTGGCCTCCTCCTTCGACAACCTCAACTGCGCGAACTTCGGCCTGCACCAGACCGTCACCGTGGTCAACAACGGGGGCGGCGCGGCCACCCAGGCCACCCTGAGCGACGATCCGCAGACCGCCTCGTTCTGAGGCCGTTCCGCACCTTTCGCCTCGCGGCGGCTGCTGAGGAAGGCAGCCGCCGCGAGGCGTTTTTGTGCCTGTGAGCGTTGTGTGCCTGTGAGCGCTGTGTATCTGTGGCCCCAGTGCCGTGGTGAGGCCAGGGAGAGTTTTGTTACCTAACGGCGCGCCATCGGCCGTCGTTCAAAATCCGTCAGCTGACCGATGTCTCTCACTGCAACTTGCAGCACGATTTTTTGCGCAAGCGGCACCGGGCATCTCAGCATGGCCCGGACCCGCCCGAGAGCAGCGCAGAGTGGCCAGCGCTACCCGGACGGCTCGAACCGGGCCGGCCGAGGAACCGACGAACGCGCTGGCCCCTGCCTGTCGACCTTGAAAGGGGACCGGCCATGCCACGTAGGTTCGCCCAGACCATCCGGGTCGCCGAGGCCGTAGGGGCCGTAGTGGCCGTCGCGGTTCTGGCTATCCTGTTCCTGCCCAGGTTTACCGGCGGCGGAAGTGCCGCCTCGCCCACCGTCGAGCAGCAGGACCTGAACGTGGCGGTGGTACCCGCCGTCGACTCGGCCGGCTTCTTCGTGGCCCTGCACGAGGGCCTGTTCGCGGCGCGCGGCCTGCACGTCACCTTCATCCCGGCGGTCAGCTCCGAGACGGTCATCAACGCTCAGGCGCTCGACGAGCCGCTCGACCGGATCGACATCTCGTGCGGCAACTACGTCAGCTACATCGAGGCGCAGGAAAACTACGACCAGGGCAGGCGATCCTCGTCGACCAGCAGTGCCATGGTCGCCGCCGACCTGGACATTTTCGCCGAAGGCTCGGTGATGGAAACGGGTGCCCAGGGCCTGTACGTGATGCCCGGTTCGCACATCCGGACGCTGGCCGACCTGGAAGGCAAGATCATCGGCGTCAACGCGCCAGGGAACATCCTGTACCTGCTGGCCGCTTCCGTGCTGGCCGACAACGGGCTGAGCGTGACCGGCGTGCATTTCGCGTACTACCCGCTGCCTGCGATGGCGGCGATGCTCAGGGCCGGGAAGATCGCGGCGGCGGTGCTGCCCGAACCGTTCGCCAGCCAGGCTGAGCAGTCGCTAGGGGTCACGCTGCTCGCCGACCTGGACCAGGGCGCCACCACCGCGTTCCCGGTTCAGGGCTGCGCCGTCACCAGGCAGTGGGCGGCGCTGCACCCGGCGACGCTGGCCGCGTTCCGCGCCGCGTTCGAGCAGGGCCAGGAGATCGCGGACACCAACCGGTCCGCGGTGGAGAAGGCGATGGAGGCGCTGCCCTCACCGCTCGGAGTCTCCCGGCTGACGGCGGCGGTGATGGCCGAGGACAGCTACCCGGTCGGGCCGGTCGACACGGTGCGGATACAGCGGGTCGCCGACGTGATGCGGCAGTTCCTCGGCTTCCCCAGATTCACCGTGGCGTCGATGATCACCGGCTGAGGGCTGGGGCCCAGGCCGACTGTCCGCGCGCCGGCTGTCCGCGCAGGGTGGCAAAGTGGCCGATGATGTTCCTGAGCGCTGTTAAGGGAGCAAGCATATGGCCGCGATGTTCGAGCGCCTGGTCCCGGTCAGGTGGCGTGACACGGACGCCCAGGGACACGTCAATCACGCCGTCTTCCTCACCTACCTCGAGGAGGGCAGGGACGCGTTCTACGCGCAGGCCATCGGCGCGGACCCCATCTACGTAGTGGTCAGGATCGAGGTGGACCTGCGCGCCGAGGTCCGCCACCCAGACCGGCAGGTGACGGTGCGGATACAGGCCGAACGGCTGGGCACGACGAGCCTGACCACCCGGGAGACGGTCCTCACCCCGTCGGGTGAAGTAGCGGCCGAGGCGCGCGTGGTCACGGTCCGCTGGGATCCCGGCCAACGCCAGCCGATCCCGTTCAGCGAAGACGAGCGCATACGGCTGTCGGCCGCCATGACCGGGTAAACGCTACGACTCAGCCCCGGCAGCAGGCGCGGCCGCGGCAGCGGACGTAGCCGTGGCGGGAAAGGCCGGCTGAGGCTGGGCCGCCGCCACGGCGTGCTCGTAGTCCAGCCGGGCCGCGAATTTGGCGATCTCGTATGTGTTCACGTACACGGCGAGCGTATTGTTCTGCGCCTTGAATCCGGGAGCCTGCTTGGCGGCGTCCAGGGTGATACCGGTACCCTCGCCCGACGATGACCAGTTCGTCGAGCCTTCGAAAGCGACGATCCCATCCAGGACCCCGCCCTTGGTGTGGCTGATCTGACCGGTGGACGAGTTGCCGACGGCGAAGTCATTGGCAAAACCCGGTGAGTCCTGCCCCACGTCGGAGCTGAGAATCGCCTTCTCGGTCGGGCAACTTGCCTGGGCTTTGTCCAGCGTCACCTGCACCATCACCGAGGGGTTCCGGACCAGGCCCATCAGCGCGTTGTTGAGATCCTGGTCGTCGTAGCCGAACATGTTCATTTTCACGCTGAGGCTGACCCGGGTGAACAGGTGCATCAGCACCCCGTGAACGTCATCACGGCCGACATAAAAGACCCGGAAGTCGGGACTGGCGGTCGGGCCGAAGGCATGCTCGGCGGTATAGGGGGCCAGATCGTCAAGGGTGAAGTGCTGAAGCGACAGGTCAGCGGGCGCGGTTCCGGCATCAGTCGACATCGGTGCCTCCTCGGGGCGGCGTTCGGCTGGAGCGTTTCGGTATCCTAAGCGGTATCGTCCCGTGGTTCAATTACGCGCGCCGTCACCGGACCTGCCGGGCCGCATTAATCTCGAAGGCCGGCCCTTTCCGGCTCGATTTCCGCGCCGAATGCGGCCCGTCTTTTGAAACCGTGGCTCAGTCAGATGCGCCACCGTATATATGGCTGTGGAGGGACCCCCGGCGGGGTCCCTCCACGGTCTTGGTCGTCGCCTTACGCAGGCAGACTGGAGTAGTCCGTCCAGGTGTAGGAGGAGCCGCCCCACGGCGTGGGCTTGGTGCCGCCGCGCAGCTGCGAGCCGGTGCCGTTCGGGTTGACATACAGGCCGGTGGCCACGTTCTTCAGCGTGCCGTTCGACTGCGGAACGAACTGCTGCCAGGGACCGGTGTTGCAGTTCGCGAGGATCAGGCCGTCAGGCAGCGGATCGGATGCCCAGCCGCCGCCTGGATCGGATACGCACAGCCCGGACGCCGTGCCCTTGGGCGCGTACTCGTACTGGTAGGCACCCTGGTGGGTACCAATGTTGAGAATGAAGTGCGTCGCCGGGTCGTTCTGGGTCGCGGTCCATCCGGCGATGATCGCCCCGGGGTGCTGGCGCTGCTGGTAGGAATCGAACCCGTTGCCGAACCGGTTGACCTCGTCACCGTAGCTATTCACGGCGTTCGCCTGGACGGTGAGATTGAACGTGCCGTTCAGCACGGCGCCGTCAGTATCGGTCGCGGTCACCGTGACCCCGTTATAGGTACCGGGAGCGGCGCTCCCGCCGACGTAGGTCAGCACGGGATTGCCGGAGGCCAGCCCGGCCGGCAGGTTCGACTCGGCGAAGGTGATCGTGTTTTTCGCCGAGCTGGTCGCGCTGAACGTCACGGTGCCGGAGCTGTTCGCAGCCGCTAGCTTAGACAGGGATACCGTGACGACCGAGCCGTTGCTCTTGATCGAGCTGGCGCCGAGCGTGACCGGGATCACGAGCGCCTCGGCGTTCCCGGCGCTGTCGGTGGCATCGGCGACGATATCCGGCGAGCCGGCTACGCAACTAGACGAACAGCTGATCGTGGTCCCGGACAGGCTGACACCGGTCGGTACCGTGCCGTGCAGCGACCAGTTCACCCCGGTCCCCTTCAGCGTGACGTCGCCGTTGGCGATCGTGGCCCCGAGGCCCGCGCCGCCGAAGGTGGCCGCTTGCACCGCGGTGGCGGACAGGCCCGTATCCTGCCAGGTCGTGGCGCTCGCGGGGAGTGCCGCCGCACCTACCGCGAGGGCGCTGGACAGCAGCACCGGGACTGCTATCCCGAGTGCTCCCTTGAGATTGAAGTGCATGGCTTCACGCCTCTCCGTGTTCGCTCTGTAACAGGTACTGCCGGACCAGCTGGCCCGGACCATCTGGCAGGGAGCGCGGCCGATCAGGACAAGCAAGACGGCGCCGAATCCGGCAGCCCCCGCCAGCCGGATGCTCTATCCTTACCATGTTTCCCACCTGCCACGCTTCCCTCTTTAGACGCTGATCAGGTCTTCCGAGTTGCTTTTAGGCCGGAATCGGCTCTTTTCGTAAAGCGGAATCGGGTCGGCGTCCGTTACCGTCGGCGGGTCTCCGCGCGTTCAGGTGGCGCGCCGGGCGATGACCACGAACTCGCGGCCGGGACGGTCCGGGGCCTCCCGCACGTCCAGCACGTGGTAGCCCTGGGCGGCCAGGCTCGACTCCAGTTCACCGAGGCCGCGGAACCGCAGCGTGGAGTCCGAGGTGACGACCGCACCGTCAGCCAGGAAGCGGTAGGTGCAGCGGAAGGAGACCAGCGGCAGGTTCACGGCCGTGACCTCGCGGCGCTGTTCGACCGGGCCGCGGCCGGGGATGTCGAGGGTGAGAAGACCGGTATCGGCCGCCCACTCCTCCCAGGCCCGCCGGGCGGGACGCCGTGTCTCGAACACCAGGTACCCGCACGGGCGGAGCGCGGCGCCGATGGCCCGCAGGACCTGCGCCCAGTCCTCGTCGGTGAGGAAGACCTGGGCGACGTTCCCGGTCATCAGCGCCAGATCGGCACCGATGGCCGGTATCGCCGCAGCATCGCCCTGGATCCAGGTGACCGCGGCGCTCCCGTCCTTGGACCTGGCCACCTCGATGCTGGCCGCGGCCGGGTCGACCCCCACCACCGTGCGGCCGGTCCCGGCCAGCAAGATCGCCAGGCATCCCGTCCCGCAGCCGACATCCAGCACGCGGTCCGCGCCTAGCTCTCCGGCGATGCCGACGTAGGCGGCCAGGTCATCGCGTGGTCCGTCGAAGGCGTCGTAGACCGGTGCCAGGCGAGAGTGGGCAAAGATCGCATCCGGCACCCCGCGACCATACCCGCCGGGCACGCTCCCGGGCGACCGGGTTTCCCGTTCGACCGCGCGGATAAGCTGTCTAACCGGACGGCGGAGGACGGCATGACAGGCGACCGCGTGATCGCGGGTGAGCTGACGGCCGGCGGGCGGCCGCGCCGCTTTACGCTGCGGCTGCCCCGGGGCGCGGCCGGCGCCGGCGCTGGCCTGCCGCTGGTGCTCGCCTTGCACGGCAACCATCCGGACGCCGGCGGATGGATCATGCGCGAGTGGACCACCTTCGACCAGCAGGCCGACGCGCAGGGTTTCGCCGTGGCTTACCCCGACGGCTACGGCGGCTGCTGGGCAGACGGCCGCGGTGTCACCACGGCCGACGAGGCGGGAGTAGACGACGTCGCGTTCCTTCGCGCGATCATCGGCTGCTCGGCCGAACGGCACGGCACGTCCGGCGATCGTGCGGTGGTGGCCGGCCTGTCCAACGGCGCGTTCATGGCCCACCGGATGGCGCTCGAAGCGGGTGACCAGGTGGCGGTGCTGGCCGCCGTCGCGGGCGGGCTGCCCGCGTGCCTGTGCGACGTGCCGCCCACCCACGCGGTGTCGGCGATGCTGATTCACGGCACGGAGGACACGATCTCTCCGATCGCGGGCGGCTACTCACGTCACCGCGGGCCCAACGGAGAACTGCGCGGGCGGACGCTGTCCCTGGACGAGACGGCCGGCTTCTGGCGCGCCGTCGACCGGTGCCCGCCCGGGCCGGACGACACCCGCACCACCGAGTTCTCCAGCCGGAAGGAGGCACGGGGCGGCGTCGGCGGGACCGAGGTGGTCGCCTGGACGGTGTTCGGAGGCGGCCATGCCTGGCCTGGCGCCGCGCCCGTCCCCGGGCGCGGCGCGCTGACATCCCAGGAGTTCGACGCGGCCGAGGAGATCTGCCGCTTCGCTCAGCCCCTGCTCGTACCCGCGGGCTCCCGGCGGCTCGAGCAGGCCGGGCCGGATGCCTCGATCAGGCGAGGTCGAACCGGTCGAGGTTCATCACCTTGTCCCACGCCGCGACGAAGTCGCTGACGAACTTCTCCTTCGCGTCGTCGCTCGCGTAGACCTCGGCGAGCGCGCGCAGCTCGGAGTTCGACCCGAAGACAAGGTCGGCCCGGCTGCCGGTCCACTTGACCTCGCCCGTGGCGGCGTCGCGGCCCTCGAACGTGGTCGCGTCCCCGGAGGTCGCCTGCCACGTCGTGCCCATGTCGAGCAGGTTGACGAAGAAGTCGTTGGTCAGCACCCCGGGGGCGGCAGTGAACACACCGAGCTTCGACCCGTCCCAGTTCGCGCCCAGGACACGAAGACCGCCGACCAGGACTGTCATCTCGGGAGCGGTCAAGGTGAGCAGGTTCGCCCTGTCGATCAGCAGGTACTCGGAGGGCAGCCGGCTGCCCTTCCCGAGGTAGTTACGGAACCCGTCCGCCTTCGGCTCCAGCGCGGCGAACGACTCCACGTCGGTCTGGTCCTGCGACGCGTCGGTACGACCCGGCGTGAAGGGAACCTCGACGTCGAAGCCGGCGTTCCTGGCGGCCTGCTCGACGGCCGCGCCGCCGGCCAGCACGATCAGGTCGGCTAGCGAGATCTGCTGGCCCCCGGCCTGGCTGGCGTTGAAGGTCTGCCGGATCCCCTCCAGGGTACGCAGCACCATCGCCAGCTGGTCGGGGTGGTTGACCTCCCACCCGTTCTGCGGCTCGAGGCGGATGCGCGCGCCGTTGGCGCCGCCGCGCTTGTCACTGCCGCGGAAGGACGAGGCCGCCGCCCACGCGGCGGACACGAACTGGGATAGCGGCAGGCCCGCGGCGAGGACCTGTTCCTTGAGGGAGGCGACGTCCGCGGCGTCGACGAGCGGGTGTGTCACCGCGGGGACGGGGTCCTGCCACAGCAGCGTCTCGGCCGGGACCTCCGGGCCGAGGTAGCGCACGACCGGGCCCATGTCGCGGTGGGTCAGCTTGAACCACGCGCGGGCGAAGGCGTCTGCGAACTCATCGGGGTTCTCCATGAAGCGCCGTGAGATCGGCTCGTAGATGGGGTCGAGCCGGAGCGAGAGGTCGGTCGTCAGCATCGTCGGCGGGCGGCGCTGCACCGGGTCCTGCGGGTCAGGGACGGCATCCCGCCCGGCACCGTCCTTCGGCTGCCACTGGTGCGCACCCGCCGGACTCTGAGTCAGCTCCCACTCGTAGCCGAAGAGGGTTTCGAAGAAGCTGTTGTCCCACTCGATCGGCGTGGGAGTCCAGGTAACCTCGAGGCCGCTGGTAATCGCGTCACGGCCCTTACCTGAGCCGTAGCCGCTCTTCCAGCCCAGACCCTGCTGCTCCATAGGGGCTGCCTCGGGATCGGGGCCGACGTTGCTTTCCGGGCCCGCGCCGTGGGTCTTGCCGAAGGTGTGACCGCCCGCGATCAGGGCGACCGTCTCCTCGTCGTTCATCGCCATCCGGCGGAACGTCTCGCGGATGTCGCGGGCTGCGGCCAGCGGGTCCGGGTTGCCGTTCGGGCCCTGCGGGTTGACGTAGATGAGGCCCATCTGGACCGCGCCGAACGGGTCGGCGAGCTCGCGGTCACCGCTGTAGCGCTCGTCACCCAGCCAGGTGGTCTCCGGACCCCAGTAGACGTCATCCTCGGGCTCCCAGGTGTCCACGCGGCCGCCGCCGAAGCCGAAGGTCTTGAAGCCCATCGACTCCAGGGCCACGTTGCCGGTGAGCACTATGAGGTCGGCCCAGGAGATCTTCTGGCCGTACTTTTTCTTGACCGGCCACACCAGCCGGCGGGCCTTGTCCAGGCTGACGTTGTCCGGCCAGCTGTTGAGGGGAGCGAAGCGCTGCTGGCCCGCGCCGGCGCCACCGCGGCCGTCGCTGATCCGGTAGGTGCCCGCGCTGTGCCAGGCCATCCGGATCATGAGCGGGCCATAGTGGCCGAAGTCAGCCGGCCACCAGTCCTTGGACTGCGTCAGTACCGCAGCGATGTCCCGCTTCACGGCGGCCAGATCGAGGCTGCTGAACGCCTCGGCGTAGTCGAAGTCCCCGCCCATAGGGTTGGACTCGACGGGGTTCTTGGCCAGGATCTTCAGGTTGAGCCGGTTCGGCCACCACTCACTGTTGGCGTCACCCGCGGTGGGGTGCACCCGGCCGGGCAAGACCGGACATTCCCCGGTCTCCGGGGTCGGGCCTTCGGCGACTACCGGGTCATGGTTCTCAGACATGGAAATCCTTCCGGACTAGGCGGATCACGTTTCCCAGGAACTCCGGGCGGTGGCACAACCGGGGCACAGGCCCCAGTAGATGACCTGGGCCTCCTCGATCGAGAAACCGTGGTCGTCGGAAGCGGTCAGGCACGGCGCCTCGCCGACCGCGCAGTCGACGTCCGCGACGGCGCCGCACGACCGGCACACGACGTGGTGGTGGTTGTCCCCGACGCGTCCCTCGAACCGGGCCGGGCTGCCGGCCGGCTCGATGCGGTGGATGAGTCCCGCCGCGGTGAGCGCGTGGAGGGCCTCGTACACGGCTTGAAGGGAGACGTGCCCGATGCGGTCCCGCACCGCGGTGGCGATCGCCTCGACGTCGAGGTGGTCACCGTCCCGGACGGTCTCGAGCAGGGCCACACGGGCGGCCGTCACCCGCAGGCCGGCACCGCGCAGTTCCTCGGCGATGGTCGGACTCGGGGAGGCGGTCACGTCGCCCAACCTACCGTCATAAACCCCAATGACTCAAGAAAACGAATGTCTCAAGTTTAGGCATCTCGGGCACGGTCGGCCCGGCGCCTCGAACGGCCCGCAGAGCGGGCCGCGCCGCGGTGAGTACGCACCACGGCCCGGCCCGGCCGCCGCCGTGCCCCGGCAGTACCACTGGCACGCCAGCGCCCCAAAAGCACGGAGGATCCGGCCTTCGCGGAGGATCCGGGCACTTGGGTACCCAAATGCTCCGTATAAGCCATAACTTCCGCGAAAATCACGTTGGGCTCGTGACTTTGTGCGAGAAAGGTGGCTGGTGGGGTGGTTGCGGTTACCGGGGCGGGAACTCGGCGGTGCAGCGCGGCGAGGTCGCTGCGGGCGGGCCATAACCCCGCCAAGTCAGCCCGTTTCGGCCAGCTCAATACCCGGTCATGCGTGACGGGCAAGCACGAGAGCTGGCCAGCCGCAGTGAAGCGGGCCAGCCGCGTCACTCCTGAGCGGACTTGGCGTCGGCTTCGATCTTGGCGGTGTCGGCCTTCATTTCCCGCGCCTCCACCTTCCGGGCTTGCTTCATCGCCCGCTCGACCTTCGCCCCCATATCGGCCACCGCGACCACCACCAGGCCCGCCTGCCCGGCATCTAGGTGCTCGCCGAGTTCCTTCAGATCCTTGCGGCTCATCCCGGCGGCCGCGTGGCCGGCCAGCGCACCCAGCACCGCGCCGCCGCCGGTGGTGACCGCCAGCAGGCCCCCGCCGATCGCGGCGAACGGGAACAGGGCCACCACCAGGCCGGTGGCCAGGCCTATCCCGCCGCCCAGCACACCTCCGACCCGGGTCGGCGTCTCATGTTTCTTCGTGACCTTGACCTTGCCGTCGGCCCGGTGCTCGATCACCGCGGCGTCATAGGCGTCGATCAGGCCCGCCTTGGTGTGCAGATCCTTGATCGCCTCATAGTCGGCGTCGGCGTCGGCGGCGTTGTCGTAGACGCCGACATAGGTCAGGAACGTGTCAACCGCCATCGTCATACCTCCATACCGCCAGCCGTCAGTATCGCGACGCTACTGCCCGCCCGCCTCGCCGGGGATCACTCGCAACGGGTGACCCGCGGCGTTAACTGGCGGTAAAGGGCGAGGGCGACGGTGATGCCGGCGCCGGCCGCGAGCATCACGGTGTTGCGCGCTTCGCCGAGCCGGCCGGACTTGATGGCCGCCTGCAGCGCGGCGATGGGCCCGGTGGTATAGCAACCCTCGAGGTCTTCTGTGCAATACGCGACTCGGTCGCCCGGAACGCCGAGTCTGGCCCTCAGCCGGTCAAGGAAATCCGGGGAAGATGGCGCGGGAACGAGCAGGTCGATCTCGCTGATGTCTATTCCCAGGCCGTGCAGGAAGCGGCGGGTCGCCTCCTCGGCGCAGTCGACCAGGCGGGCATGGTAACCGGGTTTGGAGTCAATGACCATCTGGCTTTGCCTGCGCCGCCCCTGCCACACGAGCCCGCTGACGAACAGGTCCTCGTACTCGGGGAACGTTTCGGAATGGAAGTCGGTGAATCCGGGGGTGCTGTCATCCCAGCCGAGGAGCAGCGTGCCGCCGGCCGGGCGGAAGGGGGCAGAGCGGGGATCCTTGAGATCCGGATGGACATCGCTCGTCACGATCGCGCCGAGCCGGATGAGGCCGGAACGCAGCATGCCCGCCTGAAGCTGGATGGCGCTGATCACGCCGCAGGTGCCGTTGAGGAGGTCGAACGAGAAGGTCCCGTGCCCTCCGACGGGAGGCTGACCCAGGTTGGCTCCGATGTCCTCCTGCACGATCGCGGCGAGCGCGGGCTCACCCATGTTGTCTTCCCGGTAGATACCGGTATTGATCAGCATGTCGATATCGCCTGGCTCTCTTCCCGCATGGGCGAGGCAGGTTCGGGCGGTGGCATCGGCCAGGCGCCGCGCGCTCGGTTTGCGCAATCCGCGGCTGGTCAGCGCGCTGGCGGCTTCAATGCGTGCGCCCATAGCGGTCCACCTGACTGTCGATGGTGAATATGGCGATGCCGATCTCGACGCCGGAGGCGATGGACAGCAGCATCACCCGGTCTGCCTTGTGCATCCGCTGCTCTTCGAGGTATTTGTGCAGCGCCACGAACAACGTCGTCGATGAGGTGTTGCCGTATTCCTCCAGGTTGACGACCATGTGTTTCGGCTTGACGCCGAGGCGGCGGGTGAATTCCTGCAGGCCCTGCCGGATGGCCCGGGCCGAGGTCTGATGCGGGATCAGGTAGTCGATGTCGGACAGGTCGATTCCGGCTTCGCCGATCGCCTCGGCCACCAGCGGCGCCATGTCCTGGATCGCCACCTTCTGCAGTGCCCTGGACTTCGTGTACATCTGTGCGCCCGGGCCCACGGTGCTGGGGAAGGCGAGGCACAGCCGGCTGTGCTCGGCGAGGGTGGTGAAGCCGATGACGTCGATACCCGGAGCACCGTCGGGTGCCCTTTCCACGATCACGGCGGCACCCGCGTCCCCCAGGGTGAGAGAGGCGAGCTGCTTGCTGAACAGGGAGCGGATCTGCCGCGCCGAGTTCCAGCTCAGGTGGGATATGTACTCGCCGGAAACGACCATGCCGCAGCCGATCTCACCGCGGCTGATGAGATCGGCGAGGACGAACACCCCGGTCAGCATGCCGGCACATGCGTTGGAGAGATCGAAGTTCACGGCCTGCGTGGCGCCGATCGCCTGTTTGATGTACAGGCTGAGCGGAGGCTCGAAGGACTGCCAGGACCCACCCCTGGACCGGGTGATGCTGGCGCTGATCAGCATCTCGATGTCCGCCGCCCGATGCTGCGAATGAGCGAGGCAATCGCGGGCCGCCCCGGCGGCCAGGGTGAAGGAGTTCTCGCCGGGCCCGACGACGCGGCGTTCGTGGATACCGGTCAGCCGCTCCAGCTGGATGCGGGTGCGGTGCCTGGTCCGGCTCATCAGGTCTCTGGTCGTCAGCCTCCGGGAGGGCAGC
>Ga0310038_10001032_pt1 | contig 21672 bp, 19 predicted proteins | sample Sb_taG_6_FD_200461 | JGI IMG/M metagenome (GOLD analysis project Ga0310038, IMG submission 200461) | Peat soil microbial communities from Weissenstadt, Germany - Sb_50d_4_PS metaG (v2) (version 2) | ecosystem: Environmental > Terrestrial > Soil > Wetlands > Peat | place: Germany: Weissenstadt... | reverse complement strand
CGCGGTGAAAAGAGGTCTTTTTGTGCATGGATTCTGGTGAAAATGAAGGGCTGATTCACGCCCTCGACGATAAGAGTGGGATCGCTTGCCAGCGCGTTTAGCGCCAGCCTCTGCTCGCCGACAGGAATGGTGGTGTATTCGTAACGAACCCCGGCGTTGACACTGAGGTGGGTATTTACACGCCAGGTGTCGTTCGCGTACCAGTAGATCGCAGACTGATCGCCGTAGTATATGGTCGACCCGGTGCTGCGCTGGCCAAAGTTGTCGGGTGAGTTGTCCGCCAAGAAATTAGCCGTCGAGTTATAGGTATAGTCGCCGCGTGCCCGCTGGGTGAACCCCTGGGGAGAGATGTACTTGCGGCCTTCCACCCCAAACTTCAGGGTGTGGCTGCCTTTGACCCAACTGATATTGTCCAGCACCTGGTAAAAGTTCTGGATGGTCATCTGGGGGGCGTTCGGGTCGGGTCCGATGTTCAGACCGCCTCCCAGGTCAAGGAGCGTGATGTTCGGGAACACATTCAGCCCTGGGAAAACGGCATTTCCGGCCGGGAAGACTTCGGCGAATCGGTTGTAACCGCCGCGGAGTTCGTTGGTCACATTGGAGCCGAAGGTGTGGTATTCGCTCAGGTTTACCAGGTGAAATGAAATAGGGATGGTCTGATAGAACGTTGCCAACTGAGCGCTGGTATCAATTCCCGGCGCCTGGTTGTAGATGTAACGCCCGCGGACCTGGTCTTTCGAGGAGATGTTCCAATCCACGCTCTGGACAAAATTCTCGAAGTTGTCAAACGCGGAGTTAATGATCGAAACCGTGCCGATCGGGATCGTACTCGCACCGACGGTAATGAAGCATGGGAGGGTGCCAGACCCCTTACCACCTGCACCGCAGGTCTGATCCTGCTTCGGGGCAACCGGCACATATTTCTCGAACACGCCCAAGTTGGTCGCGCTGAGGCCCGCGGTCGTATTCAGGAGAGCAATCCCAGCCGCCGTTGGTGACGCGACGGCAGCGCCCGAGGTACCCACAAGTCCGACCGGTTCCTTTTCGAAAAGTGTGAAGAAGAACAGCTTATCCTTGATGATCGGCCCGCCAAAGGTGCCGCCGTAGCGATTGTTATCGTAGCGCGGATTCGAGGGCGCAGTCCCAGGCGGGGCTTGGCGTGCAAATATAGCATCGATTGCATCCAGGTCGCGATTGAAGAAATACTCGTACAGCGATCCGTGGAAGTTGTTGGTGCCGCTCTTGACGACGGTGTTGAACTGTCCACCGGAGGAGTGGCCGTATTCAACACTGAACTGATTCTCCAGCAGCGTGAACCCGCCAACCGCGTCGTTGGGTACGGTGGTTAAAGCTCCCGTCACGGTCTTGTTGTTGTTGTCCACGCCTTCGATCGTGAAGTTATTGGCGCGTGGACGCTGGCCGCCGACCGATGGACCGGTGCCCAGGCCCATGTCGCTTGCATTGGCCACGTTTGGGCTCAGCAGCGAGAGGTTCAGAACCCCGCCCCCCTGCCCGAGGCCCGTGAGCCCCAGGTTCCCTGCGAAGATTTCACCGTAGTTGGTCCCGAGTTGCGCCGTTGTGGTGTCGATCTGCGGGGCAACGCCGGAAACCTCCACGGTCGTCGCAACTCCACCCACCTTCAGCGTTACATTCTGGGTGTTGACCTTGTTGAGTTCAACCGCGACATTGTTGATGATCTCGGCGCTGAAGTTCGGCGCTGTTACGGTGACCTTATAGCGCCCGATCGGCAGGTTCCCCAGCCGGTACTCGCCGTTGCCCCTGGTGATCGTACTGAGCTTCAGGCCTGTGCTCGGATTGAGAGCCTCGACTTTAGCGCCATCGACGACGGCGCCTTTCTCATCCATGACCGTGCCGGTCAGTTCGCCGCTGATCTGCTGGGCAAGCCCGGAGACGGAGAGCAAGCCAACGATGAGCGCCAATACGATCGCCAATGCAAGCTTTTCAGCAGTAACTTTCGCCGTAAACATCGTTTCCTCCTGTTTCGGAAGCGCTTCTTCTAATCAAACCTCGTAGGAATGGAGCGTCGGGGCTTGGAGATCACCGGCCCGAAAGGCCCCCTACCTGAGAAACTTGTATTCAATCCTGGCAAACTGCGGTACCTGATGCAATTCTTGCTCCATACGGAGCACCGCCCGGAAGCCGGCGGTTCCGTGCTAAGAACAAGCATTCAATGGCACTTCGGTGGCCAAGAGAGAGCTTTCAGTCCACCTTGCTATGAAATTCGGGAGGTTCTCGGACAGAGCCTACAAGAATCTGGAGGGTGCCCCCTGCGGTACTGCGGCGCCGCCGAGCACGGGTGCCCTATCCCCTCTGCTGCGGCACGGCATGTTCGCACGCACTGTCGTGAACCCGTTCGAAGCGGCGCGGTTCCAAAGATGGTACACGCGATTGACTTTGAGATGACGCTCCGGTACTGTTTGTCAGGTTTTTCCAGGGCAAGCGGTGGTGACGGCGGGCCCACAGGTTTTTCATCATCAATTGATGGGAGGAGGATCGAGAATGCGCAAGTGCTTGCTTGTTGCGCTGTTGTTTTTCGCGTGTGGTGTCAGTGCGGTGGCGGATGACGAGCAAAAAACCGAGGTGTTCCTCGGCTACTCGTATTTGCATTTCAACTCTGGGATTGCCACGACCGACAAGAGCGTCGCCGAAGGCATGAACATAGACGCCACCTATTATCCGTGGCGCAACCTCGGGATGGTTGCTGATTTCCAGTGGCACCAGAAGGAGCTCGATTTTGTCAACAACCCGACGACTGCGCGCTTGTTGAGCTTGCATGGTGGACCGAGAGTAAAGCTCCGCCACGGCAAGTTCGAGCCGTTCGGCAATGTGCTATTCGGCTTTACTCACGGCACCGTCAACCAAACCTCTCCCCTGAGAACCGATAACGAGACTACGTTCTCTATGAAATTGGGCGGGGGCTTGGATATCTCAGCGTCGAAACATATCGCGGTACGGCTGGGTGAGCTCAATTACTACTACACTAAATTTCAGACGCTCCTCGCCGGCGCCGGCGGCAGTACGACCAGTCAAGGCAGCTACACCTATTCAGGGGGCATCGTCATCCGGTTCTGACCGGAAGTTATTGCTTACCGCTTGGGGTGCGCGTCCGTGGCAAACGCTTGTTCCTTGAGGTTGGGGATAAAGTGTGGATTGGTCCCCAAGAAAGGAATGCTCAGGCTTGATGCCAGCCTGCAATAGCCGCGGGCCAGCACCCGAGCGCACTCACGGTCTGCATCACAAGGCTTCGGCGGGCGTGCGCTTGAATCGCACCACGACGATTGGGGCCAAGCGCACTCATTGCCCATCCTGACCCTTCTGGTGCTCATCCGCTGCGCGTCGTTCAACCGGAGCGGCCTTGCAATCTTCGCTTCTTCCCAACGGGCCAGATTTGCTATAACCGGGCAAGCGGAACTTGCGCCCTCGATGGGCAACTGCGAGGTGTCCCTGCTCTGGACAAAGCCGTCAGCACTCCCCCACCCTTAGCCGCGGAATTCGAAGCGCAAGAGACCGCGTTTGAGTCCCCCTTCGTCATTCTGCGCGAAGCCTTCACCAGCCATGCTTACCCCGGTGCGGCGGCGTCGGTCGTTGACCACGCCAAGCTGGTTGCGCTGCGTGGCATGGGGCGCTTCACCTACGACGCCAACTCGCCCGAAATCACGGCCGAAACCATGTTTGACCTCGCGTCAGTTTCCAAGGTCGTGGGCACGACGGCCATGGCCATGCTGCTCTACGAGCGCGGCCATCTGGACTTGGACGTGCCGGTGGCAGGCATCATCCCGCAGTTCGCCAGAGGAAACGCCCGCCGGCAGTCGGTCACGGTGCGCATGCTCCTGGCGCATTCTTCGGGGTTGCCGGCGTACGTGCGGCTTTACCGGGACGCACCGACGCGCGAGCTACTGCTCGAAGCCGCGCTGGCGGTGCCACTCGAGGCCGATCCCGACACCCGCGCCGCATACAGCGACATCGGCTTCATCATCCTGGGCGCGGCGCTGGAACGAATCGCAGACGAGTCTTTGCAGAGCTTCTGCGGGCGGGAGGTGTTCGGCCCTCTGGGCATGAATCACACGACCTATTGCCCGCCGGCGCCACTGCGGGCGAACATCCCGCCCACGCAGGACGACCGCGAATTCCGCGGGCGCGTGATTCAAGGTGAGGTGCAGGACGAGAACGCCAGCGTGCTCGGCGGTGTGGCGGGACATGCCGGAATCTTTTCCAATGCCGGCGACCTGGCCACGTTCGCGCACTGCATGCTGCAGGGCGGCCGGCCCATTCTGCGTCCGGACACGGTTGAGCTGTTCACCCGGCGGCATGGCGCAGGCTCGCGCGCGCTGGGATGGGACACTCCCAGCACTCCCTCGCAATCGGGAAAATATTTTTCGCCGCGCTCTTTCGGACATCTGGGATATACGGGGACGTCGCTCTGGATTGATCCCGAGCGCCGGCTGGCCATCGTGCTCTTAACGAACCGCACCTGGCCGGATACTCGCTCCGAGCTCATCAAGCAAGTGCGGCCACAGTTTCACGACGCCGTGGTTGAATCCCTCAAGGAGCAAGGCGCGTGAGCAAAGCCGCCAAGCCGGGATTGCGAAAACTCGGGACGGAGCAGGCCAACCTCGCAACCGCCGGGCTCGACACGCGGAGCGCCCGCGAGATCGCCGAAATCATCAACGCGGAAGACGCGCGCGTGGCCTCCGCCGTGGCTGGGGCGTTGCCCGAAATCGCGCGTGCCATTGACGCCATCGCCCAGGCGCTCTCCTCCGGCGGACGGCTGATTTACGTGGGCGCCGGGACCAGCGGCCGCATCGCCGCGCTCGACGCCGCCGAATGTCCCCCCACTTTCAATACCGATCCCGAAATGGTCCAGTTCATCATGTCGGGCGGCGAGCGGGCGCTCGGTCGCGCCGCCGAAGCCAGTGAAGACTGGCCAGCGCTGGGCCGGCGCGATATTGCCAAGAGGAAACCCGGCAAGCACGACGTGGTGGTGGGAGTCTCGGCCAGCGGGCGCACGCCGTACACGGTAGCCGCGCTCAGGTACGCGCGGAGCCACGGCGCAACCACGGTGGCGGTCACCAACAACCATGGGTCTTGGCTGGAGCGAGTAGCGGACATGGCGATCGTCGCCGATGTCGGTCCCGAGGTGGTTGCCGGTTCCACGCGGATGAAAGCAGGGACGGCCCAGAAGCTGATCCTCAACATGCTCTCCACCGGCGCCATGGCGCGGCTGGGCTACGTTTACGGCAACCTGATGGTGAACGTGCACGTGAAGAACGAAAAGCTATGGGAGCGGGGAGTGACCATCCTGGAGGAGGCCGCCGGCATCAAGCGCGCCGCCGCCGATCGGGCGCTGAAGGCCGCCGGACGCAGCGTGCCGGTGGCGTTGGTCATGCTCAAGGCGGGCGTCAGCAAGGCGGAAGCGCGACGCCGGCTGAAGGCTGAGCGAGGCAATGTGCGCCAGGCGATCGGAAACTGAAGCCCGCGGCCGTGTCCGCAGGATTACGCTCTGGCACACCGCAATCCTCGATAGAATGGACAGCGGCTTTCACGAATCTCAGTAAGGCTGTTCTTTCATGGACAAATTTGTAATTCGCGGCGGCAATCCACTGGTAGGGACGGTGCGCATCAGCGGCGCCAAGAATGCCGCGCTTCCCGCGATGGCAGCGGCGCTGCTCACCGACGAACCCTTGGTGCTGGAGAACATTCCCGACGTGCGCGACATCCAGACCATGCGCAAGCTGTTGGTAGAGATGGGAGCCGAGGTCGAACTGGGTTATGGCCGCGCCCACCACCGCACCACCATTCACTGCCGCGAGCCTATCAGTCCGGAAGCCCCGTACGAACTGGTGAAGACGATGCGCGCGTCCACGCTGGTGCTGGGTCCGTTGGTGGCGCGCACCGGTTGCGCGCGGGTCTCCCTGCCCGGCGGGTGCGCCATCGGCGCGCGTCCCATCGACTTGCACATCAAGGGCCTCGAGCACCTGGGTGCGACCATTACGCAAGACCACGGCTATGTGGAAGCCCGCGCCCAGCGGCTGCGCGGCGGCCACATCGTGTGGGACCGCATCACCGTCACCGGCACCGAGGAACTGATGATGGCAGCGACGCTGGCGGAGGGCGAAACTGTCATGGAAAACTGCGCGCGCGAGCCGGAGGTGGGCGATCTGGCGGCGCTGCTGACCGCGATGGGAGCGCGTATCGAGGGCGCTGGCACAGCTACTATCCGCATCCAAGGCGTGGCGCGGTTGGGGGGAGCGCGTCATCGCATCATCCCCGACCGCATCTCGGCGGGCACGTTCGTGGTCGCCGGCGCGATGACCGGCGGCGACCTCAACGTCTCGAACTGCGAGCCCAAGCATATCGGAGCACTCCTGCAGAAGCTCACGGAAGCCGGCGCAACCCTTCAGGTCGGAAACGACAGCGTCCGCGTGCTCGGCGATGGCCGGCTGGTGGCCGCCGACGTCAATACCGAGGAATATCCCGGCTTCCCCACCGACATGCAGGCGCAGTACATGGCTCTGGCTACCCAGGCACATGGCACTTCGGTGGTCACCGAGAACATCTTCGAGAACCGCTTCATGCACGCGCAGGAGATGGTGCGCATGGGCGCCAACATCAAGATCGAAGGACGACGGGCAGTGGTGCGCGGTAAGACGCCGCTGAGCGCGGCCGCGGTGCTGGCTTCGGACCTGCGGGCATCGGCCTCACTGGTGCTGGCGGCGCTAGTCGCCGACGGCGAGACCATCATTGATCGCGTCTACCACATCGACCGCGGCTATGAACGTATCGAGGAGAAACTGCGCGGCGTGGGCGCGCAGATGAAGCGCATCGGAGAGCTGCTTCCCAGGCGCACGGCGCTGGCGCCCGCGCAATAAAGGTTTCTTCACACGTAAACGTAAAAAAAGCCACGCAGGTCGCGTGGCTTTGATTCCAGAGTCAGGACTTAACTACCGCCGCGGTCCGCGGCCTCCGCCACCACCGCCCCCGCCGCTACGCCGCCTGCGTCCACCACCGCCTCCGCCGCCATGACGTCCGCCATCGTGAGGCCTCCCACCACTGGGCGGCCGGGGCCCGCCGCCGGGGCCGTCGCGGTTGTAGTTGGGCTCGTCTGAATCGGCGGTACCGCCTTCGATGGTCATGGTCGGAGTGCCCACGGGTGCGGGCTCCTCGCCGCCGCCCATCTTCGCGCGCTGTTCCTTCAGGATGGCCTTGCGCGACAGACGTATGCGGTTGCCTTCGACGGCCAGCACCTTCACCAGTATCTGGTCGCCTTCCTTCAGTTCGTCGCGCACGTCGTTGATGCGATGCTCGGCGACCTCGCTGATGTGCAACAGGCCGTCGGTGCCGGGGAAGATCTCGACGAAAGCGCCGAAATCCGCGAGCCGCACCACTTTGCCGAGGTAGGTCTTGCCCACTTCGGCGGTGGCGGTGATGTCGCCGATCATCTGCAGCGCCTTGTTCGCGGATGCTTCGTCGTTCGACGCGACATTCACTCGCCCCGAGTCTTCCACGTCGATCTTGACGCCAGTCTGCTCGATGATGCCGCGGATCACCTTGCCGCCCGGACCGATCAGGTCGCGAATCTTGTCCACCGGGATGTTCAGGGTGTAGATGCGAGGCGCGAACGGGGAAATCTGCGTGCGCGGCTCCGGTAGCACTTCCGCCATCTTGTCCAGGATAAACAGGCGGCCGCGTCGCGCCTGCTCCAGGGCCTCGCGCATGATCTGCGCCGTCACCTTGGGAATCTTGATGTCCATCTGCAGGGCGGTGATGCCCTCGCGCGTGCCGGCGACCTTGAAATCCATGTCGCCGTAGTGATCCTCGGCGCCGGCGATGTCGGTGAGGATCGAGTACTTGTCGTCCTCCAGCACCAGCCCCATGGCAATGCCCGCCACCGGAGACAGCAGGGGAACGCCGGCATCCATCAGCGCGAGGGTCGCGCCGCACACGGTCGCCATCGAAGACGAACCATTGGACTCGAGGATATCCGCCACCACACGCATGGTGTAGGGCCAGGCAGTTTCCTCGGGAAGCACCGTTGTGATGGCGCGCTCGGCCAGCGCGCCGTGCCCGATCTCGCGCCGTCCGGCGCCGCGCAGGAAGGCCACCTCGCCCACCGAGAACGGCGGGAAGTTGTAGTGCAGCATGAAGCGCTTGGACTTCTCGCCTTCGTAGACTTCGAGCCGCTGCACATCTTCGGAAGTGCCCAGCGTGGTGGTGACCAGCGCCTGGGTTTCGCCACGGGTGAAGATGGCGGAACCGTGCGTGCGTGGCAGTGCTCCCACCTCGATGGTGATGGGGCGAATCTCGTCGAAGGCACGCGAATCCGGACGCTTGCGGTCGTTCAGCACTTGGTCGCGGAAGATGCGTTCGCGCATGGCCTCGTAGTAATGCTTGAGTTTGGCGCGCCCCTCCTCGTCCTCCTCCGGCAGCGCCTCCAGCAGCTCCTTCTTCAGCTCGCGGACGAGGTGGTAGCTCTCCGCCTTGGGATGCTTGTGGGTGTCGAGCGCATCGGTGAGCCGTGCCCCAACCTTGCGCTTGAGCGCGTCGTAGTAGGCCTGGTCGAACTCGACCGGCTCGACCTCGCGCTTGGGCTTGCCCAATTGCTTCGCTATGTCGGAAATGGTGGCGCAGATCTTCCTGATCTCGGCGTGGCCGAACTCGATGGCGTCGACCACCGTCTCTTCCTTCACCTGCTTGGCGCCCGACTCGACCATCACGATGCCTTCGGCGGTGCCCACCACCATGATGTTGAGCAGGCTGTCGCGCATCTCCTGGTACGTCGGGTTGATGACGAAGCGCCCTTCCAGCAGGCCGACGCGCACCGCGCCAATGGGGCCGTTAAAGGGGATGTCGGACACCGCCAGCGCCAGCGACGCGCCGTTGAGGGCGGCCACGTCGGGATCGTTCTCGGTGTCCGCCGAAAGCACCAGCGCGATCACTTGGGTTTCGCAGCGGAAGCCTTCCTGGAACAGCGGCCGGATGGGGCGGTCGATCTGGCGGCTGGTGAGAATCTCCTTCTCCGTCGGCCGTCCTTCGCGCTTGATGAAGCCGCCGGGAATGCGCCCGCCGGCGTAGGTGTACTCGCGGTAGTCCACCGTCAGGGGGAAGAAATCGATGCCCAGGCGGGGATCGGGGTTGGCGCAGGCGGTGGCCAGCACCACGTTATCGTTGGCGCGCACTACGCAGGAACCGTGGGCCTGCTTGGCCAGATGTCCGGTTTCAAAAGAAATGGTTTTGCCGCCGGCCAGCTCGACGGTGGTTGCATGTTTCATGATGGGGTCCTTTCCTCAGGAGCGTCTCCGGGACGTATCGCGAAGGCCTTCACAGGGTGGGAAGCGCAATCGAACTTCAACAAGAACTCAGGCTGCGGCTACACCGGTGCCGCAGCAACCTGTACGTTGCGAGCCTGGGGAGACGTTACTTACGAATGCCCAGTTTCTGAATGACGTCTTTGTAGCGCTCGGAATCGTAGGTCTTCAGGTAGTCGAGCAAGCGACGCCGCTTGCTGACCATCATCAATAGGCCACGCCGGGACGCGTGGTCGTTCTTGTGGGTCTTGAAGTGCTCCGTCAACTCAGTAATCCGCTCGCTCAGAATCGCGATCTGCACCTCGGGACTGCCGGTGTCGCTCGCGTGAGTCCGGAACCGGACGATGACGTTCTCTTTGCGCTCTCTCGCTAACACTGATCCTGATGCACTCCTACTCTTGTCTTTTTCTCCTTCGTATCGGTAGCAGACTAACATGCGGGCGGAGAAAGTGCAAAGCCGGGTGAGTTCGCAAAGCGCTCTTGGCCGTTGGCTCTGGCTTTGGGCCAACCGCCAAATGCCAATAGCCAAAAACGAAGCCGCCGCCTACAATCTTCGGTCGCACGGTTGCGGCCAAGGGTATGCGCATGTACGCAAGCAAGATTGTCGCTGTTCTCGGGCTGGCTCTCCTCGTCTCCGGGCTCTCCCGCGCCGCCGCCGGGGAGGAGAAGGCAACCCCGCAGGAAATCGTCAGCAAGGTGCAGGAGGCGGCGAGCACCCTGGCGAAATCGGCTGAGGCCAAGCCGGCCCTGGAGCAGTTCAATCAAAAACAGGGCCCCTGGGTGTGGAAGGACACCTATGTCTTCGTCGTGGACTGCGGCCAGGCGACCATAGCGGCTCACCCGATGAACCCGGAGCTGATCGGGAAGGATGCCATGTCGCTGCTGGACACCAAAGGGCATCCGTTCTTCTGGCAGGTTTGCGACGCGCTCAAGAAGCCCTCCGGCGTCTGGCTGCAATACTGGTGGCCCAAGCCCGGCCAGAAGGAAGGCTCGCGCAAGATCAGCTACGCTCTCCGGGCAGGCAACACGCCGTACGTCGTGGGCGCCGGGGTCTACGACGACAAGGCGGCCATCGCGGACTTGGAAAAGCTGACGCGACCGGCCAAGTAGCTGAGGTTGGCTCTTGGCCGTCGAGCCTTCAGCTTTTAGTCAGATTGGAAGTGTTTCGCGGGGGGCCGCGCTGTGCAGCCTCACCGCATCACCAACCCGGCTTGTGGTATCGATTATAGAAGTCCGGCTACTTCTGGCAGGCGCGGGATTGCAATTCATCCGTCCAGTGAGGAGACACCTTATGGCGAGCAGAGGCGCGGCGGCGGCGGTGGCGCCCGAAACCTTGCGGTGGTGGAAAGAGGTGACGCGCGACCAGTGGAAGACGCTGATCGCAACCTGGGCTGGGTGGTGTCTGGACATCTTCGATTACTTCCTCCTGGTGTTGGTGCTGGGTGAAATCAGCAAGACCTTCGGCGTCGGCCTGGTCGCGATGGGGACGGTCATTACTGGGACGCTAATCTGCCGCCTCTTCGGCGGTGTGATCTTCGGCACCTTGGGCGACCGCGTGGGGCGCAAGCTCCCGCTGATGATCTCGATTCTGACCTTCTCGATATTCTCGGCGATGAGCGGCCTGGCGCCGACGTTCAAATGGTTCTTCGCCTTCCGCCTGCTATTTGGCCTTGGCATGGGCGGCGAGTGGGCTGCCGGCACGCCGCTAGCGATGGAGAGCTGGCCGCAGCGCTCCCGCGGCATCGCGTCGGGCATTCTGCAAGGCGGCTATCCCTGCGGCTACTTCCTGGCCACCGTTGCCTACTTCTTTGTATTCCCTATCTGGGGATGGCGCGCGCTGTTCCTGATCGGCTTCCTGCCCGCGCTGCTGCTGCTCTATATCCGCACTGGAGTAAAGGAGTCGCCCATCTTTGAGGCGCGGCGCGAGGCTCTGCACAAAGCCGGCAAGAGGGAGTCCGGCATCTCGATCGTGCGCCTGCTGAAGCCGGACATGCTGGGGACCAGCCTGCACGCATTCCTGCTAATGATCGGCGCCATGCTATCGCAGTTCTGCCTAGCATCGCTGTGGCCCACCTACCTAACCAGGGAAATGCATCTGACGATTGGGCAGAAGACGCAGTTCCTGATCCTGCTCAACATCGGCAGCCTGACCGGCTACTGGTGCGCGGGCGCGCTGTCGGAAAAGACCGGGCGGCGCATAGCGCTGTCGATTTTCGCCCTCATGGGCGCGCAGCTGATTCCGCTTTACTGCCTGACGCACAACTATGCACTGGTGCGGCTGGGTGGAATTCTGGAAGGCTTCTTCGCGGTGGGATTTTGGGGCGTGATCCCGGCTTATCTGGCGGAGCGCTTTCCGACGCACGTGCGCGGGGTCGGACCCGGGGCTTCGTTCAGCGTGGGCGCGGCGATCGGCTCTTTCGGGCCGACCCTTCAGACGCTGTTGGTACAGCGCCATGGCTTCACCCTGGGCCAGTCCATTGCCCTGTGTACCGCTAGTGCGCTCGTCGTTGTGGCCATCGTGACGTTCCTCGGTCCCGAGCCCAGGGGCGCTGTGTTCACGGCGGAAGCTTAAAACCGGCCAGACTGTGGGCCGTGGCGGCTCCGCAGTCCCGCCTCCCCCGATCGTGGAGATGAATGTCACCAGCAAAGCGTATCGGCGTTGTGTGCACCTTGGACACGAAGGGCGAACACGCGCAGTTGGTTAAGTCGCTCATCGAGGGCCGCGGCCATGAAGCGGTGCTCATTGATATCGGCGTGCTGGGCGACCCTGCTGTTGCGGCCACAATTTCTCGCGATGAGGTGGCCAGCGCCGGCGGAATGGAACTGCGCGCCCTGGCCAGCAGCCGCGACCGCGGCAAAGCACTCGACGTGATGACGGCAGGCGTAACTGCGATCCTCGTTCGCCTGCACCGCGAAAGCAAGCTGGACGGGGTGATCGGCATGGGAGGAGGCGGCGGCACCGCGGTGGCCAGCGCTGCCATGCGCGCGCTGCCGGTCGGCGTGCCCAAGGTCATGGTCTCGACCATGGCGGGCAGCGGCAAGGCGGCCGCCTACGTCGGAACGCGAGATATCGTGATGGTACCCACCATCACCGATATTATCGGCATGAACCCGATCTTGCGCTCGGCGCTGACCAACGGCGCGGCGGCGGTTTGCGGAATGGCTGAGATGGGTGCTGGCGCGGGCCGGCTGCGCCAGGCGGGCGGCCGTCCGACGGTGGCCATTACCGCGTTCGGCGTGACCACGCCGGCGGCGATGCGCTGCCACCAGTTGCTGACGCAGGCGGGATGCGACACGCTCATCTTCCACGCCAACGGCACCGGCGGGCGCGCTATGGAAGAGTTGATCGAGCAGGACGTGATTGACGCCGTGCTCGACCTGACCACCACCGAGCTGCCCGACGAGTTGTGCGGCGGACAGCTCAGTGCGGGCCCGCATCGGCTGGAAGCCGCCGGAGCGCGCGGCCTCCCGCAGGTGGTGCTCCCCGGCGCCATGGATATGGTGAACTTCACGACGCCGGAGACGGTGCCCGCCAAGTACGCCAACCGGCGTTTTTACCAGCACAGCCCCGCGACCCGGTTGATGCGCACCACCGTGGAGGAGAACGCGACGCTCGGCCGCTGGGTTGGCGAAAAGCTGGCCCGGGCAAAGCGGCCGGCGGTGCTGCTCCTGCCGGTGCGGGGCTTCTCTGAGTACGACAAGGCGGGCGGCGTGTTTTACGACCCGCAGGCGGACAGTGCATTCATGGACGCGGCCGTTGCCGCTCTGGGCAAACAAGGCGAAGTCGTGCGGGTGGACGCCTATATTAACGAGCCGGCCTGTGCGGAAACGGCGGTGGTGCAACTGCTCGGCATGATGCGCGGCGGTGCGTCTTCGAAGAGTGAAACGGCGTAGCGGTCATTCATAAGCGGGTCATGGGAGGCAATCATGGTGAAGAGGTACACGCGCAGCGAAGTGGCGGCCCGGCTGCAAGCGACGCTGGAGGCGGGCAACGCCATCATGATGGCGGGCGCCGGAAACGGCCTCTCCGCAAAGTGCGCCGAAATCGGCGGCATTGACCTGATCGTGATCTATAACAGTGGCAAGTTTCGCATGGATGGCTTGCCCTCGATCGCCGGCCTGATGCCCTACGGCAACGCCAACGACATCGTGCTGGAACTGGGCGAGCGCCACGTCTTCCCCGCCGTCAAAGAGACGCCGGTGCTGGCGGGTGTCTGCGGCACCGATCCCACGCGTAACATGCGGCGCTTTCTGCAGCAACTGGGCGAAGCCGGGTTCTCCGGGGTGATCAACTACCCCACGATCATTCGCTTTGACGGCAAGATTCGCGGCGACCTGGAGTCCGTGGGACTGGGATTCGCGCGCGAGATCGAAATGATCGCCACCGCCCGCGAGGTCGGGTTGTACACCACCTGCTATGTGCGTATGCCGGACGAGAGCCGGCAGATGGCCGAGGCGGGTGTGGATCTGATTGTGCCCCACGTCGGGCTGACCACCGGAGGCACGATCGGGGCCGGGCAGGCGCTCACCATGGAGGATGCGATCAAGGCCACGCAGGATATGATTGCCGCGGCGCGCGCCGTGAACCCGCACGTCATCGCGCTGGCCCACGGCGGTCCGATGGAGGGCCCGAAGGAAGTCGCCTACGTGTTGGAGCACACGGATGCGCAAGGCTTTGTGGGCGCCAGCAGCTTCGAGCGGCTGCCAGTGGAGCAGGCCATCGTGGGCATGGTCAAGGAGTTCAAGAAGCTGCGCGTGCAGGCGACAAAAGCAAGTCCGCGATAAGATGAGCTTATGATCGAAGCCGCGCAGACTCCCTGGCAGACCGCCCCGCATCATGGGCTCGACATTCAATTCATGCAACCAGCCATGAACTGCGCCAATCCCTCTTGCCACTCCCGTTTCCTGCTGACGACCAAGAGCTGAAAGCCAAGAGCCCCCTTCAATCACACCTTGCTGTGACCGCCGTCACCGACGACGGCGCTCTTTTGGACGATGCTGCTCCCAACTCCGAGGTGGCTTATGTCATTTCATCCCTGGGGCCTCGTGGTGTTTGTTTTTCTGACCGTTGCCCTGGTTCTGCTGTTCGCCGCCGGACTGTGCCAACGCGATCTGGGCCGTGAGGAATCAGAACTGGAGAGGAAAAGCCTATGGAATTGATGGCTACGCTCGTACTGATCGCGATGCTGGCGCTGGTGGGTGGAATCGTCGAAGAGAGCGCAAAAGCCAAGACGCGCTGATCGTCAGCCCTCAACGCACCGGCGCTTGCAGCGACTCCTCCAGATACTTCTTCCAGGTTGAGACATCGCCAACCGTGCGATGGCCGCGCCCGGTCAATGGCAACAGCACAGACTTGCCGTTCTTCACGAGCTGGATTGTGCTTTCCATGATCCCAATTTCAGGCGGATTGATGAAATCATCTGCCGCATTGATAGCAATCAGGCGCGCGCGGATGCGCTCCAGGTCCGGCCATGGATTGTAGGTCCGCGAGCAATCGAGCTGATAGAGGAAGTCATTGGCGTCTCTCTTGGCCCAACCGGCTGAAATTTCGTCCAAGAGGTAGTCAGCAGCCTCGCGCGTGTGTGCGCGCGTCTGCAAGTCGAGCGGGCCGCTGGCCGCGATCGCCAAAATCCGCGCCGCGGTGATCACGCCCGCCGGCTGCTTCTTGTACTCGCCGTTCTTCCAATCAGGATCATTGCGGATGGCGTCCATGGCCGTGCGCCGCCACATGCGGTTGCGGCCGGCGATCTCCACCGGCATCGAGACCATGGGCATGAGCGCGTCCATCGAGTCCGGATGCAGCTCGCCCCAGAGCCAGGTGTGCATCCCGCCCATGGAGATTCCCATGACCAGCCGCAGATGGCTGACGCCCAGCCCCTCGGTCACCAGCCGGTACTGCGCCTCGACCATGTCGTAGTAGTCGTAGTGCGGGAAGCGGGCGTGCAGCCCGTCGCTGGGTTTCGACGACTGTCCGTGGCCGATGCTGTCCGGCAAGATGACGTACCAGCGGTTCAGATCGAGCGGCTGGCCGGGGAAGTAGAGGGTTTGGAATGCCGGCGACAGGTAATTGGCGCCCGACCCGGTAGTGCCATGAAGAATGACGACCGCATTCTGCACCGTGCCCTGCGCGTCGCGCACCGGCGCGCCCAGCGTGGTGTAGTGCAGCCGCAGTTCGGGCAACACTTCGCCGGAGCGGAAATGGAAGTCGCGCAGGACAAAGTCGCCATCGTGCGAGTGGAGATCGGGCAGCTCCTGGCACTGCAGATAAGCTGCCAGTAAGCAAATCGGGAGCCACCACCAGCGTCGTTTCCCGTCCAGCATGTGCGGCATGATACTGCAACGAAGGGAAACCGCACCATGCGTGGCCCGCTGCTACTTCCGCACCTCGCTCATGAGCGCGAACAGGTTGTTATCAAGGTCGCGCAGGAAGGTGAGCCACAGCTCGTGATCGGGCATGCGGGCCACCAGGTGAGGCTTGTCCTCGAAGCGCACGCCGCGCGCCACCAGCGTCTCGTAGGCTGCCTGGATGTCCGGCACGCGGAAATACAAAATCGAGGCCGGGTGATCGAACTCCGGCTTCTCCGCTGTGCTCAGCATCAGGCGCACGCCGCCGCAATCGAAGAAGGACATGTTGGGGACCTCGAACAGCAGCTTCATCCCCAGGGTGTCGCGGCAGAAGGCGGTGGCCTGCTTGAGGTCGCGCACGGTGATGGCGATCTGGCCGATTTCCGAAAGCCCAAGGAACGCGGGTTGAGCGGCTGGATTGGTCATGGTATCCCCCCACAAGGAATTAGTTAGCACTACTAACGAAGTATAATGGCAGGGAGTGACCCAGGCAAGGAAAATCTCTGCCGACCCGGCCGCGGTGACGGACCGGCTGCACTCGGCGGCCATCCACCTGTTGCGGCGGGTGCGGCGGCAGGACGTGGCCAGCGGCCTGGGGCCGGCGCAGCTCTCGGCGCTCTCCGTGCTGATGTTCGGCGGCCCGATGGGGCTGGGCGAACTGGCGGCCGCCGAGCAGGTGCGCCCGCCGACCATGAGCCGCATCGTCGCCGCCCTCGAGCGGCAGAAGCTGGTCGAGCGCGCCAGCGATGCCGGCGACGCCCGCCGCATACGGCTGCGAGCCACCGCCAAAGGCCAGAAGCTGCTGCAGAAGGGACGCCGTCTCCGCATCGCTTATCTGGCAGGACACTTCCAGAAACTCTCCGCCAAGGAACTCAGTGCGCTGGGCGAGGCGGCAGAAATCCTGGAAAACACGCTGCGAAATTGGTCCTAGCGGTTACGCCGATTTGCGGACGGGTAGCGGGCGCGTGCCGGGATACTCCTGCGGCGGGGGCGGTGGGGCTTGCTTGCTCTCGTGGCGCTTGCGGCTCTTGCTTTGCGGGGCGGCGCCGGATTGCGGCTGGGGGCCGGTTTGTGGCTGGGCGCCAGTTTGCGGCTGGGCATCGGCTTGTGGAGTTTTGGCGGACGGAGCGGCGGGCTTGGCGCGATTCTGCAGGTCGTGCACGCGGATCGAGTTCAACTGTTGGCTGTCGCTGGTGAGCTGCTGGATCAGCAGCCGCTGGGCATCGATGACGCGTCCCTGTTCCAGCACCAGCAGCGCCAGCAGCGGAAACGTCACAAGTAACAAGACCAGGATTACCTGCCCGGTGGGGCGGTTACGCTGTGGCTGCTCGGCGACGACGATGGTTTGCTCCACCTCGGTCCTCCACCCGGCTGAACCACCGCGCCGGCACAGTGGAAAGTGCAGCTTGCTGGCCGAAAAGCGGGGCATTGTAACTCGCGGAAGAGGAAAACGTTACACCAATTCGGACCGAGGGTGCTGAAAAACGCCAGTGCAAATCGTTTCACAATAATGGTTGGGGCTAGCCACCGGCGGAGCCCGGAACCGGCGCCCCTACCGAGACCGAGCGCCGGCGCCGTGGCATTACAGCGGTAATCAGCGTCAATACCAGACCGGCGCCGATTCCTGCCCATGGACGGTCAGCACCGGACACTGGGCTTCCGCAACGATGCGATGGGCCACCGCGCCCGGCAGGTGGCTGGCAAAGTTGGAAGCATGGTGCGCGCCCAGCATGATCAGGTCGCATTGCCGATCGGCCGCCAGCTTGAGGATGCTCTCCGCCGGAGAGCCGAACAGGACCTCGTACTCGAGTCCAGGCTTGGGCGGGATCAGCTCGCGCATCCACTTGCCCAGCGATTCCGTTGCCAGGGCCTGCTCTTTCCGGCTGCTGACTTTCTCCTGGCTGACGTGCAGCACAATCACGTCCGCTTGGTTCTCTTCCGCGAACGCCTCGACGAAGGGCAGCGCCCGCAGCGAGGCCGGGCTGAGATCGGTGGCGAACAGCAGGTCGCGAAACACAGGCAGCGTAGGCTTCTTCGGCACCTTGGGACCGACCACCAGGACCGGACACGGCGCCGCCCGGAAAATGGTTTCGGCCACTGAGCCCAGAACGATCTGCTTCAGGCCTTCGCGGCCATGGGTCCCGAGCACCACCAGGTCGATCTTGTCGGATTCGATGACCGACTCGATCTCTGTCCAGATCTCGACACCGCTGCGAACCCGGCCGTCGTGCCGGACACCTTCGAAGGCGTCCGACGAGAGCAGTTCGCCCATCTGCTGCTCGGCCTGCTGGATGAGGTTGGTCTCCAGCACAAGAGGGGCAGCTTCGGGCATGGGTTGCAGTACGCCCGGAGAGAGCACGTGCACGGCGTGAATGCTGGATTCGAAACGGCGGGCAATAGCCACCGCGAAGGGTAACGCGGCCTCGGACACCGGGCTGAAGTCGGTCGCGAACAGCACGTTTTTCAGTGCAAGACGAACCGGTACTTGGAGCGCCATACGCATAGCCTCCTTGGTCTTCTTCGGGCTTAGTATGGCTCCGGGGCTGGCTTTGCGGCGGTGATTCCCATCACCCGAGGGCGTGAGCCAGAACGTGCCCTTGGTTTGCTACGAATTGGCGCCCAGCTTCCGGGTGCTACTCCCCTACTTGCTACTCCCTGTTCCCTGATTCCCGTCACCCGACGGCGTGAGCCAGCACCACCGGAGCTGACTCGTCACACCCGGGGGTCTTTGATCGCCTACCCAGGACTTCCGTCCTGGGCCAATTTATTCCGCGCCTACGGCGCTGGTGCACCGCGATTCCTCTGTGTTCTCGGCGCCTCGGCGGTTTGGTTTTTATCGGCGGCAAGCTCCCTCGCCGCTCGGGATTTCCGCAGCGGGCTCGGACGCCCGCTGAACGCCTCAACTTCGACTTCGCTCAGAGCAGGCTCCGGGTAGGGCACCCGGCTTTGCTGTAGAATCGCACCTCAGCGCTGAGGATGGGATGACCTACATCGATACCAGCAAACTGCCGGCGGTCGAACGCTTGCCGGGCTGGAGAGGCCGCTATTTCAATTCTCCCAGCATGACGTTCGCGCATTACGAGTTCGACGCGGGCGCGTCGATCCATGAGCATTCCCACCCTCAAGAAGAAGTTTACGAAGTCATCGAAGGCGAACTGGAAATAACCATCGACGGCGTTACCCAGCGTGGTTCCTGGCTATGTCGGAATCGTTCCACCCAATACGCTGCATTCCGTAAAGGCGATCTCGCGCGGGACGGTTATCGTCGTGGATTATCCTTTGCGCGACGCTCCCCTCCATCCGGCAACGCACGCTTCGCGGCGCTGAAATCCATATCCAAAAAAAGGGCCGGTCGCTGGGACCGGCCCCCGGTTCGTGCCGCGTTCGGCGGCTACTGGGTTGGGGCCTTCTTCTTCTTGCGGGCGGGTGCGGCGTGCCGGCCGTAGGGAACTTTGGTCGGCGGCACGTTGACCACTTCGGTGCCCGGTTCGTTGAAGCTGGCGCCCGCGGGCACGATCCAGATATCCGCCTTCATCCCGCCACCGCTGCCGGTGCGGGTTTCGATGCGGCTGGGATCGATGCCCTTCTCCTTGGTGAGGTACTCCTTGGCGTTGGCGGCGCGCTGCGCGGCCAGCGTCGAGGGCTTCAGCTCCTTGGGTTCAGCAAAGCCGACGATCACGGCGCGGGCATCCGCCTCGCGTTGCAGCCGCAGGGCCACGTCGTCCAGGATGGCCTTGGCGGTGTTGTCCACGCGGGCGCTGTTGCGCGCGAAGCCGATCTCGTTCAGCTTGCTGGCTTGTGGCGGCGCTGGCGGCACCTCCACGTTCACCGAAGCGGTGGCCCGGGAACTCAGGCCGCGGCTGTCGGTGCAGGTGGCGGTGGCCGTAATCGGACCCGCCGACGCACCCGTGGTATCGAGCGTAGCGGTGTTGCCGCTGCCGCTGATCCTGCCGCCGGTGGCCGACCAGTTGCCGATGCTGGCCTGCACCGGATAATCGGGTGCGTTGTCCGGGCTGCTGCAACTGCAGGAGATGGCCGAGGGGGTTCCTGCCAGCACCGATCTCGGATTGGCGGAGCAGGAAATCCGCGGCGGATTCTTGGGCCGCTCCTTGATGTTGAAGGTGGCGCGGCAACTGGCCTCGCCCTTGTGGCCGTCGGTGATGGTAGCGCCGGCCGTGTAGCTGCCGGGAGCCAGGCCGGTGGTGTCGATGCTCGCCGTCGAACCCTTGCCCGTGAGCTTGCCCCCGCTGCCGCTCCAGTTATAACTGAGAGTCCGCTTGGGGTTGAAGTTCATGCCGCGAGCGGTCGCGCTGACCGGTTCCCCGGCATAGACATCCATGGGGTCGACACTGCAACTGGCGCTGGGCGGAGGTCCGGGCGGCGCCACTCCCAGCAGGAAATTGATGCCGGCTTGGTAGCGCAGGCTGTTGAAGGTAACGTCGGCGCTGCCGGTCGTAGTCGTAGCCGCGGCTGCAACCCCGGCCGTACCCCCGGTCGTACCCCCGCCGAAACTGGAGAAGGTGTGCTTGGAATGCATAAAGTCCAACTGCACCGGACGCACATCCACATGGCGCGAGACGTGGATATCCACTCCGCCGCCCACGGCCAGGCCGAAGGCGTTGTCCGGCGAAACACCCGTCACATTGGTGACCGCTACGCGGTGTAAACCGAACAGGGCCTCCCCGAAGAGAGCGAAGTGCGAGGTGCGAGTTTCGACGTGCGGCCCGAACATAATCGTCCCGACGTGGACGTCGGCTCCGGCCAGTACGTCGTTAGGATCAAAGGTTTTATAATGCCCGCCGAAATCGGCCGTGAGGCCGAAGTGGGGCGCGACATTGAAGGTGGCGGCGGCCCCCCAGCCGGCGGGAACGGCGTCCAGGTTTAAGGCAGTTCCGTCTACGTTCACGCCGGGACGCAGCAGTGAATATCCGCCGAAAACTTCGACCTTGGGCTGCGGGTTGTCAGGCGACTGCGCCTGCGCCGTTGTTATCGTGCCGATTGCAATCGCCCCCACCACGATCGCGAGCAGCAGCACGCGGACTGGGAAACCCTCACTGCGAAGTGACATGGTCTTACCTCCCGATTTTAGGTACCGCGATTACCGTTTCGACAACTGAGAGACTGCGCCGTGCGGGGCGCAACAACGCGCTCCGGCCAACCGGGCATTGTACATGGGAACAGGTTCGAGCAAAAAGTCAAGTAGCAACAATTATTCGCTTGAGACTCAGCAACTGAGCCCCAATGATAACTGTGACACCGCACCACCAAGGAAACTGTTCAGTATTGGACAGTTTGCGTTGAGATTTAAGATAAACTTCCCCCCCCGGGCAGGGAGGACCGCACGCGGGCACCGCAGAACTATTGAAAGAAACAACGGTCGAACGCGCCAGCCTCGCTTGGCATCCTATTCAGGTATCCGCGGGCCCTTGCTGGGCGTGTCTTCCCAGGGGTACCGGCTTGCCGGGCGGGTGTGCTGGCCCGGACAATAAGGTCTGAATGGCATGAGTCAGGAAAAGATCCTTATCGTCGATGACGAAGAGAACGAACGCGCCGGCTTGGCGGAGCTGATCGCCGGCTGGGGCTATCGCACCGAGACCGCCCGGGACGGGGTGGAGGGATTGGAGAAGGCTGCCGCCTGGGGGCCGGACCTGATCATCACCGATCTGAAGATGCCGCGGCTGGACGGCATGGGCTTGCTGCAACGTTTGGCAGACGAGCCCCAGACCGTGGCCGTGATCCTGCTGACCGCGCAGGGCAGCGTGGATTCCGCCGTCCAGGCCATGAAGATGGGCGCTTACGACTACATCCAGAAGCCGGTGGACGTGCAGCGCCTGCGCAACATCCTGCAAAACGCGGCACGGCTGCGGGAAACTTCCGTGGAACTGGAAGTCACCCGCCGCAAGCTGCGCGATACCGGCGTGCTGGGCTCGCTGGTGGGAGCGTCCAAGAAGATGCAGGAGATCTTCCGGCTCATCGACCTGGTGGCGCCTTCCACCGCGTC
>Ga0310038_10001015_pt1 | contig 21886 bp, 19 predicted proteins | sample Sb_taG_6_FD_200461 | JGI IMG/M metagenome (GOLD analysis project Ga0310038, IMG submission 200461) | Peat soil microbial communities from Weissenstadt, Germany - Sb_50d_4_PS metaG (v2) (version 2) | ecosystem: Environmental > Terrestrial > Soil > Wetlands > Peat | place: Germany: Weissenstadt... | reverse complement strand
TCTTTGAAAAACATCTGCATCTTCACACCTCGGCACTCGAGATTCACTACCGCATACGTAACCTGCACGATGATCCGATTCCATTTCTCTATGGCTTGCACCCCCTATTCGCCATCGATCCCGGTGATCGAATTGTCTTGCCACCGGAAGTATCTGCGCTGCTGGTTGGATACTCCCGACTTGGGCGCCTCGGGCCACCTCGCACTCTTATCCAATGGCCAAACCACGAAGGCGTAGCATCAGCGCCTGACTTGAGCCGTACACAAAATGTCGCCGCCTCCACGGCCGACATGCTCTTTACCGATCGTTTGTCGTCAGGATGGTGCGGTCTCTACCGCGCACGCATCGGACAGGGCATCGCGTTGCGCTTCGATACGGCGAAACTTCCGTACCTCGGTCTGTGGCTTTGTTACGGTGGCTGGCCCGACGATGAAACGCTGCCCCGCCAATACGCCGTGGCTTTCGAGCCCACGGTAGCTCCATGGGGAATGCTCTCCACCGCATGCGAAAACCATCAGGCCCCCGTCCTCGCAGCACACGACTCCTTCAATTTTTCTGTTGCGCTCGAACGAATCGGGGCCCTGCCCATGACCTATGACGAGTTTGAGGCCCGATGTTACGAAGGCTATCCTTTTTCACATTTATAAATCGAGTTGTGATGGCAGGCCACGGACGACTGCCGCTCCTGTGCCGATCAAGTCGGCTTAGCGGACTATACGAACCACTATAGAAAATGAGTATCAGTGACTTCCGGGTGACCTGCACCCCTAAATCCGCACAGAACCGAGTATGAAATCGTATTGGGAGAGGGCGGATTTATGTCGAAGAGCAGGCATACGGAGGCGCAGATGATCGCTGCGCTGAAGCAGGTCGAAGCCGGTCGCACGGTGGATGATGTGGCCCGGGAGTGTGGCGTCAGCCAGGCAACGATCTACGCGTGGAAGGCGAAGTATGGCGGCCTTGATGTGAGTGATGCGCAGCGGTTGCGATCGCTGGAAGACGAGAACGGACGTCTGAAGCGTCTGGTGGCAGATCTCAGTCTGGACAAGGAGATGCTGAAGGCGGTGATCGCAAAAAACGGCCTCAGCTCGTAGACCGAAGGACGGATGCAAGCTGGTTACGATCGCAGTATGGAGCCAGCGAGCGCCGGGTGTGTCGATCGAGCTTCCACCCCACAACCTTGCGCGAATAGCCGTCCAGGACTACAGCCAGGTAGACGAACTCGGCCTGCAGCCGGATGTAGGTGATGTCTGCCACCCAGAGCTGATCGATCCCGTTTAACTGCATGCGCCGTGCGAGATTCAGATAGACCTCCAGGGCATGATCGGAATCGGTCGTACTCACAAACTCTTTCGGCTGGACGGCCAGCAGGTTGTCTTCCCGCATGATCCGCAACACTCGCTTGTGGTTCACCAGCATGCCGCGTCGCTTCAGCTCTGCCGCCACACGCCGATAACCATAACGACGTCGGTGCTCGAGTGCAATCTGCTGGATAGTGGATCGAACCTCGGTTTCTTCTTCGTGCGGCAAGCGTTCTTGCAGAAACCGGTAGAACCCCGCCCGACTCACTCTCGCCAGCAGGCACATTCGCTCGATACTCAGGCCGCCTTGCATTGGCATCACCTACCGGATGTGGTCGTAGATGCCATCCCGCCAGAGCCCTTGTTGCTCTGGCGCCGAGCCTCGACTTTTTGCAAGGCACCTTTGAAAAAATCTGTCTCCAGCGTCTTTTCCGCTAGCACGCGTTTCAGATCCCGAACCTGCTTGCGCAGTTCCCGGACCGGAGACGTGACCCTGGCGCTGGCTTCGCCTGAATGCTCAAGCTGCCGCTGCCACTGATACAGAATGGTGCGGTGGATGCCCAGCTCATCAGCTAGCGCCGAGACGCTGGGACAGTCCTTCATCCGCTCCATCGCCATCTGCCGGAACGACAGAGGGTATTTGCCGACTCGTTTCCTTGCCACTTGCGGCTCCTCTCCCTGCCAAGTGTCGCAAAGATTCCTGTCTCATTTTGAGGGGGCAGTCCAGTGGAATCCTGAGATCATCTTGGCCACTATGCACTTGAATTCTCAATGGTTCTGGACAAGTGTACAAAGATAACCCTCTGTTTCCAGGACAGATGCGCTAGCGTCATGCTGAAGATCAGATCGCCCGATGCTAGCGAACCACATCCAGCGCACCTGTTATCTGCTTGACTTGAAGGCAGATCGGTATCTTAGCGAGCTTCAACAGCAATTCCGTACGCTGAGATTGGCAGGAGGACGAAGATTCTCCGTATCGAAACATTCCCATCCCAAGGCTTTTGCAAGGAGCCTGTCCACGGTATTCCTGTCTAATTCCGCAGCTCCGGCGATGAGGAGGATCATGCTGCTCACCTCCCTCTCTTCCGGAGGCGATCAACTCGTACGATCCTATCCTCTCGCCCTGCAACACTCCTGCAACTGCCCGGATCAGTGCAAGGACAGCTATCCAAACAAGAATCGGCCTGCACACGCTCGCCCATCGCTCTACGACCTGTACGGGCTGACACCCAGCTTCTGCACTTGCTCTGTGAACTCCCGGACAACCTGCGCAAACCTTGGCCCTTCGGCCGCCGAAACCCACTCCAGGCGAAAGCGCTCTTCCTCGATACCGAAATCCGTGAGCATCAGCTTGATGGCTTCCGCGCGTTTTTCGGTTTTGAGATTGCCCTCCTGATAGTGACAATCTCCAGGATGGCAACCGCAGATGAGGACACCGTCCGCCCCCTTGGTGAAGGCATCAATCACCAGGTTGGGATGCACCATTCCCGAGCACATGACGCGGACGATGCGGATGCTGGGCGGGTATTGGGTGCGAGAGACGCCCGCCAAGTCTGCGCCGGCATAGGAGCACCAGTTGCAACACAGCGCGATGATCAAGGGCTGAAAGTTGTCGTCCATTACTCTACTCCCAAAGCAGCATGGATCTGGGCCTCGATCTGATCGAGGGTAAATCCACGGATGAATACGCCTTTCTTTGGACACGTAGCCTGGCAGCAGCCACAACCCTTGCAGGTGGATTCGTTGGTTTCGACGACTTTCTTGATTGACCCCTGCCATTTGTATTCGACCAGGGTGATGGCCTTGTAGGGGCAGGTGTCCACGCAGTAGGCGCAACCGTCGCAACTGGTGTCCACCACTTGCGAGATATTCGCCCCCAGTTCGAGGTTATCCTGGACGAGGACGGATGCTGCGCGCGCCGCTGCTGCTTGGGCCTGCAGGATGGATTCGTCGATGCTCTTGGGAGAATGGGCCAGCCCGCACAAAAAGACGCCGTCCGTCATGAAGTCCACGGGGCGGAGTTTCATATGGGCTTCGAGGAAGAATCCCTCGCTGTTCAGCGGAACCTTGAGGAACTGCGCGATGGTCCGGTTGTCTTCATGCGGATGGATACCGGCGGACAGCACCACCAGGCCGGCGGAGATCCTAAGCGGCATCCCCAGTGTCTGGTCATAGACGGTGACCTGAAGTTCTTCGCCGTTGCGCGCCACCTCGGGTAGGCGGCTCTCGTCGTAGCGGACAAATACGACGCCTTGCTGGCGAGCCTTGGTGTAGTAGCTCTCCTTGAAGCCATACGTGCGGATGTCGCGGTAGAGGACATACACGTGCGTCTCGGGGGAGAGAGCCTTAATCTTCAGGGCATTCTTGATGGCGCCGGCGCAGCATACCCGGGAACAGTAGGGGTGGTCGGCATCGCGTGAGCCTACGCACTGGATCATGACCACGGTCTTTGCGGGCCGATTGCCATCGTGCGCCAGGAAGCCTTCCCCGGAAGCGAGCCGTGCCTCGAGGTCGCGCTGCGTGAGGACCCTGTCGTCCTGTCCATAAAGGTACTCTTGGGGCTGGTACTGCTTGGCGCCCGTGGCCACGATGACAACCCCGTGCGTGACTTCGGTGGTCTTGCCGCGGACCGAGATTGTGGTCTTGAAGTTGCCGACCGTGCCTTCGATCTTTTCGATGGCCGCCCCTGTAAACAGATGGATTCTGCGGTTCTGTTCGATCTCGCCGCGGAGGCGCGCCAGTTCGTCCTGTGGTCTATCTCCGTTGAGTAAGTAGTGGATGTGCCTCAGATTTCCGCCCAGCTCATTCTCCTTTTCCACCAGAAAGGTATCAAAGCCTTGACCTGCCATAGCCAAAGCGGCAGTCATGCCCGACAGTCCTCCGCCGATGACCAAGGCGGACTTTTCTACCCTGACCGTCTGCCGGTGCAGCGGCTGCAAGAGCCGGCACTTGGCCAGCGCCATCCTGACCAGGTCCTTGGATTTCTGGGTCGCCCTCTCCGGCTCGTGCATGTGCACCCAGGAGCATTGGTCCCGGATGTTGGCCATTTCAAACAGGTAGGGATTGAGTCCGGCCTCGGCCATGGTGTTGCGGAACAGGGGCTCGTGGGTGCGCGGGGTGCACGAGGCCACCACCACCCGATTCAGATGGTGTTCGGCGATCTTCTCCTTGATCCGGTCCTGGGTATCGTTGGAGCAGGCATAAAGGTCGTTCTCCACGTAGGCGACGTTGGGCAGGGTCCTGGCATATTCCACGACCTCGGGGACGCTGACCACGCCGGCGATATTGGTTCCGCAATGGCAGACAAAGACTCCGATGCGCGGGTCTTCTCCCCTGACATCTCGTTCTGGCGGATAAACCTTGGGCATGATCAACGAGCCACGGGCTTCGCGCAAAAGCGCGAGCACCTCGGCCGCCGATGCCGAGGCCTGCATGACGGTTTCCGGAATATCCTTCGGCTCGGCAAACGGGCCGGCGACGTAAATTCCTTCCCGGGACGATTCAGCCGGCGTGAACGCGGAGGTTCCGCAAAAGTTGAATTCGTTCAGCGCCACGCCGAATCGTTCGGCCAGCACCTTGGCGTCCTTGGGCGGCTGCATGCCCACCGAGAGGACGACCAAGTCATATTCCTGGGAGAGCTTTCTGTCGTTCTCGCCGAGATAGTTGACCGTCAGGTTGCGCGTGCCGGGGACTTCGTCGATCTTCGGCACGCGCGAACGGATATAGCGCACGCCCAGGTCTTGCGCTCTGCGGTAATACTGCTCGAAGCCCTTGCCAAAGGCGCGCAGGTCCATGAAGAAGACATCGCATTGCAGTCCCTCGCCGAGATGCTCTTTGGCGATGATGGCTTCTTTGGTGGCGTACATGCAGCAGACGGACGAACAGTAGTCGCGCTCGAAATCCCGCGAACCGACGCACTGCAGGAAGGCAATGCGCTTCGGCTCCTGTTGGTCGAAGGGCCGGCGCACATGGCCGGAGTAGGGGCCCGAGGCGGACAGAATCCGCTCGAACTCTAGCGAGGTAAGCACGTTGGGGAAGCGGCCGTAACCCAGATCCTTCTTTAACCGCGCGTCGAAGATCTCGTATCCGGGCGCGAGAACGATGGCGCCCACCTTCAACTCCTGAGTCTCCGCTTTCTGGGTAAAGTCGATCGCATCGGCCTGGCAGGCGGTTGCGCAGCGGCGGCAATCGGTGCAGATGCCGACGGCGAGGCAGCGCTTGGCCTCGGCGATGGCTTCTTCTGGCATGTAGCGGACGCGGTCCTCCGCGAAAGCTCCTCTGCGAGTCGCGGCGTCGAGGGCTTGTACGGGTATCTGGCACTGCATCAGCACGCCGGCCGTGTCCACGGTGTATGAGGCGGGATATGACCCTTCCAGTTCGCGACCGACGCGGAGATCCTGGCCATTGAGCCAGCGATCGATAGAGTTGGCGGCCTTCTTGCCTGCGTGCATGGCCATCACGACCACGTCGGGACCGGTCACACATTCGCCGCCCGCGAAAACACCCGGGATTTCCGTCTCCAGTGTCAGCGGATCGGCACGAAGCGTTCCCGATTCCGTGGTCTTCAGGCCCAACCGCTCACCCAGGCCGTTGACATCGGGGACTTGACCTATCGTGACCACGGCCGCGTCGCAGGGAATGATGAACTCAGAGCCCGGAATCGGCTCCGGAGTTGCCCGACCACTGGCATCGGGCGCTCCTAGCTTCATCTTCAGACATTCCGCGCCAATCACGCGCCCGTCCGGGCCAGGCCGAAACGCCTTGGGGGCAGCGAGGAACATCAACTTGACGCCTTCGCGTTCGACATCGGCGATCTCACGCTCGTCCGCCGGCATTTCGGCTCGCGTTCGCCGGTAAGCGATCGTTACCTTTTCAGCTCCGCAGCGAAGAGCAGTGCGTGCAGCGTCGAGCGCAGTATTGCCTCCGCCAATCACCAGCACCTGCTTGCCTGGTGCAACCGGCTCTTCGAAATTCGCTTGCCTCAGGTACTCCACGCCACCGTTGACGCCGGGCAGTTGTTCCCCCGGAACTCCGAGCTTGCGTTCTACGTGAGCGCCGATGGCGACGAAGACTGCGGTGTAGCTCTTGCGTAACTCTTCGAAAGTGATGCTGCGGCCAACCGGCGTGTCCAGCAGGATCTCGATCCCGATGGCGCGTAGCCTGTCCAACTCGGCGTCCAATAAGGGCCGGCGTAGACGAAACGATGGGATACCGGCCGTGAGCATCCCACCCGCCACAGGCATTGCCTCGAAGATCGTCGTGCTATAGCCCTTCTGCCGAAGTTCGTAGGCACAGAGAAGGCCGGCCGGGCCCGATCCCACGATGGCAATCTTTTCAGTGCGTTCGGCGCTGGGTTGCGGCAACTTGTAATTGGGGCAGTGGTCGGTAACGAAGCGCTTCAACGCCGGCAAGTTCACGGGTTCGTCCCCGTCGGCGCCCGCGGAGGCCGTGGTGCAGGGGTGCGTGCAGATGCGGCCGCAGATCGAGGGCAGCGGGTTCTCTCGCACAATGAGCTGGAGCGCCTTGTCGAAGAGCCCTCGGGCAATCATCGTCACGTAGCCTTGTGCGTAGCCTTTTGCGCTTTGATGGATGGGGCATGCGGCCTCGGCGTTGGGGACACCGTGGCGCGTAATCGTAAAGATGTTGGGGACGGCCTGAGGGAACGGCCGGTAGATCGCCTTGCGCTCTCCCAGCCCCTGATCGAACTCTGAGGGCACAGTGACTGGACATACCGCAGTGCAAGCGCCGCAGCCAGTGCACTTGGTCGCGTCAATGAATCGCGGCTGCTTTTCGATTGTGACCGTGAAATTCCCCGCCTGCCCATCGACGCGTTCCACCTCCGTCAAGGTGAGGATTTCGATGTCCTTGTGCCGGCCGATCTCGACCAGGCGCGGCGCCATGGTGCACATCGCGCAATCGTTGGTGGGGAAAGTTTTGTCCAGCTGCGCCATGACCCCGCCAATAGCAGGGCCGCGTTCGGCCAGATACACCTTGATACCGCCGTTGGCCAGATCCAGCGCCGCCTGCATGCCGCCGATTCCACCGCCAACCACCAGGGCAGCTCCGACTGGCAGGTTTTGGGATTCCACATTAGGCACGGGAAACCACCTCCGCTGCGAGCGCCTGACGGCTGGCCCGTTCCCTGACAGCCAGGAGGTACAAGGCCAGCGGGCGATAGACCATGTGAGACCACTTGCCGAACGACATCTCCACAACCAGTAAGTCCGTCGCGAGGATCACGTGCAGGGCGTACAGGTAGTGACAGGTGAGAGCAAAACCGGCATAGCGGAAGATGTGCACCGCGAGGCCGCTGAGCGCCAACATCAGGAGCAAGCCAGGAAAGGCCAGATCGCGGAAGTGCGTCTCCTTGCCCATCTCCTTGCGCGTTCGCCACCGGCGCGCGAAAATGTCCGCGATGCCGTAAAGGATAAGGCCCGCGGCGAGATATCCAAGCCAGCGCTGGGGATGATAGAGCGGATAGATATTGTCAGTCTGAAACCAATGCAGTGCGAACACTTTGATGCCTAGCATCATCACCGTGCCCAGAGCGAGAAACCAGTGCGGGGTCCATTGGCTATGATCCAGGCATTTGCGCATCCGTGCATGGGTCACGGACTCGTACACGTAGACCCACGCCTGCGCCGCGTACGTAGACAACGGGATGCGCGGTTGCCCTTCCCGCACCATGGTGAGCCGCCAGATACGGACCGTGCGCGACAGCAATAGCAACAGCGGAAGCAGGATCACTGCGAGCGCGTAGTACGTCATGAGGGGGAACATGTGCTCGAGTCCGAAGGGCGTCGTGGCAAAGTCGCCGACAGGCATCCTGACGTACCAGAGGTGATAGCCAACAATCAGCAGCATTGTGAACGCCGCCAGCAGGATCAAGGAACCCAGATACCAGGCCGTCGACTGCAGAAGCTTGGCGCCGATCCCGGTCCACTCGTACTGCGCGCTGAGAAAACGCCGCAGTGTCATCATTGCGATCGCGGGCTCGGATTGGCGCGGGCAGGCAATCGAGCAATCGCCGCAGTCGTGGCAGACCCACGGCTCCAGACTCGCCACCAGCGGTTGCCTCAGCCCTAGCAGGGCGTAGCGGATGATGCGGCGGGGAAAAGTCACAATACCAACGGCTTGATCGCACGTGATGGTGCAACTCCCGCACTGGTAGCACCCTGTTGGATCGAACTTCCCATACCGCCGAATCTCGGCCAGCAGTGTCGGATCGCTTTGGACGGGCAAAGTACCTGCTGCCATTCTCCCCCTCCCTCTACTGCGCAGCGGCTGCGGTTTCCTTCACCAGTCTTCTGGTGTACACCAGAAATTTCCCGCCTTCCTCGACGATCCCAATCTGAAAACCGTCGTCCTGATAGGACTGCCCTGCGCGGGATGCGTCTTCTTTGGCGTCGTACCAAAGCCCATCCCACATGAACTTCTTTCCCTCGATGATCATGGCCAGATCCGGGCTCATGGGATGCCTCCAGCCTGGGCGCACGGCGCCGCGAAAACGTCAGGCGGCAGCGGCGCTCGGGCGCCGGGGAAATATTCGCGGACCAGCCACTCCGCCGCTTGCGGCACGGCGTCGGCGACTGCTTGCGACAGACCTTGGGAGATCTCTTCCGGCAGCGGCCCCGTCTGGCAGGCCAGCACGCGCACCTCGACCGCGCAGGTTTCTTGCAACTCGCGCAGCAGGTTGGAGGTGGGCAACTGGTGCAGCGAGAAATCGTCGAGTTTGACCGGGGGAATCTCGGCGGGATCGATCTCGAATATCTCGCCGGGACGGCGTCCGGCATCGATGGCGTCGAGGATGAGCAAGCGCTGGGGACGCGCGCTGCTCAGGCAGAGAGTGAATAACAGCTTGCGCACGCCGGTTCCGGCGTCGAGCAGGCAGACGGCTTCGGGTACGGGGTAGTGTGCCTCGACATAGTCGACTACCGCGCACCCGAAGCCGTCGTCTCCAAACAGAATATTGCCGACGCCGAGCACCACGGTCGGCTGGCGGCAGAAGTCGGGGAGATCGGATGGATCGAATTGGTCGAATGGACCGATCTCCCGCATGTTTCCTCCCGCTCGCTGCCCTTCAGTTGGCAAGCGAGCTGAGCAGATTGCCGTCCGCGTCGAAGATATCCAGCTTGACTGCCAGCTTCCCGTCCAGGCGATGGGTGGCGCAGGACAAGCATGGATCGTAGGCGCGGATTGCCATTTCGACCTTGTTGAGCACTCCCTGGTCGTACTTGCCGTCATGGATCAAACTCTTGGCGGCCTGGGTGACCGACATATTGATGGGAGCGTTGTTGTGGGTGGTGCCCACGATCATGTTCAGGTTGGTGATCAGGCCGTTGGCATCGGTGGTGTAGTCGTGGATGAGCGTGCCGCGCGGCGCTTCGGTGCAGCCTACGCCTCGCGCTGCCCGCGGCGTAACCTTCACCCGGGTTTCGGTGCTGATGATTTCGGGATCGTCCAGCAAGCGGATGGTGTTTTCGGCGTTGTAGAGCAGTTCGATCAGCCGCGCCCAGTGATAGAGCAGGGTGAGCTGTGCGGGCCGCCCGAACTTCGCGCGAAACTCCTCCAGTTCGGCTTGCGCCAGGGGCGTGTCGATAAACTCGCAGACGTTGATGCGCGCCAGCGTGTTGGCACGATACACACCTTTGGGATTGTCGATATCCATGGAGAAACCCTCGCCCCACTGTTTGGCGTAGGGGAACTTCAGGTAGCTCCACGATTCGATGTGCTCGGAGAGGAACTCGGTATAGCGATCGTACGGAAAATCCTGGTAGGAGCCGTTGGGGGCCATCAGGCGAAGCTTTCCGTCGTAGAGGTTGAGTGCGCCGTTCTCCTTGACGGTGCCGATGAAGCCGGTCGTGATCACTCCCAGCGACTTCACCATGTCGAGGTATTTCGGGAAGATGTTCTCCTTGGCAAAAGCAATGGAGAACTGGGCGAGTTCCAGTGCCTCATCGGCCATCTTGCGCAGTTGGTCGCGGTCGGCGGCAACCAGTGGCTTGCTGAATCCGCCCGGGACGGCGGCCTGGGGATGGATCGCCTTGCCTGCCAGGATCTCCAGCATACGGGCGCACATGTGGCGCACCTTCACCACTTTTCTGGCAATGTCGGGCGCTGCCTGCAGCACGCCGATGACATTGCGGACGGAATAGTCGGCATCGGGACCGAGCAGAAAATCAGCGCCCGCCAGGAAATAGAAGTGCAAGATGTGCTCTTCCATGTAGGCGACGCTGTTGCAGAGCTCGCGCAACTTCTTTCCCGCCGGGGGCGGTTCGACTCCAAAGACCGCGTCGCAAGCCTTGGCCGAGGCCAGGTGATGCGACCACGGGCACACACCGCAAATGCGCGGCGTGATGCGTGGGAGGTCTTCCAGCGGGCGTCCGATGCAGAACTTTTCGAAGCCGCGCAGCTCAATGACGTTCACCCGGGCGGTGTCCACGTTGCCGGCATCGTTGAGCTGAATCGTCACCTTGGCGTGGCCCTCGATACGGGTGACAGGTTGAATGACCAGTGTTTTTGACATGGATCATCTCCGGGGCATCGGCCGCAGACGGCCAGCGCCAGCAAAACGGTTGAAGGTTGCGGCCCGATCCTGAATCTGCTGGGGATCGAGTCCGATGGAAGAGAGCGCCCCCATCATGTCCACCATGGGATTGGCTTTGTCCGACAGCGGGCCAAAGCAGCCCTCGCATGGCATGTAGGCGCGGATGCAGCGCGGGTTGCCGTCGCTGCCGCCGCAGCCGGCACGCGTCGCCGGACCAAGGCACAGGATGCCCTGCTCCATCAGGCAGCGCATTTCGCTCAGTGGCGCTCCAATCTTGAATTCCGGCGGATCCAGATGCCTCTTCAGGGTTGAAACCGCCTTCTTTTCGCGTTTGGTGGGACACTCGTCGCAGACGCTCTTCGACTGGAGCGCTGGCACCGGCTTGCCTTCAAGGAGAGCCACCAGCGCTCCGGCCACCATCTCCGGCGTGGTTGGACATCCGGGCAGAGTAGCATCCACCTTCACAACTTCGTGGAGCGCATAGACCCGGTCGGTGAGCTCGGGAATCTGCTCGTGGGGTAAGCCGTTACTCTCGGTGCTCACGCTGCCGCGGTAGACCTTCTCCAACAACTCCTCCCGGCTGTACTGATTGGCCAGCGCCGGAATACCGCCGAAGCAGGCGCAAGAACCTAAAGAGATCAGGATCTTGCACTTCTTCCGCATCTCCAGCGCCAGTTTCTTGTGTTCTTCGCTGCGGATTCCTCCCGAGATAAGCCCGACATCCGCTTCGGGGATATCCAGCTCTGTACCTTCGCCCGTCTGACCTAGCAGCTTGTGGTCCATCAGTACTGGCATGTGCACGATTTCAACTTGTTTGAGTACATCGATGAGCGGTTCACCGATGTCGAGGATGGTTACCTCGCAACCTCCGCATATGGAGAACCATTCTTCGGCAAGCCGAACTGTCATGTTGCACCCCCCTATCGGACTTGTTAGTAGTGCTTCGTTCTCGTCCCTAACAAATTGTTACTACTGCGTTCGATACACGCTTGGACAAAGCTTCCTTACCTGTGTCTCCTACACCCCTGTGACCGCTTGGGCAAATCGCAGGCCCTCAGGAACCCAGGCGCGCCTCTTGGCGTCTTCGACATGCGTCAGCAAACGGAACCCACCGGATTCTCACGGTGAGCGCAGTTGCAAATGTGTTGCCGATCTTGGTCGCATCAGTGTACGTGCGTCTGTGATTTAGGTCACGTATTAATGTTTAATGTGACTGGAACGCGTGCCCTGCTTCACCGCGAACGTGCGATCGTCTGCCCTCGCGGTGACGATCGTCACAGCTATGAGCGCGCTGCGATCCGACAAGAAGTGATGGGTGAATCGGGGAGAAAGAATCTTAGGATTGTTGGCAGGGCATATATGGGCGTCCCGGTCTCGGCTTGCCTTAATCCAGACCTTAGGCCGTTACTAGGTGCGGCGGCGTAACTGTGTCCAGCACCACGCCGATCTCGTTTTGTGAGGCCGGCGTCGCAGCACGCTGCATCGGACGCGATGTCTCTGGATGGATTGTCGGCAAACAGGAAGTTGTGCCTCGCCAAAATTCCATCCGGGCCCGATCGTGATACCGATCACATATCGCCCTTGCCGCTCAGGAGGACTATGCACTCAGGAGGAACCAAAGCGTGGCTGAAACACCCGAAACCAAACGGTTAAAGAGCTCGAAAGAGCTACACCCCACTCTCCTCTACGAGTCTGTTCCTGACGGTCAGCTGGCAGGAGAGGTGCTGAAGCGCTCGAAGCCGCTTTCTGTCCCTGCAGATGGCATTCTGTTCCGCGAGGGGGCCGAGCCAAACGGGGTCTTCTTCGTGCGCAGTGGCAGCGTCACGCTCACCATGCGATTGGCTAGCAGGAAGATTCAGCGCGCCCGGGCTGAAGCCGGCTCCTTGCTCGGCCTCCCTTCTACTGTCAGCGGAAAACCTTACTCGATGTCCGCCAAGGCTTGCTCGGGGGCCGAGATAGAGCACTTGAGTCGCGACAGCTATCGAGAGCTCATGCAAAGCCGCCCCGATCTGTCCATAAATGTTGTAAAGATTTTGGCGAATGAGGTTCGCGCAGTACGGCAGGCTCTCGCGGAAATCCTTGGGTAGAACCTGGTGATCTTCTCCGATCGAAGCAATCTTGGGAGCGGGGACCTGACATCTGGTAGTGTGACGTGATTACGCACGGCGAAACAGCATTTAAGCCTGATTTAATGCGATCACCGAGGCACTAACCCAATCCACAAAGAGGCGGCTGTCGACAATCAGGACAGAACCGAGCAGCCACTATAAGACTGGGTGAGTAGGAGTGAAAGCGCTTAGCGCCTGATAACGGAGGTAGCTTGGCTGGACAAAGATCGGGGACGCAAGATGAAAGCCCCCAGGATCAGCATGAGGCTGAGCAACAGTCCGCCGAACCCTATAAAAACCAGCACTTCCGGATTCATCGCCAACCAGCCGGCGAGTCCGGGTGACTCCGCCCGATTCATCCAGATGCGCAAATCCGCTGCATTCCAGCTCTGGTCAATAAAGGTCGCTCGCCATTGGAGATTATGGTCGAGCAGGAACATCTGGTTGGTATGGATCATGACCGGTCCTTCGGTCAGGACCGAATAGTGGAAGAAATCGCAGAAGCGGCGAATGTCTGCGGCTCCGGAGCGCACGAGTATCCATGCGGATGGAAGCTTTTTTTGCACGCGAAACTGGTGCAGGGCCTGGGCATCGTCGCCTGGATCGAAGGAAAAAATCAGCACTCGATAGGGCGTGCCGCCGCCGATCTGCGAGGTCTGCTGAACCAGCATCCGCGCCAGAACGGGACAGCTCATTGTGCAGCGCGTATAGACCGGCAGGACAATGACGGGCCCGGTCCCGGCGGCCCTCAATTCCTCCCACAATGTGTGCTGCACGTCGGCTTCATCCCAGACGGTGATATCTGGAATCTTTCCCGCGTTGATCGCTGCCGGCGTCACCGCAACCGCTCTGGCGCCTGAGGCCAGCGCCAGGGCTAATGCCGGCAGAAGAAAATGATGCTTGAGATTCATGCTCTTCAATGCGTCGTATCTACTGCGGCGGGGCTATCTGGCCTGAAGCCAGGCGCAGTCGTAATGCCATTCTTTGCGATGTCGCGGATGGGCACGTAATAGGCCGCTGCACACAGCAAAACTGCGGCCACCACCCAGGGTGTGAAGTTTCGCACCGCGGGAACGTCTTCGTCGTGATAAGGCTCGCTGGTTGGCAGTGCAAACGGAGCCTGCGAAGCTGCCGCATCCGGCGCAGCCGCCAGGCTGCGAATCAGCACGATGAAGTAAAGCAGGACAGCGAGTCCCATGATGCATCCGCCTACCATGCCCATGTGCGCTGGAACCCACCAGTCGGGCCGATAGCTGGGTGAAGCGGGGTTCATATAGGTCAGGCCCAGGTTGGTGCGCCGTGGTTCTCCACGCAGGCCACCCATAAAGAGGCCATAAGAGAAAATGAAGGTACCAACCATCCACACGTAAGGCACGATCATGGCCATGGTTCCCGAAACCACCGGCTTCTTCATGAGTCCAGTGACGATCAGCAGGCTTCCGCCCAGAATGCCGAGAAAGATGGGTCCGCCCACTGTCAGGTGGAAGTGCGCGGGAATCCACGCTGTGTTATGCACCACGTTATTCATACTGTAGGAAGCGTTGACAATTCCAGTGATGCCGCCAAAGAGAAAAATCAGCAGCCCGCAGAAAAGATAGGGAAACAGCCAATTTTCAGGATTGAAATAGGGCAACTTGCTCCACCAGCCGAAGAGCCCTTTGCCGCCACGCTGGCGCGCCGCGTATTCCAACGATGCAGCCAGGGTGAAGGCCGTGAGCAGGCTCGGAATCGCGACCAGAAGCGTGAGAACGCCCTGGATCCCTTTCGATGTCGTGGAGATTCCCGGATCTGCGAACTGGTGGTGCAAGCCCAGCGGGCACGAAAGCAGAATAAGCGCCATAAAGGTGAAGCGTCCGGCAAAATCGCTGAACAGTTTTCCCCCGGCCAGCTTGGGCAACATAGTGTAGTACATGACATAGGTAGGCAGCAGCCAGAAGTAGACCAGTGGGTGCCCGAAGAACCAGAACAGCGTCCGGCTCATCATCACGTTAATGCCGTGGGTCCAACCCAGGGACCATGGCAAAAGCTGCACCAGCACTTCAACCGCGACCGGCACCGTCGCCATTTGCCACACGGTGAAAGTGGCGAGAATGCCCACTACTCCCATGGGCGTTTTCCGGCCCCGATTTTCTTTCCGCCAGCGCAGGTAGACGGGGATCCACGTCCAAAGCGGCACCCAGGAACCCACAATGAACAGAGCGAGTCCGACGTAAAACAAAGGGTGAGCCATCAGCGGCGGATAGAACGTATAGAGCACAGATGCTTTGCCCAGGAAGATCATGACCGCCGCCATCACGGCTCCTGACAACATCAGCACCAGCGAAAGTGTTGCCCCTGCGATTGAAACCTGCGACTTCAATTGCTGGCTGATCACTGTATACCCGAAAGCAACCGCAAAAAACGTGGTCAGGACAATTGCGTTGATCACTCCGTGAGCGGTCAGGCCCTCGTAGTAAGAGATTCCAGCCACAGAAGTGGCTCGAATCACCCCCGACATGTATATCGTCTGCATGACGCCGTGATAGGCACCGAAGATGAAAAGGGCAAGCGGAACCAGCAGCTCCGCCAGAATGATTCTGCGCAAGTTCGTTTGCAGTTCCATTATTTTTGCAAACCCTCGAGGTACGCTTCAATCTGTGATATCTCGTCGTCGGTGAGCGGTAAGTCCGGCATGACAGGCGGATAGCCCTGGACCGCAATTGTGTCTGGATGACGGACTTTTTGGAGGAACAACGCAGCGTCCAGAGTCCGGGTGCTGCCGTCGGCCAATGTGACCGGCGCCCCCCATGCGCCCTTGAAAGTTGGGCCCACGCCTACGCTGCCATCGACACTATGGCAGGCGAGACAGCCTTTCGCGTCCAGCAGTTTCATGCCTTCATCAGCCGGAAGTCCCTCGACGGAATAGTCGGCGATCTGGTCGCTGACTTCTATCCGCGCATTCATGTTCTGGTGGTTTCTGCCGCAGTACTCGTGGCACACAATGGTGTAGATTCCCGGCTTATCGAAATGCACGCGGCTGTTGGCAACCGCTCCCGGCACCAGCATCAGGTTCACGTTGGTTCCGGCGATCAGAAAGCCGTGGGTCACGTCCTTGGTTACCGCGTACATATCCAGCGTGGAACCGGTAGGAACGCGCAGCACGCTCGGCTCGAAGGCCCACATCCGAGCCACATAATGAACTTCGTAGTTTTTGCCTTCGTGTTTCGTTACCGAGGCTTGCTCAAAGGGTTTTGACCCAAGGGGGATGCAGGTGGGCACATTGATGCCCATTCCCCAGGTGGCATAAGCAATCAATGCCAGGCTCACCGCGACCGACGCGACCGCTACCAGGAACGCGCGCTTCTCAAATACGTTGATCGACATATTCAGAGATCCTCCCTAGAGGCCCAATTGCCGGTGCAGCAGCAAATAATAGATCCCCAGCCAGATCAGTCCATAGGCAGCAATCATCACGGCGAAGAACGCGATCGCGCCTCGCGGAAAGAAATCTCCATCGTCAGGTTTTGAGTCGTCTTTGTTCACAAGTGCTCCCCCTCAACCGACCGTAGGATATGCTGCAGATCATTCAATCCGATATCGTCGCGCCGGACGCGCTGGTGATGGCGCCGCCGGCGAGGCTGATGGGGTTGTTGCCGAAAAAAGCGCCGGACGAATCCAGCTTTTGCGGAACCGCTCAAACAAGGACACGTTTCCTTAACCTCCGTGATTTGGCGGCCCGCTGGAGGAGAGCGGGCCTGCCTTCAAACTAATGAGCCGATTGTAATGCTTACTTCAGGGTCTTGAAGTACTCGGCAACCGCCTTCACTTGAGCGTCGCTCAACCCAGCGATCGGCTTCATTTTGCCCTTGCCGTTCTTCACCTGGGCCTCGACTTGCGCTTCTGAGAGGGATCTAATCGAAGGATCGGAGACTGGCTTGATGCCCAGCATCTTGGCCATGCCCGCACTGGGGGTACCGGTGGGGCCGTGGCACATGGCGCACTTCGCCTTGTAAATTGCCGCGCCGTCTTCAGCGAAGCACACGGAGCCGGCCAGCAATACCGCCGCGGCCAGCACGAATTGGGAACGAAATCTCTTATTCATGGCGAAACTCCTTGAATTACTTGCCGGCCGTGCGCGTACTGGAGCGCTTGCCGCGTCGTTGAGGTTGACGGTTCATGTTTCCGTGTTGCGCTTTCGGCCGTTCCCCAGGGCCGCAGCGAACGGTGATCGCGTTACCGGCTTATTTGTAGGCGTGCAAAATACCGCCTTGAGAAGAGCTTCCGGGCACATCTCAAAAACCAACGTCCGCTACCGACTGCGGGTCAATGTGTTGATTGCTCCTTGCTTGTGAGCGCCGGCACGGAACGAATGCTATCGTAACGGTGTGCAGGCGCTGTTTGGTGCGGAACATCACACATGCACGCTAGATTGCGGTTTTGCGACGAATTCGGGCGGTGATGCTCATCACAGCCTGCTATGTGCCTCATCCCTGTGGTGAACACCATGTGTCTGAGTGATTTGCGGGTCTTGCGTGCACCGGGATGCTCCCAAGGCATCACAGAGCCGGGTCGATAAATGTGAGGCACGTCACATCCAAGGTGGGGTTCCGTCAAACAGACTGCTCTGGATGCCTGTTTCGGTGGACTATCTGTTTTGCCGGCAGGAAATTTTCGGCATCCTGGCCCCGGCCGCAGCCTCAGTAAGCAGGAATTGAGACTCAGGAGCGGTGGAGGTGACGGGCCCCATCAAGAGCGAACGGGACAAGACGCTGGCGGACACACAGATTCCGGTGGAAAAACAGACGAGGCCAAAGCACCCGAACCGGCCGTCGCCGCTCGGCATTGCGGCCTACGCCAATCGCCGTCCCGGCTGGTTGTGCTCGTTGGGCAGCGCTTTGCTGGCCGATCTGGAGCTGGACACAAGCACCATATCGCTTCCCGCGCAGGCATCTCTTTTCACCCAGGGCGAAGATGCCCGGTCTCTCTACCTCACTTGCAGCGGTTATCTGAAACTCACAGTGGGCCGGCCCGAAGATTGGCACATGATTGTCCGGGTTGCAGGCCCCGGCTCCATGCTCGGCCTTTATGCTGTGCTTTCGCACGGCGTCTATGAAGTTACCGCAGAGTCATTAACGCCCGCGCAATTGCGGGTGGTGGGGCGGGAGCGGTTCCTGAGCTTTCTGCGCAACCATAAAGAGGCCCAGTTGGGCGCGGTGCAGTGTATCTGCCAGGAGTATCGTTTTGCATTGCAGGATGCCTGCCGCATCGCGCTAGCAGAGACCGTGCCCGCACGGCTGGCGCGCCTGCTGATCGAACTGGCGCATCAAATCGGCGAACACACCGAAAACGGCGAGTACCGTTTTCCATTGCTACTGACGCATGAGGAGATGGCGTCGATGACGGGTAACACCCGCGAGACCGTCACCCGCACCCTCGGCCAGTTCCGCAAGGACGGTTGGATCTCGATCGAAGAGTCCATCGTGACGCTTCACAACCCCAGCAAGCTGCAAGGCCTTTTATAAAATCCTCGAAAAGCGCTTGTTAAGGAGCCCGGTCAAGGACGTGCATTTTCTCGCTCGCGTCCGGCCCGTTTTCCGAGTCCAAAGAGCTAAATCCTGGCTCAGAACGTTGCCTCAGGCAGCGAAGAGGATGCTTTTCTCCTTGACAACGCCTTGGCCCTTATTGACGAATACATTTGCGCGGACCAACTTGCCAACTTCACTTTTCGCTTGCAGAAGAGCGGCGAAGCATACATTCGCTCCGGCGCTTACAAGCGAAGAAATTGAGTTGCCGCACAGAGAGACGGCCCCACATGCGTAGCATGCGATCGGCTTACGCGACAGCTGGCCGGGAAAGATCTGCGAGCTATCGGTGTGGTTTTAAAGTAGACCGTTATTTTGGCGGGCCACAGCTATCACAGCAGGCCGCATTCTCGCAGTTTGCGGTACAGATTGCGCTCGCTGATTCCGAGCATCCTTGCAGTATCTCCGCGATGGCCGTTGCAGGCCTCGAGCGCGGCCCGGATATGGGCACACTCAACTTCTTGCAATGTCGGCGGCAAGGGAGCCGCGGTTGAGGAAGTCGTTCGCGCAACTGGTTTCGCATTACGCAGAGCGGTGGGCAGATGCTCAGGCTGCACACAGGATCCTTCGCATAGCACCATGGCCGCCTCGACCACGTGTAGCAGCTCACGCACGTTCCCCGGCCAGTTGTGATGTCGCAGAAGTTCCAGGGCCTTCTCGCTGATCTGCTTGTTTGAGCCGAATCGCTCGTTGAGCGCCGCGAAAAACTGTTGCGCCAGTAGGTCGATGTCAGAGCCCCGCTCTCGCAAGGGCGGAACCTCAACCGTGATCGTGCTCAGACGGTAGAACAGGTCTTCGCGGAAAAGGCCCTGCCGCACCATGACGGCGATATCGCGGTTGGTCGCGGTGAGAACCCTGACGTCCACGTGAATTTCCCGCGTGCCGCCCAAATGCCGGAACGTGGATGTATCGAGCACGCGCAGCAACGTTGTCTGAGTCGCGGGGCTGATCTCGCCGATCTCGTCTAGAAAAATCGTTCCACCATCCGCCACTTCAAACAATCCCGGCTTGGCGCGCTCGGCTCCGGTGAACGCTCCGCGCTCATGTCCGAACAGTTCGCTTTGGAGCAGGTTTTCCTGCAATGTGGCGCACTCTACCACCACGAAAGGCCGGGAGCATCGCTGGCTGCGCGCATGAATGAGCTTGGCCACGCGTTCCTTGCCCGCGCCTGTTTCGCCCATAATGAGGACCGCGGCATCGCTGGGAGCCACGCGGTTGACGATGTTGAGCAGGCGGCGGAACTGCGGGCTTTCGCCAATAAACGAGCTTCCGAGATCCGGAGGCGTCAGCCCGCGCTCGAGCAGATTTGCCCGCTGCCGCAGCGCCCGCCGTTCCAGGGCCCGCTGGATGCGAATATCGAGCTCGTCCAGGGGGCATGGCTTGACCACGTAATCGAACGCCCCGATGCGGATCGATTCGATGGCGGTGTCGATGGAGCCGTGGCCGGTCAGCATGATCACTTCGGTACCCGGCGCATTCGCGTTTATGGCCTTCAGAGCCTCCAGTCCGCTCATGCCCGGCAGGCGCAGGTCGAGCAAAACAACTTCTGGTTCATCCCCTGCGACTCGCTGGATCGCTTCTTCGCCTGAACTCGCGGTCGTAACTTCGTAGCCGAGCCGATTCAGTTCGCCTGACATCACATGCCGGAATGCTACGTCGTCGTCGACCAGAAGAATAGAGGATGGTTTCATAGTCCAACCTCTGGTTCCAAACCGGGATGGATACCCGGTAACACCACCTCGAACATCGATCCTTTTCCTGGAGTACTCTCGACCCGAAGATCGCCTCCCCACTTCCGCACAGCGTTCAATGAAAGGTACAAGCCGAGACCGGTGCCGCCCTGGTGCATGCTGAAGAACGGCTCAAAGATCTTCTTGAGGCTGTCTGCGGCAATCCCGCAACCTTCGTCTGTGACGCGAATACGAACGTCTGCGCCGCCGTGGGCTTCGACTACAACTTTGCTGCCCGGCTTGGACGCTTGCACGGCGTTGAGCAAGAGATTGATTAACAGATCTTGTAACTCCGCCTCGTCGGCCCGCACGTGCAAGCCGTCCGGAAGCGGCCGCACCTCGATTTGCACCGAGTGCGTCCGCCCTGTGGGATCGACGAGCCGCTGTGCGGCCTCGATCGCCTCGGGTACATCGACAATCGCTCCGGTACGGCCCTGTCCTCGCGACAAATGCAGGAAGTGTTGGGTGATGCCGCGACAACGCAGCAACTGCTCGCGCGCAATCGAAGCATTCTCGCGAATCCTGGCCTGATCCACCTGCCGCTCCTGTTGGGCAGGAGTCTCGCGAAGGATGCCTTCGATGCAGGCAAGCACGGTGCCCAGCGGAGTGTTCAACTCGTGCGAAAAGCCGGAGGCTAATACCCCCAGCGATGCAAGGCGATGGGACTCGGCTAGGTTCGCCTCCGCAGCCCGTCGCTCAGAGATGTCGCGCCACACCTCCACTACGTGCGTCAGGCGGCCGTTGGCATCCTGGATCGGCGATACGTGAATCTCCTCCCACGTGACCGGGCCATTGCCGGCTCGATGTTCGCAGATCCTCACCTGATGCGTTCCCGAGCGCAGATATTCGAGCGTGGGGCAGTCGGTCAGGTTGCAGGACCCTTGCTCTAGCTGATAGCAGCAGTGACCCAGAATCTGATCGCGGGAACTGCCGATGCGCAGCAGAAATGCGTCATTGGCTGCGATAATCTTACGTTCCGGATCGAGGACGACAATCCCGTCGTCGATGCTGTTAATCACGGTTTCCAGCCGTTCCCGCTGGGCGCTGACTTCACCCACCAGTCCAGCCACCGAGTCAGCCATGATATTGAACTCACGTCCCAGCCAGGCCAGCGTATCCGACCCTTCCACGGGCGCGCGCCGCTTCAGGTCGCCTTGCGAAACCAGGCGCGCCGTCATCTCTAGACGCTGCAACCGGCGCAAAACCGACACGCGGATCACTACAAAAATGGCTCCCACGATAACGAAGGTCAGCGCACCCGTGCCGGCGACCATCCAGCCTAGGTCCCGCGTCATGCCGGCGCGCACTTCGCCCGCGTCGTAATCCAGAATCAGAACCCCGTTAATCTTCTGCGCCGCGTCGTGGCACCTGTAGCACTCTTCACGGTTGCGAATCGGGATCACGGTCCTCAGAATGGCTCCGCCCCGGGTCTCAATCACGCGGCTCGATCCCCGTCGCTCCGGCGGGTCGCGATGACAGGCCTGGCAGGTAGGAGAGCTAATCCGAAAATCTTCTCCCTGGTTCAGCGGTGAACTCGAGTAGCGCGGCACGCCGTTGCGGTCCAGCAGCACGAGTTGTTCTACGCGCGCCTGTTTGCCGAATCCCTCAATCATCTGCGCAATCTGGGGCCTGTCGTTGT
>Ga0310038_10001012_pt1 | contig 21904 bp, 16 predicted proteins | sample Sb_taG_6_FD_200461 | JGI IMG/M metagenome (GOLD analysis project Ga0310038, IMG submission 200461) | Peat soil microbial communities from Weissenstadt, Germany - Sb_50d_4_PS metaG (v2) (version 2) | ecosystem: Environmental > Terrestrial > Soil > Wetlands > Peat | place: Germany: Weissenstadt... | reverse complement strand
CCGAGCCAGACGCATTCGGGATTGCCGGCGGGCCCGCCCAGCGCCTTCTGGGCTTCGGCAAATTCGTCGACCTTTTGCGGCTCCTTGGCCGGCTCCTGGCCGTTCGCCGGGGCCTGATCGGCAGGCTTGGCGTCGGTGCTTTGGGCCAGTGCCGGCGCCGCCGGCAGCGCCGCCGGGGCCGCGGCGAGCCCGATCGCAAGGCATAGACCTAACGCAACGCGAAACACACGATGGCACATGGGCTTGACTTGGCTACTCGACCTGTTTGCGCTGATCGGACGGACGTTTCCCGGCTATGGGCTTAAGCCACCTTTGCGGCGTTGATTTGCGCCACAGCCGCCCTGACAACAGCCTAACTGCGGCCGTTTGTCCAGCGCGCATGGTCGCGCAAACAGGTTGACCTTGGCAGGAAGAGTTTGGGGCATTTTAGGGAAGCATGATCTTTTCGGAAAACCGGGTTCCACTTTTCCGGATCATGCTCTAATCCGACTGGCATGCCGCGCTTGCCAACTGGCCAACCGCTGACGTTTTTTGCCGTAACCGCGCTCGCGATCGGCATTGCCTGGTGGTGGCTCGGCAAGCCTGTGACGTTGCCGCCGTCACCGCTTGCCGCAAATGAGAAGCTCTACTGCGTCTCCTATGCGCCGTTCCGCGACGGCCAGGATCCGCTGATCGAAACCACCCAAGTGCCGCCGCAGCAGATCGACGAGGACCTCAAATTCCTGGCGCGCTACACCGATTGCATCCGCACTTATTCGGTCGAAAACGGCCTCGATAAGGTTCCCGAAATCGCCCAGCGCTATGGCCTCAAAGTCCTGCAGGGGCTGTGGCTGTCCAACAGGATCGCGCGCAACCGGGCGCAGATGGCCGTCACCGTGGCGCTCGCCAAAAAATACCCCGACGTCATCCGTGCGGTGATCGTCGGCAATGAAGTGCTTTTGCGCGGCGAAATGTCGGCGCCCGATCTCGGCGCCATGATCCGCGAGGTCAAAGCGCAGATCACCCAGCCGGTGACCTATGCCGACGTCTGGGAGTTCTGGCTGCGCTATGCCGACCTGCAGAACGCGGTCGATTTCGTCACCATCCATATCCTGCCCTATTGGGAGGATTTTCCGTTGCCGGCGTCGCGCGCCGCGGCCCACGTCGATGCCATCCGCAAAAAAGTCGTGGCGGCCATTCCCAACAAGGAGATCGTCATCGGCGAATTCGGCTGGCCGAGCCATGGCCGCATGCGCGAGGGCGCGCTGCCGTCGCCGTCGAACCAGGCCCGCGCCATCGAAGAGACTCTTACGCTCGGCAAGCGCGAGAATTTCCGGGTCAACATCATCGAGGCGTTCGACCAGCCCTGGAAGCGCGCGCTCGAAGGCTCGACCGGGCGTTACTGGGGCATTTTCGACCGTTCGAGCCAGGGACCGAAATTCAACCTCGGCGGCGCGGTGTCCGATCACCCGCACTGGCTCCTTGGCGCGCTCTCCGGCATCCTGCTCGCTGCATTGACGTTCGGCATAGCGGCGACGGCCGGCGGGCGAAAAAATCCGCCGCCGCATTTGTGGCCCAAAATCGCAGGCGTAGCGTTCCTGCCCGCGGTGATGTTCGGCCTCACGGTCGAGACCATTCCGATCGAGAGTTATAGCGTCGGCGGCTGGATGCGCTCGCTGACGTTTGCGCTCCTTGCCGCGGCGGCACCGATCGTATGCGCCGATGCCTTGGCTGTCGGCCGCGCGCTGCCGACTTTCGCCGCCGTTCTCGGCCGCTACGGCGAGCGCCGCGGCGGCTTGCACTGGGCGCTCGGCGGCGTCTTCATCGTGCTTGTTCTGTTGGCGCTGCAGGCGGCGCTCGGGCTGGTGTTCGATCCGCGCTACCGCGATTTTCCGTTCGCGCCGCTCACCGCCGCCGTGGTGCCGTTCCTGGTGCTGATGATCGCCGTGCCGCGCCCGAAGGGAGCGCGCGCCGTCGCGGAAACGGTCGCAGGCGCCGCGCTCATGGCCTCGGCCGCCTACATCGCCGTCAACGAAAGCTTTGCCAATTGGCAGGCGGTCTGGTTCTGCGCCGCAATCACCGGTCTCGGCGTCATTCTGCTGCGGGCGCGGGACGCGCCAGACTCAAAATGACAAGGCCTGCGGCCAGGCCCGCGAGATCGGCGTTGTGCAGCACGATGCCGAACGCGGCTGCGGCGAGTGCCAGCGTCACCAGCACGATCGAGGGCCGCAACAAATTGAGCAGGGCGGCGCCGAGCGCCACCCAGCCGAACACGCTGTGATTGAACAGAACGATCGTCAGCCGGAACGTATCGCATAGCCAGGTGCGCGAGCCCGCCTGGCAGGCCAGCGCCACGGTGTTGTACTCGATCGCCATGTAACGCAGGTAGAGCGCTTCGCCGAGCGACAAAAAGCCGATGACCAGAAGCCAATTGGTCTGGCGGGCGGTCGGTAGGAACAGCGGGCGTTTCATTGCGGGTGATTACCGGACGGCGTTGCCGCAATCCATAACCACAGAAGCTGAAGTTGCGAAAGGTCGTGCGGACCCGGAACGGCGGTCCGGGTGGATGACCTACGCAAGGTCGCTTTGCTCCGAAAACTGACACGTCATTGCATTGCAGCGAACGTCCGCTATGGGCCACACGCGACACATCGCGCCGCGGAAAAGCAGCAGGGCTTTTCACCACGGCTATTGGGCGTCGTTCGCTTTCGCCTCCGCGGCCTTGAGGCTCGCTACGTCTGCAGGCGTCAACCTCGGTGGCTCGATCGAGACTGTCAGCTTGTCGATCTTGCCGGCGAAATTGAACGGCACCCGATAGTCTTGGTCATCGACCGGCGTGCCAGTATCCGACCCGATGTCGAAGGTCTCGTCCCACGGTAACGTCAGCGGAACGGTATGCTCCAGCGTCTGGGTCGAGACGACCTTGCCATCGACCTTCAGCGTTCCGGTGCCGCCCCGGCCAAGGCCGCTGATGTTGTTGAACGCCAGCGTCGCAAAGCCGAGCCCGTCGTATTTGAAGTCGTACTCGACGGTGTGCTTGCCGGGCGCCAGCGCCTCGGCGCCTTCCCAGCGAATCCGCTTCAAGTCCAGCAGGTTCCAGAGAAACACCGGCTTGCCTTTCAGCAGATACATGCCGTAGCCGCCGAACCGCCCGCCGTCGGTGACAATCATGCCATCGGCGCCGCCTTGCGGCACCTCGATGTCGGCGGCGATCGTGTAGGACGTGTTGAGAACGCTTGGCGCGGTGCCGCGCGGAATGCCGCTGATAGGCTCGCCGGAATAGGTGAACACCTTGCGGCCCGCCGACATGGACGGACGCGGCGTGACCATTCGCGTTGCCACCGAAGCGTCCAATGGCAGCACCTGATACTTGGCGAACTCGGCAAACATCAAGTCCGTCATCTCCCGCACTTTGGCGGGATTTGCGGCGGCCACGTCGGTGTATTGCGTCCAGTCATGCCGGACATCGTACAGTTCGAACTTGAACGCGCTGGCTGGGTCTTCGGTGGCCTTGCCGAGCAATTCCCACGGCGCCCGGATCGGCACGGCGCTGAGCATCCAGCCGTCATTGTAGAGTCCTTGCACGCCCAGCATCTCGAAGTACTGCGTGGGATGTCTTGTCGGCGCGTCGGCATTGGCCTTGTCGAAGGTGTAGACCATGCTGACGCCCTCGATCGGCTTCTGCGCGATGCCGTCGACCATCACCGGCGCGGCAATGCCGGTCGCCTCGAGGATCGTCGGCATGACGTCGTTGACATGGTGGAACTGCCAGCGGGTACCGCCCTTGTCTTTGATGCGCGCCGGCCAGGAAATCGCCATGCCCTGCCGGGTGCCGCCGAAGAACGACGGCACCTGCTTGGTCCATTTGTACGGCGTGTCAAACGCCCAGGCCCATGGCACCGCCATGTGGTTATAGGCGTACTGCGAACCCCAGACGTCGTAGAACTTCATCTGTTCGGCGACCGGCAGTTCGATACCGTTGAACTGCAACACCTCGCTCGGCGTTCCGTTCGGCGAGCCCTCGGCGGAGGCACCGTTGTCGCCGCTGATATAAATGATCAGCGTGTTGTCGAGCTTGCCCATGTCTTCGACCGCCTGGATCACGCGGCCGATCTCGTGATCCGTATAGGCGAGAAAAGCGGCATAGACGTCCGCTTGGCGGATGTAGAGCTTCTTCTCTTCGTCGGTCGCCTGATCCCACTGCTTCAGGAGCTTGTCCGGCCACGGCGTGAGCTTCGCATCCTGGGGGATGACGCCCAGACGCTTCTGGTTGGCGAAGATCTGGTCGCGCAGCGCATTCCACCCCTTGTCGAAGAGGTGCATGTCGCTGATCTTCTTGATCCACTCCGGCGTCGGATGGTGCGGGGCGTGGGTGCCGCCCGGCACGTAGTAAAGGAAAAACGGCATCGACGGATTGATGTCGTTCAACTGGTTCATCCAATGGATGGCGTCGTCCGCCATTGCGGTGGTCAGGTTCCAGCCGGGATGTCCGACATACGGATAGATCGCTGTCGTATTGCGGAAGAGATTGGGCTCCCATTGGTTGGCGTCGCCACCAACAAAGCCGTAGAAATATTCAAAGCCCATTCCTGTCGGCCATTGGTCGAATGGCCCGGCCTGGCTCACATCCCAAGTCGGCGTGTTGTGATCCTTGCCGAACCAGGAAGTGCGGTAGCCGTTATCCAGCAGGATGCGGCCGATCGTGGCGCTGTCCTTGCCGATGACGCTGTTGTAGCCGGGGAAGCCCGACGCCGCCTCGGAGACCACGCCGAAACCGACCGAGTGATGATTGCGCCCGGTGATCAGCGCCGCGCGCGTCGGCGAGCACAGCGATGTGGAGTGGAAGTTCGTGTACCGCAGCCCGTTCGCGGCGATGCGATCGAGCGCCGGAGTCGGAATGACGCCACCGAACGTGGATGGCGCCGCAAAACCAACGTCGTCCGTCATGATCAGCAGAATATTGGGCGCACCTTCCGGCGGGACCACGCGCGCCGGCCACGCCGGAGTCGATTGCGCTGCGTTCAATTCGATCTTGCCCTTGAACGACTGCGGCGGCGGCGGCAGGTAGCGGCCGTCGATCGTGGTGGTGGCGTCGGGCGACCCCGGCGCGCCAGTAGTCTCTCGCGCCTCCGCGCCTACCACCGTCACCGGCGCTACTGTCGTAGCCTGCTGAGCCCAGGCCGAAGCGAAACAAGGGGCCAGAAAAACTGCGACCGAAATGCTGATCCGACTGAGTGCCATGACTGAACCTCCACGCGGTTTTTTGTCGAGGATTTCATTCGCTCACACGTCGTATGCCGCCTTGATCGACCTCGATATACATCGACGGAAACTCGAACTGTTGCGAGCTGGCATTATACCACGCGTGCGGGATTGTCGGGCGAGTCGATTTTACAACGTTGTCGCAAAAGTGACGAAGACCGAGGCCCTGTTCAATTCACGAAAGCGATGCGCCAATGATGACGCCAATTTGGCGTCACCGTTCTTCGTTGACTGACAGTGCCCACAGGAGCATCCTTGCATCGCAAACGGCATTCATGCGGCGAATGTCGGCTCATGTGAATCTCCGATCCAAAAGGTCGTGTAGGGCAATGAGTGGCGCGCGGTCTCAGGCAATGTGGCTCGTTGCGGTCGCCGCCGGCCTTGAAGTTGTGACAGGGGCCGGCCTGGTCGTGGCGCCGTCCTTGCTTGCCAGGCTGCTGTTCGGGTCCGAGATGAACGCGTCCGGGGATCTCGTCGGTAGGATTTCCGGCCTCGTGATGCTGTTTCTTGCTCTCGGCTGCTGGCCGCGCGCGTTCGAGGGCGAAGACCGGCAGGCGCTCGCGCCGCTTTTCGCGGTCAGCCTGCTCGCCACCGTGTTTCTTATCTACGTCGGCATCGGCGGGGTGAATGTTGGCGTCCTGCTTTGGCCGGCCGCCGCGACCCACCTCATCCTTGCGATCCTGCTGGCGCGCGCTTGGATGAGCCTGCGGGAAGCAGGATGACTCCTGGACGAGAGGCGGAAAAGCCTTGGGCAACGTGCCAGTAAGGCTTGGCAATTCGAATATTTCGGGAGGGTACGAAAGGAACAGCAAATGAAAAAGGCAATGTCAGACGGTTTGGAAAGGGCTGCAAAGGCGCGGTTGATCGGCGCAGGTTTGTCCGTTGCGCTAATGGCCGGCATGATTTTGCCCGCGGTGGCCGAAGACAGTGTGGAACAGGATTTGGGGATCATCCGAGCGTGCGGCAGCGAAGTATGGAGCCTCTGCTCGGGCGTGCTGCCCGACGTCGGACGCCTTAAAGCCTGTATTCAGGACAAGATGGGCCAGCTTTCGAAAGGTTGCATCGACAAGGTCCTCGACAAGATGGCCGGCCAGTCGTTCAAGATTTGCACAAATCAGACTTATGCGCTTTGCGCTGCGGCGCGCTGCAATGTGTACGACGGCGTCGCCTATTGTCAGTGCGACGTGAAGCACGGCGACAGCATCAGCCTGCCGTTTCGGATGGGCGACAAGGACGTCTGCGCGGTCAACGCCGCAGGCGCCGACAACAAATATATGATCAGCACCTATAGTCTGCCCGAGTCGATCGCTTCGCCGCAGGGCGGCGGCGCGGTCTACACCTGCTCCGGCGATGGCTCTGGCGCCTACGCTCAGTGCGACGGCGGAATCTGCTTCAGAAGCACCGAGGAAACGACCTTCCCGGGCTTCGACAAGCCGGTGCGGAAGGGGCAAATTATTTGTTCCTGCCCTATCACTGCGGCTAAGTCCGGCGACGACGCGCAAGGCTATCAAATCCTCGGGCCCTATCCCTGCGACAAGTCTTTCTTCCGGTACTGCAAAGCCGCCACCGCCACCAGCCACACGGGTTCGACGATCTATGTCGGTGCTCCGATTGGCACGGCTCAAGCTCTGGCGGTCCTGCTCAACGGCAAGGTCGGGCCCGTCAACGAGTGTCGGGAGTAAGCCCGATAGGCGACAACGTGCGCTGCAGCGAAGCAGGGCAGCCAATGCGCTCGGCCTAATCATCAGCCGCGATTTCCTGCTGCGCGCCATCGTCGGCTGACAGGTCAGCCGGAAGCGTCCGAGCGTGGTGCAGAGTTTTGCCGCGGCATCGGCGCGGGCTGGATGACGGTGACGCCAGCGCTGCGCGGCCGAAACCGCCCACCTGCTTCGCTCATTTGGCCAAGCGGAACCAAAGCGGCATCTTGCCGGTTCATGGCGCAGGGCGTTACAACTGCTACGGGTCCCTTGGTCGAAACGCTGACGCGGAGGTTTACCATGACGCAGGCGAAGCGAAGCTCCAAACGGAAACGTGGCAAGGCAGCTTTGGCATTGGGTGCAGCCGGGGTTTCTCTGGCGATGACGGGCGCGGCATCGGCAACCGCACCCGCAACGAATGTACCGACGCAGGACAACGCACGGCGCTTGATTCTGACCGAGGAGGAAATCTCCGACGTCAGTCTGGCGACCTTTCAGGTCTTCGACAGAGAAAATCCCTCGCTGAGCGATGGCATTAGAGTTGCACGCGGCGGCGGGTGCGGCTGCGGTCATGGCGGCGGCGGCGGCGGCTGCGCTCACGCCGGTGTCGGCGGCGGCTGCGCTCATGCCGGTGTCGGCGGTGGCTGCGCCCATGCCGGTGTCGGCTGCGCCGTTGGTGGCCGTTGCGCTGTTGGTGGTTGTGCCGTTGGCGGCCGTTGTGCTGTCGGTCGCTGTGCTATTGGTGGCCGCTGCGCTTGTAGAGGCGGCTGCGCTTGCAGTGGAGTATTCATAGGAGTCGGCTGCCTGGGTTGCGCCGGCTGCTCCGGAACCTGCTGGCAATGGGACCCGTATCTGGGCCAGTGGGTCAACGTCTGCTATTAAGCCAAGCGAGCGGCGGGCCCATCCATGTCCGCTGTGCGCTGAAAGCAAAAGCAGAATCGGAACACGGGCATCTGATTGCGGCCCCGTTGCCTCGGCCGCTGAATCAGCGATGCTTTCAGTCCAAATCCAAATGCCGGCCGGCAAAGATCGTCGGCTGGCAGGTCAGCCGGAAACGCTCGAGTGTGGTGCAAAGTCTTGCCGCCGCGTCGGCGCTGACCAGCGGGCCGACCACCAGCCGCAATTCCGGGCGATTGGACGGCGGCAGCTCGCTGAGTGAAACCGTCGGCGCCAGCCCGTCGAACAATTGCGGATGGGCGGAGCGGATGCCGGCCCAGCGCGCGCGCAACGCCTGGATCGAGACCGCGGATCCGATATCGACGCCGTATTCCATCGGCAGCGGCAGGGCCGGCGCGATGACGGCGGCGATCGCCGCAGGCGTTGCCGGCACCGGCGGTCCGTTTTCGGGCCACGGCGGCGGCGCCGGCGATTGAACCTGCCGCGCGATCGAGCCGGTGACGTCGTCGACACTGTGCTCGACCACGGCGAGGCGCGATTTCAGTTCGTCATTGTCGGCGGCGAGGTCGCGCACCGTTTCGGCAAGCTTTTTGGTCTCGGCCTGGGCATCGAACGCGCGCACCGCCGGCTGCTGCGGCGCAGGCGCGGGTTGCACGACGGCGACGGCGCCGCCCAGCGTCGTGGCGGCAACCGCGGCGCGCTGCGAACCGACCACACCGCGGCTCGACAGCACGGCGATCAACAGCGCGGTGGCCGCGGTCGAGCCCCAGACCACCAGCCGCCACAGGCCGTGCATGGTGACGGGAACTTGAGCCGCCTGCCGCTTGAGGTCCGCCTTCGCCAGCCGCACTTCGTCTGCCATTCCCGCCGCTCCGCAGTGCCGTGAGGCGAATCAGTGCTAAAAATCTAGCAGATTCCGACAATCGGTTGAGCAATTGAGCGGCGTTCAGGCGGCGTTAGCCGGCAAATGCACGCGCGGCTTTCGATTGTCCGGCTGCTCGGATAAGACAGCGCCGCGGAGGAAGCGATGAAGGCTCGGACCTGCCTTGCGATCGTGCTCGCCGCCGGCGAGGGCACGCGCATGCGCTCGGCGCGGCCGAAGGTTTTGCACCATGTGGCTGGGCAATCGTTGCTGGCCCATGTGCTGACCGCGGTTGGCGCGGCGGGCACCACGGCTACGGCGGTCGTCGTCGGCCCCGGCCAGGACGAGGTTGCCGCCGAAGCAAAGCGCGTGTTGCCCGGCGCCGCGACTTTCGTGCAGCGCGAGCGGCGCGGCACGGCGCACGCGGTGCTGGCGGCGAAAGCCGCGATCGACAAAAAGCCGGACGATATTCTGGTCGTTTACGGCGACACGCCGTTGATCCGGCCGGACACGCTCACACGATTACGCGCGCCGCTCGCCAAGGGTGCGGCGGTTGCGGTGCTGGCGTTTCGCCCGGCCGATCCGACCGGCTACGGCCGGCTGATCACGTCGGGCGACGAGCTCATTGCCATTCGCGAGGAGGTCGATGCCAGCCCGCGCGAGCGCAAAATCGATTTGTGCAACGGCGGCATCATGGCGCTCGCCGGCAACAACGCGCTCGCCATTTTGAAGCAGATCGGCGACGACAATCGCAAACATGAATTCTATCTCACCGATGCGGTCGAGATCGCGCGCGGCATGACGCTGCGCGCGGTTGCGGTCGAAGCCGAGGAGGACGACGTGCGCGGCATCAACACCAAGGCCCAACTCGCCGAAGCCGAAGCGATCGCGCAAGCGCGCCTGCGCAAAGCGGCGCTCGATGCCGGCGTCACGCTGATCGCTCCGGAGACGGTGTTTCTTTCTGCCGACACCAAATTCGGCAAGGACGTCGTGGTCGAGCCCTTTGTGGTGTTCGGTGCGAAAGTGAAAATCGAGGATGGCGCCGTCATCCACTCGTTCTCGCATCTTGCCGGCGCCCATGTCGGCAAAGGCGTATCGGTCGGGCCGTTTGCGCGGTTGCGGCCGGGAACGAAACTCGGCGACGGCTCGCGCATCGGCAATTTCGTCGAGGTCAAGGAAGCGGTTGTGGAGGCCGGCGCCAAGGCCAATCATTTGAGCTATATCGGCGACGCTTTCGTCGGCGCCGACGCCAATATCGGCGCCGGCACCATCACCTGCAATTACGACGGCAGCTCAAAGCATCGCACCGAGATCGGCAAGAACGTGTTCATCGGCTCGAACTCGGCGCTGGTGGCGCCGGTCAAGATCGGCGACGGTGCCTATGTCGGCTCCGGCTCGGTGATCACCGAGGACGTGCCGGCCCAGGCGCTGGCGCTCGGCCGCGGCCGGCAAGTGGTTAAGGAAGGTTGGGCGACACGCTTGCGCGCGCTCAAATCCTTGAGCAAAAAGAAGGCCCATTCGGCCGATTGAGCACTACGTCTTGCCGTTGGAACGGCACGGATTAATTAAGCCTTCGGCGAAGAAATCTGTCATGAAGCAAAACGTTATTTGATTTTCATCGGTAAAATGGCTGCGCTTTAACGGTTAACGCGCGAGGGGACGGTTCTACCGGCATGTGCGGGATTATCGGTATCGTCGGCCATGAGGCGGCCGCGCCGCAATTGATCGATGCGCTCAAGCGCCTCGAATACCGCGGCTATGATTCCGCGGGCGTCGCCACGCTGGAGCACGGCGTGCTGACGCGGCGGCGCGCGCAAGGCAAGCTGAAGAACCTGGAAGCGCGGCTCGCGCTCGAGCCGCTATTGGGAACCATCGGCATCGGCCATACCCGCTGGGCGACCCACGGCCGGCCGACCGAGAACAACGCCCATCCGCACGCCACCGAAAAGCTCGCGGTCGTGCACAACGGCATCATCGAGAATTTCGTCGAGCTGCGCCGCGAGCTGCAAGCCAACGGCGCCAAATTCGTCACCGAGACCGACACCGAAGTGGTCGCGCACCTGGTCAGCCAGGAGATGGAGCGCGGCGCGTCGCCGGTCGAGGCGGTCAAGGCGGCGCTGCCGCGGCTGCGCGGCGCCTTTGCGCTGGCGTTCCTGTTCGCCGGCGAGGACAATCTGCTGATCGGCGCGCGCAAGGGCTCGCCGCTCGCCGTCGGCTACGGCGAGGGCGCGATGTTCGTCGGCTCCGACGCCATTGCGCTGGCGCCGTTCACCGACACGGTGAGCTATCTCGAGGACGGCGACTGGGTGATCGTCACCCGCGACAAGGCCGAGATCCACGACGCCCAGGGCGCGGTCGTGCAGCGCGCGATGCTGAAATCGCAAGCTTCCGTGATGCACATCGACAAGGGCAATCACCGCCATTTCATGGCCAAGGAGATTTTCGAGCAGCCCGAAGTCGTCGGCCATACGCTGGCCAACTACATCGACATGGCGGCCGAGCGCGTGGCGCTGCCGATGCCGCTGCCGTTCGATTTTGCGAAATTGAGCCGCATCTCGATCGCCGCCTGCGGCACCGCCTATTACGCCGGCATGGTCGCCAAATACTGGTTCGAGCGCTTTGCCCATCTGCCGGTCGAAGTCGATATCGCTTCCGAATACCGCTATCGCTCGGCGCCGCTCGGGCCCGGCGGCTTGGCGATCGTCGTGTCGCAATCGGGCGAGACCGCCGACACGCTGGCGTCGCTGCGCTATGCGCGCGAGCACCGGCAGCACGTTCTCGCCATCGTCAACGTGCCGACCTCGACCATCGCGCGCGAGAGCGACGTGGTGATGCCGACCTTGGCCGGACCGGAGATCGGAGTCGCGTCGACCAAGGCTTTCACCTGCCAATTGGCGGCGCTGGCGACGCTGGCGATCGCGGCCGGCCGCGCCCGCGGCGTGCTGTCGGAGAGCGACGAGAAGAAGCTCGTGCATGCGCTGATCGAAGTGCCGCGGCATATGGCCGAGGCGCTGGCGCTCGAGCCGCAAATCATGGAGCTTGCCCGCGATCTCGCCAAATGCCGCGACGTGCTCTATCTCGGCCGCGGCACCAGCTTCCCGATCGCGCTCGAAGGCGCGCTGAAACTCAAGGAAATCTCCTACATCCACGCCGAGGGCTATGCCGCCGGCGAGCTCAAGCATGGCCCGATCGCGCTGATCGACGAGACCATGCCGGTGATCGTGATCGCGCCCTATGACCAGATTTTCGAAAAGACCGTCTCGAACATGGAAGAAGTCGCCGCGCGCGGCGGCCGGCTGATCCTTCTGACCGACGCGCAAGGCGCGCGCGCCGCCAACTCCAAGCCATGGGTGACGCTCACCTTGCCGACCATGCCGGCCACGGTGACGCCGCTGGTCTATGCGGTGCCGGTGCAGCTGATCGCCTATCACACCGCCGTCATCATGGGCACCGACGTCGATCAGCCGCGCAACCTTGCCAAGTCGGTGACGGTGGAATAGAGCCGGGGCGGCGCTGCGCCAAGCGGCCGAAGCTCATATATAATTTCAGCACCAACGCAGACACGCGCGACCGCATGACCAGCAACGAACAAGGCTTGCCCGCAACCGCGGCGAAACCCGCGCCCAGCGTGGTGAGCCGCATCCGCAATTACTTTTTGACCGGGCTGATCGTCGCCGGACCGGTGGCTGTCACCTTGTGGCTGATCTGGTGGTTCGTCACCTGGGTCGACAATCTGGTGCGGCCGTTCATTCCGGTGACGTACCGGCCGGAAACCTATTTGCCGGTCAACATTCCGGGGCTCGGCCTGATCATCGCCTTTGTGGCGCTGACGCTGCTCGGCTTCCTCACCGCCAACCTGGTCGGCCGCAAGCTGGTCGACCTCGGCGAAAGTCTCTTGAGCCGCATGCCGATCGTGCGGCCGATCTACCGCACCGCCAAGCAGATCTTTCAGACGCTGTTCTCCAGCTCCGGATCGAGTTTCCGCCGCGTCGGCCTGGTCGAATTTCCCTCTCCCGGCATGTGGTCGCTGGTGTTCCTGACCCAATCGCCGAGCGCGGAAATTTCGGCGCGGCTGCCGGCGACCGAGCACGTCTCAGCCTTCATGCCGTGCACGCCGAACCCGACCACCGGATTCTTCTTCTATGTGCCGCGGCGCGACGTGATCGATCTCGACATTACAGTTGAGGCGGCGATGCAGCTTCTGATGTCGGCTGGCATCATCCAGCCCGGCGGCGATGATGCGCAGAAACGCCTCGCCGCGCGTGCGCCGGCAGAAGTGGCGGCAAAATAGGCGATTGCCGGCGTCAGCCGGCGCCGAGCAAGCGGATCGCCTCATCGCGGGCGAACAGATAGAGCAGCACACGCAACGCTTCTCCGCGCGGCGTGGTGAGTTTCGGATCGCGCGACAGCATCAGCGCGGCATCGTCGCGCGCCGCCGGCAACAGCTTGCCGTGAAATTCGATGCGGGCGATGTGGAAGCCGGGCATGCCGCTTTGCCGGGTGCCGAGCACGTCGCCTTCGCCGCGCAGTTTTAGATCCTCCTCGGCGATGCGAAAGCCGTCGTCGGTCTCGCGCAGGATGGCGAGCCGCGCCTTCGCCGTCGGCCCGAGCGGCGATTTGTAGAGCAACAGACAGGTCGAGCGCTCGGCGCCGCGGCCGATGCGGCCGCGCAACTGATGCAGCTGCGCCAAGCCGAAACGCTCGGCGTGCTCGATCACCATCACGCTGGCTTCGGGCACGTCGACGCCGACCTCGATCACCGTGGTCGCCACCAGAAGCCGGGTCTCGCCCGCGGCGAAACGCTCCATGGCGCGATCCTTGTCGGCGCCGCGCATGCGGCCGTGGACCAGATCGACCGCGGCGCCGAAGCGTTTTTTCAACGCCGCATGACGCTCCTCGGCGGCGGCGAGATCGATGGATTCGGATTCCTCGACCAGCGGGCACACCCAATAGACGCGGCGGCCTTCGTCGAGCGCGCGCGCGACCGCATCCTCGACTTCCGAAAGGCGCGACAGCGGTATGGCGCGGGTGTCGATCTTCTGCCGGCCGGCGGGCTTTTCGCGCAATTCGGAGACATCCATGTCGCCGAAATAGGTCAGCACCAAAGTACGCGGGATCGGCGTTGCGGTGAGCACGAGCAGATCGACCGCCTCGCCCTTGCGCGCCAGCGCCAGCCGCTGATGCACGCCGAAGCGGTGCTGCTCGTCGACGATGGCCAAAGCGAGGTCGGCAAACGCGACGTCCTCCTGGAACAACGCGTGGGTGCCGACGATCAGGTCGATGTCGCCTGAAGCCAGCGCCGAAATTATTTCGGGGCGGTCGCGGCCGCGCTCGCGGCCGGTGAGAATGGCGACGCGAATGCCGGCTTTGGCGGCGAGCGGCGCGATGGTGGCAAAATGCTGCCGCGCCAAGATTTCCGTTGGCGCCATCAGCGCCGCCTGACGGCCGGCCTCGATCACGGTGGCAGCCGCGAGCAGCGCGACCACGGTTTTGCCGGAGCCGACGTCGCCGTGCAGGAGCCGCAACATGCGGTGCGGCTGCGCCAGGTCGGCGACAATATCGCCGACCGCGCGCTGCTGCGACGGCGTCAAGGAATAGGGCAGCGCCGCGATCACGCGCCCGCGCAAGCGGCCCTCGGCGGCGCTGCCGTGACCGGGTCGCTGCCGCATATGCGCTCGCAGCAACGCGAGCGCGAGTTGGCCGGCGAGCAGTTCGTCGTAAGCGAGCCGCGACCACGCCGCGCCTGCCGGATCGAGCGCCTCCGGCTCTTCGGGCCGATGGATTGCGCGCAGCGCACTGGCAAAATCCGGATAACGGTTGCGCGCGAGCCATGCCGCATCCTGCCATTCCGGCAGTTTCGGCATGCGTTCGAGCGCGGCATCGACCGCCTTGCGCACCTGGTTCGGGTGCAGCCCTTCGGTCAACGGATAGACCGGGTCGATCAGCGGCAGCCGGGCAAACCCATCGGCGTCGACCACGCGGTCGGGATGCAGCATTTGCAAATGCCCGTCGTAAAACGTCGCGATGCCCGACACGTAACGCAGCTCGCCCTTGGGCAACAGCTTTTCCAGATAATCCTTGCGCGCATTGAAATAGGTGATGGTCAGCGTGTTGGTGTCGTCGAAAGTATCGATGTTGTAGGGCGCGCGCGGCCGGTGCGGCGGCGGCGGCCGGTGGCGCTCGACGGTGACGGCGACGGTGACGACGGTATCGGGCCGCACCTCGCTCAGCTTCGGCTGGTTGCGCCGGTCGACGAAGCCTGTGGGCAGGTGAAACAGCAGATCGACGACGCGCGGCGGCTCGCCGTCGCGCCCGAGAAGCCGCGCAAAAAACGTCTCCAGCTTCGGCCCGATGCCGGGCAGGGCGGAGAGTGCTGCGAAAAGCGGGTTGAGGATCGGAGGCCGCATCGCACTTATTCTACACCGTCGTCATCCGCCCACGCTGTCATCATCCGCGAAAGCGGATGACCCAGTAATCACTGTTGCTGCGGACCAAAACTCCGCGCCCCGATTACTGGGTGGCCCGCCTTCGCGGGCCATGACAATTGAGAAACCGTTCTCTATATACCCCTCGCCCGGCTGCGTCCGGGCTTTCGGCGTTTTTTCGGAGCCACCATGACGGAACGATCGAGCGAGGGGTTGGATGAGCGGCGCAAGAAGCTTTTGTTCCGCGCCTGGCGCCGCGGCGTGCGCGAGACCGATCTGATCGTCGGCCGCTTTGCCGATGCCCATATCGGCACGCTCGATGAGCCTTCGCTGGACGATTTCGAGCGGCTGATCGAAGTGCCGAATTCCGACCTTTATGCCTGGGTCAGCGGCGAGGGCGACATCCCGGCGAATTACGACACCGCCGTGCTCCGCCAGCTCAAAAGCTTTCACGCGCGCGCCAAGGAGGAGCGGTGACGGCGCAATCGAAATTGCAGTCGCCGGCGGCGCGGCTAAAACCCGGCCGGCCGCTGACGCTTGCCGGCATTGCCGATGGCGCCGAGGGCCTGGTCATCGCCGACCTGGCGCGCGCCATTGCGGCGGGCGCTTCGCCGCCGGCGATCAGCACCGCGGTGATCTGCCGCGACGGGCCGCGGCTGGCGATGCTGTCGCGCGCGCTCGGCTTCTTTGCCCCCGACATCGAGATTTTGGAATTCCCGGCCTGGGATTGCCTGCCCTACGACCGGGTGTCGCCGCATGCCGCCATCGTGGCGCAGCGCATGACTGCGCTGGCGCGGCTCGCCGGCGTAAAAGGCCGCCAACGCCCGGCCGTGCTGCTGACGACCGTGAACGCGATCCTGCAGCGCGTGCCGGCGCGCGGCGTGGTCGGCAAGCAATCGCTGTCGGCCGCGCCGGGCAACGTGCTGCCGATGAGCGGCATCACGCATTGGCTTGAATTGAACGGCTTCAACCGCGCCTCGACGGTGCGCGAGCCCGGCGATTACGCGGTGCGCGGCGGCATCATCGACCTGTTCGCGCCCGGCATGGGCGAACCGGTGCGGCTCGATTTTTTCGGCGACAGTTTGGAATCGATCCGCAGCTTCGATCCGGAAACCCAGCGCACCAATGCCGACCTGCGCGCGCTCGATCTCGTGCCCATGGCCGAATTCCAGCTCACCTCCGACACCATCCGGCTGTTCCGCACCGGTTACGTCGCGGCGTTCGGCGCCGCAGCCCCCGACGACGTGCTTTACGAAGCGGTCAGCGAAGGCCGCCGTTACGCCGGCATGGAACATTGGCTGCCGCTGTTCCACCAGCGCCTGGAAACATTGTTCGACTATCTCGGCGCAACGCCCATCGCCATCGAGCCATTGGCCGAAGAAGCCGCTCACGAGCGCCTCGCGCAGATACTGGATTATTATCAGGCGCGCAAAGAGGCGCTCGATCAGACCGGAGCCGGCGCGCCCTACAAGCCGCTGCCGCCCGACCGGCTCTATCTCGCCGAGAGCGAATGGCGCGAGCGCCTGGAGAACGCCGCACTGGCGAAGCTGACGCAGTTCTCGGCGCCCGACGGCACCGCCGACACCATCGAGATCGCCGCGCGCGCCGGCCACAATTTCTCCGCCGAGCGCAGCGAGTCCAACAAGAACGTGTTCGAGGCGGTGACCAAACACGTGCACGCGCTGCAAAGGGCCGGCAAGCGCGCGCTGATCGCGCTGTGGAGCGACGGCTCGCGCGAGCGCATGGCGCACGTGCTGGCCGAGCACGGCCTGGTCAATCTCACCCCCGTCGCGTCGTGGCAGCAGGCGCTCGCCCTGCCGCGCCACGAAGTGGCGCTCGCCGTGCTCGGCATCGAATCCGGTTTCGAGACTGCGGACACGGCCCTGATCAGCGAGCAGGATATTTTGGGCGAGCGGCTGGTCCGCGCCCGCCGGCAAACCAAGCGCGCGGAAAATTTCATCGCCGAGGTGACGAGTCTCGCTGCCGGCGATCTGGTCGTCCACGTCGATCACGGCATCGGCCGCTTCCATGGGCTGCGCGCCATCGAGGCCGCCGGCGCGCCGCACGATTGCCTGGAAATTCACTATGCCGGCGGCGACAAGCTGTTCCTGCCGGTCGAAAACATCGAGCTGTTGTCGCGCTACGGCTCCGAAGGCCAAAACGTCGAGCTCGACCGGCTCGGCAGCGGCGCCTGGCAGGCGCGCAAATCGCGGATGAAGAACCGCATCCGCGAGATCGCCAGCCAGTTGATCAAGATCGCGGCCGAGCGGCAATTGAACGAGGCGCCGCGGCTCACCGTCGCCTCAGGGCTCTACGACGAGTTCTGCGCCGGATTTCCCTACGAGGAGACCGACGATCAGCTTGCCGCCATTGCCGCCGTGCTCAACGATCTCAACTCCGGCCGGCCGATGGATCGCCTCGTCTGCGGCGACGTCGGCTTCGGCAAGACCGAAGTGGCGCTGCGCGCCGCCTTCATCACCGCGATGAACGGCAAGCAGGTCGCCGTGGTGGTGCCGACGACGCTGCTCGCGCGCCAACACACCAAGACTTTCACCGAGCGCCTGCGCGGTCATCCGGTGAATATCGCCCAGGCCTCGCGCCTGGTCTCGGCGAAGGAACTGGCGCGGGTGAAGAAGGGCATTGCCGAGGGCACCATCGACATCGTCATCGGCACCCACGCGCTGCTCGGCAAGTCGATCAAGTTCAAGGACCTCGGCCTGATCGTGGTCGACGAAGAGCAGCACTTTGGCGTCGCCCACAAGGAACGGCTCAAGCAATTGCGCGCCGAGGTGCATGTGCTGACGCTGACCGCGACGCCGATCCCGCGCACTTTGCAATTGGCGCTGTCAGGCGTGCGCGAAATGTCGATCATCGCCACGCCGCCGATCGATCGCCTCGCCGTGCGCACCTTCGTCTCGCCGTTCGACGGCATCGTGGTGCGCGAGGCGCTGTTGCGCGAGCGCTACCGCGGCGGCCAGGCGTTCTATGTCTGCCCGCGCATCGAGGATCTGGCCGACGCCAAGGACTTCCTCGACAAGCACGTGCCGGAAGTGCGCGTCGCCGTGGCCCACGGCCAGATGCCCTCGATCGTGCTCGACGACATCATGAGCGCGTTCTACGACGGCAGGTTCGACGTGCTGCTGTCGACCACCATCATCGAATCCGGCCTCGATATCCCGAACGCCAACACGCTGATCGTGCATCGCGCCGACATGTTCGGCCTGTCGCAGATCTATCAGCTGCGCGGCCGGGTCGGCCGGGCCAAACTGCGCGCCTATGCGCTGCTGACCTTGCCGGCGAAGCGGCGCATCACGCCGCAGGCCGAGCGCCGCCTCAAGGTGCTGCAATCGCTCGACACGCTGGGCGCCGGTTTTCAGCTCGCCTCCCACGATCTCGACATCCGCGGCGCCGGCAATCTGCTGGGCGAGGAGCAATCCGGCCACATCAAGGAAGTCGGCTACGAGCTTTATCAAGAGATGCTCGAGGAAGCGGTGATGAGCCTCAAAGCCGGGCTCAGCGGCCCGATTGCGGAAAAATGGTCGCCGCAAATCACCATCGGTACGGCGGTGCTGATCCCCGAAGACTACGTCGCCGACCTGCCGGTCCGCCTCGCGCTCTACCGCCGGCTTGCCGAGATCGAGGACGAGCGCGACATCGAATCCTTCGCCGCCGAGCTCGTCGACCGCTTCGGCCCGCTGCCGCAGGAGGTCGAGTATCTGCTGCAAGTGGTGGCGATCAAATCGCTGTGCCGCAGAGCTAATGTCGAGCGCATCGAGGTTGGGCCGAAGGGCGCGGTGCTGGCGTTCCGGGAGAATATTTTCGCCAATCCCGAGGGGCTTATCGCCTACATCAACAAACACCCCGAGGGCGCGCGGGTGCGGCCGGATATGAAGGTGGTGTTCTTCGACGAGTGGGAGACGGCGCCGGAGCGGCTGAAAGGCGCGACCGGGATTTTGCGGACACTGGTTGGGATTGCGGAGAAGGGGGCGAAGGCGGCGTGAGAACGCGTCATTGCGGGGAGCAAAATCCGGCGCGGCATCGACGCCTCACGGCTTGTAAATGGCAAACGGCAGCTAAAAAATTCATCGTCGGCACAATCTAACCCGAAAGACGCCGGCCGCTGACAGCAGGTCTAAACTTATGGCGACCAAAACAGGCCCTCGAGCGCGAGATTGTAAATCATGTGCAGCGCAAGCGACGCTCGTACGCTTTGCCCGAAGTGCCGCGCTAACGCCAGGATGATTGCAACCGGTACGAGGACGACTATCAAGCGCGGCCTGACATGGATTGCAAGAAAGAACGTGCTCGTGAGCAAGGCCGTTGGCAGGGTGCCCCAGTGTCTTTGCAGGCCTGTCCAGAGCCAGCCTCTAAATAGGCTTTCCTCGGCAATCGGCACGATGACGCACCGAGCGAGGATAAGTAGCGACGCCAGAAAGAGATTGGTCGAAATTCGGGGCGTTGGAGCATGAAGCAGTGAAGTGGAGGGAAGGACGTGGCGGATAACGACATACGCAACGATGACGGCCGCTAGGCATGCGACGAGTGGCAACCTCGACACCGGTTTATTGCCCAACCCGGCATTGATATTTCCCGATCCGACGATGCGGCCGTGAATCACGGCCGCAGCCAAAAGCACGCCATTCAAAACGAAGGTTCCAGCGTAGAAACCGGCGATGATGACGTTTAGCAGCGTCAGGGAGGGAAAAAAGTCTCCTAGATGTGAGACAAGTAGGAAGTTGACCGCATCGCCGCAGCCGAATGCCAGGACCAGCCAGCAAACGGCCGCGGCGACAAGTAGCCAGGCGCTTGCTATTCGACCTGGCGACGCCTCCGTTTGCGCCATTGCATTTCCCTCGAACTAACCCCGATGCCTGAGGGTCCTTCCGACTCTATCAGCAAGCGTAGCCCGGATGGAGCGCAGCGAGCGTAGCCCGGATTGAACGAAGTGAAATCCGGGACTTCGTTCAGGGCTGGACAACCGTTCCCGGCTTTCGCTGCGCTCAACCCGGCCTACGGCGCTCAGACGCGCCACGCGCTTTACGGCCTGAACAATCGCGGATCGAACGTGAACGGCGTGGTCGCTTCGACCCTGATGGCGGCAACGTTTGCGGCGCGATGATTGATCAGAATATTTCGATCGGGCGCATTCGCTATCGGCACGATGACGGACGGCACGGAAAGCAACACTTCGTTCGCCGCGTCCAGCCAGCGATCGCCGATGCGTTGCGTGCTGGTCTGCTGCATCACCCAATCGGCGGGCAGTTCGTCGATCTCGATCCGGCGCAGTGAAATTTCGTCCGGCACGTCATAAGCAACCATGACCTGCGGCGGCAACAGCGCCGGATCGGCGACGTGGACGCGTTTTTCCAAAGCCGCAAGCGAGGGCACGGTTGCGCAATAGGTCAACGGGCGGCCGCGCGTGTTCCAGCGGCCGTCGTTGAATAAGCCAAAGCCGCCGTCGAAGTCCGCGGCGCGGCGTGCGCTGGAAAGCCGCCAGAGCAGCATCAGGCGGCGGCGCCCCAGTCGATCTTGGCGAGCAGCTGTTCGATCAATCGCGCGCCGGATTCGGTCTGGGCCAATTCGAGGGGCGCCTTGCCGTCGAGCACGCCCAAGGGTTCGCGCAGCCAGCGATTGGCCTTCGGCTTGTCGCCGAACACGTCCTCGGCCGAAGCTTGAATGCGGGCGAGCCTGACCACGCGGTCGGATTCCTCGATCGTCAGCGGCTCTTTCCTGGCCGCACGATGCCGCCAGGTACGGGCCGGAATGACGAAGGTGTGAATCTCCTGCTTGGAGAAACCGGCACGGGCGAGATGATCCAAAACCTTCAAATGAATGCCGCGATGAACGACACGCGCGAGATCGGCATCCGAAAACACGTCCGTACCTAACGCACTGTGGCCGCCGAGCTTACGAAAGACGTTTTCGATGACAGGTTGGTGCTCGGCCATTGGGTTTCCTAGACGCCGGTCCGGCAATATGCCGATTGTTAATATGGCAGATTGCCGCCAGTTTTTCAAGTCGCATGAGCCGATTGTCGGCGCTGCCGGCAGGCGTAGCGCGCATAAGCGATGCGACACCCGGGGTCTGACTATCCGCCCAAACTCCCGCATATCGCTTCGTTCATGAGGCTACGCTCACCGGGCAACGAATCTTTTTTGGAGTGAAATTCGTTTTGTGCCGTTTGGCCCTGAGCGGCGCCGCAAATTGAATGGCTCGCACACAAGAAATGCCCGGTTTTCCGTCGCTTACGGGAGAGCCTCGGCGCAATTTCGTTGCTGCTTGACTCGTCTCGCCCATCCGCTAACAGGCGCCCCATCCCGCCCACCGTAAGGGGACGTCAACCGGTGACGCCGACTGACGGGGCGGGTGCGGTTCCTGCGGGCGGCGGCTCGTCACTGCCGCTCCCGGGCGGTCCGGGCATCGGCCCCGCCGGCATTACGACCGGCGCGCGAGGTGCTTCGCTTAAGCGCGATGCCAAAGCGCAGCTAACGCCGCGCACTGCATCGCGTGAAGCGCGGCCCGGATCGAGCTTCGGCAATTGGCCGGAGCAAGAACCGCGGTGGAGCGCCGAAAGGCGAGCGCGCTGCGCTCAGCGCGCGCCGCATCCGACGATGCGGCCCATTAATTTGCGCCTTCCGGCGCTCTGCCTCCCCTTATTTTTTCGGAGGCGAACAATTCTTGCCGTTCGTTGCCAAAGCTCGGATGCGGATGCATCGCGAGAACGAGATCGCTTTTTTTCACCTCTCCCCGCCGCGCGGGGAGAGGTCGAGTGAGCCAACGGG
>Ga0310038_10001002_pt1 | contig 22033 bp, 20 predicted proteins | sample Sb_taG_6_FD_200461 | JGI IMG/M metagenome (GOLD analysis project Ga0310038, IMG submission 200461) | Peat soil microbial communities from Weissenstadt, Germany - Sb_50d_4_PS metaG (v2) (version 2) | ecosystem: Environmental > Terrestrial > Soil > Wetlands > Peat | place: Germany: Weissenstadt... | reverse complement strand
GGGCTCATCGCCGGCATCAAGCCGGGCGCCGCCTATTTCGATCTGTCGACCAATGCGCCAAGCGTTGTGAAGAAGCTCCATGCCGCCTTCGCCGAGAAGGGCGCGCATATGCTCGACGCGCCAGTGAGCGGCGGCCCGACCGGCGCCGCGTCACGCAAGCTTGCGATCTGGGTCGGCGGCGACGAAGGCGCGTTCAAGGCGCACAAAGCCGTGCTCGACGCCATGGGCGACAAGGCCGCCTATATCGGGGCGATCGGCAGCGCCACGGTGGCCAAGCTCGTGCATAACATGTCGGGCTATGCGGTGGTCTGCGCGCTGGCCGAGACTTTTGCCATGGGCGTCAAAGCCGGTGTCGAGCCGCTGGCGTTGTGGCAGGCGGTGCGCCAGGGCGCGGCCGGGCGGCGCTTCACCTTCGACGCGTTGATCGACCAGTTCCTGCCCGGCACCTACGATCCGCCGGCGTTCTCGCTCAAGCTCGCGCACAAGGACGTCTCGCTCGCCAACGCGCTCGGCCGCGAGCTCGGGGTGCCGATGCGGCTGTGCAATCTGACGCTCGCCGAGATGACCGAAGCCATGGGGCGCGGCTGGGGCGGCCGCGATTCGCGCGTGGTGATGAAGCTATCCCAGGAACGCGCCGGCGTCGACATCGCCGTCGATGCGGAGCGGATGCGCGAGGCGCTCGCCGCCAAAGACAAGTAAATTGACCGATGGCGGATAACCCGGCGCCGATCACGCGACGCGACTTTCTCAATGGCGTCCTAATTGCCGTGGGCGGCGCCGTCGCCGCCGGGTTGTCGCCGGAATACATCGCCGCCGCCTTTGCCGCCGAGCCGGCGCCACAGGACGCGCCCGGCTATTATCCGCCGGCGCTGACCGGGCTGCGCGGCGGTCATCCTGGCGCGTTCGAAGCTGCACACCGCCTGCGCGACGGCGATTTCTGGTCGCAAGCCGGCAATCTCAAACAGACAAACGAAGACTACGATCTCGTCGTCGTGGGCGGTGGCATCAGCGGGCTTGCGGCGGCGCATTTCTATCGGGCGCAGCACTCGGACGCCCGCATCCTCATCCTCGACAACCACGACGATTTCGGCGGCCACGCCAAGCGCAACGAGTTCTTGCTCGATGGGCGAATCGAGCTGATCAACGGCGGCACACTTTTGATCGACAGCCCGCGGCCGTATAGCGCCGTGGCCGACGGCTTGCTGAAGACGCTCGGCATCGATCCCGTCGCGCTGACTCAAAAGTGCTCGCACGCAGATTTCTATTCCTCGCTCGGGCTCAACCGCAGCATCTTTCTCGACCGGGAAACTTTTGGCACCGACAAGCTGATCGCCGTGCCGCCGGGCGCGTCGTGGGCGCAACTGCTCGCCGACGCGCCGCTTTCGCCAAAGGTGCGAAGCGACATCGTGCGCATCCAGGAAGCGGCCATCGATTATATGCCGGGGCTGACGTCGGCGGAGAAGAAGACGCGCCTCGCCGCCATGAGCTATCACGACTACCTGCTGAACGTGGTCAAGGCTGATCCCGGCGTCATCCCGTTCTATCAATCAAGAACCCACGGCGAGTGGGGCGTCGGTATCGATGCTGTCTCGGCGCTCGATGTCTGGGCGTTCGATTTTCCCGGATTCACCGGCCTCGGTCTTGAGCGCGGCTCGGCACCGCACACCGGCTACACCGCCAACGGCTATGCCGACAATGGCGGCTCCTACACGTTTCATTTTCCCGACGGCAACGCCTCGATCGCGCGGCTTCTGGTGCGCGATCTGATCCCCGAGAGCGTGCCGGGCAACAGCGCCGAGGATGTCGTCACGGCGCGGCTCGACTACGCGCGGCTCGACCGGGCCAAGTCGCCGGTGCGCATCCGGCTCGGCAGCACGGTGGTGCGCGCGCGCAATATCGGCGATCCGGCGTCGTCGAGCGGCGTCGAGATCGCCTATTTTCGCGGCGGCGACGTGCAAACGGTGAGCGCGCGGGCCTGCGTGCTCGCCTGCTGGAACATGATGATCCCTTATCTCTGTCCGGAATTGCCCGCGAAGCAAAAAGAGGCGCTGCGCTACTTGGTCAAGACGCCGCTGATCTATGCCAACGTGGCGTTGCGCAACTGGACGGCGTTCAAGGCGCTCGGCATCGCCTCGGTCTATGCGCCGGGCTCCTACTTCTCATCGCTCTCGCTCAATGCGGTGGTCGATATCGGCGATTACAAAAGCCCGCGGGCGCCCGGCGAGCCGATGCTGGTCCGCATGGTGCGCACGCCCTGCCAGCCCGGGCTGCCGGAGCGCGACCAGAATCGGGCCGGGCAGCACGATATTCTCAACACCACGTTCGCGACCTTCGAGCGCAATATTCGCGACCAGCTGGCGCGCATCGTGGGGCCGGGCGGATTCGATGCGGCGAGGGATGTGACGGCCATCACCATCAATCGCTGGCCGCACGGCTATGCTTACGAATATAACCAGCTGTTCGATCCGGAATGGCCGGAAGCGGAACAGCCGCATGTGATTGGTCGGGCGCGCTTCGGGCGCATCGCCATCGCCAACTCCGATTCCGGCGCCGCCGCCTATACCGACTCGGCGATCGACCAAGCCTACCGCGCCGTGCAGGAGCTTTCGCAGGTCTGACATCATGCCCGCAACATGACGGCAACGCCGGGTCCGTTGTTCGCGCTCGCGCTGGCCTCGATCTCGCTGATCGGGCCGCTGGCGGTGCATTTGTTCCTGCCGGTGATCCCGGCGGTGAAGGCGGCGCTCGGGCTCAGCGAGGCAACGGCGCAGCTGACGTTTAGCATCGCGCTGTTCGGCATGGCCTTCGCCACGCTGTTCTACGGCTCGCTGTCGGACCGTTATGGACGGCGGCCGGTGCTGCTCTCGGGGCTCGCTTTGTTTCTCATCGGCAGCGCGGTCTCGGCGGCGGCCGGTTCGATCGTGCCGCTAGTGCTCGGCCGGTTCCTCCAGGCGGTCGGCGCCGGCTGCGGTATCACGCTCGGCCGCGCCATCGCGCAGGACGTCTATGGCCGCGACCGGCTGGTCAAGGCGCTGGCCTATCTAACAATGTTCTACACCATCGGCCCGATGATCTCGCCGATCGTCGGCGGCGTGCTGATCGACGCTTTTGGCTGGCGCAGCGTGTTTGGCTTCGCGCTCGTTCTCGGCGCCGTTATTGCGCTCGGCGCCTATGTCGCGGTGTTCGAAACCCGGCCGCCGTCGCCGCAAAACCGCGTCCGTGGCAATGTCTTGCACAATTATGCCGAGCTGTTCCGTCACCTGCGCTTCACCGCCTTCGTGCTGCAGTCGGGCTTCTTGACCGCGACCTTCCTGACCACCGCCACTGCGGCGTCGAGCCTGCTCAAGGATATGCTGCACCGGCCGTCGACCGAGTTCGGCATTTATTTTCTGCTGTTTCCGTTCGGCTTCCTCACCGGCAATTTCATCACCAGCCGCATCGGCAATCGCGTCGCCAACGAGACCATGGTGCTCGCCGGCTCGCTCTTGTCGCTCGCCGCGGTGACGACGCAATCGAGCCTCTTGCTCGGAGGCCTGGTGACGCCGCTGACGCTGTTCGCGCCGGGTTTCTTCATCACCATGGCGCAGGGCCTGTCGCTGTCCTATGCCCAGGCCGGCGCCATGGCGACCAATACGAAGCTCGCCGGCACCGCCGCCGGCGTCGGCGTATTCGTGCAGAATTTCTGCGGCGCCGCCTTCGCGCAGTTCTACGGCTTCATCGCCGACGGCACGGTGGTGCCGCTGACCGAGACCACTGCGATCACCGTGCTGTGCGGACTATTCGTCGGCGTGTTGCCGTTTGTGATGGCGCGCCGGGCGGGGATGACTTAGGCGACATCCAAGCGATCAAGGCCGCCATCCCCATCGGTCGCAAAAATTCTGATCCCCGACACCGGCTTGCTCCGCCAAGCGTGTCTGTTATTCCTGGCCCCCAGATCGCCAACGTTCAAGGATGCCCAATGACCGAGCAATGGAACAAGTACGACAAGACAGCCGCGCGCCGCCACGGCAAGCCGGGGCGCGAGGTGCGGCCGCCGAGCGTGACCGTCGATGTTCACGCCCATGTCGGCGTACCGGAAGCGGCGAAATTCGTCGAGCCGTATCTCGACTGGGCGACCATTCCGCTGGCGCATTTCGCCAATGCTGAGACCAAGGCGCTGAACCAGAAGCAGGAAGCCGACATCCGCGCGACGGCGGGCGCCGAGCGCCGGCTCACCGACCTCGACGCCATGGGCGTCGACGTGCAGATGATCGCGCCGCCGCCGCCGCAATGCTACTACACGGTGCCGCTCGATATCGCTGTCAAGGCGGCGCAGCTGGTCAACGACGGCATCGCCGCGTTCTGCGCCAAGAGAGCCGATCGCTTCAAGGGATTTGGCACGGTGCCGATGCCGGACGGCCATGAGGCAGCGAAGGAGCTCGAGCGCTGCACCAAGGAGCTCGGCTTCAAGGGGGTGCAAGTCATCACCAACGTCGCCGGCAAGGAACTGTCCGATCCGGCGTTTGCGCCGTTCTGGAAAAAAGCCGAAGAGCTCGGCGCCCTGGTGATGATCCACCCCAACGGTTTTACCGACGCGGCGCGATTGACGCGGTTTTACTTCAACAACGTCATCGGCAATCCGCTGGAGACCACGATCGCGCTGCATTACCTGATTTTCGACGGCGTGCTGGAGCGGCATCCAAAGCTGAAAATCCTCGCCGTGCACGGCGGCGGCTATCTCGGCGGCTATTCCGGCCGCATCGACCACGCCTGGGGCGCGCGCTCGGACGCCCACGGCACGCTGCCCAATCCGCCGGTCACTTATCTCAAGCGCGTCTATGTCGACACCGTGGTGTTCACGCCGCATCAGCTCGCCGAGCTGGTGCGCGTGTTTGGCGCCGACCATGTCGTCATGGGCACCGATTATCCCTACGACATGGCGGATTTCGATCCGGTCGGCCTTATCGCTTCGGTGCCCGGCTTCGATGCTTCGACCATCGCCGCGCTCGCCGGCGGCAATGCCAAGAAGCTGTTGGCGTTATAGGACGGAGAGCAAGGGCATGCGGAAAGCTGTTGTAACCTGCGCCTTGCTGGCTACTGTGACGATCTTCGCTTGTCCGTGTCGGGCGCAGAGCGCCAATGATCCGGACGAGGCCCGCATCGAAGACGTCATCACGGCAAGCCACATCCTGACCAACGAAGGAATATTGGACAGCTTTGGCCACGTCAGCGCGCGCTCGGCGAAAAATCCCGATCATTTCTTCATGCCGCGCGCCATGCCGCCGGCACTGGTGTCGCGCGCCGACATCGTCGAAGTCGGAGTGGATTGCAAGCCGGTCGATGCCAACGCGCCGCGGCTCAACGGCGAGCGCTACATCCATTGCGAGGTGTACAAGACGCGCAGCGACGTTCAATCCGTCATCCATACTCACGATCTCGCTGTCATCCCTTTTGGCCTGACCGGAATTTCGCTCAAGCCCGTGCTCGCCCAGGCCGGCTTCCTGCCGCCGGAGGTACCGTTGTTCGAAGTGCGCGAGGCCAATGCGTCGGAGCCGGAGAACAAGCGCGGCATGCTAGTGCTTAACGCCACCCTAGGGGATGCGCTGGCCAAAAAGCTTGGCGCAGGCCCCGTTGTCCTGATGCGCGGCCACGGCGAGACTGTCGTCGGACGTTCGGTGCGGGAAGCGACGGTGCGGACCATCTACACCCACATTGACGCACAAGCGCAGAGCGCGGCGCTGGCGCTCAGCCCCGACATCACGACTTTAAACGCTTCCGAATTGGCGACTAACGCGGCTGAGAATTTCGACGCCGACCGGCCGTGGCAGAACTATAAGCAGCGGCTGCCGGCAGGACGCTGAGCCGCCACCGACAAGTACGCTTACTACGCCACGAGAACATCGGCGAGGCCAGCAATGAGGTCTTCGATATCCTGCAACCCGTTGAACCGCGGCGATCCTGCCATGTGAGGCGTCAGGACGACGTTGTCGAACGACAGCAGCTCGTCGTCGGAGCGACCGGGCTCCTCATAGAGCGGATCGAGCGCAAAGCCGCCGAGATGGCCGGATCGCAGCGCGTCCAGCAGCGCGGCGCGATCGACGAGCTCGGCGCGCGACACATTCACGATGCAAGCGCCGGGTTTTACCAAGTTCAACCGCTCACGATTGATGATGCCCGACGTGGATGCATCGAGCGGAAGCTGAGGGATGATCCAATCGCTGTCGGCGAGCAGCCGGTCCAGCGGCCGATAGAAAACGTTCAGGGCGCGCTCTTCGTCTTGAGACAGCTTCGTCCGTTGAAAATAGTGCGTTGTCATTCCGAACGCGGCGGCGCGCATGGCTATTTCACGGCCGATCTCCCCCAGTCCGATGATGCCGAGCGTGCTGCCATTGAGCGTCCGCATCCCCGAGAACCGCCCCCAATTGGCTCCGGGCGTGTGGCGCGTGTCGAAGGGCCTGTAGGAGCGTCCGCCCGCGGTCAATTGCTCAATACTGATCAAGCCATTCAGATCGGCCATCCGCCTGGCGAGCATCAGCATCAAGGCAAAGGCGTGCTCGGCGCACGCGATGTTGGCGCGACGGCGCACCGCCAGGACCCTGATCCCACGCGCCGCGCAGGCGGTGACATCGATGTTGCGGAGAATGGCGCCGTATTTGTGCACCACTTTCAGCCGCGGCGCCAACGTGAGTTCTTCCGGGCCTATCTTCAATGATTCGGTGACGATCGCCTCGGCCGCTTCGAGATTGCTTCGCAGCTCGTCCTGGGACTTCACCAGGCGGACCTCGCCGGGGTACAGCGACCCTGCCGCCGTTTTGACCTTGTCGCACCAGGCACCGAAGTCCGGCAAATCGGGCGACATGAAATCGGCGAATGCGGCCCAGCGCTCGCGGCTGGTCGTTGGATCGAGAACGACGCCGATCAGGCGCGTCCAAACGTCGTCTTCCACGATCAGTATGGGTTTCCGGCGTCCCATTGACGGACTCTCAATTCTTGCGTTGCACGAGACCGGTAACGAGGGCGTATGAGCGATTGCTGCGCTTATGGCACGTGGGACGCGGCATTTCTAACGCCAGTTCGCATCTTGACGCGCGCGCCAGCCGCTCTTCGCCGCGGGTTTCGCGTCCTGGAATGAGACGCCCGCCCGCGCGGCGCGCCAGCCGCCGCAGCGCGCGCTTCGGCCCGCAGCAATGCGATGAATTCGAGATGGATACGCGTGGGTTGCCAACCGATGCGGGTGGCGATGCCGTCGAAGCGGCGTAAGTGCGGCGACCGGAATGGCAATTGCGCCAAGGCATCGGTGTCGTTCAGCCTGGCTTCAAATCTCGACATCAGGGTCAACTGGTCCGTTGCCGTCAGGATGGTGCGGTAGATTTGCAATGACGTTGTTTCGAGGCTGATGTTCGGCTCCGCGCAAACGCCCTGCAGCATGCGATGCAAAGCCTGCTGGCGCGGCGTCAACGGGCCCGGCATGATCCAGCCGAAATCGGCCAAGTCCCGGTTGCGCACCCGTTTCAACCGATGCAGCGGATGGCCATGACGCGCGACCACGACGTAATGATTGGCGAACAGCAGCTCTTCTTTGACGTCGGTGGCCCAATCCGGCCGCCGCAGCACGCCGTACAAGAGGTCAAGCTTTCCGGCGCGCAGTTCGTTCAGCAGATCTTCGTAATGGCCATCGACGATGCGCACGCGGGCCGTCGGATATTTCGACAGAAATTCCTTGATCGCATTTGACAGGATCTGGGTGGCCGAGTGCGGGATATTGCCGATTGCGATCCGCGAGACGACGTTGCCTCTTGCAGCTTCGAGCTCATCCAAGCCGTATTCTATCTCCCCGAGCGCCACCTGGACTCTTCTGGCCAGTTCAGAGCCGTATGGCGTCGTCGTGACGCCGGTCGCGGTCCGCCGATAGAGGCTCCGCCGCAGTTCGCGCTCCAATTCGCGGGCAGAACGGTGGAGCGTGGGTTGCGAAATTTTCAAAGCCCGCGCCGCGGCATCGAATGACGGGTTCTCGGAAGCGGCAATGAGGCTCTGCAGTTGCGGCCGCGTGATCCTGTTGACCGTGGCGTCGATGCTTTGCCGTCCGGCGGGCGAACTGCCGCCAGGTTCCGTCAATGCCGAACGCAGGTGCTCCAAAAAGCGCCGTGTCCGTGGCAGCAGGATCGCACCGAACTCGGTGACATAGCATCCGGAGCGCCGGCGGTCGAACAATTGCACGCCGAGGCCGTTTTCCAGGGCGCGGATCGCTTGGCTCACCCCAGGCTGCGAAAGATGGATGTCTCGCGCCGCCGCGCTGACGCTCTCCAGGCGGGCGACAGCCTCGAAGGCGCGCAACTGCCGCAATGAGGGAATTTCGCGGGCAATCATGGAAAATCCCCTGTCGGGGCGCCTGCGGCGCTCGGAATATTCGCATGGCCTTTATAGCAAAAACTTATGGCTCCACGCGCGATTTCGATAGGGTCCTCCGGTGCGGCCATGCCAGTCTTTCCGGCGCGGACATTGCCACAGGACCGATCCGCGGCCGCTACGGCCCATGTCGATCCACACCAGGCCATGCCGTCTAGGGAGAGCGCATGACGTATCAGCAAATCGCCCGGACGCGCGCGCGCCCCGTTTTGCACCGCTGCTTGGCGGCGGCCGCTGTGTTCGCGATCCTGGCCGGGGGAGCGCTGGCGGCCGACTATCCGACCAAGCCGGTGCGTGTATTCGTGCCCTATGGGCCGGGCGGGGTCGGCGACCTGACGATGCGGTTATTGGCCGATAAGCTCGGCGATCAGTTGAAGCAGCAGTTCGTCATCGAAAACCGCCCGGGAGCGGGCGGCATCGTGTCGGCGACGCAGGTTCTGCGCGCTGCCGCCGACGGCTATACGCTTGGCGAGATCGGCAATGGCCAGGCGATCAGCGCATCGCTGTTCAACAAGCTGCCGTTTGACGTGCTGAAGGATTTCACGCCCATTTCAGTGGCGGCGAGTTTCGAGATGCTGCTCGCCGTACCGGGCAATTCGCCCTATAAGTCGCTCCAAGATATCGTCGATGCCGCAAAGAAGAATCCCGGCAAGCTCAATCTCGGCGCCATCAATCCCGGCAGCACGCAAAACCTTTCGGCGCACCTGTTCCGGCAGGTAACGGGAGCCGAATTCGCCATCGTCACCTATCGCACGACACCCGAGTTGGTGACCGCGCTGCTGCGCGGCGACGTCGACCTCGGCTTCGATTATTACGCCGGCTTCGTCGGCGAGATCGGCGACGGAAAACTGCGGATCGTCGCGACCTCGGGCGAGGAACGCGACCCCTTGCTGAAAGACATTCCGACCGCGAAGGAAGGCGGCTTCCCGCAATATGTCGTGACCAGCTGGAACGGGGTGGCGGGGCCAGCGGGCTTGCCGGATGAGATCGTGCAAATTCTCAACCGTGAGATAAACCGCGCCCTTGCCGCACCGGATCTTCAGAACAAGGCACGCGGGCTCGGCATTGAGGCGCGCGCAAGTACGCCGCAGCAGATGCGCGACCGCATGGCGGCCGACGTCGCCAAATGGAGGGACGTTATCGACAAAGCCGGAATTCCGAAACAATAGCGCGGATGCAGATTTCGGATCGGTTAGCGAGCAAACAGGCGCGGATCACGGCAAAACGGTACCGAGAGAATGGAATGGCGGATCAGCCGCAATTGAAGATCGCGATCGGAACTTATGGCCACACCCGCGCCTTGAAATCGGGCGACGTCCGGATAGCGGGCGTCGATCCGGCATTCGTCGAGGTGGTGCCCATCATCGGCGCCTTTCGCCGCATGGTGCGCGACGTTGAATTCGATATCTGCGAGATGGCGCCGACGACCTACATGATCGCACGCGCGCTCGGCGCTCCTTACATCGCCCTGCCGGTTTTCCTGATGCGCCGCTTTCATCACGGCGGCTTCGTGGTCCGCCCCGATGCGGGCATCAAGGTGCCCAAGGACCTGGAAGGAAAAAAGGTCGGCGTCCGCGCTTATTCGGTCACCACCGGCGTCTGGACGCGCGGCATTTTCGTCAACGAGTACGGGCTTGATTCCTCAAAAGTCACTTGGGTGGTCGATGACGAGGAGCATGTCACGACGCTCAAGCTGCCGCCGAATGTCGTACACGCGCCGCAAGGCAAATCGCTGCAGAGCATGATGAAGGCCGGCGAGATTCAAGCCGGATTTACCGGGCCCGCCGGCGTCGGCCGCGCCGGTCCGCCGGTCAGCGGCTGGGACAAGGCCGGCACGGCCGCGGCCGCGGCGGACACCTATCCGGAATTGATCGCCAATGTCGAAAAGGTCGAGGCCGATTGGTTTCGCAAGAGCGGCATCTACCCGATCCACGGTCTCATCGTGGTCAAGGACGAGCACATCAAGCGCTACCCGTGGCTGGCGCGTTCGCTGATGAACGCCTTCGTCGAGGCGAAAAAGCCCTATCTCGAGGAGCTCAAGCGCGGCCAGGGCGATAGCCCGGAGGACAAGCGCTACCGCAATTTCTTGTCGCTGATGAGCGATCCGCTGCCCTACGGCATCGCGGCGAACCGTGCCAGCATCGAGGCGCTGGTCACCTATAGTCTGCAGCAGGAGTTGATACCGTCGCGCCCGCAACTTAATCAGGTGTTTGTCGAGATCGATCCGTGAAAATCTCCGTAACCGAGTGAACGCCCATGCCCGTCATCGATATTCATCCGCACATCGTCTCGCCCGATACCAAGCGTTATCCGTTGGCCCCGCTCGGCGGCACGCAATCTACCTGGTCGAGCGAGCGGCCGACCACCTATCAGACGCTGCTCAAGGCCATGGACGATGCCGGCGTCGACAAGGCGGCGATCGTTCATTCCTCCACGGCTTACGGCTACGACAACAGCTATGTGGCGGATGCGGTCGCCGCCGTTCCGTCGCGCTTCACGGGCGTCTATTCCATCGACGTCATGGCGCCCGATGCGGTGAAGACATTCGATGGCTGGCTCGCCCGCGGCTGCACCGGCATGCGCCTGTTCACCACCGGCTCGACGCTGCCGGATCAGGCCACCTGGTTCGTCGATCCAAAAACCTATCCGTTTTGGGAGCATGCGTCGTCGAAGAACATTCCGGTCTGCATGCAGATGAAGCAGGAAGGCTTACCGCTGTTGCGCCAGATCATGGATAAGTTTCCGAAGGTGACGATGATCCTCGACCACCTGGCGCGCGCGCCGTTCGCGGACGGGCCGCCCTATGCCGGCGCCGCTGCATTGCTCGAACTCGCCAAATACAAGCAGGTCTATCTGAAGATCACGCCGGTGAATGTGACGCCCAAGAGCTGGGGCAAAGGCGCGCCGGAAACGTTTTTCGGCCGTATCGTCGATACGTTCGGCGCCTCGCGGATCGCCTGGGGTTCGAATTTTCCGAATTCGGTCGGCACGCTGTCGGAAATCCTCGGTGCCGCGCGCCAGACATTTGCCTTCGCCAAGGCGTCGGACCAGGATTGGATTTTTGGCAAGACCGCGCTGACGCTCTATCCTGCTCTGGCCAAGTGACAAAGCGACAAGCGACAAAGGAATCCAGCTCATGGCGACCGCGACAAAGCTCAAGCTGCACACGATGTTGGGTAACTATGCGAACACCAAGGCGCTCAAGGACGGCGCGATCCGCTCCGACCTGGTCGATTTCGATTTTGTCGAGGTGAAGGTGGCCAACAACCTGTTCAAGCAGGTCGTGCGCGAGGCCAAATACGACGTCGCCGAGTTGGCAATCGTGACCTATCTGCAGGCCAAGGCCTACGGCAAGCCCTATGTACTGGTGCCCGCCGTGGTGGTGAGCCGCGGCCAGCATCACACCATCGCCTACAACCCCGAGCGCGGTCCGCTCAAGCCGTCCGAGCTCAACGGCAAGCGGGTCGGCGTGCGCGCCTACACGGTGACCACAGGGACGTGGGTGCGGGGAATTCTGGCGAGCGATTACGGCGTCGACATCGACAAGGTCGAGTGGATCACCTTCGAGGATCCGCATGTCGCCGAATATCACGATCCGGCCATCGTCAAGCGCGCGCCGGCAGGCAAGGATTTGACGCAGATGCTGCTCGATGGCGACGTCGCCGCCGGCATCGTCGGCGACAAGCTGCCCGATCCGAAGCTCAAGCATCTCATTCCCGACGCCGACGCGGTTGCGCAGAAATGGGCCGAGCGCCACCACGGCGTTCCGATCAATCACATGGTGGTGGTCAGGCAGGAGCTGTCGCGCTCGCGGCCCGACGTCGTCAAGGACGTCTTCCGCCAGTTGCACGACAGCAAGATTGCCGCCGGATTGCCCGACGGCGGCGCGCTCGATCCCTACCGTTTCGGCGTCGACGCCTGCCGGCCGATATTGGAAATCATCATCGACTTCTGCCACCAGCAAAAGCTCATCCCGCGCCGCATGTCGGTCGACGAACTGTTCGACGATACGACGCGCGCGCTGAGAATTGCCTAGGAATTCCCGACGGAGAGCGAGTCATGATGATCATGGATGCGGGCGTTCACGTCTGGCGGCCCGAAGCGCCGGACCGTCCCTGGATGCCCGGTCGCAAGGCGCACCTGCCGGAGCCGCTGACCTACGAGAATTTCAGCGCCATGATGCAGGAAGCCGGCGTCGCGCACGCCATCCTGGTGCCGCCGTCGTGGGAAGGCGACCGCGTCGATTACAGCCTCGAAGCGGCGCAGAAATATCCCAACCGCTTCGCCGTGATGGGACGCTTCCCGATCGACAAGCCGTCCGAGCGCGCCAAGCTTGAAACCTGGCGCGACCAGAAGGGCATGCTTGGCGTGCGACTGACACTGCATCACGAATGGGATCGCGTCTGGATGACCGACGGCACCGCCGACTGGTTCTGGCCGGCGGCGGAACGGCTCGGCATCCCGTTGATGCTCAACGCCCCCTATACGCACAAGGAAATAAGCGAGGTCGCGGCGCGGCATCCGCGGCTGCGCATCATCATGGATCATCTCGGCGCACGCACGACGCAGAAGGATGATTTGCTGAAAGCCGCGTCGGAGAGTACGGCGACTTTGGCGAAACATCCCAATGTCTATGTCAAGCTGACCTTGGTGCCGGTATTCTCGACTGCGCCCTATCCTTACAAGAACATTCAGCCCCATATCCGCCGCCTGGTGGATGCCTTTGGGCCGCAGCGCTGTTTCTGGGGCACCGACGCTTCGGCGATGCTCGAGCGCACCAGTTGCAGCTACGACGACTGCATGAGGCTGTTTACCGAGCACATGGATTTCCTGTCGGCCGCGGACAAGGAATGGATCATGGGCCGTGGACTTGCCGAGTGCCTGCAGTGGCCGGCCAAAACTTGAAATTCCGCCGATGCGGTGGCGTGGCGGCGGTGCTTGCCGCCGCTCTGACGCTGGCCACCAGCGCTGCTTTGTCTGTCGTGGCGGCTCCGGCGGATTATCCGTCCCGCACGATCCGGATCGTTACTCCTCTCGCCGCGGGGTCGGCATCCGATATCGTGCTGCGCATTCTGGCCGAGAAATTGTCCGATCAATTCAAACTGCCCGTAATTGTGCAGAACCAGCCGGGCGCCGGCGGCGTGGTGGCCGACCACACCATCATCAACGCGTCGGCGGACGGATATACCATAGGCTGGATCGGCAACAACAACGCCATCGGCGTAAGCTTGTTCAAGGATGCCGTCGATCCTCGTGCCGCGATGAGGCCGATTGTCGGGGTCAGCGAGTTTGCCTATCTGTTCGTTACCAATGCGGCATCGCCCTATAAGAGCATCAAGCAGTGGATCGACACCGCTCGCGCCAAGCCGAATACGTTGACGATCGGGACTTCGACGGCCGGAACGAGCAACTATCTGGCCGCGCTCTTGTTCAAGGCCTCGGAAAAGCTTGCCATCACCGTGGTCCCGTACCGCGGTCCATCCGAGCTCTCGGTGGCGTTGTTGCGCAACGATATCGATCTTGTGGTCAATGCCTATGGCGGATTGCGTCCGCAGATCGAGGCCGGGCAGATACGTCCGCTGGCTGTCACGTCGGTCCACCGGTTGCCCGAGTTGCCTGATGTGCCGACCATGACCGAGGCCGGCGTTCCGGATTATGTCGTGACGTCTTGGAATTCCCTGTATGGGCCGAGGGCGATGCCGGATCAGGCGGTGGAGACCCTCAAGCGCGCCGCGACTGAAGTCCTCGGCGATCCGGCTGTGCAAGCCAGGTTCAAAGAGGCAGGGTTCGATGCCGATGCTTTGCCGGCGGACCTGCTCGATGCGCGCATGCGCTCCGAGATAGAGCGATGGGCCCGCGTCATTGCGGACGCCGGGATAGAGAAACAGTGACGGCCGAGGACCGGTACAATCGACGCACGTTTGGCGATTTGCTATGAGCGGCTCAGCTTCGCGGTTTGGCGCATGAGATTCGTCCAGAAGGTCTTTGCGCAGCGCTTTGTGGAAAGATGCAGACGATGGCAGGCATGGTGATTGTCGGCGGTGGACTCGCGGGATTGGCTGCGGCGCAGGCGCTGTCCCAGTTCGGGATCGAGGCGGAAGTCTTTGAGGCGGCGCCGGCCTTGGGCGAGATCGGCGCGGCCGTCAATGTTGCGCCGAACGCAACACAGGCGCTTATCGCCATCGGCTTGGGTGAAAAGATCGCCGCCGTGGGCACGCGTTCCCCGGGCATTTACACGCGGAACATGCAAACTGGCGAGTTTCTCGAATTCAACGACCGGCTGAAAGCCGCGCAGCGTTACGGCGCGCCGTATTACACGTTTCACCGCGCCGACTTGCTGGATGTTTTGGCGAGCGGACTGGATCGCCGCCTGATCCATCTCGACCATCGCCTCGTCGGCGTGGAGGAGAACAGCGACCGCGTCGTGCTCGCTTTCGCCAACGGCGCCAAAATCGAAGCCGATTTCGTGATCGGCGCCGATGGCGTGCGCTCGGTCATCCGCCAAGCGCTCTACGGGCAGGACAATCCCAGCTATACCGGGCAAATGGTCTGGCGCGCGCTGCTGAACGGCGCCGATGTGCCGCGCGAGGTGCTCGAGCCAACCGGACATATCCAATGGGTCGGCCCCGGCTGTCATCTCCTGGCCTATTACATCCGCGGCGACAAGCAGCTGAACATCGTCACCCAGGAAGACACCGACAAATGGGTCGAGGAGGGCTGGTCGACCCGCGGCGATCCCGACGAGATGCGCCTGAGCTTTCCGAATCCGGAGCCGCGGCTCGAAAAACTTTTGAGCATCGTGACCGAATGCTCGAAATGGGGCCTGTTCACGCGGCCGCTGACGGAGAATTGGGGCCGCAACGGTATCCAGCTCATCGGCGACTCGGCGCACGCCATGCTGCCCAACGCCGGGCAGGGCGCCTGCCAGGCTTTTGAGGACGCCTATATCCTGGCGCGCTGGCTCGATGCCTGCCGCGATCCGGTCGAGGCATTCGCGAATTTCCGCCGCATCCGCATTCCGCGGGTCCACGGCGTGCAGCGGCTGTCGCTCGCCAATGCCCGCTTCAAGCACTTGCGCAACGCCGCCGAGCAAAAGGATTTGATCGCTTCCGGCAAAGGCAGCGTTCACGGCACCGCCGAATGGGTTTGGTCCGGCGATCCCGTCAGCGGCTGGGACAAAATGCCGGTCGTTCCGGCGATCTACGCCGACACCGTCGCGACGTCATGAGCGCCACGTGGTGGCGCCGCGAGATGCGGATTACTCGACCTTGAGACCCAGCGTCTTGATCAATTGGCCCCACTTCGCATAGTCCGCTTCGATGATGCGGCGCATTTCACTTGGGCTGTTGGGGGCAGGCTCGAGGCCCGCGGCGAGAAGAACCTTTTGCGCTTCCGGCATCGCTACAATTTTTGCGATCTCCGCATTGAGCCTTGAGATCCGCTCGTCCGGGGTGCCGCGCGGTGCGAACATCGCGAGCCACGACATGGCGCTGAAATTGGGGACGCCGGCCTCGCGCAGCGTCGGAATATTCGGCATGGCCCGCGAGCGCACGGGCTCGGCGACGCCCAGGGCGACAACCTGGCCGCTGCCGATCATCGGCAGGATTGCCGCGGTGTCGGTGAAGGCCAAGGGAACCTCACCGGACGCGACCGCTGCCGCCGCCGGTGCGCCGCCGCGATAGGTCACCGCTTGCATCGTCAGCCCAAGCTCACGCTGGAGCAACTGACCCGCGAGGTAGGATGACGAGCCGAGACCGGCAACGCCGTAGCTCAAGGGCTTGGCCTTCGCCGCCGCGACAAGATCGGCAATCGACGCGATACCCGCGTGCGCGTTGGCAGTCAGGATGAGCGGGCTGCTCACCACCTTGCCGATCGGCACCAGATCGGTGAGCGGATCGTAATTGACCCGCGACAGATGCACGTTGATGGTGACCGGGCTATCCGAGAGGATGATCAGGGTGTGGCCGTCCGGCTCGCTGCGCATCAGGTCTTCGATGCCGATCGCGGCATTGGCGCCCGGCTTGTTTTCGACGATGACGCTCTGGCCGACGCTGTCCTGCAGGTTTTTGGCAATGACACGCGCGGTCAGATCGATGCTGCCGCCGGGCGCATAGGGCACGATGATTCGGATCGTCCTATTCGGAAATGTTTCCGCGCGCGCGGGCGCGGCGATGCCGACGACCGTGAGCAAAGCAATCAGCCACCGCGCTACGGTTTTGGGTGTGGGCCTCATCGCCAATCAGTGCGCCTCCTCGACTTTGACATCGGCGTCCTTCACGATCTCTTTCCAGCGCGGAATTTCCTTGCGCAGAAAAACCGCGAACTCGTCCGGCGTGCTGCCGAGCGGATCGATGCCGATCGCCGAGATTTGATGCGCGAACTCCGGATCTTTCAAGGCGCGGCCGATCTCGAGATTGAGCTTCTGCACGATGTCGCCGGGCGTGCCCTTGGGGGCGACGACGCCGATCCACGCGGTGATGCTGAAGCCCGGCAGGCCGGACTCGTCCAAAGTCGGAATGTCGGGCGCGATCTGCGCCCGGCGCAGGCCGGTCTGGCCCAGCGCCGTCAAGCGGTTGTCGCGGATCTGCGGCATGGCCGGCACGATATCGCTGAACACGAGCTGCACTTCGCCGGCGATCGCCGCCGTGAGGCTCGGCAGGCCGCCGCGGTACGGCACGTGGGTGATCGAAACGCCGGCCTGCTTGTTGAAGGTCGCGAGCGACAGATGCGCCGTCGAGCCGTTGCCCGACGTGGCCGCATTGAGCGCGCCGGGCTCTGTCTTGGCCAGCGCGATCAGATCCTTGACCGACTTCACGGGAAGCTTTGGATTGGCCGCCAGGACCAGCGAGTTCTCGCCGGCCAGGATCACCGGCTCGAAATCGCGCAGCGGCTCATAACCGAGCGATGGGTACAGCGCGAGATTGGTCGTCAGCGGTGAATTGGTTGATATCAGAAGCGTGTAGCCGTCAGGCGCGGATTTGGCCACGGATTCGGCGCCGACGCTGCCGCCGGCGCCGGGCTGGTTGACGACGACGACCGGCTGTCCCCAAGCGGCGGTCAACCTCGGGCCGAGCGCGCGGTCGAGAAGATCGACGGTTCCGGCGGGCGTATAGGGGACAACGATCTGGATGGCGCGATCGGGATATTCGGCGCGCGCCGGCGCCGAGCCGGCGGCGAGCAGAGCGGCAAGTGCGATACGGAAAAAGCGCATTATCCTCTGTCCTGCTTTGCGGCGCGGCTTGGGCCGACTTCGGTTTTTTCCGGCTCGAAGTCTTTCGCCCATGCGCGAACGACCGGGAGCACGTTTTCGGCGGTGCTGGACGACATTATGCAGCGTCAATAGTGGTAACGACACTGGGCGATTTCCAAGGTCTGCGCGCCAGGCATTCCCGATACACGATAAACCAACCGATGCTCCTGCGTGATGCGGCGCGACCACCACCCGGAGAGAGCGAACTTGAGCGCCTCCGGTTTGCCGAGACCGCGAAACGGATTGCGCTGGATGTCCGCGATAAGGGCGTTGATCTTCTTGAGCGTATCGGGATCGTTGCGCCGCCAGTGCAGGTAATCCTCCCAGGCCTGTTCGGTCCAATAAAGCTTCATTCCTGCGGCTCGATGAGACCGCGCTCGCGAAGCTTCCCGGCATTGGCGGACTTAATCGACGCCAAAAGTCGCCGCGTATTGGCAGGGCTGCGCAACAGATGCAGCGTCTCCATCCAGCCATCGAACTCTTCTTCGGAAATAACGACGACAGCCCGGCCACCCTGCCGCGTCACATGCAGCGGCGTCCGGCTGTCCCAGACCTGATCCATGTAAGCGGCGAGCCGCTCGCGGAAGTCGGTATAGCTCACATGATGTGCCGCGGACTTTCGTCGCCGGTCGATCTTGGCCATGCCTGGGGTTCCTAGGGTGGTTCTCGACGTACAGATATATGTACGATGAATGTCCGGGTCAACTCGAGACGGCGCAGGCGCCGCAGCCACTTCATCTGCTCCCGCGACAGCGAGGGAGCAGATGAAGCAACGTCGTCACTTCAATTGATCGACGACCTTGTTGATGCCCGCTTGCGAGCATTCGTCGTCCTTGCCGGGTGTGCCGGAGACGCCGACCGCGCCGACGATTTCGTTGCCGACCTTGATCGGCAGCCCACCGGCGAGCGCCAGAATGCGGCTGTAGTGCCGCGAGCCCACCGAGTCCGGCCGGTCCTGCAGGCGCTTGACGAAATCCGCCGAAGGTTGGCTGAACGCGCGCGCCGTATAGGCCTTGCGGTCGCTGCCCTCGGGCGTGCTCAAGCCGGCGCCGTCGTCGCGCAGCATGACGAGCGGCAAGCCCTCGCGATCGACGACGGTGACCGAGATTTTGTAACCCATGGTGCGGCATTGGGCGATCGCCGCGTTGGCGATGGTCTGCGCCAGCTCAAGCGTTATGTTCTTCTGCGTGACGATGCCCTGCGCGCCGGCCGGCGATGACAGGACGGCGATGACGGCCACGCTCGCAAGACCCTTCGAGATCAGCGACATGAGGTAACCTCCCTGATTATTTCGTGGTTGGGGCGGCAACGATACTCCGGCTTGCGGCCCGCTGTCTGCGGCGACGCCCATTGCCTGTCCCGGCCCGAGCCATTAAACGGGTCCCATCCGTCGCAAAAAGGTCACGGCGCCATGCAACGGATTTAAGCGCGATATGCGAGGGTTTTGAGGATATTTGCCGGGGCGTCATGGCGATCGCCGCAGTTTTTCCAAGTCCGATTGCGCCGGCGGGAACGGTGCGTTTCCTCGGCGAGGAGGGCGCTTATTGGCGCCTGCGCATCAAGGGCGCCGCCCTGGTGGTGGTGACGCTCGGCATCTATCGCTTCTGGCTGGCGACCGACGTGCGCCGCTTCTTGTGGTCGAACACCGAGATCTCGGGCGACACGCTGGAATATAACGGGCTCGCCACAGAGCTTCTGGTCGGCTTTCTGTTCGCCGTCGCCATCCTGGTCCCGCTCTATATGGTGTTTGCGCTTGTGATGCTGGAATGGGACATGGTGGCGATCAAGCCGGCGCTGATCGGCTTTGCGCTGTTGGCGCTGCTCGGCGAATATGCCCTCTATCGGGCGCGGCGTTATCGGCTGACGCGCACGGTGTTCCGCGGCCTGCGCTTCGACCAGCACGGCTCGCCGTGGCGCTACGCCGTCTACGCGCTTGTTTGCTGGGCCATCGTCATCGTCACGCTCGGGCTTGCTTATCCGTGGACGCAGGCGTTCCTGGAGCGCTTCAAGATGCGCAACACCAGCTATGGCGACCTGCAGGGCCGGTTCGATGGCTCGGGGCTGTCGTTGTTCCTGCGCGGCCTGCCGTTGTGGCTTGTCATCGTCGGACCGATCGTGGTCGCGCTCGGCGTGCTCAGCGCGCAGATCGATTGGGATGCGCTCAACCGCCTGATGGAGAAAGGCGACGATGCCGAGACCGGCCAGATGATCGGCCAAATGCTGGCGCCCGGCATCGGCCTCGCGCTTGCCGCGCTCGCTACGAGCTTCATCGCGCTGTTGCTGCTCTATCCGTTGTTCCAGGCGATAAAGCTGCGCTGGTGGATTTCCGGGCTGCGCTTCGGCGACGTCGCCGTCACCTCGCGGCTGCGCATAAGGCAGGTGTACCGGGTCTATGTGCGCGTCATTCTTTATTTCCTGCTGTTTGCATTGCTGACGATGGCGTTTGGCGGGGCGCTTATCTTCGCCGTCGTCGAAGTGGTCAGCACGGTGCACAATGCCAGTCTCACCCAGATCGTCGCCGGCGTGCTGTCGCTCTGCCTTTATGTCGTCGTCATGATCGGCTCCTCGGCCATCTATCAGGTGATCGTGGCGGCAGGGCTATGGCGGCTCGGCGTCGAAACCGCCGCGTTGAGCGGCGAAGCGGCGCTCGACGGCGTGCGCGCCACCGGCACGGCAAGCTCGGCGCTCGGCGAAGGCCTGGCCGATGCGCTTGGCGTCGGAAGCATCTAGCGATGACGCTGACCGCCGATACGCCTGCAGCCGCGGCCGCGCCGCCGAGCGGCCGCGCCATCTATTTCGACGGCACCTGCAGCACGCGCAACGACGTCGTGGTCGAGGCTGCGGCGGCGGGTCTGCAGATTTTCTCGTCCGACCGGCATCTGCTCGACGAATGGCTCTATGCCGAGCTGCGGCGCCAGGCGGCTCCCGACGGCATGTTGCGGCTCGGCCGCAACGGCGAGACCCTGCTGGCGCGGCTTGAAATCCGTGACGCCGCGCTCGCCTCGGCGATCGAGGACCGTGCCGTCACGCTCGACCGTGGCGGCGCCGCCGAACGCAAGCTGCGCCGCAAGGTCGTGATCTTGAGCCTCGCGGCCGTGGTGTCGCTGATCTTCACCGCGATCATCGGCGTGCCGGTGCTGGCCACCCGGGTGACGCCGCTGATCCCGGTCTCGGTCGAGCAAAAGCTCGGCAGTGCCGTCGATAGTCAAATCCGTGCCACGCTCGACACCAAACATCTCGGCGCAGCCTTCGTTTGCGGCTCAGGCGCCAACGGCGCGGCGGGACGGGCCGCGCTCGACAAGCTCGTCGGCCGGCTCCAGGCGGCGGCGGCGCTGCCATATTCGTTGCGGGTGGACGTGGTGCGGCGAGCGGATTTCAACGCCTTTGCGCTGCCCGGCGGCCACATCTACGTGTTCCAGGGGCTGATCGACCGCGCCCAGTCGCCCGACGAACTCGCCGGCGTGTTGGCGCACGAGATCGGCCATGTCGCGCACCGCGACGGCACGCGCACGGTATTGCAGGCCGCGGGGCTGTCGTTCCTGTTCGGCATGATGCTCGGCGATTTCGTCGGCGGCGGCGCGGTGGTGATCGCCGCCAAGACCGTGGTGCGATCGTCCTATTCGCGCCGGGTCGAGACGGCGGCCGACATCTATAGCGTCGGCCTGATGCACAAGGTCGGCGGCGATCCGCGCGCGCTCGCCACCATCCTGGCGCGGGTCACGGCCGACAAGGATGAAGGCATAAAAATCCTGGCCGACCATCCGGACACCAAGGATCGCGTCATTGCGATCAACGCGATTGCGCCCGCGGGCGCCACGACGCCGCTGCTCGGCGCCGCGGATTGGGCGGCGCTCAAGCAGATTTGCGCGCCGTCGCCGGCAGCCGCACCGGCCCCGGCCGGCGGGACAGCTTCGGCAAGCGGGACAACCGCGGTCAGCGGAGCGACAAGCGGCAAAGCTTCGGCCAGCGCGCCAGCGCCGGCTGGCGGCACAAATGCGGGCGGCGGCCAAAAATGAAAGCAAAGCGTGATGGCGCGACGCCGAACCATTGAGGAGCCGCCGTCACGGCTCGCCGTCTGGGCGCGCCGCGTGGCGTTGTTCTCGCTGGCCGCGACCCTGATCGCCGTCATCATCGTGCGTTCGGGCGCGCTCGAAATCGTGCCGGCTTTGTCGACGCTGGCCGGTGCGCTCGTCCTTGCGGTGGTCGCGATCCTGCTCGCCATCGGCGCCGCAATCGTCATCTGGTTCGAAGGCGTCGGTGGCGCCAAGGAGGCGGCCACCGCCTTTCTCATCGGCCTGGCGCTGATCGCCTATCCGCTTTACCTCGGCGTCAAAGGCTATCGGCTGCCGGCGATCTACGACATCACCACCGACCCGATCGATCCGCCGCGGTTCGACG
>Ga0310038_10000996_pt1 | contig 22133 bp, 14 predicted proteins | sample Sb_taG_6_FD_200461 | JGI IMG/M metagenome (GOLD analysis project Ga0310038, IMG submission 200461) | Peat soil microbial communities from Weissenstadt, Germany - Sb_50d_4_PS metaG (v2) (version 2) | ecosystem: Environmental > Terrestrial > Soil > Wetlands > Peat | place: Germany: Weissenstadt... | reverse complement strand
CGGAATAGCCGAAGCCCCCCATCCCGTAGAAACCGCGGTCGGCGATGAGCAGCACGTAGCAGATGGCATCGGCTTTCTGAGCGGCTTCGATAGCGTCTTTGATCTTGAGGCGGCTGCCTTCGTCTTCTCCGTCGGTAAGCAGGATCATCGCCTTGCGGCCGACTTCGTGGCTGAGTTCGTCGTGCGAAGCGAGATAGACGGCGTCATAGAGCGCGGTGCCACGCTGGCCGGTGGAAGAACACGGAATCGGACCTTGCGGGCCAATCGGGCCGCCGGAACAGCCGACTCCGCCGGTGTTAATCTTGGCAACGTTGAGCGCATGCCTCAGCCGGCTCACGGAGCTGGTGAAATCCTGCAGCAGGGTAATGTCGACGTCGAAGCTGATGACGAACGCCTCGTCCTTGGGACGTAGCGTGCTTTCCAGGAAGGAACCACCCACTTCCTTTTCCATCTCAAGGACGCGCGTCTGGCTGCCGCTGGAATCGATGAGGATGCCAAGGGTCAGCGGCAGATCGGATTCGGCCTTAAAATATTTGATGGTCTGGGGCTTGCCATCCTCGAACAGGTCGAAATTGTCCTTGGTGAGGTTCGGGATCAGCGCGCCATGCTTGTCTTTGACGTTGAAGAACAACTGGACGACTTCGACGTTGACCTTCAGAGTCTCAACCGACTGGTCCTGCGCCTGGGAATTGGGATTGGAGCTGGGACTGGAAGCGGAATCGGTATTGGATGTAGGGCCGGTCGACGAGGTGGCCGGGGGCGCCGCCGGCGGGGGAATCGGAGCATTCTGCCCAGCTGTCGGAAGCGACAGGGTAGTCACGAGAGCGAATATGATCAGAGCGAGCGATCCCGTGGTCAGGCACGGTTTGCAATGTACTTTAGGCATCAGCGTTTTTTCCCCAAGACTTTGCTAGTCTATCCTGTTAGGGCCCGTAACGGTTTAGATGCACCAAGGCAGCGTGATCGGGCATCTGAATCATAAAAGGCGCTGGGACCGGTGGTCCACCATAGCCATACGGTAGAAAAAGAAGAAAGACAGAAGTAAACGACAAAAGACAGAGGATTTCGGGGATGGCCACGAAAGTTCGCACGGTACTGATTCTGGGATTGATGTTGTTGGGGCTGGCGGGCGCCCTGGCGGCGCAGCAGAAGCCTGATGACATCCCGGACGCTCCGTCGGCGACGCGTCCGATACCGCCGCCGCCACCGCCCAGCCCGCGGCAAGAAGCCGAGGAGGAATCCAAGCCCGAAGCACCGCCCGCCAATGGGGGAACCAGCAGTTCAAGGGAGATGCCCCGCAGCGCTCCGGATTCGACGGATCAGAAGCCAGCTCCGCCGCCCATGCCTCCGGTTAGGACCGTGCCCGCGGGCAGCGTCCCGAAGGATGCGGATAGCGGCCAGGACGTCGGATACACATTCCGTGTGAACCCGACCTTCGTGATGGTTCCGGTAACGATAAAAGACAACGAGGGACGGTTGGTCGGTGGTTTGCGGCCCAAAGACTTTTCGATCCTGGAAAATGGGGTGAGGCAGAAGCTGACGTTTTTCACCAGCGATCCGTTTGCGCTGTCGGCGGCGGTGGTCCTTGACACCGGCATGGCTGACGTCGGTTTGAAGAAGGTACAGGAAACGCTGTCCGCGTTGCAGGGCGCGTTCAGCCAGTTTGATGAAGTTGGGATCTACACATACAGCAGCACGGTAGGCCGGGTGTCGGACTTCACCAGCGTGGGCAAGGAGTTGACGGCGACGCTGAACTTGGTCAAACAATACAGCGGTGCAAATAACGGGCCTCCGGTCACGAGCGGGCCACTCGGTCCGCAGGGGCCGTACATCAATGGTATGCCGATCGACTCTCCCGTAAACCCGGTGAGCACGCCGCCGAAAGTCGCGTACGTATTGAATGACGCGATCCTGTTGGCGGCTCGCGATCTTGCGAAGCGCCCCCGGGACCGGCGGAAGATTATCTTCGTCATCAGCGACGGACGGGAGCAGGGCTCGACCGCCAGCTACGCGGATACACTGAAAGTGCTGCTCACACAAAACATCACCGTGTACGCGGTGGGAGTGGAAGGCTCAGCGATCCCGATCTACGACCGGCTGCAGCGGATTCACATACCGAAGACGGGGAAGTTGATGGGCTACAGCGACATTCTGCCGAAATACGTCAACGCAACTGGCGGAGGAACGGTCTACGGCGAGTTGTCGCAAGGCGGCATCGAGCAGGCGTACGCCCAGGCGATGGGAGACGCGCGCTATCAGTACACTCTGGGTTACACGCCCAAGTCGGGCATCGGAGGCTACCGGGAGATCGATGTGGTGGTTTCGCGTCCGGGCTTGAAGGTGTATGCGAAGCACGGATATTATCCTCTGCCGACCGCGCGCTAGCCGATACGGCCGCCCGGCATTTGAGCCCGTGATGTTTTAGTAACGTGGGTAACCAGCGCCAGAGCCTTTCGGTGTGGTATAAAAACCAGCAGGAACCGATACTGTAGTCTAGTGGGTTTGTAGCGAGAGGCTCGCGCATTGAGGGAGTGGTTCGCGAGGGCCTTTTTCGCAGGAGTCTCTGAGGAAACCTTTTGAGTTTCATCAACTTCGCAGCACGTGAGATCAACTGCAAGATCGTCTACTACGGCGCCGGTTTGGGCGGGAAGACGACGAATCTGCAGTTCATCTTCCAGAAAACAGCCGAACAGCAGAAGGGTAAGATGATCTCGCTCGCCACCGAGACCGATCGAACCCTGTTCTTCGATTTTCTGCCGCTGGATCTGGGCTCGGTTCGAGGCTTCAAGACCCGCATTCACCTGTATACGGTTCCGGGACAGGTCTTTTATGACGCCAGCCGCAAGCTGATTCTGCGCGGGGTGGACGGCATCGTCTTCGTGGCCGATTCCCAGCAGGAGCGCATGGACGCCAACGTCGAAGCGCTCGACAACCTGATGGCGAACCTGAAAGAACACGGCTACGACTTCAACAAGATTCCCTACGTCCTGCAACTGAATAAGCGCGACCTGCCGAATGTGCTGCCGGTGGACGCTCTCTCCAGGGAACTGCGCAAGAAAAATGAGGCGGTGGTCGAGGCGGTAGCTTTTCAGGGCGTGGGCGTGTTCGAAACGCTCAAGGAAATCGCCAAGCAAGTGCTCACCGAACTCAAGCAAGGCGGGTAACAAATATCTCGTAGTGACGCGGCTTGCCGCGTCTGCCGCGGAAGATCACTCGATCGCTGTCTATTCCTTCGGGCTCCGCTGCCAAATGGGCAGGGTCGGGTTCCAGTTGTGGACGTCTTTGTTGAAGTCCCGACGCTGCGGCTGGCCGGTGGCGACGACTTGGAGTTCGGCCGATGGAGGCCGCAACAGTTCCGCAACGTAGTTTTCAACCCGTTCACGAATCTTCGGATCGTTTAACGCCGCCAGCAGTTCAGGCTTTTCGATGTGCGTAGAGCCCCCGCACAGTGGACACTTCACTAAGTCGTCATTCACCATTGCCGCTCCCTGGGAAAAATGGCGAGCGATTAGTCGGGCTGACCCGCGCGCGCTCCCTGCCTTTATTAGAGCCGGGGCAGCTTAGGGTAAGCAGTGATAGGCGTCCCGGACGTAAGTGACAAGAATCACACCAGAAGTTTGCATCAAAATCGGCCATCGGTCTTTCCCTCAGTCCGCGACTTGCCTACGCTGTGCTGCGGGCTTGAAGATTACGCCTTGACTGGTTCGGCTGTTCATCACCACGCGGATCGGTTCCACAAACTGCAAGTGCCGGACACAACCTTGCTCTTCCACGGCCGGTTGTTCCATCAACCACTGCCAATCGACTGAGCCCTCGCCGGCGTCTGGATTCACAGTGAAGTAACCGACCTGAAAGGCAGTAAGGTTCTGGAAGAAATGGCTGCCCTGCGATGGGGTAACGCGAAAATCGCGGAAACCAGCCTCCACAATCACCCGCGCGCCAGAGATTTCATCCCATTCGACCGGAATGCCCAGCCAGGGTTCGGTCGATCCCCAGCGCCCAACCCCGATCAGCAGATACGGACGATGCTTCTCATTGAGCAGGCGATTGAATCGAGCTACCACCGTGGCCACCTCCTGGCTGTGGCCACGCTCGAAGCGCTGCGAATCGACCACGATGACATCGTGCAGACCCTCAATGCGGCCATTGCCCAGAACCTTGCTGCTCTGGCAGATCAACTGCTCCGGTTGCACATCGTCCAACGCCAGGTCTTCGCCGTAGCGCGCCAGCGTCAGTGGCCGGATCTGCAGGAACCCAAATTCCGCCGCTTGGCCGGATGCCTGCCCATCCACTAGGTCAGTCAATAGATCAGCCTGCTGCGGCAGACGCACGGCAAATTCGATCTCCACGGGATGGCCCAGCGCATCCTCACCGGCCCGCACCAGGACATCCAGAATGTCAGCCAGCGGGAAGGTGCCGTGCTTGAGCATGGGGGCAAAGGTCACGATGCGGGCGCCCGGCCGGCTCACGCCATCGTAGACGGCGTGGTTATCCTTGGAATAAGTGGAGGCCAGTGCCCGGAGTGTGCCATCGCTCTCGGCGGCGGCGAGGCTGAACCGTCTCTCGTGCCAATGCCCCGGACGGCCGTCCGCAGCACCGTTCAACTCCAAGGCCCAGAATTCCGTTTGCGAGTTCGCCAGTATGTCCTCTACCGAAGAAAACTGCACCAGGTTGCGGGGATAGCGCGGGCAGAAAGTTAAACACTTCCCGCCATCCACTACCGCCCGGCCTAGTCCCAGCGCGACGGCCGCGATGCCGTCTTCGAAGGTCATGGGAGGGACGGGATAAAAATTGTGCGAACGTACGACGCCGGAGAAATCCGGATAAAAGCGGGCGTCATGTCGAGTGCCCACCACCTGCTGGAGAATCACCGCCATTTTTTCCTCTTCCAACCGGTAGGGCGTGGCCCGCACGTAGGCCTTGGCATGGCGGCTGAAGGTGGAGGCATAGACGCGCCGAATAACATCGCTGAGCGCCGCTAGCCGCTGGTCGAGATCTGCTTGCTGGTTGCCCAGCATGAAGGTCTCATACACGCCGGTAAAGGGTTGGTATTGCGAATCCTCCAGCAGGCTCGAGGAGCGCACCGCCAGGGGATGGCTTACCTCGGCCAGGAACGATTTCAGATCTTCGTTCAGAGATTTGGATAGCGGTGCGGCCAGAAATGTCCGCTGAATTTCAGCGTCATCCTCGCAATGCAAGGCAAAGTCCAGAAGGTTGTTCTCGGTTACGAATTGATCGAACACACCCGTCGCCAGCACGACGGCGGGCGGAACCGAAATGCGAACGCCGGGAAAGCGGCGGGTGATGCGGCTTTTGCGCAAAAGATGGCGCACAAAGGCAAGGCCGCGGGCTTTCCCTCCAAGGGATCCGGAGCCAATCCGCAGAAAACTTGATTCCGACGGCTTGAATGTGTCCGCTTTGAAGTCGCCGATCAGGACTTCGTTTTGTTCGAGACGGTACTCGTTGATCGATTCGATCAAATCGCGCCGCAGATGTTCGGGGCTCGCAAAATCCGAAACTTTTCGGGGGCGGAGCTTGGCCGCCAAGGCAAACTCGGTGCGCGCCATCAGCCAATGGGAGAAGTGGTTGCTCTGCGAGTGAAAGACGATGCTTTCTGCCGGAACCGATTGCAACTGCTCTTCCAGTTCGTTCATATCTTTCGACCGCCCGACTTCGCTCGCATCCGGCAGACGAAACACGAAGTCGCCAAACCCGAATTGCTCGGTCAGTATCTCGCCTAGGTCTTTCAGCAGCGTGGGCGAACGTTTGCGCAGAAACGAATAGCCCTCGGCGTGCGCCCGCGGGCGGAACTCGGTGCGGCTGGTTTGCAAAACTACGGGCACGTCGGGCACCAGGCTCTTCACCATGCGCGCCAGTTCAAAACCCGCCTCCGGACTCAGCTTGCCTTCCCACGGGAATTCCACGTCCGACACAACGCCGAATAAATAATTGCGGTACTCCTGCACCAGGCTGGCCGCGTCTTCGAAGTTCGAGCTCAGCAGAATTCGTGGCCGCGCCTGCATCCGCACCAGTTTGTGCGCCACGTTGATGCCTTCCTGGATCACCCGCCGCGATTGCTTGATCAGCTCGGTATAGATCACCGGCAGAAACGACGAGTAATAGCGGATGTTGTCTTCCACCACCAGCAGCACCGGCACGCCGATGGCCCGCGTGTCGTGCTGGACGTTGCGTTTATCCTCGATGTACTTGACGATCGCGATCAGGATGCGGGCATTGCCCTGCCATAGAAAAATGCGTTCGATATCGGTGACGGGATTCCGCGCCACGAAATTCTTGATCTCGCGATAGTCATACGCCAGCACCACGACGGGAACATCCAGCCCGGCCTGCTTCACCTGGCCCGCCAACTGCGCCGCGTCCATGTCGCCCACCGCGAGATTGGTGACGATCAGATTGAATTGCGGCTGCGAGCTGACCAGTTCAAGCGCTTCCGCGCAACTGGAAACATGCGTAATCCCTGGGATCTGCCGCAGGTTGAGTTCGAGCGATTCGTCGATCAGCAACTCGTTGAGCCGGCCATCTTCGCGGAGAATGAAGGAATCGTAGAGACTGGAGACGAGAAGAATGTTCTGCACCTTGAACGGCATCAGGTTTTCGAAGCCTTCAAAGCGCTCTTCGGCGTCGAGGATGGGCTCGGCGATGCGGCGGACAGCCATGGGGATATCCTAATCCAGGTTGCTTACCGCGGGAGAATGTGGCATCGGTCTCAACCTTGCTCTCGACTCTGCACGAGTGCGCGCCGAGCAGATTCATGCAGAAAATGTGTTAGATTGAAATTGGTGGGGCGCGTAGCTCAGGTGGTAGAGCAACGCCCTTTTAAGGCGTGGGTCGCAGGTTCGAATCCTGCCGCGCTCACCATTACAGACCCGTATAAAACGGCCCTCCGCGAGAGGGCCAAGTCATTTTGTACATGCTTGTACGGGCGGTCTGAAACTTGCCCAATCCCCACGCGTTCGGTACTCTGGCTTGGTTTCACCACTCATGTGTCGACCTTGTTTCTGGCAGGCAAAACTAGCTCTGGTATATTGCGTGATTCTAGCCGCGCCCTTCGGCCAGGCGCGCGAGAAGCAGTTGCCCGCGGTGCGCTGGGCTGCGGGTGCGCCCGGTTGCACATTCGAACGAACCGATGACGGACGCTACCGCTGGACGATGACCGGGAAGGACCTCACCGTCACGCTCCTCGTGGATTCGCAGGAACTCACCAAGAGCCGCCGGCGCTTCTATCACCTTCTCGCCGCATACGTAAGCGTGACGTACACCGGCCAGAACAAATTTGAATTTCCGGCGGACGTACGGATCGACTTCGTTCGACATCACAACGTTCTTGAGGGCTACGAAGATCCCGCCGGACTCTCCAATAAATTGCAGAACGACATCGATACGAAGGTGTTCGAAACCGAGCGCCAGATTAAGAAAGACCCCAAAATCACCGAAGAGAAAACGGCTCTCTTGCGCGAATACGAAAAAGAAGCTGCCGAGTTCATCGAATTTGTAACCACGCAAGCTCTCGATCCCAACACGGTGATACTAAGCCCAGGCAATCCCGAAGCCCACGGTTGGGTCTTCTTCTCCACCAGGAACAAGTGGATCGGCCCGTGGAAACAGCGGGAGGATTTTGTTTTCGGCGTCTGGATGAAAGACAAGATCTGGCAATTTCCCGTCTCGCTGCCACCAGTGGAGGACAACCTGATCCTGCGAAAGCCGCCCGAGTAGAAGCTCCGCGTAGGGACAGCCGCCGCGCAAGACAATTGTGTTACAGTTTCGTGCTTATGGAGAGCGCCCCGAAAGCAGCGCCAGACAAGCAACCCGCAGCGGCATTCTATTGCCCGGTTTGCGCGGTGGAGGTCAGCGATCCACTGACCTGCGGCGATTGCTCGGCCGTCATCTGCCGTCGCTGCGGAACCCCGCTGGAATCTTCCGACGAATTGGGCATGGGATGAACAACTGGCCGGCTGCCTGATGAACCCCACTCCCGCATCCCTGACTCCCGAAACCGAAACGCCCAGCCAAAAGCCCAGTCTCGTCCGTGGCCTCAGTTTGCTCGACTCGGTATTACTGCTGGTAAGCGGCATCATCGGCTCTTCCATTTTTCTTACCGCCAAAGATATTGCCGGACCGTTGCCCAATCCGACGTTATTTTTTCTCGTGTGGGTCCTCGGTGGAGTAATTTCCCTGTGCGCCTGCGTCGCGTTCGCCGAACTCGGCTCCATGTTTCCCGACTCGGGCGGACAGTACATTTATCTCCGCGAAGCCTACGGCGACCTGGTTGCCTTTCTTTACGGCTGGATGTTATTCGCCGTCGCCAACGGCGGCACCATCGCGGCCCTCTCCGTCGCTTCGGCGGCCTACATGGGGAATATCATTCCCGCCATTTCGCAGGAGCATGTGATTTTCTCGTTACTGGGCATGCCGTTTACGCGCGCGCACGCCGTCGGGTTGCTGCTGATCGCCATCCTCACTTATGTCAACGTTGTCGGATTACGCTGGGGCGCGCTTCTGCAGAATGTCTCCACCTGGACGAAGTTCACCGCCATGGCAGCCTTCGTTGTCCTGGGATTCGCTATCGGCAAAGGACATTGGTCGAATTTCGGTTCGAAGGCGCCGGGCGGTTTAACCATGGGGTTGGGTCCCGGCCAGTTGATCTCCGCTCTCGGCGTCGGTTTGATCGCCGTCTTCTGGGCCTATGACGGATGGGTCTACATCACATGGGTCGCCGGCGAAGTCAAAGAACCGCGGCGCAATGTTCCGCTGGCGATGGTTTTGGGTGTGCTCGCGGTGGGCGCAATTTATCTCGCCATGAACATGACCTACGTTTACGCCATGCCGCTGAATGAGATTGCAAAGCACGAAACCATTGCCCACGCCGCCGCGGCAAAACTTTTCTCGCCTGCTGCCGCAGTCTGGCTGTCGGCGATGATCGCGATTTCTTGTTTTAGCGCGGCCGCGACCTGCACCCTATCGGGCGCACGCGTCTATCTCGCCATGGCGCAGGACGGCGCGTTCTTCCGCCGCATGGCCGTCATTCATCCCAAGTGGCGCACGCCCGCGTTTAGCCTGATTGGCCAGGGCATCTGGGCCGCCGTGCTCACCATGAGCGGACGCTACGACCAGCTTTATACCTACGTCATCTTTGGCATGGTGCTCTCCTACACGCTGACCGTCATCGGCCTGTTCCTTCTGCGTTGGAAGAAGCCTGACATTCCTCGCCCCTACCGTTGCACCGGATACCCGTGGCTGCCCGCGATCTACATACTGGTCGGGGTTGCGTGGACGCTCAACACCATAATCCAGCGGCCAAACGAAGCCTTTTGGGGCGCCGCGATTGTGCTGATCGGCGTTCCGGGATACTTGTTTTGGAAGCGCAGGAGTCGCGCCGATTCCGTCTAAAGGTATCGACATATATTCATCTATCCACCCCTCTCAGACGGTTCCGATCGGCCGCTTGACAAGTTCGCGGAACGGGCACAAACTTTCAGACGCTTTTGCTTCGACACCCGCTGAACCCAGCTTGGGAAAAGGGTTCTCACCCAATTGAGGAGGATTCCATGTCGAATCTCACCAGCCGCATTCACTTGTCCGCCCTAACAGCCATTCTGATTGTCGTACTCTGCGGAGGCGCAGCCGCACAGCAGCGCATCACTGGCACCTTGCCGGATGGCGCAACCTATGTGATCGACGTTCCGCCGATCTGGAACGGCACTCTGCTTCTTTACAGTCATGGCTATGTTGTACCCGGATCGTCAAATCCCGCGCTCGACGTGGGCGATCCGCTCACGGGCGGCTATATGCTGGCGGCGGGTTACGCGCTAGCGGGTTCATCGTACGCGACCACTGGCTGGGCAGTTCAGCAGGCAATCCCGGATCAGATCGCAACCCTTGATGCTTTTGAAGCCGCGGTTGGAACGCCAATCAGCACCATCGCATGGGGCCACTCTCTCGGTGGCATGATTACCGCCGGATTGGTGCAGGAATACCCGAGTCGCTTCAACGCGGCGCTTCCCATGTGCGGAGTCCTGAGCGGTGGTGTAGGCACGTGGAACGGGTCGCTCGATGCTGCTTTCGCCTTCAACACGCTGGTGGCCGGCGGGTCTTTGCAAGTCGTCGACATCACCGACCCGGACAACTTGACCAACGCCGAAGACATACTCTACGCGGCCTCGACCACTGCGCAAGGACAAGCGCGGGTGGCGTTGACAGCGGCCCTTGCAGACTTGCCCGGCTGGTTCGATCCGTTATCTCCGGAACCACCGCGCACCGACTACGCAGACCAGATCGCCAACCAGTTTCTATGGTTGGCTGAAGTGGATTTCCCGTTCGCCTTTGCTCTGCGTGCCGAACTGGAGGCCCGCGCCGGTGGCAATCCTTCATGGAACACGGGCGTGAATTACGAACAGCATCTGAAGCACTCGGTCGATTATGCGGAGGTGCAGGCACTGTATGCCGCAGCCGGATTGAGCCTGGAAGCGGACCTGGCGACACTGCAGAAAGCCCAGCGAATTAAGGCCGATCCGGGCGCCGTGGCTTACCTGAGCGATTACATCATCTACAACGGCCAGCTGCCATTTCCGGTGCTGACGATGCACACGACTGGCGACGGACTCGTGCCGGTGGAAAACGAACGCGCCTATCGATACGTGGTCGACGAGGCACATGACAGCACTATGCTCCGACAAATATTCGTGCACCGCGCCGGTCACTGCGCATTCACTCCGGCCGAAACAATTACCGCGCTCCAAACGCTTGACCTGCGTCTGACGACCGGAAAATGGAAGGATCTCACGGTTCCCGACCTGAACAATGACGCGGATCTCCTGGGCTCCGGGTACAACGTTTACATCAGTGGCGATTCGTTGGTGCCTACACCACCGGCCTTTCTGAAGTTTGAACCCTTCCCGTTTTTGAGGATCTACGATGCGTTTACGAAGTAAGGAGCCGCGCGGAGAAACGAAGCGCAAATACCGACGTTGAGAGTTCTGTCTAGTCGCGGAGACATCAGATGGAGCGGTCCGGTTGCGTTGAGGTAATAGAAATCTCTTTTGCCAAAACCCAACCGGACAAACCGTACGACGACGACAATATGAACCCTTTTATCCCGTGCCCTCGCAGATATTCAGGGGCTGCAGTAAGATTTGCGGCCCAAGTCCCTGGCGATCCAGCCATGCGGTAGGACTCTGATATTTGGGTGCCATATTCTGTCAGGAGCCATTCCAAGGGCGCGGCTACCAATCCGAGAATGATGTTTCCGAACGCATCATTCTCGAAGTGATAGCCCTGAACTCCCTCGAAAACGACGTTCGTGAACTCGGTCGGCTTATTTTCCACGCGATGTTCGGTACGAAGTGTGATGGTCCGCTTCGCGCAGTGAACTTCGTAGGAGACGAGCTGATTGTCGTGAATGGAAACGGTCATTTCTACACCGGCACCGCCGTCTTCCGTTTCGGGTTAAAGAACGGTAACGACACCACCGTCGCCGTAGTCTTCATCCGCTGCGCTTCGATGGTCAACTCCATTTGCAGTTTGGTGCCAGGCTTCGAATATTCGGTGCCCACGCTGGCCAGCGCAATCAACTTTTTCAGCAACGGAGAGAACGCCGTAGTCGTGGCCTTTCCCGCATGCTTATCGCCAGAATAGACGGGCACCGCAACCCGCGACGCCTGGCTGGGCGCTGCCGGAGAGAGTCCGAACTTGTCAAACCGCTCCTCCACTTCCACCCAATCCACTTCCAACCCCACCAACTGCCGTGCCACGCCCTGCTTGCTATCTCTCGTCAGCGCACGCTTGCCGATAAAGTTTTCTTTGTCTAGATGCACCATCTTGCCGAAGCCCAACTCATACGGTGAGAATTTCTGCGACGGAATCAGCGCCTTCTTCGAGCTTGTGTAGTCGACTTCGATCAGCAGCAGTCCCGCCTCCACGCGCGCCACATCGAGCGCCAACATCCCCGCGGCGTGAATATCGAACTGCTTGCCTTTCTCCATCAGTTCGTCCCAGACTTTGACGGCTTCATTCCACGGTATCCAAATTTCATAACCGAGGTCGCCCGTGTACCCAGTGCGCGAGATATCCACGGACACGCCCGCAATCTTGCCGCTCGTTTTTCGAAAATATTTCAGATTCGTAATGTCAGCTTCCGCAACCGTCTTCAGAAGTTTCGCGGAGGCCGGCCCCTGCAGCGCCAGCGCCGCCGTTTGCTCGGAGATGTCCTCGATCTGAACATCCATGTTTAGGCCGTTCTGCCGGAACCAGCGTAGGCTCGGATCGGCGGCCGTCCAGCGATATTTGTTTTCTTCCAGCCGCGTAATCGTACCGTCGTCGATGACCTTGCCATCTTCATCACACCAGCAGGCATAAATCACCTGCCCCACTGCGACTTTGTTGACGTCGCGCGTGATCACGCGGTTCACCAGTCTGGTCGCATCTTTGCCCGTGACCAGATACTTGTAGAGTGGAGAAATATCGATCAGCGCGCACGCGTTGCGGATCGCGTTGTACTCGTGCTCGTGGTGCACCTCATACACGCTGACCGTGTAGTATCCCGACCACTCGCGATAATTCAGACTGTGGCAAAGGGCGAAAGTTCTCTCGTGAAACGCAGTTCCAATAGGCAAAGTCGACCTCGTAAGGTTTCCCCTGTGCGTTCCTCCCTGTGAACCCCTGTGATCCCTGTGGTTAAGAAAATCTTTACCACAGGGGACACAGGGGTTCACGGAGGGAAATTTGAAGAATCCCTGACGCCGGATTATATGCACCCCAACGCGTCCGCTGCAAGCGCCGCAATGGATTGACCACGAGTCATTAATCATGCGTAAGCAGCGACAAACAGCTAGTTTCTCGATAGAATGGCGAGTCACTTTTTCCCGACGTGAGCGGTTAATCTATGCCTTCTGTTGCGCGCGGTACGAAGTACGACGTGATCGTGGTTGGAGGAGGCCACAACGGCCTCGTCAACGCCGCCTATCTGGCGAAGGCGGGAAAGAAAGTGCTGGTGCTCGAGCGCCGCCACGTCCTCGGCGGCGCGGCTTGCACCGAAGAAGTCTTTCCCGGCTTCAAGTTTTCGGTTTGCTCGTATGTCGTTTCGTTGCTGCGGCCCGAGATTATTCGCGACCTCGATCTTCCCCGCCACGGACTTGAAATCCTGCCCCTCGACGGCACTTTCACTCCCATGCCCAACGGTGACCATCTGTGGCGCGTGAACGATCACGGCAAGACGCATCGTGAAATCGCACGCCACTCGCGCGTTGACGCCGAAGCCTACGACGAATTTGGCAAAGCGATGCAGGCGATGTGCCGCTTCGTAAAGCCCATTCTCAGCATGATTCCGCCCGACCCGGCCACGCTGAATCCGAAAGAATTGATGAAGCTGCTTTTCATCGGACGCCGCTTCCAGGGCATGTCGAGCGAGGACAAATACAACCAGGTTCAGCTCATGACCATGAGCGCCATCGATTTTCTCGACCAGTGGTTCGAGACGGATGTACTCAAGGCGACGATGTCCGCGTCCGGCATTATCGGAACTTTTCTCGGGGTGCGCTCGCCCGGCACCGCTTATGTTCTGCTGCATCACTATATGGGCGAAATTGACGGCGCCTTCCGTGCCTGGGGATTCGCACGCGGCGGCACCGGCGCCATCTCGAACGCGATCGCCGACGCGGCTCGCGAGGCCGGAGCCGAAATTCGCACCGAGGCCCCGATTGCGAAGATTCTCGTTAAGAATGACGACAAGAACGGCCGCGCTGTCGGCGTGGTTCTCGGTAATGGCGACGAGATTTACGCCGACGTGATTTCCTCCAGCGTCGATCCGCGACTCACCTTTACCAAGATGATCGAGCCCGGCAATCTGCCCGACGAGTTCATGCAAGGCGTGAATCGCTATAAGTTCCGCGGGTCTTCCGGCAAAGTAAACATGGCGCTCGACGGCTTGCCCGATTTCAAGTGTATGCCGGGAGTAGGCGCGCATTTGCGCGGCGCTATGTCGATCTCGCCCAGCGTCGAGTACATGGAGAAAGCTTACGACGAAGCAAAATACGGGCACTGGTCTTCGCACCCCTACATCGACATGGTGATTCCGACGCTCACCGATACGTCGCTCGCGCCGCCGGGCAAACATATTCTTTCGTGCTTCGTGCAATATGCGCCGTACAAGTTGGCACCGGGCCTCGACTGGGACACGGAAAAAGAAAAGTTCGGCGACAGCGTGGTCGACACCATCGCCCAATACGCGCCCAACATCAAGAACATCATCCTGCACCGCCAGGTCGTCACCCCGCTCGACCTGGAACGCGAATGGGGATTGACCGAAGGCAACATCTTCCAGGGCGAACTTTCGCTCGAACAGTTATTTTTCCTCCGTCCGGTTGCGGGATGGGCGCAATTCCGTTCGCCAATCAAGAACCTTTACATGTGCGGATCGGCCACGCATCCCGGCGGCGGCATCATGGGCGCGCCTGGACGTCTGGCAGCGCTCGAAATCCTGAAAGACGGGGCGGCATAGCATCCGAAGAAAGACCTATGGCCGAAACACGTGATGTGATCATCGTCGGCGGTGGACATAACGGTCTGGTCGCAGCCTTCTATCTCGCCAAAGCCGGATTCAAACCGCTGGTGCTCGAACGCCGCGCCCAGGTGGGCGGAGCAGCCATTACCGAAGAATTTCATCCCGGCTTCCGTTGCTCCACGCTCGCGCACAACACCGGCCCACTCCGTGCCGACATCGTGCGCGACATGCAATTGGAAAAGCACGGCCTCAAGCTGACGACTCCCGATGTGAGCACCGTCTCCCTGCTGCGCGATGGGCGCGCGCTCGTCCTTTACTCCGACACAAAAAAAGCAGCGCAGGAAATCGCAGAATGGTCGCAGAAAGACGCTGCCTCCTACGCGGACTTCGGCGCGGCCCTGGGAAAAATTGGCAAGGTCATCGGCGAAGCCCTCCTACTAACTCCGCCGAACATTGACAACCCCAACAGTGGCGATCTCTGGGGAATGCTGAAGACTGGCCGGTCAATTCGAAATCTCGGCAAGAAAGATTTGTATCGCGTGCTGCGCTGGGGACCGATGGCCGTGGCCGATCTGGTCGCTGAGTTCTTCGACACCGAACCGCTGCGCGCCACCATCGCCGCCCGCGGCATCTTCGGAACCTTTCTCGGCCCGTGGTCGGCGGGCAGCGCGCTCGTGTTGATGCTGCGTGCCGCGGCCGATCCAACTCCCGCTGGGAGCGTTCAGTTTCCTGCCGGTGGTGCCGGCGCCGTCACTCTGGCCATGGCTGCAGCGGCGAAGCAGGCGGGCACGGAAATTCGCACCAGCGCTGACATCGCCGAGATTCGCGTCAAAGACGGCGTCGCCACTGGAGTCGTGCTGACCTCCGGTGAAGAGATTTCCGCCCGCGCCGTGGTTTCGAATGCCGACCCCAAGCGTACGCTCATGCGTCTGGTCGATCCCGCACACCTCAGCCCGGACTTCGTTCAGAAAATCAAGAACTACCGCTCCATGGGGACGGTCGCGAAAATCAATCTCGCGCTCTCCGCGCTCCCGGAATTTACCGCGCTCAAAGCCGGTTCACGGAATAAGAGCAACGGCGACTTGCTTCGCGGCCGCATCCAAATCAGTCCTGAAATCGACTACCTCGAGCGGGCGTTCGACGAATCGAAGTACGGCAACTTTTCACGTCTGCCGTACATTGAAATCACGTTCCCGTCTCTTTCGGATCCGTCGCTAGCACCCGCCGGCAAACACGTGATGTCCATCTACATGCAGTACGCACCGTACAAGCTGAAAAATAGTGACTGGGAGAGCCAGCGCATCGCACTCGGCGAAACCGTGGTGAAGACGATTGCGCAGTACGCGCCGAATCTGCCGCAGACCATCCTGCGCCACCAGATCATCACGCCCAAGGATCTCGAAGAAACCTACGGCCTCACCGGAGGCCACATCTTCCACGGTGAGCTGGCGCTCGATCAGTTCTTCACCATGCGTCCGCTGCTCGACTGGGCGCGTTACAAGACGCCAATCGAACACCTCTATTTATGCGGCAGTGGAACGCATCCCGGGACTGGGCTAACAGGCGGCTCCGGTGCCAACGCCGCCCGCGAGATTGCGAAGGCGCTGAAGAAGTAGCATGGGTGTCCCTGTGTACCTCTGTGTCCTCTGTAGTAAAGAAGTTCTTGAACCCAGGGGACACAGAGGTACACAGAGGGCAAAGACCGAGTCTTTTTATGCAAGCATCCGCTATCCTTCTCGTCTCCTGCCCCGACCGCAAGGGGGTGGTGGCTTCGATCGCTGAATTCATCTTTCGCCACAACGGCAACATCCTGTTCGCTGATGAGCATGGAGATGAGGAATCGAACCTTTTCCTGACACGGGCTGAGTTCGATCCCGCGGATTTTGATTTTGACCTTGCTGAGTTTCCCGAGCGCTTCGCTCCCGTCGCCCGCGACTTCCAGATGGACTGGCGGATCGCCCATTCTACCGACCGCCCCCGCGTCGCCATCTTCGTTTCGAAGTATGACCATTGCTTGCAGGACCTGCTCTACCGCCATCAGAGCGGAGAACTTCGCTGCGAGATTCCGCTGATCATTTCCAACCATCCCGACAACCAGCGTATCGCCGACTTCTACCGCGTCCCCTACTTCGTCGTGCCGGTCAGAAAAGAAAACAAGCAGGAAGCGGAACAGCAGCAAATCGCTCTCGTCCGCGAACACACATGCAGTCTCGTCGTCCTCGCGCGCTACATGCAGGTGCTCTCGAACGAGTTCATCGCCACGCTGGGCTCACAGAACGTCATCAACATTCACCACTCGTTCCTGCCGGCTTTCGTCGGTTCCAAGCCCTACCACCAGGCGTTTCAGCGAGGCGTCAAGCTGATCGGCGCCACCGCTCACTACGTTACTAAAGTTCTCGACGATGGCCCCATCATCGAGCAGGACACCGTCCGCATTTACCACCGCGACACCATCGACGATCTGATCCAGAAAGGACGCGACATCGAAAAAGTCGTCCTGTCGCGCGCCGTCCGCTGGCACGTTGAGAACCGCATACTGCTGTATGGAAATAAGGCCGTGGTATTTCAATAGAACGGCCAATAGTAAAGCTCACGAAGCCCCGCCCGCCTGATCCAGCCGCTCCCGAGAGCTTCATTTCGGTACCACAGTACTGACAACCGAGCACAGGGTAACAGTGCAGTCACTTCCGTAACCCGGTAACCGATTGCGCTGCCGTGCCCTTTCGGTTTAACTAAAGGACGGTACCCATTTGAAAACACTACCCCGCGATCTCGAAGGAGCAGACTTTGGTTGAGGACCCCAAATGGGAACTCGCGTTGCTGGCCACCGTGCAGAGCTTCTATCAGCGACTGCTGAGTGACCAGCTCGGCGGAAAACTGCCCGCGCCAAGCGAACTCGCCCCTGACGTCATCAGTCATGCCGACGACGTGCGCTCCACCCTCGATCAAATGCAGCTCTGGATCCAGCTTCTCGACATGGCCATCACTCCCGCCATGCTGCGGCTGGGAGTGCAGTCCGATCTCGATCCCGAGGTCGCCGAGGCGCTGCTGCGCTACTTTGCGCGCCACCGCGACGATTCCGGTGCCAATCGTGACAAAACCGATCTGGTCGCGACCTTTCTGTTTCGTCATCCCCGCGTGCCTGGACAGTGGGAGCAACGCGGCTACGGACTCGATGGATCGATTCCTCTGTCTCCGTTTGAAATTGCGCTGCTTGAAATTCTGTCGGAGTCGGATGTGCCCACACTCCCGGAAAGTCACGTGCAACTGCTGCGCGAATTCGGTCCCTTGCTCGACCAGGCAAATCGCTTCCAGGACTTCAGCACGCTCATGGACTCCGGCATTATTCCGCGGGTACGGGAATTGAAAGCCTCGCTCGGCGAATCGATTTATCACCCCGGAGTGCTGGCCACGCTCGCGCCTTACAACGCCGCGTTCGGCGATCGTTTCCATTCGCTGTTCGACGCCGCCACAAAAGAAATTAAGGATTTCGCCAACCGCCTGGAAGAACTCGGCGGCAGCATCCTGAGCACGGTCGACGGCGTCGAAGTCACGGTCGAGGACGTCGCCGCGCTCAACCAGGAAGCTTTACTGAAGATCGATTACAGCTCAGCCCTGGACAAATTCCGCCGCGTCTCACGGCTGAAAAAAGAGTTGGAGCGCAGGCCGCCGATCCGGCGCGCCACCAACCAAACTCCCGCCGCTCACGTGGCCCCTGGCGGTGCAGCGGCGGCTCCTGCTCCCGCGCTCGTTCCCAGGTATTCGCCCGCCGCCATCACGCCGCAGGCGCTCGCCGCCGAAGAAGCCAAGTTGCGCAGAGTGGAAGAGTCGATTCGTGTCTTCGTGCGCGTCGCCGATCCAAAATTCCGCCAGATCGTGCCCATGCGCTATTTCAACCTGATGCTCAGTAACGCCGAGATTGAGGCCTACACTGCCGATTATCTCGAACAAGCGGGCCCGCGGGCGGATGCTGCCCGCATGCTGCTCCGCCTCGTCGCCGTGACCGCGCGCATCACCACTGAAGTGGAAGAACTGAAGCGCTCGCAGAATTCCCGTTCCGTCTGGAAGCTGCACGCCGATTCCCTGGTAGTCCTCGTCGACCTCGCCAAACACCTCGCCGAAGCCGTAGACCGGCTCGCCTTGACCGTCGGCCAGCAGGCGGAAACACAGGCCAACAGTGAGCCTCTCCGCAACTCGCTCGAAAAACTGCGCGAGCGCACTACCGAAGCTGCCAAGCTCATCGCCGCCGCGTGATCACAAAATAAAAAGGGACAGGCTGTTCACCCATCCCTCATTCTTCAAAGCTCAAACCGCCGCTAGCGCCTAGTGAATATCAAACTGTTCCTGGTGCAGCGCCGGATCCGACTTTACGATAATGGTCTTCTTGGTGAGCTCTTCCATCTCATTCAGCAGACGCGCGTTGTCCGCCTTCAGCGCTTTCGCAACCTCCGGGTTCACTCGCAACATCACGTCGCTGTGTTCCAGATGCTTCGAGATCTTGCGCATCTCGACATACACCTCGTTGCAGATGGTGTTCACCGCTTTCACGAAGCCCGTGGCCTGGCAATACGGGCACGGCGATCCGATCGTCCGTTCCAGTGATTGCTTCACCCGTTTACGGGTGATCGCCACCAGACCGAAATCATTGAACTGCAGCACCTTTGACGGCGCCCGGTCGAGGCGCAACGCCTCTTCCAACGCCTGCATCACTTTCTGCCGGTTGCGGCGCTCGTCCATGTCGATGAAGTCGATGATGATAATGCCGCCCAGATCGCGCAGCCGCACCTGGCGCACAATTTCCTTAATCGCATCGACATTCGTCTTCACGATCGTGTCTTCCAGGCGGGCGGTTTTGCCGACGTACTTGCCCGTGTTCACGTCGATGGCGACCAGCGCTTCCGTCTGATTGATGACGATGTAGCCACCACTCTTCAGCCAGACTTTCGACTTCAGCGCCTTGTTAATTTCCTCGTTCAGCCCAAACTGATCGTAGAGCGGCGTCTCCTTGGTGTAGAGCTTAACGCGCTTGACCAGAGCCGGCTGAAAGCGATTGGCGAAGCGCACAATGCGCTCGTACTCCTGCTCCGTGTCGACCCAGATGACAGAAAAGTCCGAGCTCACCTGATCGCGCAGCACCCGCTCCACCACGTTCAAATCGTGATAAATCAGCGCCGGAGCCTTGCTGCTCTCAGAGCGCGTCTTGATCTCGTTCCACAGATTTTTCAGAAAGCGAATATCGGCTCGCAGCTCCTCGTCGGTCGCGCCTGCCGCCGCGGTGCGCACGATGAAACCGCCGCCACCGTTTTCGCGCTCGCTCTGGATGATCCGCTTCAGCCGCTGGCGCTCTTCTTCTGAGGCGATCTTGCGCGACACGCCCGTGTGGTTCACGGTCGGCATGAAGACCAGGAAGCGACCCGGCAGCGCAATGTGGCTGGTAATGCGCGCGCCCTTTTTTGCGATCGGCTCCTTCGCAATCTGGATCAGAACTTCCTGCCCCTCCTTGAGCAGTTCGCTGATCTGCGGCACCACCGTGTTCTCGCGACTGCGGAAGCGCCGTCCACCGCGCCGTCCACGCCCTCGATCGGAACCGCGATCCGGCCCCCGACGCTGCGTCCGCTGCAATAATCTCGCCTCAGGCACCGGACCACGAACTTCAGCACTCGCATCCACGGTGCCGTCGCCAATCGCTTCGGCCTCCAGCAGCGCCTCAGCTTCCGCTTGTGCTTCTTCGAGTTCCAGTTCTTCCGCTTCTCGCTCTTCGGCTTCCAGTACGGCTTCGGGAACCGCCTCGTCGTTCGCTGCCGGCTCGCCACTGGCTGCCAACCCCGGAGCAACCTTTTCAACTCCGGAGGCAGACAACTCGCCACCGGCCGCCCGCGTCTCTTCTTCCAGTTCTTCGAAACCCGCGTCGTCTCCCGGTTCTTCTCCGTAGGCCTTGAGGTCGGCTTCTTCTTCCTCGATCTCCTGTTCCTCCACGGCGCCTTGAGCAACATCGTGCTTGACATCATGTGTAACCTGCGGAGCTGCCGCGAAATCCGCTTCGTGCGCAGCATCCCGGACCGTAGTCTCCGGCGCTGAAGTCTCCGCCTGCGTTCGCACCTCGCTCCCAGCTTCCGCTATTTCCGGCGCGGCGCTGGCCACCGTCCCGCGCACTTCCTCTTCTTCATAAACTTCCTCTTCCGTCACATGCTCATGCTGCTCGTGAAGCGGCTCGGCAACTTTCGCCGCGAAGATCGGCTCGTCCTCGGGGAAGTTTGCAATGATCGATGCCGGTGCCGGCCGTTCCGCGGCCGCACCTTCCTCCGAACTCTCCACCGACAAAGCCGGACTCTGATTCAGACTCTGACCCTGTCGTTGATACTTCGAGATCGATTCGCCGGGAAGCACGATGGGTTGGTATCCCGGGGGCGGTCCGTAATCGTAGTCGCGGCCGGTGCGAGCAGTCGGCGCCGGCCGCTGGAATCGCGAATCCGATCCGCTGCGTCCCGGACGGTCGCCACGATTAAAGCGTTCGCTCCGTTGTTCGTTGCGAGGTTCGTTGCGAGGTTCGCTGCTCGTCTCACTGCGTTCTTCGCTGCGAATCTCGCCGCGGTCCGTATTCTGCCCGCGCCCGCCCCGGTCGCCGGGTTCTCCACGACGCCCGCGACGACGACGGCGTCCGCGAAAGTCGCGGGCTACGCCCGTTCCAGCGGCGTTACTGGGAGCTTCCGAAGCCGCCGCCTCCGGTTCTTCCCCCTCGTCCGCCAGGTTGCCGGCTTCGGCAAGCTGCCCATCACTGTTAGTCACCGGGCCGCCTTCAGTCGCTTCCAAACCGTTGCGTGGACGTGTCTCCGCCGGACGATTCGCCGGGATGGCTTCATCCAGGTCCTCGTCCTGCTGTTCCAGATCCATGAAATCGGAGACGTAGAGAAACGCGTCGCGCTCCAACCCGATATCCACAAAAGCCGACTGCATGCCTGGCAGCACGCGCGTCACTCGGCCCTTATAAATCGAGCCTGCTAAGGTGTATTCGTTTTCTCGTTCGAGGTAAATTTCTGCTAGTTGATCGTCTTCCGTGATCCCCACTTTGGTTTCGTGGGGGGTGGTCGATACATACAATTCCTTGTTCATTTCTACTCCGGTCTTTCTTCACCGGACCAGAAGCGCAAGGCGGACCAAGAGATCGATAGCGTTCAGCGTCGCTCCGGGTAGGAGCGGGCGCGGTCACCAGGAGGAAGTACTTCTTCCCGGGACCCGCACTGCAGTGAATTGTTCTTACTCGTCTGCACTGATCGCGTTAAGCCTTCCGTCAGGTCTGTGACCACTCTCTCGCATTCCGCTGAGGGGGCCGTTCCCCGCCTGACTGGCTTCAATCCTGTCCGGCTTTGACTTCTGCCGGCATTCTGCCCTCCTTTTTCGCGAGGGCCTTCGTAATCTTGTTTCCGTACTGAATCTTGTTTCGTCGCGCCGTTCTCGCTGTCGATCACACCAGTTGATAAGACCAGTTGAGAAGGGCGCCCCAACTTCCTCCGACCGTCTCAGTTCACGAAGCGGCGCATCCTGACGTTCATTACCATCCCCAGCGCCAAAAACATGAAAAGAACGTAAGACCCACCGTAACTCATAAGCGGTAGAGGAA